>WNFG01001323.1_pt1 | contig 20847 bp, 21 predicted proteins | sample 5400431 | NCBI WGS metagenome assembly WNFG01 (sample SAMN13153346, study PRJNA577476) | soil metagenome | isolation source: 120 cm saprolite under Douglas fir tree site 2 hole 3 replicate 2 | place: USA:California | collected 2015-04-18 | reverse complement strand
CGAGAATGACGCAGCAATGAGCTTTTTGGGGGAGAAGAGGGCGATGCCGACCAGAGTCCGGGGCAGGTTGTCGGGTGCAATATCCGGCCGAAAAAGGGCCGAGCGTTGGCACGCTCGGCTCGTGGTTTTTTAGTTAGGGATTCGAGACGCGAGTCTGTTGAAACGCGACTGACTGCCACTGGCCGCCTTTTTTCACGTAGACCCGGGTGAACATTATTTGGCCGGTCGCATCTTTTCCCCCCAGGGTCCCGTTCACGTCGGCCTTACCGGTGATCACTGCCGTGTTGCCATACACGCGTACCTTCATGTCGGAGAGCTCGTCAGACGTGAGTTTACTTTGCCCCGTTTTAAACGCGTTTACCATTTGCGACTTGTCCGACATCTGGCCATTCATGTTGATCAGGGTGTAGTCGTCAGACGTTTGCTTCTCGAGTGTTGCCACATCGCCTTTGACGACGGCGGCGGCGCGATCGGTCTCAAGCTTCTTCAATTCTTCTTCTGCGCTCGCAGCCCAGGCCGCGTTGAGCAACACCGCGAGAGACAATATTGATGCGAGTAGGAACGCAAAACTTTTCTGGTTCATGACCTGCCTCCTCTTCTTTGTGGGATCGGATCTGCTGATGACTATTTACGGGGAAACAGCTTAGGCCGGAGGATTGTTGCTGTCAAATCTTGAGGGCCGACTTGCTCATGGTGCGGATTGATTTGGATGAGTAGGCCGCCGCAAAGCTCTGCAGCGGCCTTGAAGGGAAACCGATGCGTGATTTATGGCTACGGCGTTAGCATACTGATGCGCGTGTCCCAATTACCCAAGGCACCGCGTGTGTTACCACATCTGCCAATCGGTGCAATGAGGTACTGAGTGAGAGTGCAAGACTGCCCAATATATTCGGAGGCGATCCAGATACTCTTGCCATCTGTCGCGGCGGAGCCGTAGTCGCCCCAGCGCACGCGGACCGGGTTGGGGAAGACCTGCGCTTGGTAAGCGGTGAAGCCATCGTCCAGCCCGACGCCAGCGGCGGCGATGTGAATGTCGCTGGCGCCGATCGACCCATCTATGCTGGCGTAGCCTGCACTCGGGTAGTTATCATCGCCGACGACCGTGAAAGCCATCACCCCTCGTCCGTTGGACGTGACCCCCATCGCCGGATAGGTCAGGTGATTGCCGGCCAGCGCCAGCGTACCTTGCAGTGCCAAACTTCCCACCACCGAGCCGGAGGATATGCTTGGCTTGACAATGAAGTACTCGATACCCGCCTTATGCAGGCCGTTCACGATAATATCCGTATCGAGCGCACCCCAGACCTTTCCATTTCCATACCCGACCTGCTGCATGCGCGTATCGTTGCTGTCCAAACGAGCGATGACCTCAGTGAATGGATCGCGCACGCCGATTAGGATTGGTGCGCAACTAGGATCATTGAGGCACTGCCCTTGCGGCCAGTCGCCGGTCGTCGGCTGGTTGGCTTTAGGCGGGATACCGTACTGATCAACCGCCATGAGGGCATTGGTAAGCGAGAGAGACGGGCTGCCGGAGCCGAGCGATGACGTGTTGGTCAGCGCCCACAGCACAAGCTGGTTGCTGGTGCCCGTGCCGCTGCACACCACTTCAGAATCGCACTGGGCTTCGTCTGCCGCGGTCGAGCTCAGGAAGTACTCGGTGCCGCCCTGGTCGTCAGAGAACTGGTTGCCCGGTGTCTGGGCCGGCCAGATGGTGAAGCCAGGCTTGCCGGCAGGACCAAGATTGGCGGTATCGAACTGCGTCAAGGTAATGCTGGCTGGAAGCGAGGCGAGTTGTTGGTTGGAGATGGCGTAAATCTGAGAGCCGTGGTATGCGTTCCCGAAGAAATCATACTCGTTTGTCTCAAGGTAGATGCCGTTGCGGTCAGCGCCAATGTGCGGGTAGTCGCCGATGCACGCTCGCGGATTGGTTCGGAAAGTCGGAGGCGGGGTGCCAGCCGGGGAACAGTGATGGTCCGGGGTGCCATCGGTGCCGTCGTCCTGCACCGGGATCCTATAGATCGTCCACGCGCCAGTCGGATCCGAGGTGTTGCTCACTGCGACATCGAGGTGATTCGGGCCAATGAATCTGCCACGAGTTGCGCCCGATGGCACCACCTCAAGCGTCAGAACTACATGCACGAAGTGCCCCGTCGTCTGATCATAGATGCAGCTCGGGTCGGTGACGAACGGGCCCTGCACAATGGTGGTGCGGTTGATTGCCGCCGGGTAGCCGTAGAATGTATTGAGATCCTGGATCCCGGTGGCTGGAGTACCGTTCGTGTGGAAAACCCTGATCACGTCATTGACGGACTCAACCACGAAACCGTTCCCCACGCACAAGCCCTGATCGGGTGGTTCCACCGAGAACTGGTTGCCGCCGTTGGCGAAGCGCTGCTTGTTGAAGTTCAATCCCTCCACACTGAGGTTCAACTCGGGGTTGGACTTGGCCTTCTTGTGCGGATTCACGGACCGGCCAGTGCCAGTGGTGGGACCGGAAAAGCTGCGATTTACACCGTGGCGGCCATCAGTGGCCTCGGCGGAATCCTGGGTGGCACCTTCCCCGGGGTTGGCGACCTCGGGGTTTTGGACCGCTGAAGTATCGTCCGGCGCCGCCGGCGCAAAAAAGGTTGTGCCGCTACTTGAGATTTGGCGTGTGTTCTGTCCACTCACGGGAAGCGTAAACATGACCGCCGCGATCAGCCCTGCAAATACCAGAACTGAAAAAAGTTTCCTGCTCATCGTCATTCTCCTGTAGTAGAAATTTGAGCCCTGCAGGCCTGCTACTTTGGACGATGTGGCGTAGGGAACCCACGGAATAGTACAGCAACGAAATGTCTTGTCAACTGAAAAGGGTGGATGGTCGGCGCTGGCTCGCCGGTCAGGTGCCAGGGAGCACATCGAATGCGGCCGCGGTGTGATTATTCGGAACGGACTTGCTTACGGTGCGGATTGATTTGGATGGATGAGGCTCACCTAGACCCGAAGGCGAGTCCAGTTATGTGTCTTAATTTGGAATTTGCTTCTGATCCAGCTTACCCATACCGACAACCCGATACCGAGTCTCTTTCCTGCCCCCCTTTAGATTAGGCCCTTTCCTTTTCGATTCGGAAATCAATGCCTTGGCCAATGGCAAGAGAGGGCTTTCTGTTACCCTGAAGATCGTAATACAAATTGTTGCAATCTACGCGGTAGACCCACCTTTTCAGCGAGCCAACGACGCCTGCGCTTCCGACGGTTTCAGTTCCAAGATGAGCGGCAATGACCTAACCATGTTCTGGATAGTACTTCGCCTGCGCTGAGTCCTGCCCTGCATCCTCGCGCGTCCAGTTGTCAGGAACGTGATCCGGGAGATCTCCGTGGACCTTGCCTGGGATGTCCCGCGCGAGAGGTTCCGCAATTGGAACCATACCCATTGCCCGTCATCCATTCGCGACAGAGATGCGCCACTCGCCTGAAACGAATCTGTCAGATGCCGGCGTACCAGGCATAGCCTCCTTCTGGAGACGCGGAGCCCAGACCCTTGCCGAAACCTTTCAGACTGTCGGTGACCGTCAGGTGGGTGATGTATTTCACGCTCTTGTAGCCAAGCTGGCGGGGCAGCCGCAGGCGAAGCGGCCCGCCGTTGCCCACGGGGAGTTCATCGCCATTCATCCCATAGGCGAGAAAAGTCTGCGGATGCAATGCATCGGCCATATCGATGCTTTCCCACCAGTCGGGATCGATAGAGAAGTAGACAACGTATCTGGCTTGCGGGTGGACCTCCACGAGTTGCAGGATGTGGGAGAGAGGCACACCGATCCACTCGGCTATATACGACCAACCCTCTTCGCACTGCAGTTGAGTGATCTGGCTGCGAGGCGGGTAGCTCTTAAGCTGGTCAAGCGAAAACGAGGCAGGCCGGGCAACCATGCCGTTGACGGAGAGCTGCCAATCAGCGAATCCTCCGGCCTGAAGGCGTTTGAAGGGTTCATTTAGGGGCGGGATTTCGTTCGCGAATGGAGGCTTCGAGATCTGGCTCCGAGGGAACTCACGAGCTAAGGAGTGCCTCGTGAGCAGACGCTGGAAAGCATAGGTCAGGGTTTCGCCGAGGCCATAGATTCCGCCGTGATCGGGCGGGACCAGCCCATACCTTTGCGCAATGCGCGCGGCCACGCCCAGGCCCAATGCGCCCGCTGTGGCCGAGAGTCCGGTTGTGATCAGTTTGCGACGTGAGAGATCGCTCATGTGTGCTCCATAGGTGTAGCGGCCCGGCCCGTGATCATCGCTCGCATGCGGCGCCTGAATCCGGCAAGACAAACCATCACAACGTGGACCAGCAGGAAGAGCAGGAGAGACAGGGAGACGAAGAAGTGAATCGTGCGCGCCGATTGCTGGCCGCCGAGCACAGTGACGGTCGCCGGAACCGCGGAAACAAAGGCGGGAGACATCGCCAGGCCCGTCCAGATTACTAACGGGAAAAGAACGAAGATCACGAACATGTAAGTGAGCCGCTGGAGCACGTTATACGACCAGGCTTCCGCCTCACTCGGCCGCTCGAAGCGCAAATGGCCGGCGAGCGTCGTCGAGAACGCCTGCCACGACAGATCGTTCTTACCCGGGAGCAAGTCTTTCCGCAAATGGCCAGTAAACAAGCCGAAGATTACATACAGTAAGCCGGTCAATACCACCACCCAGGCAGATTGAAAGTGGAGATACCGGCTCCAGCCGTTCTGGTCCGGCAGCACGTACCCGTAGCCGGTCGGCACCAATGCCCTCGAGGCAGGTATCGGCAGTTTGAACAGCGGTGGCGTCAAATCGTTGCCGGTTTCGCCCCAATAGAAGCGGGGGTGAGAGATCACAATTTCAACTCCGCTGATGAGCAGGGCAAAAAAGCACAGGGTCGTGATCCAGTGAGTGATGCGGACGAGGGCGGAATGCCGCGAAATAACCGTCGTGGTTGGGACGGCCGAGGCAGCACTCGGGACGCAAGCGGAGTCGCCCACGCGGGAATGGTACCATGTGGCGCGCACATCCGACATCAACGAATCTGCCCGGCTGTGTGTACTAGAGAAAGAGGAATGTCGTTGCCGCTGCCCAAGCGTGTCACGCCGGCGTCACAACCGGGCTTTGTTGGCTCTTGCAAGTGATTGAAAGTAGAAGTTTGTGGCAGCCGGACCTGTAAGCCGAATTCTTAGAATCAGTCGCCGTGAAGTGTCGATGATGTGAACTTTGGTAGTGATGGCAGGTTTTGCGTTACACCGGCGTCACAGTTTGGCGGTCCGAGACGATTGGGATGGACCTGTGGCAACTGCGCCCAGGTTTAGTATTAAGCGTGCTCCTCCAGGGCGCTCAGGAACCCGATCATAGCGATGGCAGAATCTCGGGACTTGGTTGTGTTCTCCATCCTCCGCGAGTCCACATGCTCCGAATGTAACAAGGCACTGTGGAAGGGAGACTTGTGCTGTTTAAGGACGGCGAGCGCGGACTCTGCATGAGCTGCGCCGATCTCGATGAACTTGTCTACCTTCCCAGCGGGGATGCCGCACTCACCCGCCGAGCTAGGAAGTATAGCCCTCTTTCGGCGGTAGTCGTGCGTTTCAGCCGCGCGCGCCGGCGGTACGAACGCCAGGGCATTTTGATTTCCGAAACCGCGCTCGACCAGGCCGAAGAGGAATGCCTGGCGGACAGCGAACTGCGGGTGTTGCGTCGGGAACGGGATACGGAGCGCCGCGCCAAGTATGATCAAGGCCTGGTCGCGCAAATGGCGAAGAAGATATCCGCGCTGTTTCCCGGTTGTCCAGCCAGAGAAGCGCGAGCTATCGCAGAACACACTGCGCGCCGGAGCAGTGGTCGGGTAGGACGCACTGCCGCCGGCCAATCGCTCGAGGAGGATGCGCTGACCCTCGCTGTGGTTGCGCACATTCGCCACGGTCAGACGCGCTACGATCAGCTCCTGATGGGCGGTTATGATCGCAACGAGGCCCGCGCTTTGATTCGCGAGGACGTCGATCGCGTGCTCGAAACGTGGCGCAGTCCTTCTTGACCTACTTAATCTAGACTGCGACCATTCGGCTTCCATCGTCCGCGAGCAACCTGGTGATCGAAGTTCACAAGCGGATATGCGAGAGTTTGCTAATCTGACAGCGGAACCATGCCCCTGATCTCTGTAGCTCCGATCCTCACTCCTCAAGGTCGATTGACCCTAGTGCAAGATAATGACGCTGCGGCGGTGGACGCCGAGCTTGCACAACGGGTTCGAACCGCGTTCGCCCGCGGATCGGGACACGGCCTCCTGCAACTCGGTGCGAATGAGATCGGCGTGGCGCTTCCTGCCACGCTGTCCTACTGGCGGGAATTTGCCGGAATGTATGTAACGGCCATCTGCACGCGACCGGATGCCGTCACCAAGCAAAGCAAGGGTCACGTTCCAGTTCCCGCCAACTCGGAGTTCGACCAGTTCGTGCTGGCTGCGCCGCCGGTGACCGGCGCTGAATATCTGACAGCGGCGGTCTTGAGGGATCTCTGGCAAGAGCTCGATCAATCGTTTTGGGACGAATTGTCGGAAGCGAACTGTGGAGTGGAGGAATTCCTGAAGCGCCGCAATCCGGCTTGGAACCTGGTCGGTCGCGTCCATTTCAACCTTGCCGAAAACCGCGGGGACGAGGTGGCGCCGTTCGCTTTCCTTGCCACCTACACGGCCCGTCTCTCGGCACACGCCAAAGCGCAGCATCTCCCGCTCGGCGAGGCGTTGCGTGAGTATGCGGGTGCGGCGAACCGGGAACGCCTGCTCTCCCTGCTTCTTCCTGTGCAGCGAGCTGCTGAGAGCTGCTCCTGGCTGAAGGCTATGGTGGACGCGGGAGAGATTTTCCACCCCTTACGGTGGATGCCGGCGCAGGCGATGCAGCTTTTGAGCGATATGCCGCAATTGGAGGGCGCGGGTGTAGTGGTGCGGATGCCAGCGACGTGGCGAGGCAACCGCCCTCCCCGCGCGCGAGTGACGGGCACCGTCGGTGGTAGGCCGCCATCGGGGTTGGGGCAGGATGCGCTTCTCGATTTCCGCATGGAAGTGGTTCTCGATGGTGAGAGTCTTACGGAGGCCGAGGTTCAGGAACTGCTCAGCAAGTCCGATGGCCTTGCCTTGGTGCGCGGGCGTTGGGTCGAGCTCGATGCTCAAAGGCTAAGCCGAACGCTGGCGCATTTCGCTGAGATTGAGCGCAAGGCCATCGCCCAAGGCATCAGTTTCGGGGAGGCCATGCGCATGCTTGCCGGTACCGAGGTGGGCGGCGATGGAGATTCCGCCTCGCCGGAGGCGGAATGGGCGCATGTTGCTGCGGGGCCGTGGCTGGCGGCAACGCTGAAAGGACTGCGTAGCCCGGAGGGTCTAGCCCGCGTCGAGCCCGGCCCAGCCCTAAAGGGAACGCTGCGCCCTTATCAGCAAGTCGGCGTGCGGTGGCTCTATCTCCTCGCGACGCTCGGCCTTGGAGCCTGCCTTGCCGATGACATGGGACTTGGAAAAACCATTCAAGTCCTGGCGCTGCTGCTCGTGCTCCGTCGCGAGTCCGACGGCCATCGACAACCAAGCCTGTTGGTCGCGCCTGCCTCGCTACTGGCGAATTGGGCTGCGGAGATCGAGCGCTTCGCTCCGAGTTTGAAAGCGATCATCGCACATCCCTCCGAGCTTCCTGCCAACGAATTAAAAAACATGACGGCAGAGCAACTGCGGAATGTGGATGTGGTCATCACCAGCTACGGCACGCTGCTCCGGATTCCCTGGCTTGCCGATGTCTCGTGGAATCTGCTGGTGCTCGACGAAGCGCAAGCCATCAAGAATCCTTCTGCTAAGCAGACCCAGGCGGCCAAGAAACTGAAGGCAGCGGTGCGCTTCGCCCTCACCGGTACTCCCATCGAGAACCGGCTTGGCGATCTCTGGTCTATCTTTGATTTCATCAATCCCGGCCTGCTCGGCTCGGCCAAGGAATTTACGAGTTTTACTAAGCACCTTGGCGCGAGATCCCATAACCCCTTCCGCCCACTGCGCGAACTGGTGCGGCCGTATATTCTGCGGCGCATGAAGACCGACAAGACGGTCATCGCCGATCTGCCGAACAAGACCGAGGTTAAGGCGTTCTGCCAGCTCAGCCCCAAGCAAGCGGCGCTCTACCAGGGAGCAGTCGACCAGCTGACGCAACAACTGGAGGGGGTTAAAGGCATTCAGCGCAAGGGGCTGGTACTGGCGTTCCTCATGCGGTTCAAGCAGATCTGCAACCACCCCTCGCAGTGGTCGGGCGATGGCGAATGGAGTCCGGAAGACAGCGGCAAGTGGGCCCGCCTGCGCGACATTGCCGATGTCATCGCCGCCAGGCAGGAGAAGGTCCTGGTCTTCACCCAATTTCGCGAAGTGACTGAGCCGCTGTCAGCGTTTCTGGGATCGGTGTTCGGGCGGTCCGGGCTGGTTTTGCACGGGGAGACGGAGGTGAGAAAGCGCAAAGAACTGGTGCGTCAATTCCAGGGAGATGAGACGATTGGCTTCTTTGTGCTTTCCCTGAAGGCGGGAGGCTCAGGACTCAACCTGACCGCCGCCTCGCATGTGGTGCACTTTGACCGGTGGTGGAATCCGGCGGTCGAGAATCAGGCGACAGACCGTGCCTTCCGCATCGGCCAAGCCAAGAACGTGCTGGTGCACAAGTTCGTTTGCCGTGGGACCGTGGAAGAAAAAATCGACAAGCTCATTGAATCGAAGCAGCAACTTTCCCGGGACTTGCTGGAAGGCAGCGCCGATCCCTTGCTCACAGAAATGAATGATGATGAATTATTGAAACTCGTCGCGCTCGACCTAAACAGCGCGCAGGCGGAGGTGTAATCGTGTACTACGACTGGGGGTGGCGACCCTACGTGTCGTCCGCACAGCGACGGCTGCAAGGTTTACGCAAGATCGAGGGGTTGAGGAAGAAGGGTCATGCCGTCTCGCCTGTGAAGATTGAGGGCCGCACAATTGCCACGACCTTCTGGGGAAAAGCCTGGTGCGAGAACTTGGAACGTTACAGTGATTTCCAAAACCGACTGCCGCGCGGGCGCACCTACGTGCGCAACGGTTCGGTCATCGATCTTCAGATTGCCTCGGGCGAAGTGAAAGCGCTGGTTTACGGCTCGTCAGTCTACCAAGTCGCGATCAAAATCACGCCGGTAAGCAAAGCGCGCTGGAAATGCATCTGCAAAGACTGCGCGGGCACAATTGATTCTCTAGTGGAACTACTGCAAGGGCGTTTTTCCAAAGCAGTCATGGAGCGGATTTGCAGAGAAAAGACCGGATTGTTCCCCTCGCCGAAGGAGATTCAACTTTCGTGCAGTTGTCCAGACTGGGCTTTCATGTGCAAGCATATCGCCGCCGTACTCTACGGCATCGGTGCGCGCCTGGACAAGGAACCCGAACTCCTCTTCCGGCTTCACCAACTGGATGAAAACGAACTCATCACCAAGGCTAGCGCGGACTTTCCTCTGGCAAGAAAGGGAGCAGCTCCGGGAAATGTCCTCCGCAGCGATGACCTTTCTGAGCTGTTCGGATTGGATCTCGCCCAAAGCCGCCTGCCCACCGCCAAGTTGTCTCCCAGTACCGCAGACAAGAGCAAGCGTGCAAAAAAAAAGAAGATGTAAAGGGCAAGCAGCCTATCGGGTCAGGTGGGAGTCTTGTGGGCTTGATTATCTGAGTTTCCGGTATGCGAATGAAGATCGTAGGCGGCCCGACCGTCGCTCCTTGTAAACTCTCAACGAGCAGAGGCGGGCCCTTGCTACCGCTTCGAACGCGCTCCTTTCGGGCCGTCCCTCTGTCCCATCACCGAAGATGGCCGCATCCCTCTTGCCCTGCTTCCCAGAACAAATTCTCGCGATTTTACTTCCAGATCTCCGACTGCGTGATAGGAATCCTCTTATCGCGGAACCAAGGCTTGTGGTCTTTGACCACCAGAAAGTCCACTTCGCGTTTCTGCTTGTCGCGCAGGTAGCGCAGATCGAAGTCGCCAAACCCAAGATCCGTCCAGCCTTCGACTGCCTTGAGCAAATGGCAAGCGACCAAGGTTTCCGCGCGCGCCCCGTCGTCCGCCAAGCCGCTCCAGTCCCGCTGGTACCACTTCCGTTCTTTGCGCAGAGCCTTGGCGACGTTCCTAAACCACGGGCGAACCATGAAGCCGTAGTGCAGACGGGCCAGCAGATCAACCCAGCGCTTCACCGTGTCAACGGAGACTTGGATTTCCCGGGCAAGATTGGAGTAGACGAGTTGCTGCGCGCTTTGTTCGGCGAGAAGTTGCATCAGCGTTTCCATGGTTCCCAGGTCGGCGACGCAGGTCCTCCCGTGAAAGTTGCTCGTGCCGCAAGGAACGCCACCGGCGCGTGAAAACGACTGTCGCGGCGGAGAAAGGGCTCGGGGAATCCTCCGTGCTCCGACAGCGCATCCCACTCGGCGGATGTGAGCTCAGCCAGTGGCTGAATCTCGCGTGGAGGCAAGTCTGTTCGCAGGCTTTCGCCCACGCTCCATGGATGCATGCGGTAGAGCAGATAGTGTCCCATCAGACTGTCACTGCCCCGGCGAAATACGTCCAGTCGCGAGCTTCCGGTTACGATCAGATGGACTCGATCGCCGTAGGTGTCGAAAAAGCCCTTCAGCAGAGATTTCCATTTGCTGTATTTGTGCAATTCGTCGAGCACGGCGACGGGAGATTTCGCCACAAGGCGATCTAACTGTAAAAACCACAACCTTGCGGTTTTTCTCTAACGTCAGTTCGCGAATAATTTCGCGGAACTCGTCCAGCTTGGGCGAGTGGCGGGTGCGCTTATCGGACAGGAACGTGGAGTTGCAGAGCATGCGCATGTTCTGGAGGCAGCACAGGATGCGGCGCAGGTCAATTTCCGAAAGCCACCCTTGGCGTTGCCACTTGTGCATGAGCTGACCTAGGATCTCGCTCTGTTCCCAGTACAATACTCAGCACAATAGGAATGTTAGATCAATGCTGATCGTGTTTGCCGGGTCGACTCGATTGAATTCTGCCCGTCTTGATTCTTGTAAATACCATCCGACTTGGTAGAAACTAAGGAGCAGATCTTGCCTCGCTCGACCCGTCTCGCAAACGGCAACTGCTTTACTCAAGGAATACCATAGCGTATGTCCAGGAAAATCGAAAAGCCGAATCAGAAAATGCAAGCATGGATCGATGCGCGACGGCGCCGCCATCTGTCTCACAGCCAGATACAGATGGCCCGAGAGCTTGGGTTGAACCCGGCGAAGCTGGGCAAGATCGATAACCATAAGCAGGAGCCGTGGAAACTGCCACTGTCACAGTTCATCGAGCAACTCTATTTTGAGCGCTTAGGCAAAACTACCCCCGACAACGTCGTGTCTGTCGAGGAGCGATGTCGGCTCGAGGCAGCGAAAAGAGAAGAAAGACGTGCCACCCGCCGGCAGCGTGCAATGGACAGCACATGAGGCACGACTACGGCGAGCGCGATATTGCGACGCCGCGGGCAGCCCTCGACGACTGTATCGCCGCCGCCCACCGCCTTTTGCATTTCCGGATCCCCCTTGAACAGCCGGCTTGCCAGCTTAGGTGGTTCTTCAAACAGCACCGACAGGACCGGCGACGCTGGACCGCACTGGTCCAGAGGTATTGGACGTCTTACGCTCACTCAACCTACGGTCGCTTGACCAGACAGATAGCCTGGAAACTCTGAAGAAAATCGTCCTCACATTTGAGGCCAGGGCTGCACTCTGACGCTCCCTCTTTGATTAGGCTGAGCTACAAGAGATTGGGCTGACCTAGAAGAACCCTGATCTCTATTGTGTGCTACAATAGTAAATATTTTGTACCACACGGAAACAGCTTTGACAGAGCTGTTTCCTTGGAGAAGACTATGAAGCATAGCGTTCAATCGAGCTCCTCGCGAAGAAAGAAACACGCCAACATCAGCGGATCCAGGAAGCTGCGCGATGTGATGGTCATCGCCGAGAAGGAAGGTCTACTGCGCGGTGAACGCACGCGGGTGGTACGGGGAAGAATGCCGGAAGCCCTGGTCATCAGAGCGAAGAAGCGTACTGGGATTGATTCTGACACTGACCTGATCGAAGTTGCCCTGGCCAACATTGCGGTTGCCGACGACTACGCTGACTGGCTACTTTCTCGCCGCGGCGTGCTTGATCGAGAGGCTGATCTTGACTTCTGAGTTTCAGGGTACGCTCAGACGGCTCAAACCCGAAAAACACCGAGCACAACTCAAAGCGCGAGCCGAATCGGAACTTGAGTTCATCGACACCACCGGCAGCCGGCCCACCAAGTTGCTCTACGACACAACGGTCTATATTGACATTCTCCAAGGCCGCTTCCCCCAGAACGGTGAACTGATGCTGCGGGCGACCGAGGCATGGCATTCCCCGGTCACTGAAGCGGAACTAGCGGCGACCTGCGGTCTGCTCGAGCCTGCTCATTCCCAAACGCGCGAGATCATCGAGCAAGTAGTTGCTGTAATCGACCGGCGGCCTGGCTATAGGACGATCACACCCGATTCTGAGATCTGGCGTGAAGCCGGAATCCTATCTGGAACGCTTGCCAGGCTGCAGGGCTATGGAAGAGACCAGCGACGTCGCGTCTTGAATGATGCGTTACTATTCGCGACCGCCAGAAAACACGGATGTGCGGTGCTGACCCGTAACGTTATTGATTTTGACTTCCTGCAGCAACTCGATCCTTCCGGAAAGGTTTTGTTCTATAGAGTAGGAACTCAGTCAGCCCGGCCTTCCGTTGCCTAGTGCCCGCCGAAAATTTGTCCAGCGGCTCATGAGACACAGCTTCTCAACTGGGCGGCACAGCACGACGCCTCCCCCCTTATAGAAAACATACTAACCCGTGAACAGGTGCGATCGGGTGGCACTGGCTTCGCCAGTATGCCGCACAAATGCGTCACACCGGCGTCACAACCGTCAAGCCCGCATGGATCCCAAGGAGTCAGTCATGACCGCAGGCGCATCCTTCACTTCAACGTCAACGCTATCCCCAGGACCTGGATTGTTCAGCAGTTACGACAAGCGTTTCCCTGCCAGTCCGCTATCGTTCTCCTCATCTTTGATCACGATGCCAAGTACGGATTCGAAGTTCCGGCAGCATTTGGTGAACCCCTCGGTTGAGACAAGTCTGCGCTAGGCAGAATTGGCGAGCCATGTGAACTTGCTTGCTACCTTACAAGTTTGCCTTGGCAAGTCGACGCAAGAAGCTCTCCTTGGCGGCGTGTGCTTGACGTACCTTCCCCAGTGCCGTTTGAAATCCAGCCGTCTGGCCATGGCGAACTGCGAGATCATGCAGGTCACTTAGCAAACTGACGGCTTTGTCGTAATCTTTAGGCTGCCGCATTTGGATGTGCGCTGCAACTTGTTCCCAGATTTCCGGCTGGCGTCGTCCTAGTTGATCGAGATACCGAGCCCGGCTTGCCTCGTCTTCCGCTCTTCGTTTTTCCGCTTCCGCTGTGCGCTGTTCGTTCAGCAGTCGGGCTCTCTCCTTCGCGCGCGCATGGGCCGCTGCCAGAAGATCGCCTGCCTTACGCCGTTCGCTTGCAGCGGGCACGTCGGAGGTTTGCTGTAAGTTCTTACGCCGAAAAAGTTGCACGAGGTCGTTTCGCCAGCGCTCGCCCTGCTCCACGACCGCAGTGATGAGCAACTCGTTCCTGTCCTTTTCCGGCAGGCCTCGAATCCATGCGGACAGCTCTTTACGGCTCGGTCCAGCGGCGAGCGGTTCTGAAGCCTGTGCTGCAACCTCGACGAGATCCTCATCGATTTCGAGGAATTCGATCAGCGCATCGAGGGGACCGGACAATTCTTGCATGCCTGCAGGCACGGGCGGCTCCAATTCATCTTCATCAAGTCCTCCATCCTGTGCACTGCGAAGCCAGCCGAGATAAAGGCATCGGAGGTCGCCGCGAAGCAGGTCTGAGCGCAGAGGCATCAGGGAGGCCATCCATCCGGTCCCGTCGTCCTCGCCATCCCACTCCGACTCGCTTCCAAATTCAACGATCACGAATCTCGCGGTCTTTCGTACACGCAGGGTATCGCCCGGGACCATGGCCTTGAGCAGGCTGTAGTCGATCGGTTCCTGCGGAAGGCGAATATAAAACTCATGTGTCCCCCAGTTCGCGACGTAGACAAAAGCGTCGAAATACTTCTCCAGCAGCTTGCTCGGATTGGCTTTCAGGTCTCCCCATTCGTAGTGGTTCGTGAAGCTCGTGGTGGTAATTGCCGCTCGCGTGGAGATCGAACGTAGCGCGGCCATCTCATTTCTCGTCAACGGATGGTCGATTGCTCGGAAATCGTAATACTGGTATTCGCTCACCAGGCACCTCGGCGCCAGTGGCGATAAGCAGCAATCCATTCCACCCCTGCTGGCGCCGGCGTTGTCAAAGTCAGGTCCACGATTGGGATCTTTTCCCGCGTCTTGCCCCGACGGCAGATGGCAACAATTCGGCCATCTAGGGTCAAGTCGACCTTTTCCACGTCAGCGTCGACGCCGAGGACTTTCACAGAGAACGGCAACGCTAGATGCTCCTCAATCATCGTAAGGAATCCGACTGCTTGTTCTTCTTCGGTGTAAGCATCCACCACCGCTTCTTCGATCAGTCGCGTCAGCCTTGCCCTGCTGAGCGAAGGGAGATTTGTCCCAGATCCTCTTTTCAGTTTCCGCAGATGCAGAACCGCCGGGCCACTGTTCCGTTTCGTCATGTTTCTCCGTTGATCGAAGGCTCTTTGGTAGATCGATTTTCGACCTGCTGAAAGAATGACGTTTCGTTGCTGGCGCCCCGGATCGTGTAGCCGATCAGGTTGTACCCTTTCAGGCGACGCGCGTACATTCGCGCCAGCATCAGGACGTCGGAATCCACGTAATCGTAGACTCGCACAACACGTTTGGCATCATGAAGTCGGTGGAGACGCCCTACGTATTGCTGTAGCGTTCCCTTCCAGGAAATGGGCATCGCCAGGAAGAGCGTATCCAAGCGAGCGTCGTCGAACCCTTCGCCTATGTAGCTGCCGGTCGCCAGAATGACTCTCGGCTCGCACTCCGGAACGGCCGCGATTGCCTCTGCTATCGATCGTCGTTGTTTCTCGCCCATGCCACCCTTCAGCATGAAAACGTTGTTCACTCTGCCAGCAAGCTCTGCCTCGAAATATTTCAAGTGATCAGTTCTGCCGGTAAGAAGCAACGGTGAACGCCCGTCTGCGGCTGCCTGGACGAGATCGGTAAGGATCAATTCATTGCGGACGCGGTCATCGACGAGTGCGGCGTACACTTCCTGAATCGTCATATCGGTTTGCTCAGGCGGCAAGCAAAAGTCTGTCAACCGAGGAACTACCTCATGCTCAAAAGGGGTGGCTGCCGTCATCGCGCGAGCGCTGAGCTTGAATCGAATCGGACCGCACTGCATATAGATGATGGGATGGTGTCCATCTTTTCGCTCGGGAGTTGCTGTCAGTCCGACGATGTACTTCGCTTTCACCTGCTTCATCACCTGCTCAAAGGTAAACGCCGATAGGTGGTGGCACTCGTCAACAATCACTTGACCATACTCTGCCACGAAGTCTTTCACGCCTTCTTTGTCGTGGCTACTTTGAAGAATGGCAATATCCACACAACCATTGCGTTTTGTCGTCCCTCCTCCGATTTGTCCGACTGACTTGGCGGGAAGGTTCAGAAACATTGCCAATCTCGCATGCCACTGGTCTAACAACTGTTGACGATGTACCAAGATCAATGTGTTCACCTTTCGTGCCGCGATCAGCCATGCTGCCACAGCCGTCTTGCCAAAAGCCGTGGGAGCACAGAGAATTCCTTCATCGTGCTGCACCAACGCATCAACGGCATCCTGCTGTAACGGGCGCAGTCGGCCGGAAAACTCCACCTCGATCGGACGGCCAACGAACCGTTCGTCACTGACTATTGGCTTGATGCGGTGCGATTTCAACAGCTCGATGACCTCCACTAGACAACCGCGTGGTAGGGCAACGTGGTTAGCGAGTTCCTCGCCACAGGCGATAACTCGTGGCTTGTTGAAAGTAGGAAGCCTCATTGCCTGCGCATTGTAAAATTCGGGGTTCTGGAATGCCCCAAGGCGAAGCAACCGGTTGAGCATCACGGAAGGAAGATCCTTCTTTTCGATATACAAAAGGTTGGCGCGAACCATTCGGACCTGCACCGGAAGGGGGCCTGGTATTGGACGCTCTGCTCGCTTTCGCGATGGTGGCAATGTCCAAGGGTCTTGTCCCTCATCTTGCGCGGAGCTGATTCTCACTCCGATAAGGTCTCCACTTCGTTGAGCTTCCAGAACGACGGCCTCAGCAGCAGAAACGGGCATCCGTTTCACGCTTGCCAGAAACGCCCATTGGTCACCATATGGACGAAACTCCGCATCTACGAAGATGCTGTTTCCATCTGCGCGCGGAAGCTTCTGCAGCGGCAGAGCGATCAGGTTGCCAAGTCCGCCCTTTGGCATGGTGTCTTGGTTGGGAAAGAAGCGGTCGTACGAATCCAATCCAAGTTGGTGACGGGACTCCATGGCCCGAGTCAGGATTGCACAGCCCAGTTTTCGCGCGGTGGTTGCGGGGATTAATCGGTCGAAGAAGATCCACACGTGGCCACCGTTGCCTGAGCGTGAACGCTCTAGTGCCGCTGGCACGTTCAGCTCGCGGCTTACGGCCAGAAACGCAGTGGCATCCTTTTGCCATGTTTTCTTGTCGAAATCGACCGCGAGAAACCAGCAGGTCTCATCCTGCAGAAGCGGATAAATGCCGATGGTGTGATCTCCGACGAGGTGCCCACGCACTACCTCGTCAGTCAGCGGTCTGAACTTCCGAGTCTGGCGGTCAACCTTCTTGCGGTCCTCGTCTTTGGCGCGAAGATAGGCCTTCCAGTCACGATCTGCCTTGGGCATGTACCCAGATCGCCCGTCGGTGTTTTCCCAGCGAACTGCATAAACATCGTCGCGACCGTGGAAGAGGCTCCGGAACAATCCGATTCGTTGTTCAGCTTTCAAGACAGGGGTATGAGCACTTGGTAGAACGCTCGTTGTGACGGGAATCCCGTTCGTGGACTGCACCGGAATCTGTATGCCGTGCTCCTGCAAGAGACACCGCAGACGAACATTTTCTTCCCGTAGGCGCTGCACCTCAGCGGGAGCAAATTGCAGGTCCAATAGTTTGGGATCAGATTCGTTCACGTAAAGCCATCATCACCTACTACTGCGAGAACTCGACCAAAGAATAATCTCACACCTTGCGGACGTCGCTGTGTGTCCGCGGGCAAAGCGAGAAAGCAGTCCACACACTAGGCCTCTTCGGGAGGGTGTCAGTTCTTTTTCGCAGTGGGTGTATTTAACGCCGGGTGCATATCGGTGAGTTCACGGATCTTCCGCAGGGGTTTAGGCTACACGAAGATAGCATCGTTCTTTCCACTGAGACTGGGATCAAGTGTTGTCGGTGCAGCGTTCTGGAAGTTTCGCCGCTAGTGGAGTGTGGTTGGCTCTTTCCCCGGTCTCATGCGCAAGGCGATTCTCAAGCAAGCGAAGACCGAGCTTCCGTCCCATACCGTTCAACACCGGCGTCACAACGGGATCCGGTGCTCTGTAAGTGATTGAAAATAAGAACTTGTGGCAGCCGGACCTGTAAGCCGAATTCGCCGGGTCACGTTGCAAACAAACAACTTATTTAGAATCAGTCGCCGTGAAGTGTCAATGATGTCAACTTTGGCAGCGATGCCAGGTTTTGCGGCACCGGCGTCACAATTTGGCAGTCCGAGACGATTGGGGTAGAGGCGTCGCAACTGCGCCGGGGTTTATTAAGCTTCCTCCTCCAGGGTGCTCAAGAACCGGACCACCGCTCGCGTGATCCGCTCTGCCGTAAAGGATTGTGGCAGCGGAACCGCCAGCATTGGCTGATTCGTCTGCGGGTGCCGCGAGAACAGGTTAGAAACGGCTGCGTGCGATTGCTGGCCGGGCGCGGTCGCGCAGTTCTTAAATTCCGAGGCAACGGACTGGAGGAATACCAACCCGGCCTTGGCCAAGCCAACCGCGGCTCGTTCAACGGCGCCAACTCCTTCCTCGCCGCTGGCTGGGATGCTGGAACTGGAGACCTCCACGGTACTCTGTGCCGCTGGTGCCGAGGTTGTTGTCTCGCCAACCCGGATTGCTTGCGGCGGGGACGTATCGATGATGGGCTTCGGTCTTCCGGGTTGGTTGGCAAAGATTTCTTTCACCTGCTGTAGGACGCTTTTGCGCCCGAGCTTTGCGAAGCTGACTTCGGAAACGGGCGAGTCAAACACACCGGCAAACAGGGATTTTTTCAGGTGCAGTGTTTCCCACACTCGTTCTTCGATCGTCTTTTCGGTAAGAAAATGGATGACCTGAACGGGATTGGCCTGTCCCAGGCGATGAACGCGTCCAATGCGCTGCTCCAGACGCGCCGGATTCCAGGGCGGCTCGAAGTTGATGACAGCGGAGGCCGCCTGCAGGTTGAGTCCTACTCCGCCCGCATCGGTAGAGAGGAATACCCGGCAGTTAGGCTGGCTCTGAAATGTTTCGATGAGTGCACCGCGCTTCCGAGAGGGAACGCCCCCATGCAACGAAACAAATCCGATTCCCATTTTCCGCAGTTCTTCTCCAGCCAAGAATGTCATGCGTTCGTATTCGCTGAAGACCACAACCTTGCGGTTTTCCTCGACGGTCAGTTCGCGAATGATTTCGCGGAACTCTTCCAGCTTGGGCGAGTGGTGGGTGCGCTTGTCGAACAGGAACGTAGAGTTGCAGAGCATGCGCATGTTCTGGAGGCAGCACAGGACGCGGCGTAGGTCAATTTCCGAAAGCCACTTTTGGCGTTGCCACTTGTGCATGAGCTGACCCAGAATCTCGCTCTGTTCCCAGTACGGTTCTGCCTGCTCCGGGGTCAGCGGTACATGAAACACCTGGTCGGTTCGAGGGGGAAGGTCTTTTAATACTTCCCCGCGAGTGCGGCGAAGAAGGATGGGTTCCAATTGGCGGTGAATTTGGTCCAGGCCTCGATAGCCCAGCAATTTCCCTTCCGCGTCTTCCATCCGGTGTTCCTGAAGGAAGCGGAAGGCGGGTCCCAGTCGTCGCCCATCGACGAATTCGACCACAGAAAAAAGCTCTTCCAATTTGTTCTCCAACGGGGTACCGGTCAGCACGAACGTATAGCGACTTTTCAACTGCTTGATGGTCCGTGCCGTGGCCGTTGTCCAGTTCCGGATGCGCTGCGCTTCGTCCAGGATGATAAGGTCCGATTGGAGGTCGTGCAGGTACTTGATATCCTTCAGAACCAGCTCGTAGCTGGTGAGATTGAAAAACTTTGGGGAAGCGTACTGCTTGTGCCGTTGAGGCAACAGTCCCTCGATGACCTGCGCGTCCAGGCCGGTGAACTTTTCGATTTCCTTCTTCCACTGGTACTTAACCGACGCCGGCGCCACAATCAACACTCGTTGTATCCCGCGGCTGCGACGCAGGAATTCGGTGGCTGCCAGCGCTTGCACGGTCTTACCCAACCCCATGTCGTCGGCTAGGATTACACGGCCGCGGCATGCCGCAAAGATGGCCCCTCGCACCTGATAGGAGAGCAGAGAAGTCTTGAGCAAGCCAGCAAGCGGATCCCGGCCGCGCCCGTGTTTCGCCAGCAGCTTCTTCTCTGTCTCCCGCCCTTCAGCAATCTCGTTTTCTCTGTCGACGTAGTTCAGAACGTCACTGTAAATAACGGCTTGATCGTCAGCTTTACGGAGCTCATCCATGAGCTTTCCGAAATCCCGCAAGCGGGAGGATTTCAGTAGGCCTCGATCGTCAAAGTATGCTTGAGCCAGCGCCTGCAGCGCCGCCGAGGGAGCGAGGGGGAGCCGAAGCCGCACATTCAGAGTGTCACCGTAATGAAGCGAAAGCGAAGCCCTGGCGCGATTGAATACCTCGTGGTCAAGTGCCTTGCCGCGGCGCCGACGCAAGCGAGCGAGCAGAGCCTCGATGTGCTTGCATGTTCCCAAGGTGTTGACCGAAAAGTCGGGACAGGAACAGTAGTTATCGAACAGGCCCGGCCCTCGCATCGCTACCCGGTAAGTTCTGTTGCTGGCCGAGCGTACGGAATAATCTCCGTACAAGTTCCCATCCGGCCGGGTCAGAATGCGCACGATGCTTCCGTGAGCCCTTTCGCGACGCGCAGAAATCTGTTGTTCGATTACCATAAAGAACGTCTCTCATTAAGGGTGAACGCACATCAGCGCAGTCGGAATGTTAGATTAATGATGATCGTATTTGCCTGGTCCACTCGATTGGATTCTCCCCGTTTCGATTCTTGCAAACACCGTCGGACTTGGCAGAAACTAGAGAGCAGAGCTTGCCTCGCCCGACGGTTTCATAAACGGGATTTTACCCGAGGAATACGATAGCGTATGTCGAAGAAAATCAAAACAAATCGGCAAATGCAAGAATGGATCGATGCGCGAAGGCGCCGTCATTTGTCTCACAGCCAGGTACAGATGGCCCGAGAGCTTGGATTGAACCCGGCGAAAACTGGGCAAGATCAATAACCACAAGCAGGAATCCTGGAAACTGCCGCTGCCCCGGTTCATCGAACAACTCTATTTCGAGCGTTTTGGCAAGACGACTCCCGACAACGTCGTGTCTATCGAGGAGCGATGTCGGGTCGAAGGGGCGCAAAGAGAAGCGAGACGTGCCGCCAGGCTGCAGCGTGCGATGGACAGCATATGAAGAACGGTGCGCCACGTCCGCGATAGCGCGGCTGCGCGGTTCGAGGTGCTGACAGTGCAACTACAAGGGGCGGTGACGTGAGGCGAAGTT
>WNFG01001541.1_pt1 | contig 20849 bp, 16 predicted proteins | sample 5400431 | NCBI WGS metagenome assembly WNFG01 (sample SAMN13153346, study PRJNA577476) | soil metagenome | isolation source: 120 cm saprolite under Douglas fir tree site 2 hole 3 replicate 2 | place: USA:California | collected 2015-04-18 | reverse complement strand
TGGTAGCATAAGCAAGGGGGATCAGATTGGCGAAATTATACTCAAACAGAGGGATACGCTTCATCCAGGCATTGCAACATCGCGCCTTCACCTGGTTCTGGGCTGGACAGACTATCTCGACCCTTGGTGATGGCGCGTTCACTACTGCTCTCGCCGTTGTCGTCTACCAGCTCACAAAATCAAGCCTGGCAATGGGACTCCTCCTCATGGCGCAGATTACTCCCGAAGTGATCTTTACGCTCATCGGTGGCGCCGTTGCCGACCGCTTACCACGGCGCACAGTGCTCTTAGCCTCTGATGCCAGTCGCGCCCTGATCGTACTCTCGATTGCCCTGCTCGGCTGGCTCAATCTACTCCACCTCTGGCACCTCTTTGCCATGGCCATCCTCTTCGGCATCACCCTTTCCTTCTTTCACCCTTCGTATCGTGCGCTCACTCCGGAACTCGTCCCTAAAGAACACTTCTCCTCTGCCAATGCACTGACCGAACTGAGCATACAATTGGGCAATCTGCTCGGTCCAGCTCTTGGAGCAGGCCTGATTGCACTCGCAGCCGGTTCTACAGCTGCTGCCTTCGCCTTCGATGGCCTCACCTTCGTGATCTCCGTCTGCTCACTACTGATCATGCGCTCAACACCACCGCTCTCCCAGCAAACACCTTCCCTTGCTCAAAAGAGGGTAACCCTACGTACCGGACTGCACCATCTTGGCAAAGATATACGTGAAGGTTTTCACACAATCCTTGCCTCAACCTGGCTGCTTTGGTCAATGATTGTAGCGGCCATTGCGCTCATGTCTTACAAAGGTGCCATTTCAGTCGCTCTTCCCAAACTGGTATTTGCCATCTATGGGAGTGGTCCCTGGCTACTCGCCGCCATTTCTACAGCGGTAGCCATTGGAGCCATCATTGGTGCACTCTTCGTTGGAGAGATAAAATTGCGCCGCCGTGGGGTTATCTCCCTCCTTGGTTATGTGCTGAGCGGTCTCGCTCTGATGACCTTCGCTTTTCCGCTACCACACACCGCTATCATCCCTTTCTTTGTGCTGCCGGCCGCCTTCCTTGTCGGCTTTGGCATTAACGTGATGCAAACAATCTGGGTAACATTGCTCTACGAACTGGTGCCCCCCGAAAAACTCGGGCGCGTCTCCAGCGTCGATCTACTCGGCTCTCTCGGCCTGCTCCCCATCGGCTATCTGCTCGCCGGCTGGCTTGGTGATCGCCTCGGACCTCCCACCGTCTTCCTGTTCGGCGGTGCGTTCATGGTCGTAGTCAATCTCATCCCGCTTCTCTTCCGTGATATCCGTCAACTTCAATAGTGGAAATACTGGCGCGGGAAGAGCTCCTTGAGCAGCTCCAGCAGCCATTTGCGGCTGGGCAGAAGAGAAAGCATGCCATTCGCGCACAAATCCAGAGTGTTTTCAGTTAACCTTCGTCCACGTTTGCCCGCCGTCCTTGGTCTGATACAGCACCTGCGCCGAGTCAATTGCCCAGCCCCGCGTCTGCGAGACGAAGTCGATCATCGTGATATCCGCGTTCAATCTGACGGTGTATCGCGTCCAGTGGTGGCCGCCGTCGCCGGTGCGATACACCGTGCTATTGATGTACTGATTACTTTTGACATCAAGGGTATTGCTGACGATCCAGCCGTGCAGCGCGTATAGTCTGACCCGCTAGACTGGGAATGATGACAGGCAGCAAGCCACTGGTCGCATTGAAGAAGACGGGCGGTATAGTCGAAACCTGGGAGGCGCTCGCTGGTAAGGGGATGGACTGGTGCTGCCAGGTCACCCCTCCATCGTGCGTGATGTAGAGCCAGGCAAAATTGTCGGCGGCGGTGAAACCGGTGGCCCAGCCGGTTGTCTCGTTCACGAAACTTAGCCCTGATTTGTCGCCTCCAAACGGGAGTCCTTTTGGATTGTTGGCCGTGTTGTAGTTGGAGACAGAAATCACCTTCCAGGTCACGCCTCCGTCGCTGGTATGCAGCACATCCACAGCCTCGCTGCCCGCGGCGGCACCTTTGCCAAACATTATCCAGCCGACCTGCGCGTTGAGAAAGAAGATCTGGCCGGCCCCGACGCCCTGGTCCGGTAACTGAGCCTTCTGCCAGCTCTGGCCGCCATCGTGTGTGCGGTAGACGAAGAGCCTGGTACCGTCTATCACGGCTACCCACGCGGTCGAGCGGTTGAAGAAATCTGTCCCGCCGATGATGGAACTCTGGCTATCGACTGGGGGCGTGACATCCTGCCAGTGGGTGACGCCTGCCGTAGTGTGCAATATGCGGTTGGTGTTATAGGTGACGGCCCAGCCAGTGTTAGCATCGAGCATATGGATGGATGTAATTGGGCCTGCATGTTTCCCTGTAGCCGGAGTGCTCTCGGGCTTCACCCTCCCAGTGCCGGTTTGATGGGCATGGGTCAACAAAAGGATGAAGGAACTCACCAGCAGCGCAGCGCACAGGACTGCTGCAATTGTGCTCAAGCGCTGCCAGCGGCTTGCGCCGTGAAAGTCCCGGGACGACCGCGGGGGACCGCCCCCGCTTGATACGGGCTTCGCATACGGTCCCATTTCGTCTATTTGTGAGTAGACTGGATCTATAGAGCTGCTCGTACGGCTTTGAAGGAGCCGCTCTCGCATGCGTGCCAGGGCCTGGGCATCCTCAGCATCGCGCGAGTATGTACCACGCAGTTGCTGTATGAGAACCCGGTTCTGCTCATTGCGTTCTTCGGGAATGAGATCATCCATCATGCTGTTGTCTGCCATAGTGCATCTCCAAAGATACATCGAGCCTCGACAGGCGCGATAATCCACTTTGACAAATTACTCCGGCTCCTACTATTGATCGTAGGTAGCGCGCAAGAACGTAAGGGTACGCGAGAGCAACTTACGCAGAGCCGCCTCTCGTTTGTTCAGAAGTACTGCAATCTCAGCGAAACGCAAGCCGTAGCCGTAGCGAAGTTGTAGCAATTGTTGTTGAGGGCCGCTCAAGCGCTTTATGGCTACTTGCAGGTGTGCATGCTCTTCGTGACGCAGAGCCACCTGTTCGGGAGCCAGTTCATCGTCCTCGAAGAGCGTTTCTGCAACCTGATCCAATGCTACCATTGGATGACGGGCCGAACGGCGATAGCTGTCAATCAGTTTGTTATGGGCCACTCGCGTCAACCAGGCCAGCTTTTCATCTTCCGCTAGTGCCGGGAGGTTGTCACGCTCCAATGCTGCCAGGAAGACCTCCAGGGTCAGGTCTTCGGGGTCTTCTCGCAAGTCTGTGTGCAGTCGCACGTAGGCTAAGATGATGCGAGCATAGCGATCATAAAGTGCAGCATCGGAACTATCGTGCATTTCAGGTTCGGCTTGTTGTTGCATACTTTCCCTCTGCTCTACATGTGACTTCATACTCTCTATCGCTAAAGAGAGGAAATTGTGACAGGATGCGCTTCAAAATGGTATTATTAAGTAATATAGCTCTGTTTTAATTTACTTTTCTCGTTGCCGGGCTACATCCTATTTTAAAAGGCAGGGTATATGGATTCAAAGGTTCCCCTCCCCAGGCTGACCGTTCGTGATCAGCTTGTCCTCAGTGTCTTCTGGCTCTCGCTCAACGCCCAGTCCGCCGCTCTTTTTCCTATAGTCATCCCACTACAGATTTTACTCTTCCTGCCTCCCGGCCAGATAGGCAACGTCCAGCAGGCAGTGTTGCTGGGCTGGATCTCCACGGTAGGGGCTATCGTCTCATTAGTCATGCCACCCTTATTTGGCATGGCATCTGATCGCAGCACCAGCAGGTTTGGCCGTCGCCGCCCATACATCGTTGCGGGTACTCTCTTGCTCATCTTGGGCGCGTTCCTACTGGCTGCGGCTGGTAACGTCCTGATCTTTTTGCTAGGCATGATCGTCTGGCAGTTTGGCAGCAATGCCGCCAATGCCTCCTATCAAGCTCTCTTACCCGACCGCGTGCCCAAAGACCAGCGCGGCGAGGCCTCAGGCTATATGGGGTTGATGACTATTATTGGCAACGTAGGCAGCCTGGGGCTGGCGGCATTCCTTCTAGCAGATGTCAACCTGACTTCCACGAGCGGCGCCATTATCCGGCGTGGGGCCAACCTCTTCTATATCCTGACAGGCATCGTCCTCTTCGTAGGCATGCTCATTACCGCTGTTGGCGTGCATGAAATGCAGTACCGGCACACATTAACCCGTGCTCCCCGCGCGGAAGGAAGCGCCCTATCCCGCTTTCGCCACTGGTTTGCCATGAACTGGATCGCACCCTGGCGCGAATTTAACTTCGCGCTTGTCTTTGTCACGCGCTTTGCCGTCATGATGGGCCTTACCTTATTCATGACCTTCATCGAGTACTACTTTGCCAACGTCGCGCACGTGACCAACTTTGTACAGGCAACGGCAGGTGTAGCAGTCCTGGCACTGGTAGGAGCCATCCTCAGCTCTTTCGCACTCGGTATCTACTCTGATCGCGTCAGGCGCGCCCCCGTCGTCAGCGTATCTACCATCTGTATGGCCCTGGCCTCGCTCACCTTCGTCATCGCCCCCGGCAGTTTTCCGCTCTGGTCGCTGGGCATTCTCTTCGGCGTGGGCTACGGCGCCTATACCAGTGTAGACTGGGCCCTGGCTATCGACTCCATGCCCTCGCTGGAAAATGTTGGCAAAGATTTCGCCTATGGGGCGCATCCGCTAACCTGCCTTCAATCCTTGCGCCTGCCCTTGGTAGCCTCATCATCGTCCTGGTCAGCAACTTTGCTCCGACCGCCCTGGGCTATCGCCTCATCTTCGCCGTAGCCACGTTCTTCCTGCTCATAGGAGCAGTCTTCGTCCTGAAGATCCGCGAGCCGCGCGAAGTAAAGCCCGTCCCGGAGGCTAAATAGTACCCATTTTTCGCATAAGCTAGAGGCATCATCACAGTCTCAGTTTGTCCCCGTTGTAGAGGAGATCACCAGAAACCAAACTGTGAGCTAGCACACACCCAACCTGTGACCGATACCCTTACATAGGGCATGCTAGCATGTTAACGTGTAACTATTAGGGATAGAGCTACGTAAGTAGTGATGATAACAAATGCCTATATTCTCAGTAAAGAACGATCTTGACTGGCTGTCTCACATGCAGAAACACCCTTGTTGAGGGGAGAGAAAAGGAAGTATATTACTATGATCTCTGTGGCTACACAAAATCTCCTACATTTGCTCGCCACCTATGGTTATTGGGCCGTCCTCGTCTTTATCGCCATCGAGAGTACCGGTATTCCTTTCCCAGGCGAGACGATGCTGCTCGTTGCCGCCATCTATGCTGGGACGACGCACCACCTATCCATTCTCCTGGTGATCGTGGCTGCTGCCAGTGGCGCCATCCTGGGTGATAATCTCGGCTTCATGATTGGACGCGTGGGCGGCTACCGTCTGCTGCGTCGCTACGGTCGCTTTATTCGCCTGGATGAACGCAAGCTGAAACTGGGACAATACCTCTTCATGAAGCACGGCGGCAAGGTCGTCTTCTTTGGGCGCTTTGTCGCCGTGCTGCGGGCCTGGGCCGCGTTCCTGGCCGGGACGAATCGGATGCGCTGGCCTGGCTTTCTGCTCTTCAACGCCCTGGGGGGAATCGTGTGGGCCACACTCTTCGGCTTGGGAGGCTACTACCTCGGTGATAACATTCATCGGCTGACAGGGCCGGTCGCCATCGCCAGCATCGTACTGGCCACGCTCGTCATCATCGCCTTTCTGATCTTCGTGCGCCGCAACGAGCAGCGGTTAGAGGCAGAGGCGGAGCGAGCACTCCCAGGGCCACTTGACGCATACCAACCGCAGGCAAGCAGGGAGCAGGCACCACGGCAGAACGTTCGTCTGAATGACTCGACTCAAGAAGAGACTGGTCCAACACGCTCTGCAGAGCGCATGCCCCAAACCATCCCTGGGGGGCCAGAATGCGGCGCGGAGCCAGAGAAGGAGAACGCGCATGGTCCAGCATATGTCCACAAGCTATAACCGAGCATCGGCTTAATCCCTGCCAGCCCTTTCGAACAAGGGCTGGCAAAAATATTAAGGCAAGGTTCAAATGCACTTGACAGTTCCTAACCAACAAAAAGATCCGGCCCTGTCATGCTGAGCGCAGCGAAGCATCTTTCTGCCGATCGCGACAGACCCTTCGCGGAGTTTACCCTGAGCGAAGCGCATGGGCTCAGGGTGACATGGGGTGACTGTTCAAACGATCAAGTATTTTTCTTCAAATTGAACCTTGCCTAACAAATAAGGGAGAACTTGACAGAAGATGTCAGGAATAAGGTGCTATACTGGTTCTGCTTGCATCTCGATGCTGGAGCAGTTGCTCCAATTTCGATGATTCTTAAGGTTCGTTTCCTTTGCGCAGCAAGCTGTGCGCGAACAGCAGTCCAATCAGGAGAACAGAGATGTATTACGGAATCTATGTTCCCAACTTTGGGGATGAAACAAACGTGCGTATGCTTGCAACGCTTGCGCGGGAAGCAGAAGAAGCGAGTTGGGATGGCTTTTTCGTATGGGACCACATCTTGTACCGCAGCAATCCGCCCGTATCGATGGTTGATCCGTGGATTGCCTTGACTGCCATAGCAATGACCACCGAACGCATTCGCATTGGCACCACTGTGACGCCCCTTGCTCGCCGTCACCCCTGGAAACTCGCTCGTGAGACCGTATCCCTCGACCATCTCTCGCGAGGACGTTTGATTCTGGGGGTCGGTTTGGGAGATCCCCCCAAAGTAGAGTTCGCACAGTTTGGTGAGGAGTCCGATGACCGGATACGAGCAGCGAAACTCGACGAAGGTTTGGAGGTCGTGACCGGTCTATGGAGTGGCAAACCTTTCCGCTATCAAGGGACACACTACCAGCTCCAAAAAACAGCTTTCTTACCACCAGCACTTCAGGTTCCTCGTATCCCAATTTGGGTCGCTGGCTTCTGGCCGCATAAAGCGCCATTTCGTCGAGCAGCCCGTTGGGATGGGGTGATCCCCTTGAAACAGGGTGGCTTGCAGCCAGGCGATATCGAGCATATTATGGCCTACATCAGAGAACACCGGTCTGAGGAAGCCCCCTTTGACCTTGTCAAGATTGGAAGCACCCCTGGGGATAATCCTGGCAAAGGGAGCAAATTGGTGGATTCTTACGCTGCCGCTGGTGCTACCTGGTGGTTAGAAAGCCTCTTTACCAGGCGCAATTCGTTTGAGGAGATGCGTCATCGTATTCAACTGGGTCCACCTATGTCATAATCTCAGCCGCAGTTATATGATAGACAGTGCTTTTTCGTCAGAATCGCACCGCCAAGCCTTCCGCCCCCAGGTGGTGAGTTGACTTCACAAGACGATGGAGACGATTGCCATGCAATGGCTCCACGAGCCATCACACACAACCTCTCAGTGCGTCCTCCTTCCCCATTTTTGACAGCCTCAATGGGCCCCAGGTGCTATACTTGTGCTACTCAAATGGGATTCACTTTGCGTGTTTGCTGCACTCATCAGGTGCTCCTTTTCACGTTGTCGTCTTGAGATGAACGTTGCTCATGCTGGCAAGAACCGCTCGCTCTGCAACACAAACTATAAAGGATGGATGAGATCATGGTTGCACAGGAGAATGTGGCTCTGGCCTGGTCACTGTTTGATCGGTACAACAGTCGCCAGTCAGACCCAGCCTGGCTCGATAAGGGTGTGACTGCTTTCGCAGCAGACTCCGAGGTCATCGATGTTCCTTCCGGAGCAACGCTTCGTGGTCCAGATGGCTACAAGCGGTTAATTCTGTTTTTCGCAGAGGGCTTCCCTAATAGCAGGACAGAACTGACTAATGCGTTTGCCACAGAGGATCAGGTCGTCCTTGAGACAACTTGGCGGTGGACCAACAGCGGTCCACTGCATCTGTCCACGGAAGCTACTCCAACGACGGGGCGCTCGGCCGAACTGCGGGTGTGTCATGTCTTGCAGTTCAGGAATGGGAAGATCGTCAGTGTCCATACCTATTACGATATGATGACCATGCTGGACCCGCTCGGTCTAGCTCCTGCAACGGGATAGGCTACGTAGTGGCCTATCAAGCCCGCTTACATGCTGAATGAGGAACTCGGTGGGGAACTCCTGCCGGGTGCTTTTTGCTGGCAGTACGTGTGCTTTTCTTGGGCAGACAGATGGGGGTGGCACCCCTTTTCAGGAAGCAGAAGCTCATCGCATGATGCAAAGGGCGTTCCTGTCAAATTTCAGGCCCTATCCATGACGATGCTGACCATGCTCATTGCGCTTTTATGACACCTTCTCCTTATATTAGGACCAGAGAGGGCGAGGTGCGTTAGCTGGGTAGTGGCCCCAAACCCTGCCCGGGGTGGGCCTTTGAGTCAGGAAATACCCTCTTCTCTCTGTCTGTTCCTGACGAGCTGCTCTGATGAGCTACGGAACAGAACAAAAGTAGAAACCGTGGTGAACTCGGGTAAGAGAGGATGATTCCCATGAGAATTATTGTGGATCTTAACCGCTGTCAGAGTTTTGGTCAATGCTGTTTTGCGGCTCCTGACGTTTTTCATTTCCATAATGCAGAGGCGTTAGAGTATGATCCAGCGCCCGATGAAGCGCGGCGCTGGGATGTGATACGCGCGGCCAAAGCCTGTCCGGTCCAGGCAATCCAGATCGGTCTGGATGATGAGGAATATGAAGGCGCACAGAGGGAGAAGACGCATGGCCGGTCATATCAATGAGATGATCGCACCTGAGCGCATTGTCATTGTGGGAGCCTCTCTCGCCGGCTTGCGTGCCGCTGAAGCCTTACGCAGAGAGGGCTTTATGGGGCAACTGACCCTCATTGGAGATGAACCGTATCCTCCCTATGATCGGCCCCCTCTTTCTAAACAGGTCTTAGGTGGGCGGCTTGCCGTCGAACATACCACGCTGGCGCTGTTCCAGCGGCTTGAAGCGCAATGGCTCCTGGGAGTGCCCGCACGCCGCTTAGATCTGGCAAAGAGGCGGGTGCTGCTCGCCGATGGACGTTCTGTGGACTTTGATTACTTGCTGATTGCCACTGGAACGCGCGCCCGCCCCTGGCCCGATGCCGAGGAGGCCGCACTCGATGGCGTCTTCGTTTTGCGCAATCGCGATCATGCCTGCCAGGTATCTGCCCGCCTGGCGACCAGGCCCAGGCATGTACTGGTCGCTGGCGGCGGCTTTATCGGCTGTGAAGCTGCCTCGGTCTGCCGTGATCTTGGCCTGGATGTCACCATTGTTGAACGTGGCCCTACCCCGCTGGGAGGCGTGCTCGGAAGCACCATTGGTCAGATCATGGCGCAACGACAACGGGACTATGGGGTCTATCTGCATACGGGTGCCGTGGTCACGACACTGCAGGGAAATCAGGACCACCGCTTGTGTGGCGCTCAGCTATCTGATGGCTGCTCATTGGAGGCTGATGTGGCGATCATCGCGCTTGGGGCCATACGCAATGTTGAATGGTTATTGAATACCGATCTCTCCGTCGATGGTCGGGGGATTGTGTGTGACCTCTATTGCCGTGCGCTTGATAGTCAGGGGGCAGTGGTCGAGAACGTCTTTGTCGCCGGTGATGTCGCGCGCTGGCCTCATCCGCTGTATGCGTATGACCATCAACTGCTTGCCGTTGAGCACTGGGGAAATGCCGTCGAGCAGGCTGCAATAGCAGCGCATAATATGTTGAGTCCTTCATTTGAGTACCGGAGGCATACCGCTCTGCCGAGATTCTGGTCAAGCCAGTTTGGGTTCAATATGAAATCGGTTGGCCTGCCGACCGTAGCCGACGAGGTGGTGATCACACAATGCTCCTTTGGCATGAGGCGTTTTACGGCTGTCTATGGACGCCAGGGACAGACTGTCGCAGCCGTCTCTTTTAACGCCGGACAGATGCTGCCATCGTATCAGACCCTGGTTGAGCAAGCTGCTCCTTTCCCGCCCGACTTACATGCGGCTGATGGGCCTGCCAGAGCACAACCCATGCCAGCAGGTTTTCCCGCGCAGGGACATCCAAAGTATGACACCGGGATGGAGCCCTATACGGTCTCCCAACCGTAACCGTGCTCCTGGTCTCTACATCCGGTCAGTTTGTGAGACAAAAACTCAAACTCCCTAGAAGGAGAAGTTGAATGACAACAATAACTCATGAAAACCTTTTGAATCAGGTCCTGGATTACACCAACCGCGCCGATCCCTATCCGATCTATGCGCGGATGCGGGAGCATCCGGTGTTTGTACAGGATGATGGACGCTACATTATCAGCACGTACGCGGAGATCCGCGCCTGCCTGCAGGATCCGCGCTTCAGTTCTGACTTACGGAAGGGCTACAGCCAGGCTGATCAACGGATAGTTGACGAACCGCTACAAGTTAGTTTTATTACAATGGACCCCCCCAAACATGATTGGCTGCGTCATCAAGTGATGATGCACTTTACCCCGGAACTGATCAATGGGCTGCGTCCACGGATCGAGGAAGTTGCCAGTGCGTTACTGGATGCACATGAGCAGCGGGCCCGGCTCGACATTGTGGATGACTTTGCCTATCCCTTGCCGGTAACCATCATCTGTGAATTGCTGGGGGTCCCTCGTGAAGATGTAGCGCTCTTTCATACCTGGGTAGACCAGCTCATTCTCGCAGGTGATCCTGGGCAGGCCGCAAACAAAGAGGTCGTACAGCAGGCAAAAAGCGCCAGAACTGAGCTCAGGCAATATATGGGCAGGCTGATAGACAAATTTCAGCAGACGCCTGGCCCCGGTTTGATCTCTGCCATGCTGCATGATACGACGCAGGAAAAGCAGATGACGAAAGATGAGCTGATTGCTTCTTCAGTACTGCTCCTCATTGCCGGTCACGTGACAACAGTAAACTTGATCGCCAACAGTATGCTCACCCTGCTGCGCTATCCTGAGCATTACGAACGGTTGCGTCGTGAGCCATCCATCGTTGCTAATCTTGTGGAAGAGGTGTTGCGCTATGAACCACCGGTCCAATTTGTGCGTCGCACCACGTTAACAGAGGTTCCCATCGCGGGAGTGACCATTCCTCAGGGGGCGCCGGTCTATCTCGTGCTGGCGTCGGGGAACCGCGATCCTTTGCGCTTTGACGATCCTGATCGTTTTGATCCTGATCGTACCGATATTGAGCATCTTGGCTTCGGCGGGGGTATTCATTACTGTGTGGGAGCGCCTCTGGCCCGGCTCGAAACGCAGATCGCGCTGGTCGAACTGGCTCGTCGCCTCCAGGAACCACGCCTGGTCGAAGATCCGCCTCCTTACCGGGAAAGTGCGTCCCTGCGTGGCCCGCTACATCTTCTGGTGTCACTCCACAATCGCTAGTACTTTTTGTACATGTGGGAAGTAAATGTTGAAGAACCACGAAAAATCAATATATTCCCCACCAGAGAGCAATTCGTTTGGCTGGCAAATTTTAGGAACACTAGCATCAAATCGTCAAATTAGTAGACACACCTCGACAAACAAAAAAGAGGGAGGAAACAACATGAATCTCAACTGGTTCAAACACCACACCTGTCCGGAAGACGAAGAGGAAGCCACCTTGCTGGTAGATCCCGAAACCGAAACCATCCCCGAAACCGACGAGGACGGCAACCTTTTGTACTACTGTATCGAAGGCCAGCACATCTTCTCTGTCGACGAAGACGGCAGCACCGGCAATAGCGCAAGCAAAAAGAGACGCTAACCTGGTGTACCCCTTCCGTGCCTGGACGAGAAACCGCATCCTTTCTCGTCCAGGCAAATCTCACCACCGGTAGCATTGACCCTAGACGGGCTGGTACAACTCAATATGGTTGCCCTCCGGGTCCGTAATCCAGCTAAACAGCCCCTTACTTCCTGTTTTGGACTGTCTATGACATATACTCCTCAGGGCGAATCTCCACATACTTGAGGAACCACTCCAGAGCTTTTTCCCAGTACGCAAACCATTGGCTCGGCTTTGTAGTTCCAATGTGCCAGGCAGCAGGCACACGCACGAACTCAACCGGAACTTTGCCCATCATCTTCAACGTCATATAGAATTGTTCCGATTGCTCGATGGGGCAGCGTAAATCACCTTCGGGATGCAGGAACAGCGTCGGCGTCGTCACACGAGCAGCATGCGTCAGCGGTGAACGCTCATGATAGTAGGCTTCGCGTTCCGCATCCCACGGATAGCCTTTAGCTTGCAGTACCTGCCAGAAGCCGACATCGGACGTTCCAACAAAACTTGCCAGGTTGGAGATTCCAGCCATCGGCACCGCCGCTTTGAAGCGCTCCGTCTGCCCAATGGTGTACATAGACATATAGCCTCCATAGCTGTATCCCGTTACCACCATCCTTTCGGGATCCGCCACACCGCGTTCAACGCACTCATCGACGCCACGCATGATATCCTGGAAGTCCCAGCCGCCCCAGTCACCTTCTACCTCGCGCATGAAGGCCTGTCCACAGCCCGTACTTCCATGCGGGTTACAATAGAAGACCGCAAAACCCTGCACTGCGAAGTACTGGAAGAGAATATCCATGCCCACACCAAATGCCCATTGAGGCCCGCCATGGATAGACAGTAGTAGGGGATAACGCACTCCTTCGCGTGCCCCTACAGGACGGATGAGCCAGCCATCAATCTCGTCGTTATTCGAACCGCGATACCTCACTCGCTCAGGTTCGCTCCAGGTAAACTCGGCCAGTCGGTCATCGTAGAGGTAGGTTAGGCGCACCGGCTCACCGGCGCCATCAGCGCCCAGTGGCAGCAAGTACAGCTCCCAAGGATGCAGGGGCACCTCTTGAGCAAGCAACAACCCGCGTTCGTTGGGGAGCAACGCCAGGAAGTAGATTAAGTGCTCGCCCACAGACAGGGGCCTTACAGTCTTCTGTCTAATGTCTATGCGGTAGACATTAACACAACCGCGTTCCGTGAGTACGAAATAGACACGCTCACCATCTGGGCTCCACTGCGGGCGATAAGGACCGGGCCACCCGAAATCGCCGGAAGCTTCAGGGAAGACCGGGTTGTCTATTTCAGCCGTCAGATTCCGGATCTCACCGCCATCTCGCGAGACAAGGTAGAGGCGCGTATCACAGCCTCCCTCAATACGCTCATCTAGCGAGGCGACCAGCATCACCTGGCTGCCATCCGGCGACCAGGCATACGAGGCTATCTGTAACGTACCATCAGTGATGCGACGCGCCCCGCCCGACTCACGACTGATAACCCATAAGTCCTCAACAAACGAGCGGTCACGGTCATCAGCAAGGTTGCACAACACGCTGATCTCAGCGCTATCAGGTGTCCAGGAGGGCTGGTTACGATCAACGTCATCCGCTGTGAGGCGGCGAATCGTAGTCGCATCGATTAAGCTATCATCAGAAGCAGGCGCAGGCATGACAAACAGCTGATTGAACTTCTCGAAGAAGCCACGGCCATCGACGCGGTACCAGACTTTCGTCGTCGAGCGCAGGCGGATACGCTCTTCCTCCTCGTGCTTTTTCTTCTCGGCTTCTTCCAGGGGTTTGCGTCCGGTCAACATCTCATCATCATCCATCGGCGAGACCATAGCCGTGAAGGCGATCCACTGCCCATCCGGCGACCAAGAGGCCTCGCTGACGCCGTTGAGCATATTCGTCAGTTTGCGTGCCTCACCACCATCAGTATCGATCAGCCAGAGCTGGTTCTTCTCTTCTTCACGATCGGAGAGGAACAACAAACGCCTGCTATCTGATGCCCAGACAGGATTTGTGTCGTTCTTGACGCCGCTCGTTAACTGGCGTGGTCCACCTACGGCATGTCCCTGCTCGTCGAGTTGTAGGAGGTAAATAGTGCTATGACGTTCATTCTTCGCCTTATTAAGGCTGTGCGTGACAAAGGCCACGCGCCTTCCATCAGGCGAGAGGACTATATTGCCCATCTCCTTGAATGTCCAGAGATCATCGGCGGTAAGTTTACGCGGTGTGGTCATGAAAAGGTCCTCTCTATGCTAAACCGCTTGCGCCTTCTGCTTGCTACCCACTATGTTGCATAACATATCATATTCCGAGGGCATTTCCAAACTCCTGCTCGATCTTCCCCCTATCCCAACCAGTCGGCCTTGATCATCTGTACATTTCGAGTGATTTCTGCTAAGATACCATTGAGGAAAAAACCTGGGCAATTTACAAGGACTTTTTTCTGCTAACATTCTGAATATCCCTCGTAATGCATTTCTGCTAAGGTCTTTGGGCCATCCTGAGGTAGGCATGAAGCGGCAAGCGAACCCTCACCTCTCGTCCCCTGGCGAGTGCGCCTTGGCACAGTATCAACAGACGCTCCGTGAGCAGGAGGATCTCACTCCTGCCTCCGTTCGCAACTACCTGAGCGATGTCCGTCATTTCATGGCCTGGTACGAGCAACGAGAAGCAGAGCGTGCGACTCATGCCCAGGGCGGCAGCGGTTTTCACCCGCAAGCCATTACCATCCCAGCACTCACCCGCTATCGCACCTATCTCCAAACGATTCAGAGGCAGAAGCCTGCCTCGGTGAACCGCTCGCTGATCAGTGTGAAACGCTACTTCGGCTGGGCACGACAAAACCAGCGCATCACCTACGATCCCTCCGCCGCCGTGAAGCTGGTGGGACAAGAAGACGCGGCTCCCCGGCATCTGCATCGCTTGGCACAAATCATGGGGCATGATTCATTAGATACGACCAAATTGTATATTCAAGGGACGAAACAGGATTTACAGCAGGCTGTTAAAACGATCGCCTGGACATAAGAGGAACTCCTGCGGAGCAGCGTCTGCGAAGCGTCGGCAACAGGCACAATGTTAGCAGGGACAGCGGAGGACCATCGCTATGCAGAAGATCTTTGCACTCCCATCCAGACCAGTCCCTGGCGCTGGCCAGGCACCACCACACCGCCTGCCCGTACCACTGACTCCCCTGCTTGGCCGTGAACACGAACTCGCGCAGTTCACGCCCCTGCTGCGCCGACCCGAGGTACGCTTGCTCACCCTCACCGGTCCAGGAGGTGTCGGCAAAACCCGCCTCTTGATCGCGATCGCGCACGCGCTTACGGCTGACTTTGCAGATGGCGTCTACTTTGTGCCTCTAGCTGCCATCAGCGATCCCGACTTCGTTGTCCCAGCCATCGCTCAGGCGCTTGGACTGCGGGAGACTGGTTCTCGTTTGCTCCTGGAGGAGCTGCAAGCGGTGCTGGGCGATCAGTCCACCCTACTGCTACTCGACAACTTCGAGCAGGTGCTGGCCGCCGCGCCACTGCTCGCCGAACTGTTAGCCGCCTGCCCGCACCTGCACCTGCTGGTGACCAGTCGCGCTGCGCTGCGCCTTCACGGGGAACAGGAGTTTCCTGTGTCCCCACTGCCTCTTCCCGATCTGAAGCATCTTCCATCGAGTGAATCCCTGGCGCAGTATGCCGCATTAACCCTCTTTGTGCAACGTGCGCAAGCCATCAAGCCGGATTTTCAGCTGACGGAGGCCAACGCTCGTCCCATTGCGGAAGTGTGTATTCACCTGGACGGACTTCCCCTGGCGATCGAGTTGGCAGCCGCTCGCATTAGGCTGCTTTCGCCGCAGGCCCTGCTGGCGCGTCTGGAGCATCGCCTCGATGTACTGACCGGCGGAGCACGCGATGGGCCTGCCCGTCATCAGACCTTGCGTGCGACGATCGCGTGGAGCTACCACTTGCTAGCGCTCCAGGAGCAGCAACTCTTCCGACGCCTTGCCGTCTTCGTCGGTGGCTGCACCCTGGAGGCCGTCGAGGCCGTCACGAAGAAAGCTGGCCCTGGAGCGGGCAATGTCCTGGATGGGGTGAGCGTGCTGCTGGAGAACCACTTGTTGCATCAGGAAGAGCAGGCTGATGGCGAGCCACGCCTACTCATCCTGGAGACGATCCGGGAGTACGGGCTGGAGTGCCTGGAGAGCTGTGGGGAACTGGAGGCGAGCCGCACCGCGCATGCCGGGTATTATCTGGCGCTTGCCGAGGAGGCCGAACCCCAGTTGCGTGGGGCTGAGCAGGCCCGGTCGGTTGCACAGCTGGAACGCGAACAGGAGAACCTGCGAGCGGCGCTCAGTTTTCTCCTGGAGCGGGCACGCACGCAAGAGGGAGAGAAACAGGTCGAGTTAGCTCTGCGTTTGTGTGTCGCCCTGACCCGATTCTGGCATGACCGTGGCTATGGGCGAGAAGGGCTGAGTTTTCTGATGCAGGCCCTGGCAGAGCGTGCTGGCGTGGGAGCGGCGCTACGCGCCAGAGCACTGTATGAGGTAGTCTATCTGGCGGACATCTATGCACGAAACATGCCCCTTGAGAGGCTGGCTGAGGAGAGTCTCGCGCTCTACCAGGAGCTGGGCGATCCCGTGGGTATAGCCCGCAGCCTGTATCAATTGGGCTCTGTCGCCCGCCTCAGGAGTGAATTTGCGCAGGCCCATGCGCGGTTGGAGGAGGCCATGATCCGCTTCCAGGAACTGGGCGACCGCTGGAGGCAAGGCCAGTGCTCTACCGAATGGGCACGCGTCGCCACCGAACAGGGGCAGTACGAACAAGCCCGTGAGCTCCTGGAGAAAGGACTTGCGCTCTATGAGGAGCTAGGCGATCAGCAGCGGATTGCCTGGGTTCGCTACTTGCTGGCGCGTCTGCTCTTTGTGTGGCAGCAGGACCAGACGCTCGCCCGTGCCCTGGCCGAGCAGAGCCTGGCGTACTTTCGGGAACAGGACGACATCTTCTACAGCGCCGCCCCGCTTGGTTTGCTGGGACTCATTTGTCTAGAGCACGGTGATCTGGTGACTGCGCGTCCCTTGCTCGAGGAGAGCCTGGCGATCGACAAAAAGTTAGGAACGGAGACCGAGGACATCCAGAGGAATAACGGTCTCGCGTGGCTTTTAGCCGTGCAGGACGATGTAGCCACGGCCTGTCGTCTCTATCAGGAGAGTCTGACTCAGCTGTTTAAGTTCGACACCTATAAAGAGAGCATTGCCGCCAGCCTGGAAGGACTGGGGATGGTGCTGGTAGGACAGGGGGTACTTCTCAAAGCGGTTTGGTTGTGGGGGAAAGCAGAAGCATTACGTGAGGCCATAGCTGCGCCCATGCACCCGGTCAATCGCGCTACCTATGAGCATGCACGGGCGACCGCCCGTGCTCAACTGGGCGAGGAGGCGTTTGCCACCATATGGGCCCAGGGTAGGACAACATCATTGGAACAAACGCTCGCCGCCCTGCCGCACATCTTCTCCCTGGTGGAGGATGCGGCCATCCTGCGCCACCAGCAGGCCTTGCAGCCGGGGCATGCATTTCTCATTGAGATTGATGCGGGGCAAGTAGCTCAGGAGGTGGCCGAGATTACCGAAAGCGACTACTTCCAGCAGCTGCTGCAAAAGGTGCAGCGCTTGCGTCCCGACCCAGGCTAGGACGAGCCTGGACTATGGCAGAAAGGCAGACACGCCCATGTCTAAAATCATTTCCGTTCACTCCTATCGAGGGGGAACAGGTAAAACCAACCTCATCGCCAACCTTGCTTGTCGTGCCGCCCAACAGGGCAAACGAGCGGCTGTGGTCGACACCGACCTCCAATCACCAGGGTTGCATGTCCTCTTTGGGATGGATGGGCAAACGACTGGCCTGACCCTCAACGACTACCTCTATGGCCGTTGTCGCATCGAGCAGGTAGCGCACGATGCCACGGCCAAGCTTGGCCCTGCCGTAGCACCTGGAAGCATGCTCTACCTCGTTCCCGCCAGCATTAAGTCGGGAGAAATTACCCGTGTCTTGCGGGAAGGCTATGAGGTCAACCTGCTCACTGATGGCTTTCGTACCTTGATCAAGACATTGCAGCTCGATTATCTCTTCCTTGATACCCATCCTGGCCTCAATGAGGAAACACTGCTTTCCCTTCTTCTCTCCGACATCCTGGTCCTCCTCTTGCGACCCGACCAGCAAGACTTCCAGGGCACGGCGGTCACCGTCGAAGTCGCGCGCAAGCTGAAAGTGAAGCATCTGCTGCTGGTGGTCAATAAGGTCCTTCCCAAACTGAACACGATCTCCCTCCGGCAGCAGGTTCAAACGGTCTATGATGCTCCTGTTGCTGGCGTCTTGCCGGTCTCGGAAGAAATGATCGAACTCGGCAGCGCTGGTATTTTCAGCCTGGCCTATCCTGATCATCCCTATAGCCAGGGAGTGCGCGAGATTGCTGCCCAGATAATGAAGTAGGAGCAGCATGGAAGGAGAAGGAACCATGCCCACCGACGATGAACTGTTCACACCTTCCGAGGTGCTGGGAGGCTTTCCAGCGAAGCGAGCGCGCTTGCTCCTCTTTCAAATTGAGAGCCGGACGGCCCATCTTATGCTGCAATCACGGCGCACGGTCGATCTCTATCTGACCGAAGAGATCGCCGAACAGCAAGACCTGGCGTTCTTTGAAGCCCTGGCGGCGGGCCGCGAACTGCCTGTCCGTCCGACGATCCGAGACCTGGAACGCTACGCCCCGCAGTGGCAATCCCTGGTACCTCCCAACTCGACCCTACAAGCCACCCTGGCACACCTGCTGGCACAGAAATACCGCTTTGCGCAGCGAGATATTCCCCACATCAAGAGCGCTTTAGCACTTGAGAGTGAAGGAGTCCAACAAGCTTTCCAACGTCAGTATCAGCAGTCGCTTGACATGATCTATAGCAGGAGAGTTGATCTGCTTGAGTGGGCGGGTTGGCAGTGGAACAAGCTGAGTGCGTGGCTAGAGCATTTACCCCCTTTTTGGACGGCCTATGCGCTGACCTTCACCCAGATCGTTGGCGCATCCATTCTCGCTCTGCCCATTGCCCTGGCTGGCCTGGGACCATTGCCAGGCGTGGTCATCCTGGTGGTGATAGGCCTGATCAATGTGCTCACGATTGCTGCGATGGCTGAAGCGGTGACGCGCAACGGGTCGATCCGCTATCAGGGCAGCTACCTGGGTCGGCTGGTGCAGGACTATCTGGGAAGAAGCGGTTCCACGCTGCTCACCTCGATGGTCGTGCTGTACTGTGTTCTGGCGCTGATCGCCCTATATTTTGGGTTCGCGCTTACTCTGGCCGGGGTGACACCGGTGCCGGCCGCAGTCTGGGCAGGAGTCCTGTTCCTGATTGGATTGTATTTTGTGCGTCGGAACACGTTGCGTGCTACGGTCACAAGCGCCCTGGTTGTCGGGGTGATCTCCATGAGTTTGATACTAATCCTCTCTGGGCTTGCTTTGAGCCACCTTCGACCGGTGTACCTGCTGTACGCCCATGTTCCATTCTTGAACGGAGGGTCTTTCGAACCGGCCCTGTTGGGCTTGACCTTTGGCGTGGTGTTTAGCGCCTACTTTGGTCACTTCTCGGCGAGCAGTTGTGCCAGGACTGTGCTACAAAGCGACCCCGGTGGACGATCCCTCATCTGGGGCTGTATCGCAGCGCAAGCAAGCGCCATAGCGCTGTACATCCTCTGGGTCGTGGCCGTGAATGGAGCCATTGCGCCACAGACCCTGGCAGGGTTATCCGGGACGGCTCTGACGCCGCTCGCCAACCTGATTGGTCCTGCGGCGAGCGTCTGTGGAGCGCTTCTGGCAATCTTTGCCATGGGCATGACTTCTATCCACACCAGCCTGGCGCTCTTCTTCACGGTGCGGGAGTGGATCCCTGGCCAATCTCGCTATACCCTGCCGCTCGCGCGACGACAAGGAAAGTTGATCTTTACCCCTCGCAGGACGACTCATATGAGCCTGTCTTTGACGTATCTTGGCCTGAAAGGAACGCAACCGCAGTTCCGCCTGGACCTTCAACGGGAGGGGGAAGCGCGTCGCTTTGAGATCGGAATAACTACGAACTGGGAAGCGACCACCTTACTCGCTGAACTCACCCCAACCCGTCCCTCCAGGAGCATCTACCTGGCGTTAAAAATAGTGAGGGCCGACGCCGATACGGTCCGAGTACAATGTACCACCACCATGCGGATGGTCTATGAGGGAAAATGGGATACGCTGGGATTCGACTTCTTACAAATGAATGATACTGCTGAGACTTCTCAAACGGACTTCGTCAAGTGGCTAGCAGGCCGAGAGCAGGCCAGTTTGGAGGAAGTAAGTCACTTCCTCCAAACTGAGCAGAATCCACAGGCTGTTGTGAACAGATTGGTGGAGCAAGGGGTCATAGTGGAGACTACGGAGAAAGGCCAGACGTGGTACCAGGTGCGTTTTGCTGCCAGGCGCAGGCGACAGGTTCCGGCGGTTCTCGGACAGGCCCTGGACGATTCTGAGCAAGTGGCAGCCAGGGAACGCGACGCAGCCCAACGGATGAAGCAATGGATGTGGCTGAGGCGGATGAAAGCACTGGCGCAAGGAGAAGAGGCTCGTTCCTGGCTGGGCCTGAGTCCGCTGCTCCTCCTTTTTCTGTTCGTTGAGTGGCTGATAGCACACAAGCTGGGTTCATTTCCCCAACTGCAGAGTTTCAGGGGAGCAGTCACGGTAGCTGTGGTGGCAGGCGTATTTCCGGTACTTTTGCTGGTGGCCAGCCGTAGAAAGGGAGAAAACGTGCCACGATTTGTCTTGCCGTTTTTGGCCCATCCGTTGGTAGCAGGTGGCATTTACCTGGTAGCTCTAGGCAGTCTTTTCCTGCATGGCTTGTTGATCTGGCAGGACCCGTTCCGAAGAGCGGTGGCGCTACTCGTTGGGGTCGTTGTCCTGGGAACGACCTACCTGATGGTGCGACAGGGCGCTTTTGCTCGCCGCCTGGTGATCGAGATACGGCAAGATGCAGCCGCGGAAGGTGCTGGTACATTTACAGTGACGGACAGTGGCCGGGCGGCAACACAAGCCAGGGTGAGGTTGGGCTATGCCGATGGAGAGCGTGTGTACCA
>WNFG01002877.1_pt1 | contig 20859 bp, 15 predicted proteins | sample 5400431 | NCBI WGS metagenome assembly WNFG01 (sample SAMN13153346, study PRJNA577476) | soil metagenome | isolation source: 120 cm saprolite under Douglas fir tree site 2 hole 3 replicate 2 | place: USA:California | collected 2015-04-18 | reverse complement strand
GCCGGGTTGATCACCACGCCGGCATTTACGTTATGGCTGCGGATCAGCTCAAGTGTGCGATGCAGGTGAATGCACGCTTCCTGATGGACAGAAATCCAGTCAGCACCCGCATCTACAAACGCTGGGATAAAAAGATCAGGGTTCTCGATCATCAGATGCACATCAAGAGGAAGGCGCGTTACTTTCCGCAGGGACGCGACCACGGGCGGCCCGATGGTCAGATTCGGTACAAAATGTCCGTCCATCACGTCCACGTGCAGGACCGTGGCGCCACCTTCGACCACCGCGTGAACGTGGTCAGCCAGATGCGCAAAATCTGCGGACAATATGGAAGGCGCTAGCTCAATCACAATGAATTCTTTCGCCTGAATTAAATCCTGAAGTGCTGCCAAGAGTTGTCAAAATTCTAACACGTTGAGCATAGACACTTTACTGCAAACATACTGCTTTCTAAGGTCTATGGCCGATCCGAGGCTTGCTCTACCTGGTTCCGGAAAATCTGGGTGAGTTTGACCCTTCCAGAGAACGCGCTTACCGGCCACCCTTGCGCCCTAAACCCGGGCTGTGAACCAGGGGCTGTTCATCCGCGTTGGTCCGCCTGTAACGGCCTGGCTCATCTGGGCGGTAATTTATAGTAAAGCGCATGCCGCTGGTGGAAATCCGCGACCTTATCAAGATTTATAAGACCGAAGGCGCTTTCGGTCAGGCGCAGCGTGAGGTCCGCGCCGTGAACGGCGTTTCCCTGGACATTGAAGCGGGTGAAACTCTGGGTTTGGTGGGCGAATCGGGCTGTGGGAAAAGCACTCTGGGACGCATGGTCATTCGCCTTATCGAGCCCACGTCCGGCAGCGTCCGGTTCCACAATCAAGATGTTCTGAAAGCCTCGCCCTTGGCTCTGCGTAACCTTCGTCGCGAGATGCAGATTATCTTCCAGGACCCTTTCGCGTCGCTGAACCCGCGCATGAAAGTGCTGGAGATTGTTACCGAGCCGTTGGTCATCCATGAAGACGGTAAACGCAGCAAGGGGCAGCTGGCGGAAGCTGCGGCTGAGATGATGCTTGCTGTGGGACTGGAAGAATCAGCCTTGCGCCGTTACCCGCATGAGTTCTCCGGCGGACAGCGCCAGCGCATCGGCATTGCCCGCGCACTCATGCTGCGGCCTAAACTGATCATATGTGATGAGCCGGTGTCAGCCTTGGACGTGAGCGTCGGCGCACAAATTATCAATCTGCTCAAGCAGCTCCAGCGCGACTTCGGCCTGACTTATCTCTTTATTTCCCACTCCATGCCCGTGGTGAGGTATTTGTGTAATCGAATTGCGGTGATGCGAGCCGGAGAGATCGTGGAGCTGGGTACGGCAGAGCAGATCACGTCGATACCCGCTCATCCCTATACGCGGACGTTGCTGGAGGCTACACCGGAGCCGTTAGCAACTGAAAACCTTACCGCGGATAAACGCGGATCAAAAAACCTTACCACTGATTTTCACTGATGACACTGATCTGGAAAAGACACAACTCTGCTGATGGTCCTCGGAAACAGCGTCGGGGTTGGATCGCCTTTTCGCAACGAATTCAGAGTCTTCCGTAGTTTCTTGATTTGATCCGCGTTTATCCGCGCAAATCCGCGGTAGGAAGTTTCTGGGCTGAATGCTGACTACTGTTTCCCCAAGAACCTGATTCTGCCGTTCAAAGTTCGGCGCGCCTGTCCGAAGAATGTAAGGAAAGTGGGCGAGTTCACGTTGTTGTCCACCACATTGGCGTTGGGATTGTTCGTGATGTTCTCAATGGCCACGCGTGCCGCCCACAGGTAACCATGGAACGCGAACTTCTTCTCAATGGCCGGACTGAGTGAGAGGTATGCCGGGAAGCGGAAGGTACCCGTTCCATTCACCAGCTGGCCAAAATCATTCACGGTAATAAACGGAAAACCTGTCCGATACAGGAGCGAGTAGGAAAAATCGAACTTGCGAAATTTCCAGATGGACGGAAGTGGATATGATCCCCACGACGTCACCTGGTGCGGCGCGTCCCATTGCAGTGGGCCGCCTTGCTGCCTACCGGTGGTGAAGTTATCAATGTTGAAATCCAGACTCTCATTCGAACGTGCTTTTGAGTGCGTGTAGGCCACCATCATGGGATAGCCGCGCTTCAACTCTTTACGCAGCGTAATTTGCTCGCCTTCATAGCGGTCTTCCTTATGGGTTTGCAGCAGGAAGGTGCCGTCCGCCTGCTGTTCATAGGCCCATACGTGCTTGCCGTGGCGGTTGAGGTAGTCAATCCGGGCGTAAAGGTTCCAGGGCAGCCTGCGCTCCAGCCCTACGCTCCAGTTGATAAAGCGGGGCATGGTAAGCTGCGCTGCATCGACAGCAAATCGCGCTGGAATCACCTTGGCCGCCGGCGAGAAGAATGTGTCCGTACGGACGCCCTGCAAAGCCTGGCTGGCCATGGAGAGATTCGAGCGGTCGAAATACACGCCTATGCCGCCGGTGAACTTGGTTTCATGGGCGCGTTCCAGCAGAGCTGTTCCGGCAATGCGCGGAGAATAGAAATCGCGCTGCAAGAAGCTGTCCCGGTCCCAGCGTGCGCCTGATTCAACCACAACGCGTTGCACCGGCATCCAGCGGTCCTGCACATAACCGCTCGATTCCAGCGTGTTCAGGCTGAACTGCCCGGTATTGGTAAAAACGGTCTTGCGCAGCAGGTTACTGGATGCGTCCACAAAATCCAGAGGGGTGCGCACATTGATGCCGGCAAACACAATCCGATCAACGCGCCCTCCCACGGTGAGCTGGTGGGTCCCCGCAAATTTGAGTGGACGCAGAAAGAGATTGCTGTAACCCTGGGCCCGCGAAGATGCGTTGTGACTGGTGAAGTAGAAATTTCCCGCGCGCCCCGTTGGCGTGAAGATGTAATCACCGGTGCCTTCCGGCAGCGTCGCATTTTTGGTTCGATGATAGCCGCCGCCGAACTCCAATAGCGTGTTCCGCGCGATCGTGAACTGGTCTTTGAGCGTGAGCAGGTACAACGATGAATGCACGCTGGTGGAAACAGCCACGGGATCGAACGCCGAAATCCCGCTGTGATCGGCATTAAAAAGATTCACCAATGCGCTGGCCGTGATCACGTTGCTGGGCGTAAGGTTCATGCGCAGCCGGCCCAGATCTGCCGTGCGCCAGACCGGGTTCTCATTCGCGCCATCAGGCAGTTCCTTGACGATATTCAGGTCGTTCTCGCCTTCATGCGAGAGATTGAACCAGATCTTGTCTTTCACCAGCGGTCCGGACAGATAAACCCGCGGCGTCCAGTTATTGAAGCGCAGTCCGTTCACGTTCTGTAAAGTTGGAATGAAATCCGTAGCGTTGAAGCGCAGGTGATTGTCACCATCCTGAATTTCCAGGTCCGTGAGGCCGCCGGATCCTTTGCCGAAACGCGGCGAGTAACGGCTGCTCTGTATGTCAATTTTCCGCAGCGAATCAGGATTCACGCGCAGGGACAACGCCCCGCCCGCCGGCTGGCTAACTTCAAAACCGTCCACATAATCCTGAATTTCCTGGGTGCTGCCTCCGGCTACGTGGATCTGTGCGGCGCTATCGGCCAGCACGCCGGGAATGTATGGCAACACATTGCGGTAATCGCGCGCGGTGGGATAAGGGATGATCGAGATATCAGCCGCGGTGATCGCCTGTGAGTTGGCGCTTTGCTCCGGATCAATGGGCGAAGGTTGCGCCATCACTTCAACCTCTTCGCGATACTCACGCAGCGGTTGCATCTTTACTTCTACCGCTTGCTTTGTTCCTGACGCCAGTTCCAGCTTATCCAGTACTGTGGCGTAGAATCCCTGTTTTCCCACGGTGATTTTGTAAGTACCTGGCGCAAGATTCCGGACAAGTGCGTTGCCGGACGGCGTGGTCCGCTCCATTGCCAACCGTTTTCCGTTTTGCTCGACGTTGATTTGCGCTCCTGCCAGAGGCTGCCCGTTCTGGTCAGTCACGGTGATGTCAACCTGCCCGGTCAATGCCGCCTGAAACAGCAACAGCCGTCTGTGATGGCTCCCCCACGCCAGGGCAGAGAAAAGTAAAAGTAGACTGAGTAGGCGAAGTTGGAATCGAGATGACAATTCGTATTACCTGGTGGACCCGCTCGGTCATTTGGTCACAGGACGCGGCGGCCTGCGCCACTCATCAGGATGGACCATACTATCGGTGGCTAAGCTCGATTTTATGCGAGTTGCAGGCCGGCTGCTAGCGCGAGTCGTACATGGCCTGCGGCGTATGAGGTCCGGTTTGGCAGCGAGGTTGAGCCGGCTTGTCCGTGTTATTCAGTCGTGGTCTGTGGAGTTTCCACCACGATCGGCGGAGACTTTCGCAAGTCCGCCTTGCCGGGATCCAGACGCGGCTCCGTGGGGCGCACGCGTTCATCGAACTTGCCAAAGATCATCTTGCCAGCGGTTGTCTGCAAAACTGACGTCACTGCAATGTCCACATTTTTGCCAATGAGCTTGCGCGCATTGTCCACAACAACCATAGTGCCGTCATCCAGATAAGCCACACCCTGGTTGTACTCTTTGCCTTCTTTCAGGATGAACACGCGCATACTCTCACCAGGCAGCACAATCGGCTTCAGAGCATTGGCCAGTTCGTTGATGTTCAACACTTCCACGCCTTGGAGTTGCGCCACTTTGTTCAGGTTGAAGTCATTGGTAATGATCTTGGCTTCATAGACCTTGGCCAGCTCAATCAGCTTCAAATCAACTTCACGTATGGTGGGGAAATCATCTTCCACAATCTGGACTTTCACGGTCACGATCTTCTGCACTCGCTGAAGAACGTCCAGGCCACGCCGGCCGCGATTGCGCTTGAGTGAGTCCGCCGAATCAGCCACCAGTTGCAGTTCACGCAGGACAAATTGGGGGATCACCAGCACGCCATCCAGAAATCCGGTGTCGGCGATATCTGCAATGCGACCATCGATGATGACGCTGGTGTCCAGCAGCTTAAAGCTCTTGCGCCCTTGCTTTTCCGAACCAAAGACACCACCCAACGCGGCCAGGTTCAGCAGATCGCCCTTATTGGCACCGACCACCAGGCCTACATAGGACATAAGCAGCATTACCATGAGCTGCAAAAAACGCTGAGTTTCAGGATGGGTAATACTGTTTTTCAGGACCACGCTGAACAGGTAAGCGCCCAGTATGCCGAGAATGCTGCCAATGACGGCGCCGATGAGCCGTTTCAGGCTGACAACCCGCAGGCGAATCTCGAAGGCCACTACCATGGCGCTCATCAGCAGGCCCGCGCCGATCGCAGGGAGTCCGTAGAGGCCGAAAGGATGTAGAAACCAGCAGGTAGCAGTTACGACGATAATGAAAACAATACGAATCAGTAACAGGTCCATAATGGGACCCTCCCGACGAGGGGACAGTGCTGCCAATGAAAGCTAAAGAACGTTGAATTTGACCCGCAGTATCCTCTGGTAAATCGCTGCCCCCGCAGCTTTATTCGGAGCTATGAAAGTTAATAATAAACGCTCCGTCTTTTATTCCGGCCCAGTATACATCAGCCTGCGGCCCCAATCGCGGCCTTGTTGGTTATCTGGGCAGTAAACACGCCGGCATCCCTTTGTTGTTGACCTGAATAACAGGTTCAGTCCATCTTGTTCAGAGTAGATGGCTCTCTTGGTATTACCAGATTCGCAGCAGCCCCCAGCACACGCGAACCAGTTGGCCGAAAGCAGATGAGCGGCCTGGTCAACCCTTGGAAGAGGGGAGACTCCAAAGCCGGCGCTGAAAATCTCAGGGGAGAATAGGCGCCGGTTTTTTCCTTCCCCCTACTTATTTGTTCTCCACGTTCCCTAATACGTCATCGTAGTACGCGATGACGGCCCGCCTGGGCTTCTCTTTGAGCCCTCTCAACGGCACATGCTGATCGATGGTGGTACTGCCAGACATCCGTGCTGAACCCAGACGCGCCAGGCGGCCATTCCCCATTTCTACGTAGATGGGAACCAGCATGACAAAGTCTTTGTTCACGTCCGCCTGTGTAAGTTTGAAGTTCAGCACCACGTCGCCTTTTTCATCGGTGGAAAACGAATGCTCAAACTTGTAGGACGGGTACTCCGTTCCATAAACATACTCGTCAAAGAACCAGTCCATTTTGTGGTTCCGGTCAATGTCCATTTCGGGCGTCATGTGTTTTTCCAGCATCGCTTTGAAATCTTCGGTGCTCGCAACCCGGTTGGTGTATGTCCTGGTGAAATCCCGCATCAATTCCTTGAAAGGCATGTCCGGATCGTTCTGCCCGCGGTCCTGGAGCATGAAGCGAACCATTTGCAGAATGTAAGAGCCTTTTGGGTAAATCAGTCTGCGGGTGATATCAAATCCGCTTCTTGCGTTGTTCAGCCGATAGCCCAGGGTGACCGGTCCCACGTCGATCGGCCTGCGACCTTCGCGGTTCTTGTCCCTATGGTAATCGTCAAGATTCTTCTGGCTGTAAACGTATTGGAGAAACAGCGAGGCGGACATGTCAGAAAAGCCCTCACTCATCCATTGATCGCGGTATGAGTTGAAGCCCACAGCGTGTCCCCACCACTGGTGCGCGATCTCATGCGGTCCCACTACTTTGAAATAGCCATGCGCATCACCAAACCCAAGCTGGTGGCGTACGGTTGAATCAAAGAAGTAGGTTATGGGCAGGTACACCAGGCCGGGCCAGGATTGTCCATAGTTGAGCGCCGTCTGCTGCGTCATAGCCAGACGCTTGTAGGGAGCTTCACCAAAGAAATCAGTGTAAATTTCAACCGACAACTGGGCCTCACCCATGGCCTTTTTCATCATCCCGGTTGTGCTCATTGATCCCAGGGTGCTCGTAATCCCTGGACCGCCGCCGTTCAAAGTCGGCATGTCATCCATGTGTTTGAGGCTTTCAATGAGATCGGGTGAACTCGGATTGGCAAACGTCTCCAGCAGATAGGGCTGTTTCAGCGGTTTGCCTTCTTCGCGCTTGAATTTTCCAAAGTTGAATCCGGCGACTGCCAACGGGATTTCTGACGTCCACTCCGTGATGGTTTCTCCACCCTCATCCACCGACTTCAGCAACTTACCAGTGGCCACCATGGTCAGGCCCTTGGGGACGCGGAATGTCATGTCATAAGCGCAGTAAGTCCCAAAGCCCTGGTTGGGATACCAGGTTTCACGTGACACGGGATAGTAATTTCCATTGCCTTCATTGCGAATCGCTTCCTTGCCGGCGTAATGCGTGGTGATGGTGTACGTCTCGCCCTTCTTCAGCTCACGGGGCAGGATGACGGCGAAATCAGAATCCTCATCTTTATCCTCCTGGATATAAGAGAGCGCCTCTTTGTCTGCTCCCGTGACTGAATCGACTCGAAGCGTATGGAAAAGCTCGAGCGGCACCACGCGTACACCATCCTGTTGGGCGATAAAGGAGGTCCGGGCCGTTCCGGTCAGGAACGCGTTTTTGGCGATGATCGTATCCAGCGTCTGGTGATTCATCACGACCGCGGTGTTTTGTTCCGCGCTGCTGGCTGTGTGGTTTTCATATTCCTTGGCCAGGTGGAAGGCCGCCCACACACCAAAATGGTTCTCATCCCAGATCATCAGGGAAACTTCTTCTGATCCCGCGTTCATTGCGCCATGCGGATCAACGTCATAGATCATCTTGTCGCTGTACCGCTTACCTTTGATGAAAGCTATGAACTTGCCTCCAGGGCTGGTGCTGATCACGTCCTGTAACAATCGTGCGGACAAGTTGTACTTAATCTTCTTTTTTAGTTGTTGTTGCACGTCGCCCAGCAACCCCGCCGGATCACCAGATGATCCTGAAGTCTGGTCGGCGGCTTTGCGCAACTCTGCTTCGCTGCCATCGGTGAAACGCAGCACTGCGCCTGAGAACTGCTCTTCAAACGGCAGTCCCCTGGTCAGGATGGCGAGATTGCGCTTCTCCAGATTTGTGGGCGGATTGAGAGCAAAGCTGCCATCTCCGGTAAAAACCGCTCCGGTGACCTTTCCATTCACCGGCTCCAGAAGAGTGAACGCGCCGCTGCGAAAGGTAAAGATACCTGCGTCCTTCTCCAGCGTGAAGTCCTTTACATGGATGACTTCGGTCCCTACTTTGATGTTGCGCAGCTTCACATAGGAGTCTTCATTGTTCCCTTTAATCGAAGGGGAAGATTGCGGCAACTCAGCTATCGCTGAAAGGATAGCCAGACAGAAGAAAACTACTAAGGCCGCAACACGAGCAACCATTTGTCTCATAGCATTGAACCTTTCGGTAGATCCAGCAACAAAGGTCTGCATTATGCATAAACCATCAACTAAGCTCAATCAGGTTTTTGCATAGTTTTGAGGCCACTCAAAGCTCCGCACCGGCGTCCCACATCTGACCCGGACGCCGTGTGCACAACGGTAATGTTGCCCAAAGTGCATCAGATATGCGACAGTAACGGTTCTATTCCGTTTAATCGTGGGAACCGCAGCAGGTCGATTGCGACCGGAGCAGGTGATGCATGGCAAAAAAAGAAGAGCAGCGCACATATGAAGACGCCGTAAATTGGCTTCGCGAGCACGGCTTTGAAATCCTTGAGCCGGCGGGAACGAAGAACCGCGTTTTCGTCAAGAAATATGCCGCATCGGCTGCCATCGAAAGGGACGCAGCCAGCGGCGGCGCACGTCTGTTTGCCAAACCCGGTTACCTGATCGGCGGCGAGATCTCACGCCTTGTGGACAAGGGCTACCAGAAGTTCCTGAAAACCACCAAAACCGAAGTTCCGGCAACGGCCGACCACCTTAAAGCGATACACGATTTTTCTGAAGAGCTGCGCGAAGCCATGGGCAGCGTAAGTTTGTACAACGAGTCACTCGGCACCGTCAGCGATAGCTACATGTATGACAGGGTAAAAGATCGTGATCTGCCTGAATCCAAGCGACCCCAGCGCGCATGGGAAAAGCCGGCGCCCGTCGGCGGTAAAAAGGCCTGATTGACTCTTTCAAACTTTCAATCGTGATCCTTTATTAGTTTCTCGGCTACTCCCTTTCGGCTGCTCACCTTTCTGGCTGGGCTGGGCATTTGTTCTATTCTGGTATCCCGTTAAATTGCAGCATTTATGCGACTCTTGTATCATCCTCCCAGCCAAATTCACTGGCTCATTTGGAGTTATTTGTCGCCGGATGGCCAGCTCTTTTCTAACCTCATTCTCTTGCTGGAGTAATGCCTCACCGGCAGCGGCTCACGCAAGACCCACTCAAAGGAGATAAGAATTGAAGATAGCAAAACTTTGTATGTGGTTCACTGCGTTCTGCCTGATGACGGGTATGATTTCCTCGCGACCGGCTTTTGCCGCGCAAGCAGCAGGTACTGGGTCCACGGCCCAGACTGACCAGAAAGATGACAGCACAACAACCAAGAAGAAAAAGAAGAAGGGCGATGCAACAGCTTCACCCGACGCTTCCGCCACGCCTTCTGCAAATCCTGATGCCAGCGCAACAAAAAGCAAGAAATCGAGTAAAAAGAAAAAGGGTGATGATACCGGCACCGGTACCACAGCCACCGCCCCTGCGGCTGCACAGCCTACAAGCTCTCCCGCAGCAGGTTCCAGCGCGGATACCAGGACAACCAAAACCAAGAAGCCCCGCAAGAAAAAAGGCGAGGACGCCAGCACAACAGCTACGCCCGCGGCTCCTGCGGCTGCCGCATCGCCAGCCAGCACCTCTGCTCCAGCCGCCGCACCCTCCACTTCAACCAGTAGCTCAAGCGGCGGCTCTTCCGCAGGCGGGAGCATGGCAGGCGGGAAAAAGAAATCCTCAACTGCAACTCAGGCACAAACGCCTCCCCAGCCCGGAATGGTGTGGGTGAACACGGACACCGGTGTGTACCACAAGAGCGGCCGATGGTATGGCAACACGAAGAACGGCAAATGGATGACAGAACAGGATGCCATCAAAGCCGGTTACAAGGACGCCAAAAGGGGCGGCTAGTTCAAAGCGACGGGAGTTGCTGGCCGCGGCTCCCGCACTTTTTGCTGAAAAGGAACATATGGGATTGCTTGACGATGTTGTAAACGCGGCCAGTGGTGGCCAGGGCCAGCCTAACCCGATGGTTGGACATGTAATGGATATGATCAAAAATCATCCCGGTGGAATATCAGGACTGGTGCAGAGCTTTCACCAGAATGGTCTGGGTGGGATCGTGTCTTCGTGGATCGGTACCGGACAGAATCAGCCGATCTCGGGTGACCAGGTTGAATCGGCGCTGGGCAACAGTCAGGTGGCAAATCTGGCGGCGAAAGCCGGGATCTCTCCTGACCAGGCGAAGGCGGCACTAAGCCAGATTTTGCCTCAGTTAGTGGACAAGCTCAGCCCCAATGGCCAGCTCCCTCAAGGCGGCATGCTTGAGGCTGCCATGGGAATGCTGAAAAGCAAAATGTAAGCGCATCAAAACGACTGGTTGTGGGTTCCTACTATCCTACCGTTTCAGAAAAAGGAGAATGAATCTATGGTCCGTAAAGCTATTCGGGTGATGATTGCCCTCTGCGCGCTTGCTCTCACCACCGGCCTTATCCAGCCGACAATGGCGAACGCGTATCAAACGAAGAAGAAAAGTGTCGACGCCGGCATGAAGAAATCTGCCAAGCCGGTTGACCTGAACACCGCCAGCAAGGACGAACTCACCGCGTTGCCGGGAATCGGCGATGCCTACTCCCAGAAGATTATCGATGGCCGCCCCTACAGCGGAAAAGATGATCTAGTGAACAAGAAGATCGTACCCCAGGCTACCTACGACAAGATCAAAGATATGGTCATTGCCAAGCAGCCGAAAAAAGCCAACAAGAAGTAAATTCGGTTTTCGACAAGACTCTTTAAAAAAGCCACCCAAATAAGGGTGGCTTTTTTTGTTGTCGGACTTACGGACAAACTTTAGATTAGTTGTTTTGCTGGCCGATGTGAGGCATAGTGAGGCAGCCCCCAGGGGTGGACGGAAGCTCTTTGAAAATTCGGATTTGTGACCACGACAGCCTTTCTGGGGTCAGGCTGTTGACGAAGTAGTAATTATTTCGGTGAGGGTGCGCGAAAGCGCGCCTCTCCGAGATCGAAAGCTGGAAAACCCCCTTTGCCGCTGATAAACGCAGAAAAACGCTGATTAAGAAGCGTTCGGTGAGTGGTTAGCTTCAGCAAGGGTCCCTTGGGATGTTTTTCGCTAAGTCTTTTAGACCTTGGGATGGACGGATGGGGTAGGGGCGGGGATAGGTAATCAAAGAGTAACGGGCGTTCGTTTGGAAAATAAAACACAAGGTCCTCCCGGCTCACGCGCTGATAACAGCGCGCGTTCGCTTAACGGTCGTCGGGATGACGAGGGCATTTTTGTCTCGAGAGAATTCCCTGATGCGGCCTTATCACGATTGAGCATCCTCGGGGTCCCTCTCTGCGCGCTCACCGCATAGCGGCTCGCTCTCGCTCGGGATGACTAATAAGGAAAGAGTGATTCTCAAGCGGGGAAAGCGACGTAAAATTTGAATTCAAAATTGAAAATTTTAAATTTTTCGAGAGAACTCCCGGACTCGGTGACAATTTGAAATGTCTCGCTAGCTGGAAGTTTTCGCGCTACGCTTCAACCGTTTTTTCTTTTTGCCGGCCCGCTCATGCCATTCCACGCGAAAAAGGTTGACCCGTTCCTTGCGACCTTTCAATCGCAATGCAGGAAGACTGACCAGGGAAAACTTTTCTTCCAGCTCCGCCGCCGTGGTCTGCGAGATAAAAATCTGTCCGGCCGGCGCGTGCGTGACCAATCGCGAAGCAATGTTCACACTGTCTCCCATCACCGTGTACTCCAGGCGCCTGGGCGATCCGATATTGCCGGCGGTCACAACGCCAGTGTTGATGCCTATTCCCACCGAGAGCTCAGGCCATTGCCGGGCTGCGGCGTCCAGGTTCATCTCTGCCATGGTGCGTTGAATCTGGATGGCCGATTCCACCGCATTCGCTGCATCATTGCCTTTGCTGATGGGCGCGCCAAAGACCGCCATCACAGCATCGCCAATGTACTTATCGATCATGCCGCCGTGGTCAAAGATTACATCCGTCACGCGGGTGAAAAACTCATTGAGCACTTCAACCACGCGGCCGGGTTCCAGCTTTTCACTCATCGGGGTGAAGCCGCGGATGTCAGCGAACAAGACCGTCACCGTCTGATTGCTGCCGCCCAGTCGGATGTCAGGATTTGCGACCACCATTTCCGCCACTTCCGGCGCCAGAAAACGTTCCAGCGCCAGACGTTGTTCTGCCTGCCGGGCAATCTGGCGGTGTGCTTCCGCGTTATCAATGGCTGCGCCTGCCTGCGCCGCAACCAGGGCAAAAACATTGAGCTCTTCCTGAGTGAAGGCAGAAGCCTTTTCCATGTTGTCCACGTAAACCACACCAAACAAGCGGTTGGTTCCGATGAGAGGCGCACACATGGCGGAGCGCAAACCGGAAATCTTGAGGCTTTCACTGGCGTTGAATCGTTCGTCCACGCTCAGGTCATCTATGAGAATCGGCTGCCGCTCTCGCCGAATCAGGTCCAGAACTTTCTGACTGAGAATGATCTGAGGCTGTGAGCCAGGGTGCTCACTGTTGCGATACAGCACTTCACTCTGCTTCACCACCTCGCCTTCGCCATCAAAGAGCATGACAAAGCCGCGTTCCACGCCTTCAATGAGCGATGCCAACGTAATGACCTGGCGGCTGATGTCATCCAATGAGAGCTTGGCATGCAGCGCTTTGCCTGCCTCGTACAGCACAGTCAGCAGGTAGTTTTCGCGCTCGAGCTTTTTTACGCGGCCAGCCAGATCAGAAACCGCGCTGCCTGCAAATTGCGTGCCGGCCCAAAGAGCTGCCTGGCCGGTGCGGCCATGCATGATCTGGTTCAGTGTGGATGGCCATTCGGCCTTGCGGACCTGAATGTCTTTTTCGTCCACCCGCTCCAGGCGAAGCTCATATTGCCCAAGATGCATCACGTCACCGCTATGCAACTCACGCTCCTGCTCAATGCGCTCGCCGTTGATGACAACACCATTGGTGCTGCCGCGGTCGGCAACCAGAACTGAATCCTGCTGAAGTTTTACGACGGCATGAAAGCGGCTGACGCTGGCGTCATTGAGCACCAGGTCGTTGGCGTTGCCGCGGCCCAGAGTGGTGACCGCTTTGGTGAGTTCCAGAACGCCTTTTTTTCCGTCGGGTGAAGAGATGATGAGACGGGCCATAAAACAGTGACCAGTGATTGGTCCAGCTTCACTGTTTCTCTAGTATCTCATCCAGAGCAGCGATCTTGCCCTGCTGCACGCGGATATTTCGATGGATCGGCTTGTATCCGTCCATCTCCAGGACAATGGTGTAGACGCCCGGATCCGCGGGCCAGCGGGCATTCGACCTCTTGGGCGCCACCTTGCCATCTACCTTGATGGTTGCGCCTTCAGGGTCCGTGCGAATATGGACCAGGCCTTTGCCTTCCGGCACGACGTCTGCTCCAAACATGCGGCGGAAGAGACCGCTGTTCGGCGTTTTGTCGCCGTCGCCATTCACGCTCAGCAAGACTGGTGAAAAGCTGACCGTCTGGCCTTCATTCAGCGTTTGGTCCACTGCGGCATCTTTAAATCCTGCTTTGCGCACAATCAGGCGATGAATTCCTTTTTCCACCGTCAACTGTGTCGGCGTCATCTGCCCAGTATCTTTTCCATCGAGATAGATGTTTGCGCCTGCCGGATTGCTGGTAACAACCATGGTGGAGACCGCCGGACTCAGCTCCGCTGAAGCCTGCACTCTCTTGCCTGCGATGGATTCAACGGCCAGAGCTTTTTGCAGATATCCAGATTTGGTGAGACTTACGGTATGAAAGCCAGCCGCTAGGTGAGACGCACTGAACGGCGTTACCCAATTGGGTTCACTCCATCCGTCAATCTCCACTTTTGCCCCGGCAGGCGTTGAAGAAAATTGAATTTCGCTTTGCTGCGCATAAACCTGGTTTGGCGAACTGATGGCCTTCTGCGCCCTGGCAAACTGAGAATCCATCGACTGCGCAGAGGGCACCGGTGCAGATGTGGCTTTGATCTGTTTAAGGAACTTTACCGTTGTGTCATGGGCAATCACGCCGCTGTCTGTTGGTTTCAGCGGAGGAGCAGGCACGGCCATCTGTTCCAATGGCGCTTGTTGTACCTGGACCAGCGGCTTCTGCGCATCCTCTCGGGCCTTGGCTTCAGCGAGCTGCCGCGTTCTGGCCCGGGCATGCAGAACAGCGTAGCCACCCCAGCTTACGAAGACCAGTACCACCGCAATCATGGCAGCAATGTACGTGTATTTCCTGTTATGACGAACGCCGATAGTAGGCATTCGCAACGGCATTGGCACTCGCTGCGGCTTGGGCTTGCTTTCCGGCGCACGGACAGCGGCTCCGGCAACGATCTTCATCGGCAAGACCACGGTTTTTTCGTGCGAGGTGAACGAACTGGAAGTGGCAGCGCCTGCGGCCAGCGTGGCTGCAGGCAACACTGAAGTGGCGTGCATCGGTGCGCCTGTCACTTTGTAGTTTTCGAGGTCATGGACCAGGTCCGCTCCGGATTGATAGCGCTCGTCGGGTGACTTGGCCAGTGCCCGAACAACAATTGCGCTCAATCCAGGGTGAACAGTAACGTCAAGGTCGCGTGGCGCGATCGGGTTTTCATTCACGATCTTGTAAATGATCGTGGTGACGTTCTGGCCCACAAAGGGTTTTTCTCCGGTGAGCATCTCGTACAGAATTACACCGAAGCTGAACAGGTCTGAACGGCCGTCGAGCGGCCTGCCTTTCACCTGCTCAGGAGACATATAGTTTGGTGTGCCCAGGACCTGCCCAGTGCTGGTCATGCTGCCACCGGATTTGGCAATGCCGAAGTCCATGATTTTCACCGTACCGTTCGCGGTGATCATGATGTTCGCCGGCTTAATGTCACGATGGACAATGCCGTGGGACTGCGCATAATCCAGCCCGCGGCATATCTGCCGTGAGTACTGGATTACATCGTCGGCCGCCAGTACGCGTTGCTCCGCCAGCAGTTCATGAAGCGTGGTGCCCTCAATGAACTCCATGGCGATGTAGAAAATGCCGTCTTGTTCGCCGGCGTCATAGATGGTGACGATATTCGGATGACTGAGTACGCCGGCCGCGCGCGCCTCGTTCTGAAAGCGGCGCACCATCTCAGCGGCGTCCAGTCCATGGACATCAAGGCGCATGGTCTTGAGCGCTACGGTACGACCGATGGTTGGGTCTTTTGCTTTATAGACCACACCCATGGCCCCGCGACCAAGCTCACCGGTAATTTCGTATCTGCCAACCGTCTCTACGGGCATAAAAAAGGGCTTACATTTCCTTCGACTAAGTGGCGCCCTTGCTTGAGTGGCCTCTTGTTAAACAAAGACTTAGCACTGCTCAGAGACAGCACTGCTTGTCCTTCGACCTTACCCCTAGTCTTGTACTGAGGTCAATGTACCTTTTCACCTGATACATAACTTTAGTAAGCACTAAAAACAGGTCAGTGCATGTACCGCCGGCAGCTTAGAATATGCCGCATGCGTAAATTACAGCTTTTTTTGCTGTTGGTTTCTATCTTGCTGAATCCCTTTTGCCTTGCCGGACCATGGCAGGGAATCTTGTCGGCTCAGACGCCAGTACCCGATCAGAAAGAGGCAGTGGAACCTCTGACTTTTGAGGACCAGCGCGCGGAATTGGAACAGGGCATTAAGCACGTTCTGGTTTCTCAGGTCGAAGCCTGGAACAAAGGCAACATCGAAGGGTTCATGCAAGGCTATTGGAACTCGCCCGATCTCACCTTCATTTCCGGATCGAATATCACCAAAGGCTGGCAGCAGACGCTGGAGAGATATCGCCGCAACTACCAGCAGGGCGGAAACGAAATGGGGCACCTGGAATTTCAGGACCTCACCATTGATCTGCTGAGCCGGCGTGCCGCCGTGGTGACTGGAAAATGGGGATTGACCATGTCAAGCGGCAAGCACCCTCACGGATTTTTCACTCTGGTCTTTAAGCGTATGCCGGGAGGCTGGAAGATCGTGCAGGACCACACTTCATCGGCCACGCAGTAGCAACCTTCCGGATCCGTGCGACTAAGGTGTGGAATCTGCGATGCTTCACTCCCTTATCCGCGTTTGCTGCGGCGCTGCTCACGTTGCAGCTCCCGGTACACTTCACTCTTGGAACTACCTTTCTCACGAGCCAGTATCTTCATGGCCGTCTTTTCATCCACGTTCTGATCGCGAACAATTGCGGCCAGCCGTTCCTGCAAACCTTCATCGTGACCAGCGATTGCTCCAGCGGGCGCCCTGCCGACCAGAAGGGTAATTTCACCTTTTAATTCACGCGAGCGCAGCAGGTCCTGCAACTCGCCTGCTGTCCCGCGGATGAACTCTTCATGCACTTTGGTTAGCTCACGGGCAATAACCACTGGCCGCTGCGGCCCCAGTACCGCCACCAGATCCGAAATCGCATCTTGTATGCGGTGCGGAGCCTCGTAAAAGATGAGAGTGCGTTGGAAATCGCGAACGGCTTCAAAGGCGGTCTTGCGTTGGCCCGATTTTGCCGGCAGGAAGCCGAGAAACTGAAAATTATCTGATGCCAGCCCGCTGCCTATCAGGGCCGTAACCAGCGCAGAAGGTCCAGGGATGGGTATCACCTGAATTCCGCGGGCGATGGCAAGCGTGATCAGTCTGTATCCGGGATCGGAAATTCCGGGCATGCCCGCATCTGAAATTTGCGCGACGGTGGTTCCGGAAAGTAATTTTCCCACCAGCTCTTCGGCCTGCTCTGCCTCATTGTGCTCATGGTAGCTGACCGTCCTGACCTGAATTCCATAGTGGTCCAGCAGCTTGCGGCTTTGACGTGTATCTTCACACGCCACCAGGTCCGCCTCTTTCAGAATGCGGACTGCCCGATAAGTGATGTCCTCCAGATTACCAATGGGAGTTGCCACCACATAAAGCGCGCCTTTTTTTACGGTGCTGGACATTATTTTGCGAAGCGTTGTTTACGGTGTTCAAAGGATAGCATCCATTTAACTCGGTATCGGCGACTCAGGATGCGTTCCCAACAGCAGCCTCAATTGACGATTTTCTTCCCCTCGCCCTAGAATCAGGGCAGGAACATCCGTTGCATAAGGTGGCGCGTGCCAATTTACGAGTACCTCTGTCAAAAATGTGGTCATAAATTTGAAAAGATCCAGAAGTTTTCTGACCGGCTGATCAAAAAGTGTCCTGAATGCGGTGGTCCGGTGGAACAAACCATTACCGCTCCGGCTGTGCAGTTCAAAGGCACAGGCTGGTATGTGACTGACTACGCCAACAAAGGTGGCAAGGACAAATCCGCGTCGGGCTCAAAAGAAGCTAAAGACGCAAAAGAAAACAGCGGCTCGTCTGGCGATAGCGGGGACAAGAGCGAAAAGAGAGATACGGATAAAAGCGATAAGAAGGAAAGCAAAGAATCAAAGCCAGCGAGATCAGAGAGCAAAGAGAGCAGTAAAAAGAAGTAAGCGCGCAATGCGAGGATTTTTTCCGACCACGGCATTAAGCGTTCTCATCGATGGTAGTGGACGGTGTGCGCCCAACCTTGTCATCCTGAGCAAGCGCGAGCCGTTTTGCGGTGAGCGCGAAGAGAGGGACACTGAGGATGCGAGCAGTGGAAAAGCAGATTCAAGGCATTCTCTACTGAATATCCGCACAACTCTCGCCTGAGAGACTAATTTGATAGAAGCCCCCTCTGTGAACTTCACGCTGCCTTCCGAATGGCTTCAAACGGCGACTCATCAAACCTTGCATAGAGATCGCTCGGGCCGCGGAATACGCTGATACATCCCGCTTCACGCAGGGCCTGTTCCGTCCAACCGCCACTCAAAACGCCAATGCACGCAATGGATATCTGCGCAGTGGCCTGTGCATCGTAGGGCGTATCGCCAACGGCGATCACCTGCTGGGCTGGCGGATTTCCCAGGCGATTCATGGCTGCCGCGAAGATATCCGGATGCGGCTTGCTCTGGGCCGCATCATTCGCTGACGTTTTGTGCTCCACCAGATCAGCCACACCCAGCAGCTTCTCATAAGCTTCCACTTCATCTTCCTTGGCTGATGACGCCAAAACAATCTTGGCGCCTGTGTCATCTTTAATTCTCCGCAATAGCTCCGGCACCATGGATAAAGGCCGGATCAGATGCTGATACTTCTTCTTAAAAAGTTCGCCGCGGAATTGGTCGAGCTCTTCGCCCTCGGTTTCCAGATCGGCGCGCGAAAGCAGCGTCTTCAACAACTGGTCGCCGCCTTTTCCAATCTGGCTGCGCACGCGCTCATACGCCACCTCGTGTCCGAAGTGGCGTAGCGCCTGCTGCCAGGCAAGGGCATGCACGTCAAGCGAGTCCGTTAACGTCCCATCAATATCAAAGATCGCGGCTGACAGCGTGGGCATTGAGTTTTCTTAGGGCTTAAGCGGCGGGGACCTTCTCGCCTTTCTGTCTTGCCTTCGACAAACCAATGGCGATCGCCTGTTTCCGGTTCTTCACAGGATGTTTGCCGGAACGCATATGCTTCATTTCCGTTTCAACTTCTTTGCCGGCCTTGGGGCTATAGCGCCTGCTACTCGATTTCTTTTTGCTGGAGTTTTTCTTGCTGCTCGTCTTGCTGCGACTGGAGCTGGATCTCGTGCTGCTGGAACGTTTCTTGGAACTGGATTTCTTCTTCGCCCGTTTTTTTGTTGCCATAAAAAGTTCTCCCTGCCATGTGAGACGTAAGAACATGTGCGTGGGTTGGCAGCGAGTTGTTGTCGGGTGAGCAAGCGGGGGACTAATGACGCAGACAAAGCAAATCGGGTGACCTGTTGGTCGCTATAGCAGCGACGAACAAAGTCGCCCGATCAAGCATTGAACTTAATTACATTTTCTTCTGGCGTCCAACGGCTGCCTGGCCTTCACCGGCCGCAGTGCGTCCGCTGACGGTGAAGATCATTTGCCGCTTCGGCACATCAGCTTCCACCACGACGTGATCGCCGTGAAGAACTTCGCCTTCCAGAATCTTCAGCGCCAGCGGGTCCTGGATCATACGCTGGATTGCCCGCTTCAACGGCCGCGCACCATACGCACGGTCGTAGCCTTCCATGAACAGCAGTTCTTTGGCAGCCTGCGACAACTCAATGGTGATCTTGCGATCAGCCAGCAGCTTGCGCAGATCGTCGAGCCGCAACTCGATGATGCGTGTGAGTTGTGCTTCGCCGAGTGGCTTGAACACAATGATGTCATCCACCCGGTTCAGGAACTCAGGACGGAAGTGCTGCCGCAAAGCTTCCATCACCTGAACACTGGCTTCGGCGAACGCTTCTTCTGACGCCACGCCTTCGGCCTGTAAATAACTGGCGCCAATATTCGACGTCATAATGATGACCGTATTTTTGAAGCTGACGGTACGCCCACGCGAATCGGTCAGGCGGCCGTCATCCAGAATTTGCAGCAGGATGTTGAACACATCCGGATGCGCCTTCTCAATCTCGTCGAACAGCAGCACCGAGTATGGCCGGCGCCGCACTGCTTCTGTAAGCTGGCCGCCTTCGTCATAGCCAACATATCCCGGAGGCGCACCGATCAACCGCGCCACGGCATGCTTTTCCATGTACTCGGACATATCAATCCGCACCATGGAATGCTCATCGTCAAACAGAAATTCTGCCAGCGCCCTCGCCAGCTCCGTTTTGCCGACGCCCGTTGGTCCCAGGAAGATGAATGAGCCAATCGGTTTATTCGGATCGCTCAACCCCGCGCGTGATCTTCGGACCGCATTAGCCACACGAATCAGCGCATCATCCTGCCCGACCACGCGCTGCCGCAGACGGTCTTCCATGCTCACCAGCTTGCGGACTTCGCCTTCCAGCATCTTCGACACAGGAATGCCCGTCCACTTAGCGACAATTTTCGCAACGTCCTCTTCATCCACCTCTTCCTTCAGCATCCGGCTGCGGCCGGTCTTTTCCTGTTCGTCTGAGAGACGCGCCAGCTCCGTCTCCGTCTGCCGCAGGTCGCCGTAACGGATCGCTGCCACGCGCTCCAGATTGCCTTTGCGCTCCGCCTGCAGCTCTTCCAGCTTGAGCTGCTCGATTTTTTCTTTCAGTTCACGGATGCGACCGATCTCTTCCTTCTCCTGCTTCCAGCGGGCTTTCAGACGATTGGAGGTCTCGCGGATCTCCGCCAGCTCGCGTTCAACCGCAGCCAGCCGCTCGCGTGAGTTCGCGTCATTCTCTTTCTTCAGCGCCTGCCGCTCGATCTCCAGTTGCATGGCTTTACGTTCAAGCTGGTCAATCTCCGTGGGCATGGAATCAATCTGTATGCGCAGGGAAGACGCGGCTTCATCAATCAGGTCAATTGCCTTGTCGGGGAGAAAGCGATCGGTGATATACCGATGCGAGAGGGTGGCTGCCGCCACGATCGCCGAGTCCTTGATCCGCACGCCGTGGTGTACTTCATACTTTTCTTTGAGCCCGCGCAGGATAGAGATGGTGTCTTCCACGTTCGGCTCGCCCACCAGAACAATCTGGAAACGCCGCTCCAGCGCAGCATCTTTCTCAATGTATTTGCGATATTCGTTCAACGTGGTCGCGCCAATCGCGCGCAGCTCTCCCCGGGCCAGCGCCGGTTTGAGCATATTGCTGGCGTCAATAGCGCCTTCCGCCGCACCCGCACCAACCAGGGTATGCAGCTCGTCAATAAACAGAACAATCTGGCCGTTGGAGTCTTCAATCTCTTTCAATACGGCCTTCAGACGATCTTCAAACTCGCCGCGATACTTTGCTCC
>WNFG01003123.1_pt1 | contig 20869 bp, 17 predicted proteins | sample 5400431 | NCBI WGS metagenome assembly WNFG01 (sample SAMN13153346, study PRJNA577476) | soil metagenome | isolation source: 120 cm saprolite under Douglas fir tree site 2 hole 3 replicate 2 | place: USA:California | collected 2015-04-18 | reverse complement strand
GCACGTCATGAAGTACTACGCTCATTTCGGCCACAAGGATTTCATTCTCTGCCTTGGTTACGGTGCTGACGCGATTAAGAACTATTTTGTCAATTACAGCGAGCTGGTATCCAATGACTTCGTATTACTGAACGGCGGCAGAGACGTCAAGGTCTTCAATCGGGATATTGACGACTGGACAATCACGTTTGTTGATACGGGCGCTAACGCGAATATCGGTCAGAGATTGAAGACCGTAGAGAAATATTTGGATGGCGACAAAGTGTTTCTAGCGAACTACAGTGACAATCTGACAGATTTTCATCTTCCTGACCTTGTCGAGGCATTCCATGACCAGAATAAGACCGCAGCCTTTCTCTGCGTTCGACCAAGCATGAGCGCTCATCATGTTTCAATGGATGGAGAAGGGATGGTTGAGGAAATAAAATCGCTCGGCGATTCTGACATTTGGATCAACGGTGGATACTTTGTTTTTAAGCGGTCGATTTTTGACTACATAAACGCCGGCGAAGAACTGGTACACGAGCCGTTTCGAAGGCTGATTGAGGCAAAAGAGCTGATGGGGCACGCGTACGGAGGTTTCTGGAAGAGCATGGACACGTTTAAGGAGAAACAGGAGTTGGACGAGTTGTACAGCAAAGGAGTGGCGCCCTGGCAATTGTGGAAGCAAAAGGAGAAGCTTCACGAACTAGTCGAGGTGACTTCAGGCTCTCATGGCGGAGCGAAGAAAGCTTGAGATAGCACCAGGCGAGACGCTCAACGACCACGTCAGTCTGGGACAAGCATAAGGCAATTCGTCATGACGGCACGCTCACCAGAGCTTTTGTCGTATGCAAATCGCACCTTCGGGTGCTGAAGTCCATTTTACGGCACAAGGTCGCGATGTGTTTGCTTGCGATGACGATCCCGATGGCGATCTGGACCTCCCAGCTTCCACGTATGTCGATTCCACTCCTCATTACATTGGAACAGGTGTTGGGCTGTTAGCTGTACTGGCAGTGTACGGTTTGAGGTGGCCACGAACGATTGGCGGGAGCTACGGGGGTCTTCTCGTATTTACACTGATAGCGCTTGTGTGTTTGCAAGGGAAGGCACCGGAGAAAGGGGAAAACCAGATCGGCGGAGGTCATGTCTCCGGGGATGATTGCGATGAAAGAGCTGATGACACAGCCTGGGCAGCAGTTGATTCTGGTTCGATACTCCCCGCGCGCCCGGACCATGTCGACAAGAGTAACGAATGCGTCTACAACAGCGCAGACATCGACGCCTCGCAGATTATGTGGGCTCACGATATGGGCCAAGCGAAAAACTGTGAGCTGATCAGGTACTACCGAGGAAAACGCAAAGTCTCCTTGGATCACCCAGATAGCAGGAGAACTTATTTCTTACGCCTCGGAGAGCGAGTGACCGGCTGTCGCAAGGGCTCGATCATCACGGCTCTGCTAGTGCTGGTTATCACCGCCGGGGGTACCGCTTGGTGGCGTGGCAGGCATCATGCCCGGCTTGAGACGTGCCTGTCCATCTTTTTTCCACTGTCTGCGCCAGCATATATCCAACCGCTGGGTAGGGCTTATGCGACGAACTTTCGGAATAGTGAGAACCCCATCTCGGAGGGTGGGAATTGGATAAACGGTGGGACTTGTGGGGACGCCACATTGTGTCCAGGGGCAAAGGGGTCGAACGTAGCTAGTGCTGGCGGCCGCGCGTTTGGGACGCAGCCAGGAACAGTTCCGCCCCCTTATACTGATTCCGCCGCTTTGGTGACGGGCAATTGGGGAAGTGATCAGTTCGCGCAGATCGTGGTGTGGTGGGATGGCGCCGCTGGCACGAACAGCGACTACGATGAGGTAGAAATCAGGCTCCGCGGCACGCTCGCCAAGAACTTTGGCAAGACTTACAACATCAACTGTCGAGTCGGTGCCCCGTCTGCCGATTCATATATCCAGATGGGTCGTGCCAATGGCCCCCCCGATGATTTCACACCCCCTATCGCGGAACTCAAAGGGCCAAGCGCTGCTTGTCAGAATGGTGACGTAGTCACCGCTACTATCGTGGGAAATGTGATCACGGCTTACATCAATGGCAAAAGAGTTATACAGGGTATCGATTCCGTGATTACTTCGGGTGCACCTGGGTTCGGTTTTTTTCACCAAGGAACGTCGGCACAGAACAGCGATTTTGGCATCTCCAGATTTGCTGCTACGGATGTGTTCCCGCCTTTTGGAGTGCAAGGGAAGGCGAGCTCAGGTGCTCCAGCTGTAAAGACTAATTGAATCGGCCGCTAGTGCCCAAGGAGGCGACGAGTAATTCGCAGGAATGCGCAATGTAGTTCCCTTGAGTGTTGATCTCGTGCCAACGATCCGGTTGCATGCTTACCTACTGGGTGCAGCCATATCAACGATAGGAGTCATGATGAAAGTTTTGCTCACTGGCCATAAAGGTTACATCGGTGCCGTAGCGGGTCCGCTTTTGAGTGCCGCCGGCCACGAAGTCTCAGGGCTCGACGCCGATCTTTATGCGGGCTGCGATTTCGACAACGAGTGTGCAGCGATTCCGGACGTTCGCAAAGATCTTCGCGATCTGAGCCGGCCTGACCTGGAAGGCTTCGACGCCGTGGTGCACCTGGCTGCACTGTCGAACGATCCACTGGGCAATCTTGATGCTCAGCTTACCTACAACATCAATCATCTCGCGTCGGTGAAGCTAGCCAAGCTGGCGAAAGAAGCGGGGGTGAAGCGGTTCGTGTTTTCGTCCTCTTGCAGCACGTACGGTGCAGCGGGCGACGACTTCCTCGATGAAAAAGCTTCACTGAAGCCGGTCACGCCGTATGGCGAATCGAAAGTGTTGGCCGAGCGTGACATCCGTTTACTGGCGGACGCGAACTTCAGCCCGACTTACATGCGAAATGCGACGGCGTATGGTGCATCTCCGCGGCTGCGGCTGGACATCGTTTTGAACGATCTGGTGGCATCGGCATACGCAACGGGTCGTATTCTCATCAAGAGTGACGGCACACCTTGGCGTCCGATCACGCACATTCGGGACATCATCGCTGCTATTGTGGCGGTGCTTGAAGCGCCCCGCGAGGTCGTTCACAATGAAACGTTCAACGTCGGCCGTACCGACGAAAATTATCGGATTCGAGAACTGGCGGACATCGTAGCTGAAACCATTCCCGGCTGCCGCGTAGAGTATGCGCCTGGCGGCGGGCCCGACAAACGTTGCTACCGCGTGACCTGTGACAAAATCTGCCGAGTCTTGCGAGACTTCCGTCCCCAGTGGACCGCGCGTAAGGGCGCTCAGGAGCTCTACGACGCCTATCGCAGGGTTGGACTCACTGCCGAAGATGTGGAATGTGGCCGTTATATCCGGATCGCCCAGATCCAGCGCCTGCAAAAAGCCAGACAGCTGGACACCTCTTTGCGCTGGCGCGAAAGAGTAATGGCTTAACGACAAAAATCCTCAATGTTAGCCCCAGGTATTTTATGTCACTAGATCTGGTGGATCGCTCCGTGAAACGTAAACAAGTAGCCAAGAATAGGAACGATCGACCTCGCCGTCTCTGCATGCTGCTGACCCTGCTCGTGGCTGCTAGTTTCGTGGTCCGTGTGGTAGCATGGGCGCACTGGCAAACAGGCGCCATCGAGTCCGAAGGCGCAGAGTACGCGAGAATAGCGGAGAACCTGCGGAATGGCGCGGGGTACGTTGGAATCGTGACCCCTGGTGCTCAACTAAACTTTAACCCCCTTTTTCCGTTGCTAATTGCTGGAACCTCTTTTGTAACCCACAACTATGAACTCGCGGGCCGATTGGTTGCGCTGGTTATGGGGGCACTGCTCCCATTGCCGGTCTTTGGCATTGCATCTCGTTTATTTAGCCGTCGTGTCGGATTCATCGCCGCCGGCTTAACGTTGCTGCATCCGCTGTTAGTGAATCTATCCTTTGCCGTGTACTCGGAGGGCCCCTACATCACCCTGTTCCTTGCTGCCGTCTACTTAGTGATTGTGGCCTTAGACCATCCATCGATCAGGCTGTGGTTACTGGTGGGCGGAGCCTTCGGGCTCGCTTGGCTAATTCGCGCGGAAGCTTCTGCCGCATTCGCGATTGCGGTCCTGTTTGCGCTTACAGGTACGGAGGGAAGCCGCACGGTTAGATGCAGACGCGCCGCGGCTGCAATTGTAGTGTTTCTGGCGCTAGCGTTGCCAGAAGTCATTTTTATTTACAGGTCGACAGGCAAAGTAAATCTGGAAAGCAAGAGCGCGATCTTTTTTTACACAGGTAAGCGTATCTTGGCTGCGGAACGGAATCCTGAAGTGGATTACGAGTCACCGGGCGGGCAGCACGAGGTGCCATCTTCCGCGCCAAATATAGAATCGTGGCAACGATGGGAGGAAAAGTGGGCATTCTACGGCATCGACTCTCATCTCAAAGGAATGGGATTTCCGATGCGGCCCCACGCCGAAGTTGTCCGGGAAACACAGTTAAAGTTCAAGGATCTGTTTCTTTTGATCGAAAGGGGGGTGCGTCAGAACACACAAATATTGTTTCAACGGCTCTCCTCAGATTGGCTGGGAGCACCTCTTTTGCCGGCGCTAGCTTTCCTGGGTGCCTTTCGGCGACCGTGGGTAGGACAGCAGGCTGCGAGCCGATTGTTCGTCATGTTGGTCGCTGCTGCTCCCGTTGCCGCGACGTTCTTTGCTCTTTGGAGCGAAACAAGATACTACTTCATATTTGTGCCACTATTGTCCATCTGGGCTGCAAATGGTCTCTTTGAGGTCGGCCTCTGGACGAAGTCGTCGAGCGCTGCTGCGGGGTGGAGGTTAGTAGCTAGTCCTCTGACGTCTCGGTGTATTATTCCCGGGTTGATAGGACTAGTCATGATCATCAGCCCGGTTAAGAAGGTCAGGAGGTTGGAATCATTTGAGGAAGGCGCTCCTTCTACTCGCGTCGAGAAAGAGGTAGGCTTGTGGATCAAACGTCAGCAAGACCATCCGGTTAAGATCATCGACCTTTCCATACCTCTGGCCTTCCACACGGGTGCGCAGTTCACGTACTTTCCTTACTGTACAGGCGAGTTGGCCCTTCGTTATCTCGATCTTGCGCAGGTCGACTATGTGGTCCTACGTCGGGGAGAAAAGTTTACCCACTATTACGAGGAGTGGCTGACGCACGGTATCCCGGACGCTCGGGCGGAACTCCTACAGCTCTCTTCAGTCGCTGGCGGTGAAAACTTTGTGGTGTATCGGTGGCACAGAGGTGAATCCGCCGACAGTTGGCGTAGTGTGCCTAGGCAAACACAGAAAGTGATTTCCACTGGCCCATGATCCAACTGCATCTTAACGCAATACCGGGCAGAGCCTTAAAGATCCTATGCCTGGGCAGCCATTCCGACGACATCGAAATTGGCTGCGGTGGCACGGTGCTCCGGCTGAGGGAACAGTACCCAAGCTGCGTATTTTACTGGGTGGTGTTCAGCGCCGCTGGAACTCGAGAAGCCGAGGCGCAACGCGGGGCCGAGTTGTTTACAGGCACGAACCGAGACGAGGGTGCTGTGCTGAAGAACTTCCCCGATGGCTTCATGCCATTTGCAGGAGGCGAAGTGAAGGCGGTTTTTGAGGAGTTGAAGGAGACGATCTCCCCGGACCTCATCTTCACTCACAACCGGAAGGACGCACATCAGGATCACCGCTTGATAGCTGAACTTACCTGGAATACCTTTCGGGATCATTTCATCCTGGAGTACGAGATTCCGAAATATGATGGCGACTTGGGACAACCGAGCGTTTTCGTGACGCTTGAGGCCGAAATGTGCCAGAAGAAGGTGCATTACATCATGGATGCTTTCCCGTCCCAGCGCACCAAGCGTTGGTTTCAAGAGGATACATTTCTCTCCCTCATGCGACTGCGTGGAATGGAATGTAATGCCCCCAGCGGGTACGCAGAAGCTTTCTACGGCCGCAAGATCGTGCTGTGAAGTGAAATCTAGACGTCAAAGACAGGGAAGGCGGCTGATATATACAGGCTAGTGTGAGAACGAGATGAAGGATTTGAAACAGAGGGTGATCCGTGGTGGTTTCGCCAAAATCTGCTCCCAGGGAGCTGGTTTCGTGGTCCGAATGGGCTCGCTGATGATATTGGCCCGACTCTTGGACCCCAAGGATTTTGGTCTGGTGGGTATGGTTACCGCCGTGATAGGGGTTTTCAATTTGTTCAGGGACTTTGGGCTGTCGGCAGCCGCGGTTCAGCGTAACACAACCGTCACTAGGGAACAGGCTTCAACGCTCTTTTGGGTCAACATATTGGTTGGCGCGATCCTGGGGCTGTTGTCGTTCGCGATTGCACCGTTTGCCGTCCTCTTTTATCACGAAACGCGACTGTTCGGGATAACAGCTGCCTTGGCGTCTGGATTTCTCTTCAACGCGGCTGGAGTACAGCACTCAGCGATGCTCGAACGCGAGATGCGCTTTACTACACTGTCGGTGATCGACACTATCTCTTTGTTGACAAGTGTTTTGGTTGGAATTGGGATGGCTCTGCATGGTTACGGCTACTGGGCTCTGGTCGCCACGACAACCGTTGCTCCACTCGTCTACACAGTGTGTGTATGGCTGACCACAGCTTGGGTTCCAGGAAGGCCACACCGGCGGGTTGGTGTTCGCTCCATGATGCGTTTTGGAGGCACACTGACTTTGAATGGCCTCGTTATGTATATCGCTACCAACTTTGAAAAGGTCTTGTTAGGCCGGTTCTGGGGTGCAGAAGCTATCGGGGTCTACGGAAGGGCCTACCAACTCGTTAACATGCCAAACGATAACCTGAATTCAGCGGCCAGTGGGGTAGCGTTTGCAGCGCTGTCCCGGCTTCAGGACGATCCGCCTCGCTTCAGAAGCTACTTTCTCAAAGGTTACGCTCTGGTTTTGTCACTGACCGTACCGGTCACCGTGGCCTGTGCACTTTTTGCTAAGGACATGATTTCCGTTTTCTTAGGACCAAAGTGGCAAAGCGCGGTCACTGTTGTTTCTCGTCTTCGCGCCCATCATGATTGCGGGTTACCTAATTGGCTTGCCTTATGGACCCAGGGGTGTTGCGTTTGCTTACTCAGCGATGATGACCTTGTCCGTCATTCCGATGATCGCGGCTGCCGTACGCGGTACTGTGATTTCCGTTCGCGATGTTCTGCTGACTGTGAGCCGGCCATTGCTTTCAGGCATCGTGACTGCCGGGCTTGTGCTTGGACTGCAGTTCTGGTACAGCCCATATCTTTTGCCACTGCCCAGGCTCGTGCTAGGAGTTGCTCTGGTGCTTGCCGGGTACCTCGGGATGCTCTTGTACGTGATGGGACAGAAGCTGTTCTACCTGGATATTCTCCGAGGATTCAGAAGGCCACCGTCAGTCGAAGAGCAGCTGGTAGTTCCCGCTTAGCGAGCTAAACCCACACTACTTTGTAAGAGTTCTGGTTTCTCTCGCTCCGTAAGCGTCCGGCAGAGACCGTCTGGACAGATGTGTGAGGAGAGGACACTCTGACTTTGTGGGCACGATTGGATGGTGTCCACTTGGAGCGGAGATGGACACTTCCAAGCAAGCAGTGGCAGAGATCGAAAATGTTGGAAATGCTCCGTGATCGGGATTATCTTCGCCATCGGTGTAGGTCTCCTTTCCAGGAAAGGCTTTTGCTTGTCAGGCAAAGCCAACTTACACCCTCTCGTCTTTTACACAATCAACGTTACGTCACGGGACGAGTACATCAGGACGAGTACATCAGCTTGACACTGCCATTCCGCAAGATGTAGTATCGCGGGGTTTTGAACTCCTTCTACTCACAATTCTCGCAGCAGCGCCGCTCTACGAGACTTGAATAGAGGGCTCTCCCCCTAGGTCCGATCCCTAGTTCACGTATACGCTGCACCGGGGTGTTCCATGAACGGTCGCGTCTCTTCGTGTCTAACTCGTGTCCTCGTCTCCTCGCTTCTGTTCACTCCATTAGTGCCCAGAGCGATGGCTCAGGCCAACGTGCAGGGGACGTGGCGCACGCTGTCAAATACGATGCCCATCAATCCCGTCCATGTGGCTCTCCTCGGGAACGGCCAGGTGCTGGTAGTTGCCGGTTCGGGGAACTGCCCGCCGTCGCAGTCAGGCTGTCCCTCGGGTCCGCCCTATGGCCCATCGAATGGCTCTGGGGCGTTGCTAGTGAACCCAGTGAGCGGACAGACTATTGCTCAATTTTCCTTGTCTTGGGACATGTTCTGTAATGGCATGGTACTGCTGCCGGATGGACGGGCGCTCATCGATGGCGGCACGATCCAGTACGATCCTTTCTACGGAGAGCCGCAGGTCGCGATTTTCGATCCTGCGACAAGCACGTTCAGCAACACGCAGAACATGGCGCACGGGCGCTGGTATCCAACGGTGGTGACTCTGGGCGATGGTAGAGTAATGACATTTTCCGGCCTGAACGAAACCGGCAGCACCGACAACGCTGTCGAGTTCTACACGGTTGGCTCGGGCTGGAGCACTCAATATTTCGCACCTTGGACCCCGGATCTCTATCCGCGCCTGCACCTCCTGCCTAATGACACAGTGTTCTACTCTGGTGCGGGAACCGGTTCCAAGCTATTCGATCCATCGACGCAAACCTGGAACACGAGCGTCGCGACTACGAATTACGGCGGACTTCGCACCTACGGAACATCGGTTCTGCTCCCCTTAACACCGGCGAATAATTACGACCCCAAGGTGGTCATAATGGGTGGGGGGAGCCCCGCTACCAAGACCACTGAGATCATCGATATGGGGGCGGCGACGCCGAAATGGGTGTATGGGCTAAACATGTCGCAGGCGCGTGTCGAGATGAATGCGGTGATCTTGCCCAACGGCAAAGTTCTGGCCCTCGGCGGTTCCATGAATGACGAGGACACGAGCAGCCTGAGTTTGAACGCAGATTTGTTCGATCTAAGCACCGTCAATCTCACTTCTAACCCTCCAAATTTGGGAACTGTCTCCTCCGCTGGGGCGAACGCCACGCAGCGGCTATACCACTCGGTGGCGTTGCTGCTGCCGGATGCGACGGTGTGGTTGGCGGGAGGCAATCCGTCACGGGGCACGTACAACAACACGATGGAGATTTATCAACCGGCGTACCTGTTCAACCCGGACGGTACAATGGCCACACGACCGTCAATCACGAGCGCGCCGAGTTCCGTCTCCTATGGCAACACCTATAGCGTGACAACCCCGGACGCCGCGAACATTTCTTCGGTGGTTCTAGTGCGTAACGGAACCGTCACGCACGCCTTCGGCATGGACCAGCGTGAGGTGGGATTGTCCTTCACTGTGGGGAGCGGAGCACTGACCGTCACCGCTCCTCCCTATGGCAACATTGCACCTCCGGGCTATTACATGCTGTTTCTCCTGAACAATTCAGGCGTGCCCTCGCAGGCGAGCTTTGTGCAGGTTGGTCAGCAGCCGGATTTTAACATGAGCGCCTCGCCGTCGGCACAAACCGTCGTTGAGGGAAGCAACACCAGCTACACAGTGAACGTGACAGCCCTAGGCGGCTTTAGCGGGACAGTGGGCCTCAGTGTCACTAGCCTGCCTACTGGGGCGACCGCCAGCTTTAATCCAACGACCGTTACCGGAACCGGGTCTTCGACTTTAACCGTGACCACGGCCGGTAGCACGCCAGTAGGCCTCTCGACCCTGACGATTACGGGGACTGCTGGCACTCTGAGCCATCAAACCGCAGCAACACTAACGGTGACTTCCGGCGGTACGCCGACGGTGACCAGTGTGAGCCCGAGCAGCGGTCCAGTGGGAGGTGGCACGGGGGTGACGATCACGGGGACGAACTTCGTTTCCGGAGCGACGGTGACGTTGGGGGGGGCGGCGACGAACGTGGTGGTGGTGAGTGCCACGCAGATCACGGCGACGACGGCGGCGCATGCGGCGGGGGCGGTGAATGTAGTGGTGAGCAACCCGGACACACAGACGGGGACGTTAACCAACGGGTACACCTATACCAGTAGTGTGGCAATCGCTTTTGCGCAGGTGGCGGCGGCGACACCCGTTTCAGCAGCGCAAGTGTCGGTGACCTATCCGGGGCCACAGACGATTGGGGACCTGAACGTGGTGGTGGTGGGGTGGAATGACACGACTTCGACGGTGCAGTCGGTAACGGACAGTGCAGGGAACCCATACAGTCTGGCGATTGGGCCGACGAGTGGGACGGGGTTGCGGCAATCGATCTACTACGCGGCGAACATAAAAGGCGGCAGCAACACGGTGAATGTGATCTTCAGTCAGACAGCGTTATATCCAGACGTGCGGATTCTGGAATACCAGGGTGTGAGTGTAGTGGATGTGAAGGCGGGGGCGAGCGGGAACAGTGGGACGGCGAACAGCGGGTCGGCGACGACGACGATGGCGAACGAATTGATTTTTGGAGCAGCCACGGTTGCCACTGGGGTGACGGGAGCGGGGAGCGGATTCACGACGCGGATTATCACGAGTCAGGACGGAGATAATGCGGAAGACGAGGTGGTAACGACGAAAGGCAGTTACAGTGCGACGGCGCCATTGAGTCCGTCAGGTGCCTGGGTGATGCAGATGGTGGCGTTCGCGGCGAGTTCGGCGCCAGCCCCGACGGTGACGACTGTGAGTCCGAGCAGTGGTCCGGCGGCGGGGGGCACGGCAGTGACCATCACGGGGACGAACTTCGTGACGGGAGCGACGGTAACGTTGGGAGGGACGGCGGCGACGAATGTGGTGGTGGTGAGTGCCACGCAGATCACGGCGACGACGCCGGCGCATGCGGCGGGGGCGGTGAATGTAGTGGTGACCAACCCGGACACGCAGGTTGGGAGTCTGACGAACGGATTCACGTACGTGGCAGCGCCCACGGTCGGCAGTGTGAGTCCGAGTAGTGGTCCGACGGCGGGGGGGACGGCAGTCAGTATCACGGGGACGAACTTTGTGACCGGGGCGACGGTGACGTTGGGGGGGACGGCGGCGACGAATGTGGTGGTGGTGAGTGCCGGCCAGATCACGGCGACGACGCCGGCGCATGCGGCGGGGGCGGTGAATGTAGTAGTGACCAACCCGGACACGCAGAGCGGGAGTCTGAACAATGCGTTTACCTATACCACCGTGCTGCCCATCAGTTTTGCGCAAGTCGCGGCGGCCACACCGCAGACGCCGACGCAGGTGGTGACCGTGACGTATCCCTTTGCACAGACCGTCGGTAACTTGAATATCGTGGTGGTCGGGTGGAACGACACGACGGCGACGGTGCAATCGGTGAGGGATAGTGCGGGTAACACCTACAATCTTGCGGTTGGGCCTACCTCGGGCAACAAATTGCGACAATCGATCTACTATGCTGCAAACATCCTTGGTGGGAACAGCACCGTGACCGTCACGTTTAATCAGAACGCGAAATATCCTGACGTCCGCATCCTGGAGTACACGGGAGTCAGCACGCTGGATGCGAAGGCCGGGGCAAGCGGAACCGGCGCCAAGGCGAACAGCGGTTCGGCCACAACAACATCCTCGAACGAACTGATCTTTGGCGCAGGTACGACCACCGGCGCCTTCGGCGGCGCCGGATCCGGGTTCACTGCCCGGATTACCACCGTCGACGGGGACATCGCGGAAGACAGGGTTGCGACTAGCAGCGGGAACTACAATGCTACCGCTCCTTGCAACGCCGCCTGGGTGATGCAAATGGTTGCGTTCAGGTGACAATATTGGGAGCTTTAAGAGGCTCCCTCGGTGGACGTGTGGGTTGGATGCAGTCGTCCTGGTGAAACGATTCAGGCACCGGTACTGCAGGCCGAGCGGAGGTCTCGATGATACGGAAGAAGATCTGAGGCGGCAGCAGAGGATGCCAGACGAACGAGTGCGGTGTATCGCTCCCATGTCAGCCGGTTCCCTCGCGTGCGGCGATTGAGCCACTTCCTCCAGATCCTTACGACGCCCCGATAGAACTTCAGAAGGCTCCGAGAGTTTGGCGGTCGGCCGTAGTACTGGTAGTGGCCTCGGAGCTTGGCGTTGAGGGTCTTCTGCTGCTCGTCCACAGAGTCGTGCCGGTGCTCCTGGCACCATTCGGCGACCGCCGTGAAGTTCCTGCGGAGCCGCTTGCACATCGTTCGCACATGCACTGTGAACTTCCCTAGTTCGCACAGAGCTGTATTTGACTGGTTGGTACCTTGATGCGGGCTTGGAGCGCCGAGCATACAGCCTGCTGACATGGGCGCCGATTCTCCAAGGCGAGTTCGTCACTGGCCGGTTACTCTCTGACGCTTGTTTTTTGATGCCGATCCGCAACTTGGGGTTGAGCGCTTTCCACACATGCACATTTGCTTGGCGCCGCAAAGCAGAAGCGTCTGCGCCTTTTATCTGTTCCGCTTATCTGTTCCGCATTGGAATTTTGTTGAGCAGAGCGTCGACATAGAAGCAAACGCACGGTGGATTCTTGTCGAATCATTTTCCTTGTCAAGAACGTGTCATCTTCGCAAATCGACAAGTACGACAGGAGGCTGCTGCACTAGCAGAGGACCGCTCCCCGGAGTGTATCCTCACGGTAGTGGAGGAGAGGATAATCGGATAATCACAGTGCCCCGGTGTTTTTCAACAACGGTGTTTTTTGAGAATTCGGAGGAGGAGGAGGGCGGGGCGCCGTCAGTCGCGGGCAAGAGTGAAGAATCACTCCCCGCTAACTCTGGGGAAGCGGTAATAGCAGTGGGCAGCGTAGCCCGGACTGCGGGTGCCTGCGGATCGAAATACCTGCACCGATATCTTGAACACTGCAAGGGAGGTTGCTAGATCAGGCAATTGTGGCTTACTGGCGGGCGCACCGTTCTTCGGCCGGAACTTGTTCCACTTCGTAAACTAACTTGCCATCGACATCCTTGGCGAATGCCAGCACGGCACTTTCAGCGCCATCACCCTCAATCCGCCAGGAGTTCCCGTCTTTCACAACCGACATTTTGCTGCGCGCTCTCCACCAGGAATCGATCTCGCTTGGCAGCGCATACCAAATTGGGGTTTGATCGCCCAGGCCACGCAAGTATTTCAGCAACTCCTCGTAGACTGCCTTTGTGTCGTGATCCTGGACGTAGTCCGGGTGAACGATAAAGCTGGCCAAGCCGTTCTTCTTCAAGATCAGTTCAACCTGGTCTTTCCACAAAGCGATGGACCGCTCGTTGAGCAAGTGAAACAGCGTATAGTCCTGCACCGTGGTCACAGGCAATTCGAGAATGTTTCCGATGAAGTAAGGCATCACAGTGCAACACCCGCCACGCTGGGGATCCAGGTGCGCCACGTTAGGCATCGTCATGTCGAAAGAGAATTCCAAGGCGTCATACCATTCAGGCCTCCGATAAAGCATTCCTGCCCGAAAGCCTTTCGCGTCATATTCCCTGGCATAGCGATTGATCAGCGCGGCTCGGCGCACAAATTCTTCCCGATTGTCATAGAGGCCTCCGTCGTGGTTCAGGTCATGCACCCCGATTTCACAACCCCGGCTACGAATCAGGTCGAGCAGTTTTGGCGGAACTGCGTAACGGTTCTCGGGAACGATTTGGAATGACGCTTTGAATCCGAAGGCACCATCGATATCAAGCAAGTCCGAGCAAAAATCCCTTCCGGCCTCCTCTTCGACATCGTGCGTCATGAGGACGCACCCACGAGCCCCGTTTGGCCAGAACCATACGAATGGAATGCGCTCGATGCCACGAGCCCGCAGCGACAGCAACAGCAAGGTCTCGCAGATGCTTTCGACGCTCGTGTCGACGGGCCAGTGCGGAAATGTCCGCTTCTGCCAATTTCCGGCCCAGAACTTCTGAATCTGCTCCCGCAAGGGCCGATTCGTAAGCGGACGAAGATAGTAGTAGATTCTTTTCAGGATGGTCGTGCACCTACCCAACTGGCCCAGCCCGTACCGTTCCAGGCGAAGGTCATCAATAATCTCGTCGGGGTCAAATGGCAGCTTGACGCTTCCATCATCGATCTTTGTATCCTGGAGCGCGTCGTAGACAGAAGACTCAGCCCGGGGCTGGCGAACTCCATCACAAGATCGACCATGACATATCGAATTGAGACCGAACTGAAAGTACCCGCGGTCGGAGGACAATTCCCCGCTGAGGCAGAGATGCAAGCAGTCTTCTGGGCAGCGATAGCGATCCAGCACAGCTCGACCTAACATTTCTTCCCGAGCCTCTCCATTAAGAGATTATTAAGTTGCTACGTATTGGGCATCACCGCCTGCGCCCCACTCGAATAGCTGCTTTCAGCTCCCGTGGAATCACTGCAGTTACGATGTAGAGCTGCGCGGCCCGGGATGTGACGCGCTGCGTCCTGATCTCACGATTACATGGCTGCAACCCTTTGACCAGGCTGCAGCCCCTTGATTTTATAGACGATGAGCGATGAACTACAGTCTACAGCAGGGCAGTCTCAGTTTCCAGATGGAATACCGCCGGACATGTCCTTCCGACATGTCCTTGCTATTTCGGAAGGTGCATGGCGCGACATCCGCGACCGGAGTGCCAGAGCGGATCGGCAACCACGTTCACGTCATCGATGTAGCGAAAACATTTCACCGCCAGCCTGCGGGGTGGCCGGATTTTCCCATTGCAAGGCGGCGGTCCTGACAAGCGCTGCTATCGCGTGACCTGCGACAAGATCCGCCCCGTGCTGCCGACGTTCCGTCCCGAGTGGACCGCCAGCAACTGCGCGCAGGAACTCTACGATGCATATCGTGCGGTGGGGCTCACGGCCGAAGATATGGAGCGCGGCCGCTACGTGCGGATTAGCGAGATCCAGCGTCTGCAGAAAGCAGGGCAACTGGACGGTACTTTGCGGTGGTGCAGCCAGCGTGCTGAGACACCTTTACTTGCTTCAACTGATCCCATCCTGAAAGCGAGTGTCGAGGCCAGTTGGCACGGTTCGAGTGCGCGCGAGACATAGAAATGCCGTACGATGCGCCTTCGCACGCGGAAGGGCCGGCTTGCCCCGAAGGTTGCAAGCGCGTTCGAATCCCGCAACGCAAAGCCGGTTAAAGATGACGAATCGAATCCGATGAGTGCTCTCCTGTCAGCATAGGACCGAGCGCCGCATCCTATGAGGTAAGGGAAGTATTTCCTGCGAGCGCTGTCGGCTGAGGTGTCATCGGCGGGGAGGAGACGGGGGGTGGCAGAGTCTCGCCACGGCGCTATCTCCACTGGCGACGCCAGAATGCTCGCCCCGCGCCACGGCTGGGCGGGCCGGGGCCGGACCTTTTTTCAGGAAATCGCCAACAGGGAAGCAAGGAGCATCTCTCAGATCTGCGAACTGTGAGTATCTGAGGGTGCACAAGCCTACAGAAGGGAAGGACCCAGGTTCATGCAGCGCCTGGTCACCAAGCAGAAGATCAGGGTCAATGACTCATAACATGCTTCAGCTAAGGTGCGTCAAAACAGATGCCGGGCGCCTCCGCGCTTTCCCCGGCTTGGAACGCAGAGGTTGAGTGCTGCCTCTCGGAACGACACCCGGCCTAATTCTTGGGTATCACAAAGGCGTAGCGGCTTTTTGAGTGCGACTTCGGCGGGCGAGCCGCCCTTCTTTTGCAGCCACATCAGGAAGTCTTTGACTCGCACTTGGCGCTGCACGGCAGGCTGTTGGACGGTGACACTGACCGTGGTGAGTCCGTTGCCGATCTGGCCAACCCACTCGTCTTCGCGGAAAGTGGCGAGAGCCGCAGCCATCGCCTCGGAGAGAGTCGCAGCCGTCACTTCGACGGTGTGCTCGATTCCTTCCAAGTCGGCGACCGACACCTTGCATTTCCGCACAGCCACGCTACATGCTACCTTTTTCGCCGTATATTCGCCTAGACTGAAATCCGCCTCCTGCATCGAACCCTCTCGATGGCGCGAGATGTACTTTCGTGTCTAGGCACGCCGCCTCACATTTGCTAAAAAGGCCGGTAGGATGCGCAGACTTTATCGTGGAGGCCAGAGGTAAATGAGACGCGAACAGTCCTTCTTCTCCCCCTTATCTCGATGGTGCTTTTTTTCTCTAGATTTTCCCATTCGCAAAACTGGCCTTGAATCATATCCCGTCAGAGCTGTTGGCTGGGCCAGGATGGTATATGCGGGGATATCAAACCGGACGACGATTGCGGCATATACTGGATCAGCCGCAACAACCAATCGAGCGGCATTGGCTTCTCAGAGCAGAGCAATGTGACTTTGCGCGGGTTTTTAACGGTGTAATTGAGTCTGTAATTGAAAATACGGTGGTGTCGGCTGGTACGCAAACTGCAATTTGGAACCGGGTCAAGCGACAACATAGTTTTGGGATTGGTGGCGTTCTGATGATGAAATCCGTAATCACTAAACGTGTTTTATGTCTGCTAATCTTTATGGGCAGTGCCCTAGCCCAGAGGACTTACACTACCAATTTTTCCAACGCCGAGACTCCGCTCTCGGAGAGCCACAGTTGGATCAATGGCGGAACCTGTGCAGACACCAGCCTATGCGTGGCTCTCGATTGGCACAACGTAAACACGACATCTGGTCTGGCATTTGGAACGCAGTCGGGAGTCGCACCTCCTCCATACCCCGATTCGACTGCGTTAGTCACCGGAAGTTGGGGCGAGAATCAATATGTGCAGGTGGTGGTGCATTGGGATGGCGCCTCTGGCACGAACAATGATTACGATGAGGTCGAAATCAGGCTACGCAGTGCGATGGCGCCACACCGCGCCAAGGGTTACTTAATCAACTGTCGGGTTGGCACGCCCTCTTCCAACTCATACATGCAGATGGGCCGGATGAATGGTGTCATGGGTGATTTCCTTGCCCCCGGCACTTGGGGGTCTGGTAGCCAGTGCTCCGGATCAAAGTGTGGTTGCCAGAATGGAGACGTGCTCACCGGAGCGGTCACTAACGACGGGAATGGACACCCAGTCATCACGGCTTATCTCAACGGCAAGCAAATTATTCAGGGCGTAGACACAGCCACCACCTGCACCTCACTAACGGATTACAGCTCATGCGCGATTACCTCGGGCGGAGCGCCGGGATTCGGCTTTTGGCACCAGAACACCTACGGGCAGAACACTGACTTTGGCATATCCAAGTTTGTCGCTTCTGACCTCAGTCCTCCATCCGGGCTGAGCGCTGTTGTTCACTGATCCTTTTTCCCTGCGGAGCAAACGGCGCTAGTCCACGGGGCACTGCAACTTAATAATAAAGCGCGGGTTGTCGTTCGTTTGCAAGCTTCGGCGAAGTCAACGCGCGAAAAAGAACGCGGCTTAACAACGATGAGCCGACGCACTGATGGCCAGGCGGAGAGCCTCACATGCGAACGTGATCCGACCCGAAACGGTGACCGGAGCGATCAGTAATCCTGGGACATGTTCTGCAATGGAATGGTGCTTTTGCAGGATGGACGCTGCGCTGATCGATGGCGGTACGATCCAGTACGATCCTTTCTACGGACAGCCGCAGGTTGCAGCTTTTCATCCTGCCTCAAACACTTTCACCAACGTTCAAAACATGGCGCATGGGCGCTGGTATCCCACGATACTGACACTAGGCGATGGGCGTGTGATGGCATTTTCCGGCCTGAACGAGACTGGTGGTACTAACACCGCGGTGGAGTTCTACACGGTCGGCTCGGGCTGGAGCGAGCAGTACCCCGCATCCTGGACGGCGGACCTCTACCCACGCTTGCACCTTTTACCCGATGGCAAGGTGTTCTACTCTGGAGCGCAAACAACCTCTAAGCTCTTCGATCCGTCGACGACGACGTGGAACACGAGCGTCGCCACAACGAACTACAGCGGAAGGCGAAACTACGGCACATCGGTGTTGCTCCCATTGACGCTCGCCAGTAACTACGATGCAAAAGTGATCATAATGGGCGGTCACAGTCCCTGCACCAATACGAGCGAGATCATCGATTTGGGAGCGCCTGCGCCAGCGTGGGTGTTCGGACCCAACATGAGCGAGGCGCGCATTGAGATGAATGCGGTGATTTTGCCCGATGGCAGGGAGTTGGCCGTTGGTGGTTCGGATCCGCGTTTGTACCACTCGGTGGCGCTGCTGCTCCCAGACGCGACCGTGCGGCTCGCCGGCGGCAACCCATCGCGAGGCACCTACGTCCAGCAGATGGAGGTTTATCAACCGCCCTATCTGTTCGATTCGACCGGGGCGCTGGCGACACGGCTCTCAATCACGGGTGCGCCGAGCTCTTCCTCGTATGGCAATACGTTCACGGTACAAACGCCGGATGCCGCGAGCATTGCCCACGTCGTTCTCGTGCGTAACGGAACCGTGACGCATGCCTTCGGTATGGACCAGCGTGAGGTAGAGATGTCGTCCACGGCGGGCAGTGGAGCCCTGACTGTCACGGCTCCTCCGAACGGCAACATCGCCCCGCCGGGCTACTACATGCTGTTTATCTTGAACAATTCAGGCGTACCTTCGGTGGCGACGTTCGTTCAGGTTATTTCCCAGCCGGACTTCTCGGTGACGGCCACCCCATCCTCCCGGACCGTAGCTCCGGGAACAGGTACCAGCTATAACGTGAGTGTGACACCTTCCAATGGGTTTAACGGAAACGTGACTTTCAGCGCAACCGGATTGCCTTCAGGCGCGACTGCCAGTTTCAATCCGAGCTCCGTTACAGGTCCTCCACCATGTCGGTAAACACATCGAGTTCGACACCTATGGGCAGTTATCCACTGATGATAACCGCGACCAGCGGCAATCTCACTCACTCAACACAAGTGACACTCGCTGTCGCTGACTTCTCGATTGCAGCTTCTCCGAGCAGTCAGACTGTGAGCGGAAATTCAAAGACGACGTACACAGTGACAGTGACGGCTCTTGGACCATTCTCTGCCACCGTCAATTTCAGCGTAAGCGGATTGCCCGCGCGCACGAGCGCCACGTTCAGCCCGACGTCCGTCGTGGGTTCAGTCAATACAAAGCTAAACGATATCAATCAAGCCGAGAGCGGCGATTGGTACCTGTCCCCTGACGATCACTGCAACCGGCGGAGGCGCAACCCACTCTGCAAACGTGAGTTTAGTAATTCACTAATCTCAGCAGCTGTCTGTTCTGATGGAGAATCACGATGACCAGCAAAACCTTCTCATTCCATGTTCTGCTTCTCTCATTGTTGCTGCTGATGACCATGATGGGAGCAGCCTATCTTTACGCATCCACCCCGGCCGACGCTCAGAGTAAACAGGCCACATCCGCTGCCGGCGCGACGCAGCAACCTGCGGCAGAAGTCAGAGGAACATGGTCCGGAACGTTCTTTTCGAAGCATTCCAATGTTGCGCCCTTCACGATGACGGTGGTCATTAATCCAGACTCGGGCGGACACCTCATCGGCACCTCCACCCTGAGCTCCGACTGCCTGAAAGAAGTGCGTCTTGAAGTCACGGTTACGGGGTCGAAAGTTGTCCTTTCGGGCAGTGACGAGAGCGGGGACAACATCACGGTGCGGGGGACGGTTGATAAGACTGGCACACTATTGAAGGCTAGCTACATTCTTAACGGGAGCGCTACTGGCAGGTGCGAAACGGATGATGGAACGGGCAACTTGGCGAAGCGCTAATGGTCCGTGCAGGGGTTATTTGCCCGCCGATCCGCGGTGAGGTCCTTATCCGATTGCGTCGAATGACCTAAGCTAACCTCCCTTTCTAACGGAGCTCACATGATTACATCGCGCAGGGGCTCTCTCCGCTCGCTCGGTGCTGGTACTGCCGCTGGGATGGCCATGCTCTGGGCATTGACGGGCACTCTACGAGCGGCCACACTCGAGCCTTACCGGACCAGGCAGGATGACGGCTTCATCCGTTTGAACAACAATGAAAATGCCTATGGTCCCTCTGCGAAAGTGGCCGAGGTCATAAAGTCTTCAATCGGGAGCGCCAACCTGATCGGACGTCTTTTCCCGCCCATGGACACATACATCCGAATTTCTCTGGGTCGTCCGGAGGAAATGCGCGCATTCTGGCAGACCTGGGACATGCTGCCGTATCCGAAACACTCCATGCAGCACTGAGTAGAAGGAAGGTTAGGGCTTCCCCTCGGCCCGTCGCTGACGAATGGGCAGAGCGGGAATCCGAGGCTTTCCACGCAAGCGCGAGGGTCATTTCACAGCGAATGGTGGCAATTGCTATTAAGGATAGGGGATCACCGCCTGAACCTCATTCGAATAGCTGCTTTCGGCTCCCGTGGAGTCCACTGCAGTTACGACGTAGTAGTACGTCTGACCGCCTTGGACCGTACTGTCAGTATCACTGGTAGTCGCATCCGGGGCCGAATTGATTTGCGTGTAGGGGCCGCCGGCCACAGTTCCACGATAGACGTTGTATCCAACCACGCTGCTCGACGTGCTCGCGTTCCATGCCAGAGCAACACTGTGCTGCGGTGGCGGAGTTCCGGAGCCGCTTAGGGACTGCACCGTCGGAGAATTGGAAGCGTTGCTGGCAAACGTGACCTTTGCGGATGCGGTGCCGGAGGCCTGGGGCGCAAATGTCACTTGGAACGAAACACTATTTCCCGCGGCGATCGTCACCGGTAGGGAGATCCCGCTTACGGAAAATTCAGATCCGTTCACGCCCACCGATGACACCGTGACAGGGGCGTTGCTCGCGCTGAGCGTGCCTGCCTGATTTTGCGTTGTTCCAACGATGACGTTCCCAAAATTGATGGTCGAGGGTGCGACCGCCAATTGGCCCGGCAATGTTCCTGTTCCTGTCAACGGCACAGAGAGGGTGAGATTCGAGCCATTGGAGCTAATCACGAGACTTCCACTTACGCTTCCCCCAGACTGAGGTGCAAACGAAACACTGAAAGTCACGCTCTGGCCT
>WNFG01001320.1_pt1 | contig 20888 bp, 19 predicted proteins | sample 5400431 | NCBI WGS metagenome assembly WNFG01 (sample SAMN13153346, study PRJNA577476) | soil metagenome | isolation source: 120 cm saprolite under Douglas fir tree site 2 hole 3 replicate 2 | place: USA:California | collected 2015-04-18 | reverse complement strand
CAAGGCGGGGCGGGTGGCGTCGCCAGCTTCGCCATCCAGCTTGCCAAGCATATCGGCGCCCGTGTGATCACGACCGCGAGCGCGGCGAACCACGACTATGTGCGCGACATCGGAGCCGATGAAATCATCGACTACAACGCCCGCGATTTCACTCGGGTGGTGGCCAATTGCGACGCCGTTTTCGACACCGTCGGCGGCGATGTGGCGCAAAGATGCTTCGCGGTCCTCAAGCCGGGCGGCCGCGCGGCCTTTATCGCTTCCGGAGCGCAGGCGCCGAAGCCCAATCGCGACGATGTAACGTCTCTCAGGCCGCCGGTTGGACGCGCCCGCCGGCATCTCGACCGCATCGCCGAGCTGTTTCTGGCGGGCGTGATACGCGCCCCTCAAATCACGCTCTATCGCCTATCCGAGGCCGGCGACGCCCATAGGCTGAGCGAGTCGCGCCATTTCAGGGGCAAGCTCGTCTTTCGGGTACGCTGACGCCGGGCCGCCGGTGATCGAGCTCGTGATGGAGGCAGCGGAGCGCCGTGGCAGCATCGAGCTCGCGACCAAGCAGATCGAGAGAGCACTGTTCCTGCCGGCAAAGTGGATCGGGAAATCCACTGACCGACCATTGCCAATTCGGTATCCTGCGGCGCCATCTTGCTGGTAGGGACCAAATGCAATTCGATCTCTTGAACCGCCGCGAGCTCATGTCGCTCATCGGCGGCGCGGCTGCGTGGCCGCTGGCGGCGCGCGCTTCGCGTAGCGTCACCGGCACGCCGGCCGCCTTGAGCTCATGAAAAAAGCCGTTACCGTCCTGCGCACAAAAGGAATTGGAATGCCGGCAAAGCTTGCTCTCGCCGCCCTCATTGCCCTCGCCGGCTCCGCGCTGGCGGCGGAGCCCTATCCCGATCATCCCATCACCCTCATCGTGCCGTACGCGGCCGGCGGCAGCTCGGATGTGCTCGCCCGCCTTCTCGGCGAGCGGTTGTCGAAATCACTCGGCCAGCAAATCGTCATCGACAACCGTGCCGGCGCCGGCAGCCGCCTCGGCATCGAGATCGCCGTCAAATCCGCGCCGGACGGCTACACCCTGCTGCTCGCCGACATGCCGCACACCATCATTCCGGCGATCCAGAAGGGCGTGCATTACGATCCGGTCCGCGACTTCACGCCGATCGGTCTGATCGGCACCGCTTCGATGTTTTTTTTCGTCAATCCGGCGGTGAAGGCCGAGACAGTTCGGGACTTCATCGCGCTCGCGAAAGCCGACCCGGAAAAAATCACCATCGCCTCGGGCGGAATCGGCAGCGCCACCCATCTCACCGCGGAGCTTTTTCAGGCCAGAACCGGCATCAAGCTCGTGCATGTGCCGTTTCGCGGCGCCGGCCCCGCCATGAACGATCTGGTCGCCGGTCACGTGCAGTCGGGCTTCACCACGCTCGCGACGGCGAGCTCGGTTCTCGACCGCGTTCGCGCGCTCGCGATCGCAAGCGAGACGCGGCTGGCGACGCGGACGAGTATTCCGACGTTCAGGGAAGGCGGCATCGATCTCGTCGTCGAGCATTGGTGGGGCATGCTCGCTCCGGCCGGCCTACCGTCGGAGATCGCCGCACGCCTGACGGGGGACCTCAAAGCCATTCTCGACTCGCACGAGTTCGCGACGCGCCTCGCGCCGCTGGGCGTCACGGCGTCCCATGCCTCACCCGCGCAGTTCCGAGTCCTGATCGAGAGCGACACGGCGCGCTGGGCCGATATCGTCAAGTCGGTCGGGATCAGCGTCCCGTGACGGACGCCGCATCGACGGGGCGTCTGCTCTCGCCACCGGTAACTCCCAGCGACCCGCTGATGTGGAGGGACTTCCAGTCGCTGTGCGATCTGGGCGGCCGCCTCGCCGGCTCGGCGAGCGAAGATGCGGCGCTGGCCTTCGCCCGGCAGCGGCTCGCGGCCGTGCCGGGCGCAAAGGTTCGCGACGATCCCGTGGAATATCCGGGTTGGCGGTGCCGGACGGCGCAATTGACCAGCGAGATGACGGGCGTTTCGTTCCAATGCACGCCACTTCTGGGCACGGCGTCGGCGGCGGGCGTAGCGGCCGAAGTCCTCGATCTCGGCTTGGGCCGACGTGAGGATTTCGAGCGGCAGGCGAACCGCGTCCGCGGCCGGATCGTCATGGTCCGCCACGAATATCCATTCGCGATCGGGCACGTGCACCGCCGCGTCAAGCTCACGTTGGCGCAGCAGATGGGCGCGGTCGGGTTGCTGATCGCGCATCCGGAACCCGGCGTCGGCGCCGTATCGGGGTCGAGTGGACGCAACGGCGGCGCCGGCATCCCGGCGCTCGGCATCGGTGTCGAAGCGGCGGAGGTGTTCCGCCGTTCGCCGGACGGCACGCTCCCGACCGCCCGCATGGTCATCGACGGCGATGATCATCCCGCGCAGACGCGCATGCTGATTGCCGACCTGCCGGGCCGAGGCCCGGATTGGGTCGTGGTCAGCGCGCATATCGACGGCCATCCGCATGGCGAAAGCGCGATGGATAACGCCACCGGCGTCGCGGTAGCGCTCGGGCTTGCACGCCTGCTCGCGCCGCACGTATCCGGATGTCCGCGCGGCTTGCGAATATGCCTGTTCAGCGCCGAGGAATGGGGCCTCATCGGATCGCGCATCTGGCTCGAACGAATGGACGAGGCGGCGCGGCGGTCGATGGTCGTCAACGTCAATCTCGACTGCGTCGGTGGCGCATCCGGGTTGACCGCGCTCACGTCCGGCTTCGAACGTCTCGATGCCTGGGTCAAGGACACCGCCGCGCTCGCCGGTCTACCGATCGCGACGCACTTGCCGCTCATGGCCAATTCCGACCACGCCAATTTTGCGGCGCACGGCATTCCCGCCGTCCGGCTGATCGCCGGATTCAACGCGCCCGACAGCAATCTCCGTCTCCTGCTGACCGCCGCCGACACCCGCGACAAAGTGCACCCGGACGAGCTCGATCAGGCGCTGAGGCTCGCGACTGCGCTGACGTGGCAGGCGTTGGCCGATGCCGATGCAACGCTGTCGAGCCTGGCGGCGGGGCGCGATTAAGCACGGCCGCGCGCCGTTGGCACTCCGCGGGCGTTCAGCGCGTCGGCGACTGCTTGCAGATCAGAACCAGGGGCGAGAACCGAATGACCGGGATGAAGCATAACCCCAGAACGGATTTGGTTGCTCCCTCACGGGGCGCGCCGGTCGAGGAATTGTCCGTGCCTCTTGCTTCTTTGTCTCTTTCTTCGGCTCCTCGGCGACGCTGCTCTTTGCGATCTCGGGTGCTGGTTCGGCTCTTGCAAGTATCGGAAGCGCTTCTGATGTGGAGGGAGGTACCCACGGCGAATCTGCAGAGTGCACGACTGTCTTGGGTGGCGGCCGATATCCGGCCAATCCGTAATTCGTGGCGACGCTCGGCTGCATCAACCAAAAGAGACCGAAAGCAAAGCCTGCGTACGCTGCAAGGATGATTCCGACCGCCGCGGCCAAGCGATAATCCTCATAGCGCGAGGTGCTCGGCCCAAGCTGATTCCCACGCCAATACATGTGCTCGCCCCAGTTCCGACCAATTCATTAGTCGCGCTGGCTGGCAAACCGGTTCAATCGATGGATCGGCCTACTCCGCCTTGAGGCCGGCGAACTTGACCACCTTGGCCCACTTCTCGGTTTCCTCGGCGATGAGCTTGGTAAAGTCAGCGACGGAGCCGGGGAGCGGATCGCTGCCAAGATCAGCCATCCGCGCCTTCACCGCCGGATCGACGAGCGCCGCGTTGACCTCCCGGTTGAGCCGCTCGACGATCTCGGCCGGGGTGCCCTTGGGAACGCCGACGCCGAGCCAGCCGGTAACCGCGTAGCCCGGGACAACATCGCCGATCAGCGGGATGTCCGGCAGCACCCGCAGGCGCACCGTGGCCGTCACTCCAAGCGCGCGCAACGCAGCGGGACGAGCACCCTTGCGCGGTCGATTCGGGTGATTGAGGTCCGCCGGAATCAGGCCTAATCTAGTCTCACATCCCGCGGCCGCGCTCGCCAGACGACGGCCCGCAGCAGGGCCCTCTCGCGTGCGAGCGACCGCGTCGCATGGAGGCCCGCCATGACCATCGCCCCGACGCTCCAGAAGCATCTCGACCGCAACGTCACCTACGAGGTGATGACCCACGACCCCACGATGTCGGCGACCCGCACCGCGCAGGCCTGCCACGTCCCCGGCAATCGCCTCGCCAAGGCCGTCGTGCTGCGCCGCAACGGCGGCTACATGCTGGCGGTGCTGCCGGCCTCGCACCACATCCGGCTCCTCGAGCTGAGGCGGCAGATCGGCGACGACGTCGAGATGGCCGCCGAACGGGAGATCAAGCCGCTGTTTCCGGACTGCGCGCTCGGCGCAGTGCCGCCGGTCGGCGAGTGCTACGACCTCGACGTCATCGTCGACGACAGCATCGGGGAAGAGCCCGACGTCTATCTCGAAGGCGGCGATCACACGACGCTCATCCACCTCGACCGGGCCGAGTTCGGCCGGCTGATGGCGGACGCGCGGCACGGACGGTTCAGCTCCCACGATTGAGCGGGATCTCGCCGTAGGGTGGGCAAAGGCGCGGGCAATATTCGCGCTCTCGCCAAGCAAACGGTAGAGCGCCGTGCCCACGCGGCCTCGTTTCCCCACTGCCATTTCCGCGTGGGCACGGCGCACGCGACCGAGCTTGCGGTTTAGTCCTTCGCGTATCCGGCGTGCGCCTTTGCCCACCCTACGACGCCGGCGATTTCTGTAGCAGCTGTCGATAGATAGCGCACCGCCACCGGCCGCCCGCCAGGCCGGCCCCGCCGCGTCAACGACGTTGTGCGAAAGCCGTTGCGCCGGCATGGCCCGGCGCACCATTATTCATCCCCGGACGCGTTTGTTGTGTTGCGGGTTGCGCGATGAAGGTTATCATTGTCGGCGGCGGCATCGGCGGTCTGACCGCGGCGCTCATGCTGCATGCGCGCGGGATCGACTGCGAGATCTACGAGCAGTCCGAGACCATCCGCGAGCTCGGCGTCGGCATCAATACGCTGCCGCATGCGATCAAGGAGCTCGCCGAGCTCGGGCTGCTCGAGCGGCTCGACGCGGTCGGCATCCGCACCTACGAGCTGTTCTACACCAACCGCTTCGGGCAGGAGATCTGGCGCGAGCTGCGCGGCCTCGACGCCGGCTACGAGGTGCCGCAGTTCTCCATCCACCGCGGCCGGCTGCAGGCGGTGATCCATCAGGCGGTGCGCGCCCGGCTCGGCGAGACGCGCATCCATACCGGGCATCGGCTGGGGGCATTCAGCCAGGACGAGGCCGGCGTCACCGGCTATTTCTTCGATCGCCACGGCGCCCACCGCGCGAGCGCGCGCGGCGACGTGCTCATCGGCGCCGACGGCATTCATTCGCTGGTGCGCGACACGCTCTATCCGAACGAGGGGCCGGCGCGCTGGAACGGCGCCATGCTGTGGCGCGGCGCGGTCGAATGGCCGGCCTTCCTCACCGGCCGCTCGATGGTCATCGCCGGCGGCATGGCCGCCAAGCTCGTGGTCTACCCGATCGCCGAGGCGGCGCGGGCGGACCGGCGCCTGACCAACTGGGCGGTGGTCGCCAAGATCGGCGACAGCGCGACCCCGCCGCCGAACAAGGAGGACTGGTCGCGGCCGGGACGGTTCGAGGACCTGATGCCGCACGTCGAGCGCTTCCGCATTCCCTACGTCAACGCACAGGCGCTGATCGAGGCGACGCCCGAATTCTGGGAATATCCGATGTGCGACCGCGATCCGCTGCCGCGCTGGTCGCAAGGCCGGGTCACGCTACTCGGCGACGCCGCGCATCCGATGTATCCGGTCGGCTCGAACGGGGCGTCGCAGGCGATCCTCGACGCCCGCTGCCTGGCCGACCGGCTGCGCAGCGCCGAGCATCCCCTGCACGCGCTCGCGATCTACGAGCAGGAGCGCCTGCCGATGACCGCGCAGATCGTGCGCATGAACCGCACGGGCGGCCCCGAGGGCGTGATCGACGCGGTCGAGGAGCGCGCGCCCGACGGCTTCACCAGCATCGACGACGTGCTGCCGTTCGAGGAGCGCAAGGCGATCGTGCGCGGCTATGCCTTGAGCGCGGGCTTCGCGCGCGAGCAGGTCAACAAGGCGGCATGAATGCCATGATCCCCACCCCCACCCCTAACCCCTCCCCACAAGGGGGAGGGGAACACACCGAGTATGCGGCGCCGTCGTGGGCCGATCTCACCAGAAGCCACTCCGGGACCAGGGATGCTGCAGGGCATGCCGCATAGATCGGATCGCTTGGCCACCCGCAACGTCTCGGTCCGCGTCCTGCGCGGCGGGACGGGGCGGCCGCTCCTGTTCCTGCACGGCGCCGGCGGCTGGCCGGCATGGTCGCCGTTCTTCGAGCGCCTGTCGCAGCACGGCGAGCTCGCGGTCCCCGAGCATCCCTGCTTCGGCGCCTCGGACGACCCGGCCTGGATGCGCAACGTGCCGGACCTCGCGATGTACTACCTCGACCTGCTCGACGCCGCCTATTCGGCGCCGGCGCACGTGATCGGCCATTCGCTCGGCGGCTGGATCGCCGCCGAGGCGGCGTGCCGAAACGGCCGCCGCTTCGCCAGCCTGACGCTCGTTGCCCCCGCCGGCATCCGCGTCAAGGGCATCCCGCCGGGCGACAACTTCATCTGGTCGCCGGAGGAGGCCGCGCGCAACCGCTTCCACGACCAAAAGTTCGCGGACGCGCTGCTCGCGGCGCCGCCGCCGAGCGACGAGGTGGTCGAGCAGCAGATGCAGAACCAGCTCGCGGCGGTGAAGTTTGGCTGGGAGCCGCGCTGGTTCAACCCCGAGCTCGAGAAATGGCTGCACCGCATCGCGGTGCCGACCCACGTGCTGTGGGGCAAAGAGGACAAGCTCCTGCCCAGCGCCTATGCGGAGCTGTGGCGGGAGCGCGTAGCCGGCGCGCAGGTGACGATGATCGAGGCGTGCGGTCACCGGCCGCACGTCGAGCAGGCCGAGCGCGTCGCCGACAGCGTCCTCGCCTTCATCGAGCGGGCGGCCGCATGAAATTCGCCTGTTTCCATCTCATGCCCTACCGGCCGCTCGATCTGAAGGCGGCGAAGGCCCATCGCTCGGCCTGGGTCGTCCTCCCGAACAGCTTCTACGATCCGCAGAAAGGCGCGGCCGAATACGACTCCTATCTCGACCAGCTCGTCCATGCCGAAGCGCTCGGCTTCGACGTGATCGCGGTCAACGAGCATCACCAGACCGCGTACGGGATGATGCCGGCGCCGAACCTGATCGCGAGCGCGCTGATTCAGCGCACAAAGACCGTGAAGATCGCGATCCTCGGCCGCGCTTTGCCGCTGGTCAACAATCCGATCAACATCGCGGAGGAATTCGCGATGCTCGACGTCCTCTCCAAGGGACGGATCATCGCCGGCTTCGTGCGCGGCATCGGCGCCGAGTATCACTCGACCGGCGTCAATCCCGCGCTCTCGCACGAGCGCTTCCACGAGGCCCACGATCTGATCGTCAAGGCCTGGACCACGCCGGGCCCGTTCGAGTTCGAAGGCGACCACTACCGCTTCCGCTACGTGAACCTGTGGCCGCGGCCCTATCAGGCGCCGCATCCGCCGGTGTGGATCCCCTCGATGGGCTCGCGCGAGACCATCGTCTGGGCCTCCGCCCCCGAGCGCAAATACCCGTTCCTGGTGACGTTCAGCTCCGAGGCGGCGGTGGTGCGCTATCTCAACATGTACAAGGAGGCGGCGCAGGCGCACGGCTACGAGGCGTCGGGCGACCAGCTCGGCTGGGCGGTCCCGCTCTACGTGGCCGAGACCGACGAGCGCGCCCGCGCCGAGGCCAAGGCCGGGATCGAGACGCTGTTCAACAATTTCCTACCGATGCCGTGGGAGATGCTGCTGCCGCCCGGCTATACCTCGATCGCGTCGATGCGGGCGACCATGAAGATCCGCACCGCGCTCGGCTCGGCGCACGGTCAGACGATCGACGGGCTGATCGAGAACGGCACCGCGGTGGTGGGCAGCCCGCGGACGGTGCGCGAGAAGATCGAGCGGGTGCGCGACCAGACCGGGGTGAACATCCTGATCACGATGCTGCAGTTCGGCGTGCTCGGCGACGAGCTCGCGCGCCGCAACATGGAGCTGTTCGCCGGCGAGGTGATGCCCAAGCTGCGGTAGGCACGCGACCGCGATCCCCGCGGCGGCGGAAGCGCCGTCTCAATCGCAGGGGCAGGTCAGGGTGCAGGAGACGCCGGCGGGCGTGATCTCTTGACGCTAGCAATGCACAAAATCAACTCTCTCGACGTCCCAGTCATCATACCATATGCGGTACGTGAGGCATCTGTATGAGCGTCGATAGTGAACCGAGTTTGCTCTCCTGACACGTTCAAGAAGCGGGCGCCGCTGTGCCTGCTTAAGACCCAGCCACCAGTCAGCACTCATACAGGTGTGCTCAACATGTTCGAAAGCAGTTTGGATGAACAGCGACGTAAGATGGTCCTTGGGTTGAGCTGAGAAGCATTTTGCGAAGTTAGCAGGGGCAGTTTCGCCACGAAGCCATGTTAGAACGATGGCTGCCTTGCGACCTTTCGTGAGCATGTGCAGCGCGACGTACTGAGCTATTTGTCGCAAGTCTTGCACTCGTTTTCCGATGCAATCGTAGACCGGGCGAAATGCGCCAACGGCTAGGACACTAGGTTTCGAATTGAACTCGATGACGAGGGCGCAAATTTCTGCATACTTGCGCTTGTCCAGAGCTTTCTTGGTACGAGCAAGTGCTTCAAAGGATTCTTCGGCAGCTTTGCCGTTGGTGTATGACAACCAGAGGAAGCGATCCGATCTATGGTCGTGTTCATCGAAGCGGAGCGACTCCGTGTTGGCAGACTCTTCCTGATTGCGCCTCTGGTAGTACTCGGCCGCTACGGCGCGATAGTGGAGTAGGGCCAACTGCTCAGGCGAGAAAGTGAGAGGTGCGTCCTCAAGTGGAGCGAACAAAATTTTGTCGTGCTGGGCGCAAAAGCAGCCAAGTGTCGAGAAGTCACCCACACCAATCTCTTTTGCACCGAACGAGCCGTGGTGCTGCATCTGCATCACAGCCATAAGCGATGTAGGTACTGCGTAGACATGCCCCTTGTGCGCAATCTGGCGCAATTGCGAGCGCGGAATGATGTGGGCTCGGATAATTCGGCCCGCGCATAATTGTCCATGACGGCCTCGGGCCATGCACCGCTTGCTTTCTAGGATGCGCTGATGCTTGGCCGTAAAAGCCCATTTACCGGAAGGAATCGTCGGCATGATAGCCAAACTATAAAAGCCCCCGAACTCACGTTCTAGGGGCCTTTTTGAGCGATTTGGAGTGGGCTAAGCGAGCGGCTGGCGAGGGCTTACCAGGTTCTCAACCATACGCGAACTGGGATGGATAATATCTTGCCATGCTGGCATCGTAGAGAGAACGCGAAAATTGTAACGCTCGTGGTGCACGATTCGCGGCCATCCTTGGCCTTGCGCGCACCTCACAAACTGGTTTAACGGGGCGGCCTTTTGAGTTTTCCACAGATTTGAGACAGGGCAAGGTAGGGGCTACCCTGCCAAATTGCTTTGGAAAAAACCTTATATTGCAAAAGGCTTTAGGATACTCGACAACGAGGACTTGGAATTCCGCCCGTCTGCGGGGAGGAACTTTGATATCCCGTGAATTTTCCTGTTGACCGCCATCCAAAATTTTGGGCCTATGACTCGGTTGCGCCCGAAGCAATTTTTTTGCTCCGAGGTGCGACATGACCCCTGAACAACTACCCCCTGACGCCCTGTTCATTCGCTGGGGCCACTTTCAAGCTGGCGCTTTCGGGCGCCTAGCAATCGTCGTCCTTGCGTGTATCGTACTGGCGCTCGTCCTCTGGCGCCTCTGGTGACTCATCCAAATGCGCGGCATACCGGCATGTAGGTGGTAATGAGTTGCAGCAGAGCATGACATGCCAGCACATGCGGCAGCCGCGCTTGCATCACGCTTGGAGCATCTGGATACCCTCGTACTCGTCCATTCGCGTTTGCCAAAAGGCACCTCGTGTGACAGCGACAAAGGCAGTTAGGGGAATGCAAACTCAAATGCGGCCTTGAGATTGCAAACAGTCATCGGCGCCTCTCATCTGGTTGGCTAGCGTGTCAGGTCGGCAAAGGCGCACGCCGAACGATCGAGAAACGCGGCGCAAGCTCGATCGCGTGCGCCGTGCCCACGCGGAATCAGCGATGGGCGCGGGGACGCGCGTGGGCACGGCGCCTCACCATTTGCTTGGAGAGAGCGGCGTTTTCGGCTCGCGCCTTTGCCCACCCTACTTTAGCTCGTCCCGGGCGGCGGCGGCAGGAACACCACCTCGTGCTTGGAGGCGAGCGCGACCACCTCCTCGGGCTTCTGCTCCTTCATGCTGTGGATCGCCCAGAACAGGTCGTAAAGCGAGCGCGTGGGCGTGACCCAGAAGAAGCACTTCACCGGCTGGTCCGACTTGTTGAAAATGCCGTGCGCGACGCCGATCGGCAGCCGGATCAGGTCGCCGGCCCCGGCCACGAAATCCTTGCCGTCGATCAGGAGGTCGAAGCGCCCCTCGAACATGTAGATGAATTCCTCCTGCGTCGGATGGATGTGCGGCGGCACGAACGTGCCGGGCGGAAAGGTGGCGTGCCAGGCGAACGAATGCTCGGACACCTGTTTCGGCACGTAGGTCTGGCCCAGGATGGTCCAGACGATGCCGTCGATGCCGGTATTGGCCCTGGTGATGCCTGCGGTCAGCGGTTGCATGGCGCGCGAGCTCCCTTCGCTGCTCCTGTTCTCATTCCCGTCGTTGGGCGCCCGACCATTCAACCACGAACGAAGCGCAGCGGAAACGATGCCGTGCGGCAAAGGACGCTCCTTTTCGGGGCAAGCGTAAATGCCGCGCGCGCGCGGCGCAACGCGGCGGCGCCGCTGAAATCGGGCCAGGCTTAACGGCACACGACGCGCGTGCCGCGAGCTCCACCTCTCCCCGCCTGCGGGGAGAGCATAGGCGGCCTTCGGCCGCCGTTCTTAGCTGCTAAGGACGCCGATGCGAAGCATCGGCTATGGAGCGAAGCGAGCGGGTGAGGGGGACTCTCCACAGCCTGAGCGCTTGGATAATCCCCCTCACCCCGGCCCTCTCCCCGCAAGCGGGGAGAGGGAGTGCACCGAGTCCGCCGCACCACTCTACACAAACCGGACAGTCGTGGGACAAGCTAGGCTATGACGTGGAGAGCGATTCCGCATGATCGAAACATGCTCTAAAGTGTCTGCAGGCCCGCTCGATCGGCCGCCTGTCGGGTGAGTGATCCACTGGGGCCAATTGCAAGGGGAGGTCGACATGACGAGAATCCTCGTCGCCGCGGCGATGATCCTGGCGGCAGCGTCCGCGCAGGCGCAGGACAAGCTCAAGGTCGGCGTCATCGCCACCTTGTCCGGGCCGCCGGCGGTGCTCGGGCAGCAGCTCCGCAACGGCTTCAATCTCGCGGTCAAGACGCTCGACGGCAAGCTCGGGGGACGCGAGGTCGAGGTGATCGTCGCCGACGACGAGCTCAAGCCCGACCTCGCGGTGACCAAGGCGAAGGCACTCATCGAGCGCGACAAGGTCGATTTCGTCGTCGGCCCGATCTTCTCGAACGTGCTGGCGGCGATCATGAAGCCGGTGACCGACGGCGGCGCCATCCTGATCAGCCCCAATGCTGGCACCTCGAGCTTCGCCGGCAAGGACTGCAACCCGAGCTTCTTCGTGACGTCCTACCAGAACGATCAGGTGTTCGCGGTGTCGGGCAAGCACGCGCAGGACAGCGGCATCAAGAAGGTGTTCCTGATGGCGCCCAACTACCAGGCCGGCAAGGACGCGCTCGCCGGCTTCAAGGCCTTCTTCCGGGGCGAGATCGCGGACGAGGTCTATGTGCCGTTGAACCAGCTCGATTTCTCGGCCGAGCTCGCCAGGATCGCCGCCGCCAAGCCCGACGCCATCTACGTGTTCCTGCCCGGCGGCATGGGCGTGAATTTCGTCAAGCAGTTCCGGCAGGCCGGGCTCGCGATCACCTTCCTCTCCGCCTTCACGGTCGACGAATCGACGCTGCCCGCGCAGCAGGACGCCGCGCTCGGCTTCTTCGGCGGCGCCAACTGGGCGCCCAATCTCGACAATCCGCAGAACAAGGCCTTCGTCGCCGGCTACGAGAAGGAATTCGGCGCCGTGCCCGCGACCTACGCCTTCCAGTCCTACGACGCGGCGCTCTTGATCGACAGCGCCGTGCGCCAGGTCGGCGGCAACGTCGCCGACCGCCCGGCGCTGCGCGCCGCCATGCTGAAGGCCGACTTCAAGTCGCTGCGCGGCGGCTTCCGGTTCAACACGAATCATTATCCGATCCAGGACTTCTACCTGGTCAAGGTCGCCAAGCGCGCCGACGGCAAGTTCCAGACCGAGATCGTCAAGAAGGTGTTCGAGAACTACGCCGATCCGCACGCCAAGGACTGCCCGATGAAGTGAGGAGACGCTGCATTGGGATTCCTCGGCTGTCATCGTCCGCCCCCGGGTCCGGCCTGCAGCCGGCCCGAGGGCAAGCTCCAGCGGACGATCCAGTAACCGACGACCCGGAGTGAGAGGCGCGGCTTCAGCTCAACCGCTCACAACCGGGGTTACTGGATGCCCCGCCTACGCGGGGCATGACATCGGCGTTTTGGGACGCGGTCGCCGCTTCATGTCCACCGGCCTTCTCGTGGTGCAAATCCTCAACGGGCTGCAGCTCGGGGTGCTGCTGTTCCTGATCGCGGCCGGCCTCACGCTGGTGTTCGGGGTGATGGATTTCATCAACCTGGCGCACGGCGTCCAGTACATGCTCGGCGCCTATCTCGCGGCCGCGTTCTTCGCCGTCACCGGCAGCTTCCTCGCCGCGCTCGTGCTCGCGCTCGCCGCCGCGCTCGGCTTCGGGCTCGTCCTCGAATTCGTGGTGTTTCGGCGGCTCTACGACCGCGATCACCTCGACCAGGTCATCGCCACGTTCGGCATCATCCTGTTCGTCAATCACGGCGTGAAGATCGTCTGGGGCGCGGCGCCGCTCGGCCTGCCGATGCCGGAGCTGTTCGCGGGCTCGCTGCCGCTCGCCGACGGACTCAACTATCCGGTATGGCGGCTCGTCGTCATCGCGTCGGGCCTGATCGTCGCCGCGCTGCTTTACGTGCTGGTCGGTCACACCCGCATCGGCATGCTGGTGCGCGCCGGCGCCAGCAATGCCGCGATGGTGTCGGCGCTCGGCGTCGACATCCGACGGCTGTTCACGATCGTGTTCGGCTTCGGCACCATGCTCGCGGGCTTTGCCGGCATCATGATCGCGCCGATCCTGTCGGTCGATCCCGGGATGGGCGACACCGTGCTCATCCTGGCGTTCGTCGTCATCGTCATCGGCGGCATCGGCTCGATCCGCGGCGCCTTCCTGGCGGCGCTGCTGATCGGGCTCGTCGACACGCTCGGGCGCTCGTTCTCGGTCGACGTCCTGCGCCTCGTCATGGGGCCGTCGCCGGCGCGCACCGTGGGGCCGGCGATCGCCTCGATGCTGATCTACCTGCTGATGGCGGTCGTGCTCTATGTCCGCCCGGCCGGACTGTTTCCGGCGAAAGGCCGCTGACATGGCCCTGCTCGCGCCGCCGGCGCGCGTTTCCGCCGCGGCGCTGCCGGCCGGCATCTTCCTGGCGCTGGCGCTGCTCCCCTTCCTCGCGCCGCTCGCCGGCAGCGGCTACCTCGTCAGCCTCGGATCGCGGGTGATGATCTTCGCCATCGCCGCGCTCGCGCTCGACCTGCTGGTCGGCTACGGCGGGCTGATCTCGTTCGGCCACGCCGCCTTCATCGGCCTCGGCGCCTATGCGGTCGGCATCCTCGCGAGCTACGGCGTCTCCGACGCGCTGGTCGCGCTGCCGGCGGCGCTCGCGCTCTCGGCGCTCTACGCGCTGTTGACCGGCGCGGTTTGCCTGCGCACCCGGGGCGTCTACTTCATCATGATCACGCTCGCCTTCGGGCAGATGGCGTTCTTCACCGCGAGCTCGCTCGCGCCGTTCGGCGGCGACGACGGGCTCACCATCGCGACGCGCAGCACGCTCCTCGGCTTCGCGCCGATCAAGAGCGAGCGCGCGTTCTACGGCGTCGTGCTCGGCTGCCTGATCGGCACCTATCTCTTCTGCCGCGCGCTCGTCGCCTCGCGCTTCGGCCGCGTCATCCGGGGAGCGCGGGAGAATCCCATCCGCATGGCGGCGATCGGCTTCGACGTCTACCGCTTCCAGCTCGCGGCCTACGTCATCGCCGGCGCGCTCGGCGGGCTTTCCGGTTTCCTGCTCGCCAACGCCACGGAGTTCGTGAGCCCCGCCTACATGTCGTGGCAGCGCTCGGGCGAGTTGATCGTGATGGTGCTGCTCGGCGGATTGGGCACGCTCGACGGCGCGATCGTCGGTACCGCCGCCTACCTGCTGACCGAGGAGTGGCTCTCCGGCTACACCGAGGATTGGAAGGTGATCTTCGGGCCGGTGCTCGTCCTGATCGTGCTGTTCGCGCGCGGCGGCCTCCTCGGGCTCGCGCGCGCGATGCTGCGGAGCCGCGGCCGTGGCTGAAGCGGTGCTGCGCCTCGAGAACCTGCGCAAGGCGTTCGGCGCCCTCATAGTGACCGACGACCTCTCGCTCGAGCTCATGCCGGGGGAGCTGCACGCCGTCATCGGGCCGAACGGCGCGGGCAAGACCACGCTGATCGATCAGATTTCCGGGCTCATCGCGCCGGATGCCGGAACGATCCGGTTCGCCGGCCGCGACGTCACCGCGCTCCCCATGCATGCGCGGGCGCGGCTCGGCCTGGCGCGCTCGTTCCAGCTCAGCTCCGTGCTCGCCGGCTTCTCCGCGCTCGAGAACGTGGCGCTGGCGGTGCAGGCGCGCGCGGGCTCGAGCTTCCGCGTCTTCGGCCGGGCGGCGGCGGAAGCGGCGCTGAACGAGCCGGCGATGGCGGCGCTCGCCGACGTCGGCCTCGCCGAGCGCGCGCAGGTGCCCGCCGGCGAGCTTTCGCACGGCGAGAAGCGCGCGCTCGAGCTCGCGATCGCGCTCGCGACCGAGCCGAAGCTCCTGCTGCTCGACGAGCCCATGGCCGGGACCGGCCCCGAGGAGACCGCGCGGCTCGTCGAGCTGCTGCGCCGGCTCAAGGGGCGGTTTCCCCTCCTCCTGGTCGAGCACGACATGACCGCCGTGTTCGCGCTCGCCGACCGCATCTCGGTGCTGCTCTACGGCCGCATCCTCGCGAGCGGGGAGCCCGCCGAGGTGCGCGCCGATGCGCGCGTGGTCGCCGCCTATCTCGGCGACGAGATGGAGTGAGGCGATGCTCGCCGTCGACCATCTGCAAGCCGCCTGTGAATCCGGAACGCAATGGTGCAGGGGCACGTTGGTCCGGGCTAATCCCAACTGCTGGCCGTGATGGCACAGCGCCGCGAAGCGCCGAGATCCGCCGCCGGCGGTCATCGGCAGGTCCAGCTCGGCGCAGGAAACGGGTGGCCTCCGACGTAGTCGCGCGCGATCCTGACCAACCACCACAGGAGCTTGGTCGTGCCTTCGGCGCTGGTCGGATTGGGTTGCCTGCTCTTCTTCGCGGTCGCCCAAGCGGTTCGGGACGCCTTTTTCGGCAACGTCTTCCAATCCATCAGCTTCTTCGTCGTTGCGATCCTGGCATTCGGTGGATCGACCGTCGTGTTCGGAGGATGGGCATGGCTGCGCGAGCCCAAGGACGTGCGGGCGCTCGTCAATCACACCAGGCTGTTTGTCTCTCTCAACGCGACGACGGCAGCGGCATGGATCATGTACTTCTTCGCATTGAAGAACATCGAACCCGCCATCGTGAATACGCTCTACACGGGCATCGGGTCGATCGCCGTATTGGTGTTGTCGGGCTTTGGAATATCGATCGGCCGTCGAGCGGACACGGGCTGGCTTGAACTCATCGGTCATTTCGGGGTGCTCGCGTCACTTACAGCCATCGCTGCCGTCGCAGCGCTCGGCCAATCGGGACTTGGCGGACAGCCGGTCGGCATTCGCATTGCAGCCGTGGTGACAGCGGTCATGGGCGGAGCGATTATCGCAATCAGCCACATGATTGCTCGTCGCCTTGGCGACCTTGGCATCGGATCGGTCCTATTGATGGGGCTACGCTTCCCATTGACGCTCGGAATTGCGGTGGCGGCCGAACTTGCCCTGGGTCAGGCGCACGCCCGTCCCGCGCTCGAGGCGTTGCCCCTGCTTGCGCTCGCTGCGTTTGGATTGATCGTCATCCCGAGCTTTTTCCTTCAGCTTGGTGTTGCCAGAACTTCACCGCTGACCGTCAATGTCATGCGAGCGCTTGGCCCGATCTTTGTATTTGCCGCTCAACAGTTCGACGGGCGCCTGCGCTTTTCAGGTGCCACCCTCTCTTGCATACTCGCCTTCACGTTATTCGCGATCCTTACCAGCCTGTTGAGAGGGTGGGCGGAAGCGCGGCAGTCATAGGCGGCCTTTTCATCGCTGCTGCGCCACGTCGACGGTGGGTCAGTCGCGTCGGTTGCGGGCAGATTTCATGCGCGCTTTGGGCTGTTCGTCGGGCGCGGGCGGCGGCGGCCGCAGGTTCGGCGCCAAGCATCTGCGTTGGTGGATATGCGCAAGTTCGCGGACCGGATAGGATGAGTGCGGCCAGGGGTCCCCGTGCTCACGCGCCGCCGCCTGATTGCACTCTCCGCCGGGATCGCGCTCGCGCCCGACCTTATCGGCCGGGCGGCGTGGGCGCAGATGCAATCGCCCGATTGGCCCAATCGCGTCGTGCGCCTCGTCGTGCCGTTCGCGGCCGGGGGGCCGACGGACATTGTCGCTCGCATCGTCGCCGAGCAGCTCTCGAAAATCTGGGGTCAGCAAGTCGTCATTGAGAACAAGGGAGGCGCCGGCACCAACATCGGCAACGAAATGGTCGCGCGGTCCGATCCTGACGGCTACACCGTCCTATTTGCCACCGCATCGCTCGCGGTCAACCGCAGTCTGTACCGCTCGCTCAGCTACGATCCGATTGCGGATTTCGCGCCGGTCTCGGTTGTTTCCGGATTTCCGTTATTCATGTTCGTGCCGAACTCCTTGCCCGCCAAATCGGTCATGGAGTTCGTCGCCTACGCGAAAGCCAATCCGGGCAAGGCCACATTGGCCTCCCCGGGGACCGGCAGCACGCCGCATTTGGCCGGCGAGCTGCTCAAGCAAATGGCCAAGATCGAGATGGCGCATGTGCCCTATCGTGGCGCGGCGCCCGCGCTCAACGACCTCATCCCGGGTCGGGTGGACTGCTATTTCGGCAGCGGGGCGCTGCTTGAAAACATGCGCTCGGGCCAGATACGCGGACTTGCGGTCACCGGCGCCAAACGGGACCCGGTGGCGCCGGAATTGCCGACCATGGCGGAGGCCGGCATACCGGGCTATGAGGTGTCATCGTGGCACGGCCTGTTCGTGCCGGCCAAGACGCCGCCTGCGATCGTCAAGAAGATCAGTGCCGATACCGTCGCGGCTCTCGCCGACCCCACGGTCAAAGGCAAGCTCGAGCAAGCAGGCTATACGGTCGTGGGCTCTCCCCCCGATGAGCTGCAGGCTCTGCTCAAATCGGAAATCGACAAATGGAGCGCCGTCATCAAGGCGGTCGGAATCAAGATCAATTAGAGCTGTCAGTGCGCACGGATTCGACCGTCTCCTCTAACGCCTGCTTCATCTCCGGGTCCGAGATCTGGAAATGCCTGACGCGCCGGAACGCGGAGGGCCAGGCCATCCTCCTGGTCGACAAGCATCTCGAAGCATTGATGAAGCTCGCCGACCGCCACGCCATCATCGAGAAGGGGCAGGTGGTGTGGACCGGCACCTCGGCGGCGTTGGCCGGGAGGCGACCATCGCGCAACGCTACCTGCAGGTGTGAACCTCGTCGACGGCATTGCGCACCTGCGGCCGGTCGATCGCGACGGCGGCAACGCCGCCACCTTGCGCTTCCGGAGTCCTCCAAAACCTGACGTAAATTCAAGTCTCTGGCGCGCACAGCGAACCGACGCGAAGTGCCATTAGCAGACATTTAGCCCGTGTAGGGTGGGCAAAGGCGCGCCCTAGCGCGCCGTGCCCACGCGTCTTGCAGCCACGCGAAACGATAGATGATCCTCTCATGCCGCCATGTCGCGATACCGTCGTGCATATGTCCTGGGGCGGCCGCGTCCGTGAGACGACAGGCGCTTTCGGAGAATGATCGCAGTCGCGTGGGCACGGCGTGCAAGGGCACGCCTTTGCCCACCCTACAAGCCGGGTCTTTCTCTCGACGCATTACGAAGTAGGTCGCAAACCCACTGACCGGGACTCGCCATTTCGAGTATGATGCAATGCGTTTCTCGAACCAGCGGCGGCAGATGCGATTCAATGATTTGAGGCGGCGCGAGGTCATCACGCTCCTCGGCACCGCGGCGGCCTCCTGGCCGTTCGCGGCGCGCGGGCAGCAGCCGGACCGGGTGCAGCGGATCGGTGTGCTGATGGGCTATGCCGAGAGCGACTCGCAAGCACAGGCCAATATCGCGGCGTTCCGGGACGGACTCGAGAAGCTCGGGTGGACGGAGGGCCGCAACACCCGGATCGACACTCGCTGGGCGACACCCGCCGACGCGGAGTCGATGCAACGATTCGCGAAGGAACTCGTCGCGCTACAGCCCGACCTCATTCTTTCGCACACCACGCCCACCACGGTCGCGCTGCTGCAACAAACGCGCACCATCCCGATCATTTTCGCGTTGGTCGTCGACCCGGTCGGCAGCGGCTTCGTCGCGAGCTTCCCGCGGCCGGGTGGCAACGTCACCGGTTTCGTCACTATGGAGCCGACGATGGCCGGCAAGTGGCTGGAGCTGCTCAAGGAGATTGCGCCGCGCGTTACCCGAGCCGCCATCTTGTTCAACCCCGCAACGGCGCCATATGCCGACTATTACCTGAACCCCTTCAAAGCCGCCGCTGCCTCCTTCACAGTGGAGGCGGTTGCCGCACCTGTTCGCGACCGGTCCGAGCTCGAATCCGTATTTGCCGCCCAGGCACGCGAGCCGAATGGTGGCCTTATCGTGATGCCGGATAGCTTCACGGACGCCCATCGCGTAGAGATCACATCGCTGGCGGCTCGCTATCGTCTCCCTGCCGTCTATGCGTTCCGTCTCTTCGCTAAACTCGGCGGCCTGCTGTCCTACGGAAATGACCTGACCGACAATTATCGGCGCGCGGCGACCTATGCCGATCGCATCCTCAAGGGCGCGAAGCCGAGCGAGCTTCCCGTCCAGGCTCCGGTCAAGTTCGAGCTGGTGATCAACCTCAAGACCGCCAAGGCGCTCGGCCTCGACGTGCCTTTGCATCTCCAGCAGCGCGCCGACGAGGTGATCGAATAGCGGTTCGCTGCATGTCTCCTATGGGTCAAATGCAACAGAGCCATTTGAGCCCACTGGTCGACCCACTTCGGGATTGATCCGAAAGCTGACGTGAATTCATTCGCGGCGGCATCGGCGGCGCGTTCACTTTCCCCTGTGCAATCGGTATTTCGGCCTCGCCGGCACATGGCCGAGGCGCGGGCCATTATCCCATTTGCAGAATTTGTGCCTACCAGCGCACGCGCACGGTGCCGGCATGGTGGCGGAGTGAGTTAACTGGAATGCTTGCCTCACAAGCCAACATCGAAGCGCGGCTCGCTTGGCTCAATGAGCGACCGCAGTCGCGTAGTCGATGGCCGGCGCCTGCTCGCCGAAAATTCCGCGCTCGCGAATCCACGCCTGGGTCTTCGCGTAAGTCTCCTCGCCATAGGGCAGGAACACGATTCGCTCGCCCGTCGAGAACCGGCGCACGTCGATCCGTGACTGGTAGCGATCGGGAATCTCGTTGAGATAGAAATGCTTGTATTTTTCGGGCTGCAAGTCGAGATCCATCTGCGCGCGCTTGAGGCCGTTCATGTATTTCTCGACGTCAGCCGGGTCCACGCCGGGAGGAAACAGGAAAGCGATCATGAACGTCGTGTCGACGATTCTTCGGAAGCCCAGCTGCTCCAGGACCTGATAGGTTATTCCCCAAACGCTCGTCGCCGGTATGTCGCGTTCGACCCCGACATCCACCCGCGCCCACGACGAGCCGACGAACCTCAGCTTGATCAGCTCGCGGTCGAGGAACGGCTCGAGCGCCTGGATCGTGGTGAAATGGCTGCCGGAATGGTAGCCGACCGCCACCTCTTGTCCGGCCAGATCCTCCGGCGTGCCGATCGGCGAGTCCGGCGGCACCATCACGCCGCCCGGCGTGACCACGTAGGATTTGCCCCACATCGTCCCGATCTGCTGGGAGGAGGCCTGGTTGACGGCCCAGTGGCACGCGCACGAAACGTCCGATTTGACGCCTTTGTTTCCGCCGCCTTGCTCGTAGGATTCGAAGGCGCCGGAGAATACGTCGACAACCTTGCCGGCGCCGTCGACCTGCTTCTTGCGTTCCGCCGACAAGCCGCCGCGGAATTCATAATCGAGGTTCTCGTCGCGGAAGTAGCCCTTCTCGTGGGCTATCCATTCCTGCAACCGGCCGTGCGGCTGGATGGTGAATTTTCCCATGGCGCTTTCTCCGAATAGGCCAGATCGTTCCACAATGACGGCGCCGCCGCAATTGTCGACCGGTGGACCGGCAGCTCGGCGGCGCTGGCTGCGGAGGCGACCCTCGCGCAACGCTATCTGCAGGTGTGAGGCTCCTCGACGGCATTGCGCACCGGCGGCCGGGTCACTTCAAGTTCAATTCGGCGGTTGTCCTCGGCTGCGGAATCTCG
>WNFG01004315.1_pt1 | contig 20902 bp, 17 predicted proteins | sample 5400431 | NCBI WGS metagenome assembly WNFG01 (sample SAMN13153346, study PRJNA577476) | soil metagenome | isolation source: 120 cm saprolite under Douglas fir tree site 2 hole 3 replicate 2 | place: USA:California | collected 2015-04-18 | reverse complement strand
TAGGCCGCGATGGCGATGGTGCGCGTGGCGCCGGCGGGCTGACCCAGCAGGATGGCCGAGGGAAATACCCCGAAGCTCAGGACGAACACGAGGGCGAAGGCGATGGCCAGCCCCGGGGCGATGAGAGGAAGCATCACCCTGGAGAAGACGATCCACGGCCCGGCGCCGAGAGTCCTCGCCGAGCTCTCGAGGCTCGGATCGATGCCCGAGATGTAGCCCAGGAGCATGAGGAAGCAGAAGGGAAACTGCTGCATGAAGAGCGACAGCATGACGCCGGTGTAGTTGTGGGTCAGGGTCAGGGGCTCCTGGAGCAGCCCTGCGGCCAGGAGGATCTGGTTGAACCAGCCGCGGCCTCCATAGAACCCCAGGATGCCCTCGGCGAGGAGGATGACGCCGAGGGAGATGGGCAGCACCAGGATGGTGGTGATCGTCCGCTCGAGCCAGATCCCCCGTCGCATCCCGTAGGCCAGGAGGAGGGCGACAGCCACGACCACGACGGTGTTGGGGACGGCGATGCCGAAGGTGATCCACACCGTGCGGTACTGCCACTCGTCGCTGAAGAAGGCGACGTAGTTGGCGAGGCTGAGGCCGCTCTGCTTGGCCGGCCGCAGGCTCAGGTAGATGCCGTGGAGAAACGGGTACACGAACATGATCACCACGTAGAGGAGCGACGGCAGGAGACAGACGACGGCCATCGCGTCGAGCTCGCTCGCCTCGCCCACGCGGCGCCGCCTCACGCGGCGGGCTCCCGCGGGAGAAAGATCACCTTCTCGGCCGGGAAGGTCACGGTCACCGGCTCATCGGGGGCGAGGGAGCGCGGCGTACGTAGCCACACCTTGGGCCCGGCCTCCAGGGTGAGGACCGCCTCGTTCTCCCGTCCGAGATACTCGACGATCTCGACCTTGCCCCGGAATCGATTGGCCCCTCCGCCCTCGGGGCCGAGCTCGACGTCGTCGGGACGGATAGCGGCCACCGCGGCCGCGCCCGGCGGCAATGGGTGGCGCGCCCGTCCCCTCACGCGCATGCCGTGGCCCGCCCCCTCCACCCCGTTGGCGTCGACGGCCGTGACCTCCACGGGAAAGAAGTTGCGGAACCCCATGAAGTCGGCGACGAAGAGGCTCTGCGGCCGGTCGTGGATCTCGGAGGGTGGGCCCGCCTGGATCACCACGCCGTCCCGCATGACCACGACCCAGTCGGAGAGCGAGAGCGCCTCCGTCTGATCGTGGGTGACGTACACGGACGTGAGGCCGAGGCGGGCATGGAGGCGCTTGATCTCCGCCCGCATCTCGATCCGGAGCTTGGCGTCCAGGTTGGACAGGGGCTCGTCCATGAGAAGCAGGCGCGGGTGCAGGACGAGGGCCCGCGCGATGGCCACCCGCTGCTGCTGGCCTCCGGAGAGCTGGCTGGGGTAGCGCTCCTCGAGTCCCGGGAGCTGCACGAGGTCGAGCATCGCCCGCACCGCTTCCCGGATCTCGGGCGGGGACTGGTGCTGGAGCTGCAGACCGAAGGCGATGTTGCCGAAGACGGTCAGGTGAGGGAAGAGGGCGTAGTTCTGAAAGACCATCCCGAACCCCCGCTTCTCCGGGAGAAGGTGGTCGATGCGCTCGTCATCGACCCACACCTCGCCGTCGCTCTGCGGGATGAGACCGGCGATGATGTTCAGCGCCGTCGACTTGCCGCACCCGCTCGGCCCCAGGAAGGTGACGAATTGGCGGCCGCGCACTTCGAGGGCGAAGTCGTGGAGGACCGTCTTCGCCCCGAAGCGCTTGGTCAGCCGGAAGCGCAGCGAGTGGAGCGGCTGGCTCACTGCTTCTTGATCTTCTGCGCCCCCACCTCCTTGTCCCAGCGCTCGATGGCGTAGTTCAGCCTCTTCACCTCGAGCATCGGCGTCACCTTCCATTTCTTTCCGATCTCGTCGTATTCCGGCCGCCAGATCTCCTTCACGTACGTCTGCAGATCGGGCGGAGCCTTGTCCAGGGTCGCCGCCTTGATGGAGGGCCCGATGAAGGCGCGCCACGTCAGGACCTGCTGCTCGGGCCGGCGCATGAACTTCATGAGGTCCAGGATCACCTCCAGCTCGGCGGGGGACACGCCCTTGGGGATGGCCCAGTAGTGGCCGTCGATCACGAAGGTCGTGTTCTCCAGGATGGTGATCTTCGATTCGGGCGGGATCATGCCCTCCGCGCGCGGCTTCATGTCCCACTCCATGATGCCGGCGATCATCCACCGCTGCTCCTGGGCGAACTCCTTCAGCGTGAAGCCCGTTCCCGTGGGGTAGTACTCGATCGATTGTCCGAGCTCCTTGAGGAAGGCCCACGTCTTGTCCCAGCCCTTCTCCGGATCCTTCGGGTCCCGGTCTTTGAGGACATAGGACATGCCGGCGAGGATGGAGCGCCCGGGGCCGCTGTTGGCGGGTCGGGCGTAGAGGAACTTGCCAGGATTGGCCTTGGCCCAGGCCAGGAGCTGCTCCGCCGTCTTGGGCGGATTCGGCACTTTCTTCGGGTTGTAGATCAAGACGGGGCCGCCATTGCTGACCACGGACGGCAGCAGGTACCCCTCGGCCTCGTCCTGCAGGGCGCGGCCGGCATCGGTCAGCTCGTCCCTCGGGAACATCTTGTCGTAGGTGGGGAAGAGCTTGACGAGCTGGCCCGCGGAGATGAGCTGGGAGGCCGCGGACTGTCCGGTCATGATCAGGTTGATGTCGAGTCGGCCGGCGTCCTGCTGGGCCTTGATCTTGGCGGGCAGCTCGGGCTCGGGGGCCCGCTGCGCCTTGATCTCCTTGACCTTGTTCGGAAAGGCCTTCTTGTAGTTGTCGAGAATCACCTGAACCGAGCCGAGGTCACCGGCCACGTCGATCACGGAGATCGTGACAGGCTGCTGTGCCTCCGCGGTTTCAAGGAAGGCGAGGAGCGGCAGCGCGGCGAGAAGCCACCACCTGCGCGGTCGACGTTGACCCATGGAGAGCCTCCTGCGGCCCATTCTCCGGGCCGGCGTCACGAGTAGGGAGCGGAGCGCGAGCTTCGGAAGAGGCGCGAGCGCGACTATCGGGTAGACCCTCGCCCGTGTCAAGACCGTTCACCTCGCTCGCGCCGTCGCAAGCTCGAGGTAGCCGGGCACGGCCAGGGCCGCGAAGGCAGTAGCCACCGGGAGATCTCTTTCCTCGTACCAGCCGGCCTCGTGCAGGAGGTTGATGGTGCCGAGCGTCCGCTCGTTCCAGACGACGGGCACGTTGAGCACGGACTGGCAGCCGAGGGTGAGGATCAGCTCGTGGTCGAAGAAGACGGCGCGGATGTCGTCGGCCGTCCGGCCCACATAGGGACGCCGCTCGCGGAAGAGCCGCTCCGTCCATGGCGAGGGCGTGACCGGCTTGCGCCCGCCCACCGGATAGGCCGCGGGCTGGTTGCTGTAGCGACGCTCCGACTGCGCGGCGTCGGCATGGTAGACGAGCACGGTGAAGAGCTTGTGGCCGATGACGGCGCCGAGGGCGAGGTCGAGGGCCGCGAAGAGCGCGTCGGGCTGGCCGGACTCGCCGCCGGCCCGCGCGACGGCGACCAGGTGAGGCAGCGGATCTGCGAGAAGCGTCATGATGGCGGGGATACTACCGTATCCGTCGCAGCGTGTGCGCTATACTCCCGCAGCGAGATGATCGCCGCCCTGCTTGCCTGGTGTTTCCTCGTTACCGTCTTCGTCGAGCCAGCCTGGCCGCAGGATCAGCCTTCAGCCTCGCCGTCTCCGCCCATTCCCGTGCCGGAAATCTCCGTGCGGTCCGAGGAGGTCGTGACCTCCCTTAAGGCGCTCGACGAGCGGCTGACTCCGAGCGCGGAGCTCGCGAGCATCGACGCCCGGCTCCCCGCCATGGCCGACCGGATCCAGCGCCAGCTGACCGAGACTCAGCGGATGCTCGACTCCGAGCCGCCGCTGGCCGTGCTGATCAATCTCGCGGACGCGTGGCGGGGCATCGCCACGGATAGCGGGGCATGGTCCGACCTCTTGACGCGCGAGGCGGTCGTCGTGGAAGGCGAGCTCGACCGCCTCAACCGGCTTGCCGATCAATGGTCGCGCACTCGCGAGGAGGCGCGACGCTCGCAGGCGCCCCCGGCCGTGCTCCAGCGCATCGACTTGACCATCAATGCCATCGGGCACAGCCGGAGCAGCGCGCTGACCCGCCGGGCCAGCATCCTGAGCCTCCAGGCCCGCGTAGCCCAGCAGCTGGCCCTCGTCCAGGACGCGCAGGCGCGGGTGGCCCGGGCGCGCGGCCTGGATCTGGCGACGCTCTTCCGCCGCGACAGCCCGCCGGTGTGGCGTGACGCTGACCGCGGGCCCGTGCCCTGGCGGGAAGTCCCCGCCGCGCTGTGGGCGGGGCTCGCCAGCGAGGGCAGGCTCCTCGCGCAGTTCATGGCCGACCGGCCCGAACGAGGCACGGTCCACGCTTTGGTCTTCGTGGCCTTCCTTGTCTTCCTTCGGATCGGCCATCGCCACGCGCGGCACTGGAGCGAGGACGATCCAGGCCTGGCTCGCGTGGCCCAGATCTTCCAGTTCCCGATTTCCGCGGCGCTCGTCCTGGCTCTCACGGCCACGTTCTGGCTCTATCCGCGGCCCCCGCTCGTCCTGCGCAACGTGGTCGCGCTCCTCATGCTGGTGCCGGTCATCCGCATCCTGCGACGGCTGACGGCGCCCACGCCTCCTATCGGGTTCTTCGCGCTTGGCGCCTTCTTCCTGGTCAACCGCGTGCGCGAGCTCGCCCTCGACGTGCCGGGCCTCGAGCAGCGGATCTTCGTGGTCGAGATGCTGGTCGCGGTGGCCGTGGTCATGGTCGAGCGATCTCTGGCCCGCCGCCGCGAGGCTCGCGAAGCCGCGGCCCCTCCCGTGCCCTCCTCATACCGCGTGGGGGTGCCTCCGCCGCTCTTGTGGATCGCCCTCGCGGCGCTCGTGATCGCGCTCGTGCTCGGCGCCGCCGGATACATGCCGATCGCGCGGCTCATCGGCGATGGGGTGCTCCGGAGCGGTTATGCCGCCATGCTGCTCTATGCCGCCGTCCGGGTGGCTGACGGCCTGCTCGCCTGGGCGCTCCGCAGCTGGCCGCTCATCGGCCTTCAGATGGTCCGGCGTCACCGCGCGCTGCTCGAGCGTCGGCTTCTGCGCCTTCTCCGGTGGGTGGCGATGTTCTTTTGGATCGCGCTGACGCTCGACGCGTTGAGCCTGCTCGATTCCGTCCGCGGATTCCTCTTCGGTGGTCTCGCTGCCTCCGTCACCCGGGGCACCCTCACCATCTCGCTGGGGGATGTCCTCGCCTTCGTCATCACGGTCACCCTGGCGTTCCTCGCTTCGCGGTTCGTGCGATTCGTGCTCGAGGAGGACGTCTATCCCCGGCTCCTGCTCGCGCGCGGCCTGCCCTATGCGCTGTCCGTCCTCATCCACTACGCCATCCTGCTCCTGGGCTTCTTGCTCGCGGGGGCGGCCCTGGGCGTGGACATGAACCGGGTCACCTTCCTGACGGGTGCCTTCGGCGTGGGCGTGGGCTTCGGCCTGCAGTCCGTCGTCAACAACTTCGTCTCGGGCATCATCCTGCTGCTGGAGCGTCCGATCCAGGTGGGAGACGTGATCCAGATGGGTGACCTCGAAGGGATTGTCCGTCGCATCGGCATCCGCTCCACCACCGTCCGCACCTGGCCGGGCGCGGAGGTGATCGTGCCGAACGCCACATTGATCTCCGACCGGGTCACCAACTGGACCCTGTCGGACCGTCGGCGTCGCATCGACCTGCGGATCGGCGTGGCCTACGGCGCAGACCCCGAGCGGGTGCTCGATCTTCTCCGTGTCACGGCGCTGACCGTGCCCGGGGTCATCGCCGAGCCGGCGCCGCTCGCCCTGTTCAAGGAATTCGGGGACAGCGCCCTCGACTTCGAGATCCGCGCCTGGACGGACCGGTTCGAGGATTGGCTGATCATCAAGAGTCGGCTCGGCGTCGCCGTCAATGCCGCGTTCAAGAAGGCCGGGATCGTCATCCCGTCTCCCCAGCGTGACGTCACCATCCGCTTCCCTCCTCCAGAGGAGACCTGACCCATGTCCCGGAAGTCCTTCACCGTCGGCATCGTGGGGCTCGGCTTCGGCCGCGCCCATATCCCCGCCTTCCAGGCTCACGATTGTGAGGTGATCGCCCTCTGCCAGCGCGACGAGGCTGCCGCGCGGGTGGTGGCGGAGCGTTACGGCGTGCCTCGCGTGTTCGACCGCTGGGAGCGGATGCTGACCGAGGCCAAGCCGGAGATCGTGGTGATCGCCACCCCGCCCGCCCTGCACGAAGCGATCGCCCTCGCCGCGCTCGGGGCGGGCTGTCACGTGCTCTGCGAGAAGCCGCTCGCCATGAACGCGGCGCAGGCCCGCTCCATGGTCGAAGCCGCCCAGCGGGCCCGCCGCACGGCCATGACGAGCTTCAACTTCCGGTATCCCGCGGCCATGCATCGTTTCCACGCCATGGTCGAGGCGGGATCGCTCGGCCGGATCTTTCACGTCAACCTCCGCCACTTCGCCCCGCGCTTCGCCGATGAAGCGGTGCCGTCGACCTGGCGCATGGACCGGGCGCAGGCCGGTCATGGGGCGATGGGGGACATGGGCGTGCACCTCATCGATCTCGCGCGCTGGAACTTCGGCGAGTTCAAGCGCCTGACCGCCCAGGCGGGCATGGCCCATCCCACCCGTACCATGCCCGGCGGCGTGAAGCCCGCGGACGCCGAGGACTACTGCGCGGTGACGGGGGAGCTCGCGTCGGGCGCCCAGGTGACGCTGACGGTGAGTCGCGCGGCCTACGGCGTGAACGAGCAGACGCTCGAGGCGTACGGCACGGAAGGGGCGCTCCTGTACCGCCTCGATCGGGAGACACCCCGCTGGTGGCGCGGCGAGCTGCGCCACGGGGGCAAGGGAGCCAGCTCCCCTCCCGTCAAGGTGTCCGCCGGGCTGCCCAAGGGCGCGGGTGAGGGCGATGCCATGGAGGTCGTGGGCAAGACCACCATCGCCCCGCTCGTGAAACGCTTCCTCGCCGCCGCGCGCAAGGGGCAGAGCCCGTCGCCGTCCTTCGAGGATGGCCTCCGCGCGCAGCTGGTGCTCGACGCGGTGCTGGAGTCCATTGCGTCGGACGGCCGGATGGTGTCTATTTAGGGCCACGCACTCACGAATCCTTTCGCCACGCCCGGGGGGACCGCCGATGGAATTCGAATACTCCAAGAAGACGAAGATGTACATGGAGCAGCTCACGGACTTCATGAACAAGCACGTCTACGCGGCGGAGCCCGTCTTCGCCGAGCAGCTCGATCAGGGGTCGACGAGATGGCAGATCCCGCCCATCATGGAGGAGCTCAAGGCCAAGGCGCGCGAGCGCGGGCTCTGGAATCTCTTCCTCCCCGAGAGCGAGCGGGGGGCGGGGCTGACCAATCTCGAGTACGCGCCGCTCTGCGAGATCATGGGGCGCTCGCCCATCGCGCCCGAATCCTTCAACTGCTCGGCTCCCGACACCGGCAACATGGAGACCATCGAGCGCTACGGCACGCCCGAGCACCAACATCGAGTCCAGCATCACGCGGGACGGCGACCACTACGTCATCAACGGCCACAAGTGGTGGACCTCGGGCATCGGCGATCCCCGTTGCAAGATCCTCATCTTCATGGGCAAGACCGACGCCAAGAACTCCGACCGGTACAAGCAGCAGTCCATGATCCTGGTGCCGCGCGACACGCCCGGCATCAAGATCCTCCGCATGCTCAAGGTCTTCGGCTACGACGACGCGCCGCACGGCCACGGGGAAGTCGTCTTCGACAACGTGCGCGTCCCCGCCTCCTGCATGCGCCAGATCGGCGTGGCCGAGCGCGCGCTGGAGCTGATGTGCCGCCGCTCGACCAAGCGCATCGCCTTCGGCAAGCCGCTCGCCGACAACGACATCACCCTCGAGCGCATCGCCCAGTCGCGCATCGAGATCGACCAGGCGCGGCTCCTCGTCCTCCACGCCGCCTACATGATGGACACGGTGGGCAACAAGGCCGCCAAGCAGGCCATCGCGGAGATCAAGGTCGCGGTGCCGAACATCACCCTGGCCGTGGTCGAGCGCGCCATGCAGCTGCACGGCGGGGGCGGGGTGAGCCAGGAGTTCCCGCTCGCCTCCATGTGGGCGCACTCGCGGACTTTGCGCTTCGCCGACGGGCCGGACGAAGTGCACCGCCGGCAGATCGGCCGCCTGGAGCTGCGCAAGCACGCCTGATCGCTGCAGCGCTCTCTCCTCAGCGGAGAGGGCAGGGTCAGGGTCTCGGGGCTGCACGATCGCGAGACTTGCCACGGGTAGCGCTATGCCCGCGACGGCGACAAGCGCCTGCCTTCGGCGGCGACGCGCACGGTTCGGTTGAACCTCACGCGCGGCGCATGTATCTCGGCGGATACACGAGAAATCATTTTTCCGCTTGACAGCTTCGCCGCCGCGTCCCGGTCATCCGGCGGCAACCTTCAGATAGTGCCACCTCTGCGACACGTGCAGACCCACCGTGCGCGAGTTGGATACGAGGGGAACAAAAAATCACCTCCTGCTCGAGATCGCACCATCTGGACGCTTCCCGAGGGCTCGAAAATCAGGGGGTAGAGTTGTTTCGAGGAGGAATCTCCCATGCAGATCCCCGTGCCATTGACTCAGCATTCCACCGCGGAGCTCGACCGCCTCGGCGACGAGATCGCCGAGCTGTCCGCGCACCTCGATGCCGCCACCGCACACCTGCTCGAGGTGATCCGAGCATTCGACGCCCGCCGGGGATGGAACACGGGCTTCTGCTCTTGCGCGGCCTGGCTCTCCTGGCGGGTGGGGCTCGACCTGGGCGCGGCCCGGGAACGGGTCCGGGTCGCGCGCGCCTTGGGCACTCTGCCCCTCCTCGCCGAGGCCCTGGCCCGCGGGCAGCTGTCCTACGCGAAGGTCCGCGCCCTCACTCGCGTACGAAGCACCGGCACGCGAGCCGAGCCCTACACGTGTATCACGACGAGGACGGAATGGTGGTTCTCCGGGGGCGCCTCGAGCCGGAAGTGGGGGCGCTGCTCCTGCAGGCGCTGGGGGCGGCCCGCGAGAGCCTCTATCAGCGGGCCCGGGAGCGGGCCCGGGCCGCCACAGGCTTCGGACACGTTTCCGAGGACACGCCCACGGTCACGCAGCAGCGGGCGGATGCCCTGGCCCTCCTCGCGGAGACGGCGCTGCATCACGGGCTCGATCCCGGCATACCGGGCGAGCGCTACCAGGTGGTGGTCAACATCGACGCCCCGGTGCTGGCCGATCCGGAGCAGCCGGGGCAGTCCGTCCTCGAAGGGGGCACACACGTTTCCGCGGAAACGTCTCAGCGGTTGGCGTGCGACGCGAGCCGGGTGGTCATGCGCCACGACGATAAGGGCCGCCTGGTGGAGATCGGGGCCCGGACCCGGACGATCCCGCCCGCCTTACGCCGTGCCCTCCACCATCGGGATCAAGGCTGCCGCTTCCCGGGGTGCGGACTGCGCTTCACTCAGGGGCATCATCTCCGCCACTGGGCCCACGGCGGCCCGACCACACTCTCCAACCTCACCCTGCTCTGCCGCCGGCATCACCGGGCGGTGCACGAGGAGGGCTACGAGGTCGCGCGGTTACCCGACGGGGCGCTTCGGTTCCGGCGGCCGGACGGGCGCCCGCTCCCGGAGGTGCCGCCAGTGCCAGTACCTGATGATCCTGTCAGGGCTCTCCGAGCGCGTCACGACTCACAGGGCCTTCGTGTCCACGCGCGGACGGGGTGTCCGAGTTGGCTCGGAGAAGGCCTGAATGTGGGCTGGGCGATCGACGTCCTGCATCCTCTCGCCCAGACCGTCCGATCTAGTCCGTCGCGGTGCGAATCGGGCTAACAGACGTTCTTATCCTGCCGCTCCACGGGCTCGCGAGGGAGCGTCCACGCCGCGAAAAGCCCCAGGACATTGCCGCCCGCCGCGATCAAGATCGCCGCCCCGTAGCTCCGCGTCACGTCGAACAGGTGGCCCGCGGTGATCGGCAGGACGATGGCGCCGGCGCACCACGCGAGGTAGATCCGGCTGGCGATGCGACCGTACAGCTCACGCCGCCAGTACACGGCGACGGCGGCGGCCGTGACGCCCGACATCAGGCCATAGCCCGTTCCGACGAGGGCGAGCGATACGACCGCAATTGCGGGCGTGGGCCAGACCGTCAGCGCCACGTTGCCGGCGAGCGCGACCGCATGGGCGGCGGCCGCGACGGTCGGGACCGTGAACCAGTCCACCAGCCATCCGCCGCCCAGACGGGCGACCGCGATCGTCGCCGCGATGAACGTCGTGCCGGAGATGGCGACCGCGGTGGCCCCGCCGTACGCGGCGATCATCCCGGCCGCCTGGCTGAGCACCATGAGCCCGGCAGAGGCCGCGAGAAAGAAAACGAGCGACAGCGTCCAGAAGACGGGCCGACGCCGCTCGTGCTCTTCCGGGGTCGCCACCGCCGCGCCGGACGAGAGTGTGACACCGGCGCGCGTGATCAGCCACGCGCTGATCAGGCCCGTCACGCCGAGGGCCGTGGCGAGCGCGCCGAGAGTGGCGCGGACACCGAACGCGCGAATGCCCCATCCGAAAAGGGGAGCCGCGATCACGGCGCCCGCGGGATACAGACCCACGAGGTACCCATTCACCAGGCCATGGTGTCGCGTGACGGCGAGGTTCACGACCTGCTGCGAGAGGATATAGGCGGCGCCGCCCCCGGCGCCGAAGCACAGACCGTAGCCCACGGCGAGCTGGAGCAGGTTGCGCGCCGTCGCCGCCAGCGTGATGCCGAGCATGGTCGACGTCGCGCAGGCCAGCACCAGAACGGGAGTGGGGGCAAGCTCATAGACGTACGGCGTGAGGTTCGCGCCGCCACCGAATCCCGCGGACGCGAGCGCAAAGACGAGCGCCAGCTCGGCGCGGCTCAGTCCGAGGAGCGCTTCCAGAGGCTTCAGGAACACGCTGAACGCGTAGAGCGAGCCGAGCGGAAGATTGAGCACAGTGGCGGCGGCGATCGCGCGCCCCGGGCTCGGCCTCGTCGTAGTCTCGACGGCGGCGCTACTTGGCCTGGCGGAGGACGGGATTGTAGGTCTGGAGGAAGCGGCGGCGGCTGAGCGCGAAGAGGGCGAAGAAGCCCGCGGTGATCAGGACTTCCTTGACCCCGAGGGGGAAGCCGATCGCCCGGTCGAGGGATGGGAAGACCACGAGCACGTGCTCGACGAAGATCGAGATCCAGCCGAAGAAGAGGATGACCACGAGGACCTTGTGCCGCGTGGGCGGCCGCCCGGTCAGGCGCTTGAGCAGGTAGGCGAAGGGGATCAGCCAGCCGAAGATGAAGACCAGCCACGCCACCACGCCCCACGGCGGGTTGAAGAAGCGTGCCATGAAGAAGCGTGTCTCGATCGGCACATTGCCGTACCAGATCACGAGGTACTGCGAAAAGAAGAAGTACATCCACATGACCGACATGGCGAAGGTGAGCTTGGCCATGTCCTGGATGCCCGAGGGCGCGACGTTGGTGACCCCGCGCGCGTTGGCCCGAATGGTCAGGAAGGTCACGAGGCCGAAGCCCGTGTACAGCGCCTTGATCACGTAGTAGCCGCCGAAGAGCCCGCTGTACCAGATGGGGTCGAGGGTCATCACGAGATCGAAGGCCCATAGGGAGACCACGAGGACGAAGAGGATGAGGAGCGTGGTCGCGAGCTTGTTCCGGCGCGCCTCCGCCTCCGGGGTGTCCGCGCCGCTCTTGTCCTGGGCGAAGACGGCCTTGGCGAAGGTCAGGGCCACCCAGTAGAGAGCCGCCGTGCCGATGGCGATCCGGATCGCCATGAAGGGCACGTTGAGCCAGACCGCCTTGTTCTCGATGGGCGCCGTCACCCAGGGATAGAGGGTCGCCCGCCCGAAGAACAGGATCACGAAAAGGATGAGGGAGACGGGAAGAAAGCCCGCCGTGGTGAGCGCGATGCGCTTCACGGAGGGCGACCAGCGTCCCTCGGTGATCTGGATCGCCCCCGCCAGGGTCGGGCCGACGATGGCGAGGCACGACCAGAAGATGAGGTTGACGAGGTAGATGCCCCAGGTCGATTTGGGATCGGCCCTGAACACGCCGAAGAGGAAGGCGGCGGCGCCGAGGAGCGCGAGGAGCCAGAGCAGCCCCGTCCCCTTGCTCGTGGAGTCGCCGGCGGTCGCGTCGGGGCTCATTTCTGGGCCAGGGTGCGCAGGTAGTTGACCACGTGCCAGCGCTCCACCGGAGAGAGCGCCTCGGCGTAGGACGGCATGACGGCGCCGCCCACCGAGAGATAGCTCTGCCAGTAGCCGTCGGTGCGGGCCTTCTGGAGCCCCGGATTGCTCAGGTCGGCCGCGGGCACGAACTTGGTCGCCACGAGCCCGTCACCCTTGCCGGAAAGACCGTGGCAGGGCGTGCAGTACACCACGTAGAGCCTCTCGCCCGCCTTGATCGACTCCGGGCTGGAGGGCACGGGGTTCTTGCGCGCGGAGGCGGCCTCGCGCTGCTCCTTCGAGTAGTAGAGCTGCCCGCCATCGCGGGGCAGGCTGCCCGGGGCCATGGCGAACGACATCTCACCCGGCATGATCCGCTGGGTCACCGTCATGTTGTGGTTCCACCGGTACACGAGCAGGATCCCCTGCACCGACGCCGCCCCGCCCACGAGGAGAAGGATGAGGACGAAGACGTACTTCATCATCGCCGCACCTCCTCGGCGCCGGAGGCGGTCAGCAGCGAGGTCACCGTGGCCGCCGTCTCCGGTGGGCAGCTCACCGCCACCCCGAAGCGATCGAGGGTGAAGCGCGGATCGTACGTCGGCGAGGGCGAGAGCTTGGGCAGCCGGCCGAGCAGGAGGATGGCGAGGGCGGTGGCGAGGCCGCCGAAGAGGATGGTCAGCTCGAAGGCGATGATGATGAAGGGCGGGAACGACACCGGGTCCTTCGCCCCCGTCACCAGGCTCCACTTGAGGGAGGACCAGATGGTCAGGAAAAAGCCCGTGCTCGTGCCCGTGAGGGCGCCGACGAGGGTGAACAGGCGCACCTTCGAGAGCGGCCGCACCCTTTCGATCTCCTCCTCGATCTCCTCCACGGGCACCGGCGTGTAGACGGTCAGCTCCGAGAAGCCCTTCTCGCGGAGCTTGCGGATGGCGTCCAGCGTCGTGTCGACGTGGGCGAAGATGCCGAGCACGCTCGCCATGGCCATGCTAGCGGTGCCCGCCATGCGCGTGCTTGAGCGGATGGGGTAGCACCTCCTTGACCTCGACGATGGACAGCGACGGCATCACGCGGATGAAGCCGAGGAAGAGGAGCATGAACCACGCGAACGAACCGACGATGATCGTGGAATCCGTGACCGTCGGATAGTACGTGCCCCAGGTGTACGGGTAGAAATCGAAGCCGAGCCCCAGTACGATGATGTTGAAGCGCTCGAACCACATTCCCACCAGGACGAAGAGCGAGACGGTGTAGAGCGTCACCACGTGCGTGCGCGCTTTCTTCCAGAACAGCACGAGGGGCACGAGGCTGTTGCAGAAGTACTGGAGCCAGAAGGCCCACGCGTACTGCCGGGTCGCCCGGTAGAAGAGCGAGGCCCGCTCGAAGTGCTCGCCGCTGTACCACGACGTGAAGGCTTCACACGCGTAGAAGTAGGTCAGAACCAGGCTCGTGACCAGGATGAGCTTCCCCATCGCGTCCAGGTGCTTGTCCGTGATGTAGTCATACCAGTTGAAGAGGTAGCGCATGGGGAGCATCAGCAAGAGCACCATGGCGAAGCCCGAGAAGATGGCGCCGTCCACGAAGAAGGGAGCGAAGAGGGTCGAGTGCCAGCCCGGCACGAGGGCCATGGCGAAGTCGAAGGACACCACGCTGTGCACGGAGAGGACGAGAGGGGTGGCCAGGGAGGCGAGGAGGCCGTAGGCCCGGCGGTAGTGCCGCCACTGCGAGTCCGAGCCTTCCCATCCCAGGGACATCACGGCGTAGATCTTCTTCTTGACCCCGGTGGACTGGTCCCGCAGGGCCGCGATGTCCGGCACGAGTCCCACGAGGAAGAAGACCACGCTGATGGTCAGGTACGTCGAGATGGCGAAGACGTCCCACACGAGGGGCGACTTGAAGTTGGGCCAGAGATAGCGCTGGTTCGGATACGGCGTCAGCCAGTAGGCGAACCACATGCGCCCGGCGTGGATGAGGGGGAAGAGCCCGGCCGTCATGACGGCGAAGACAGTCATGGCTTCTGCGCCCCGGTAGATCGAGGTCCGCCACTTCGCGCGGAAGAGGTACAGGATGGCGGAAATGAGGGTGCCGGCGTGCCCGATGCCGATCCAGAACACGAAGGTGGTGATGTACATCGCCCACATCTGGGGCGTGCGCTTGCCCGCCGCGCCCATGCCCGTCCAGATCTGGAAGGCCCAGGCGAGCACGCCGCACCCGAGGATGAGGGCGACCAGGCACATCCAGGCGAAGTAGGTGTTGCCCGGCATGCTGACCGTGCGGGCGACGTCCCGGTTGACGTCCGCCCAGGATGGCTGGCCGGGCTGGGTCGCCACGCTCATGCCTTGTGCCCCTTTTCCGTCCCGTGACCCCCCGTCTCGCCACGGACGACCTTGGCAAGATAGGTCACGGCCGGCCTCGTCCCCAGCTCCTGCAGCACGTGATAGCTGCGCGGGCTCACGGAGAGCTTGGCCACCCGGGTCGCGCCTTCCTTGAGATTGCCGAAGCTGATGGCCTGGGTCGGGCACGTCTGCTGGCAGGCCGTCTGGATGTCGCCGTCCTTCACCGCGCGCCCCGCCTCGCGCGCATCGTTCTTGCCCTTCTCGATGCGCTGGATGCACATGGTGCACTTCTCCATGACGCCGAGCTGGCGGACGGTGACGTCGGGATTCAGCTGCTGGTCGAGGGGCGCCGTCCACGTGTAGTTGAACCAGTTGAAGCGGCGGACGTGATACGGGCAGTTGTTGCCGCAGTACCGCGTGCCCACGCAGCGGTTGTAGACCTGCGCGTTGAGACCTTCCGCCGTGTGGTAGGCGGCGTAGACGGGACAGACGGGCTCGCACGGCGCCACCGCGCAATGCTGGCAGAACATGGGCAGGAACACGTTGGTCTTCCCGCCCTGCCCTTTCTCCCATCGCTCGAGGCGGATCCACTGCTGGGCGCGGCCGTAGGCGACCTGGGCCTTGCCCACCACGGGGACGTTGTTCTCGGCCGAGCAGGCGACCACGCAGGCCTGGCAGCCCGTGCAGGCGTCCACGTCCACCGCCATCCCCCAGCGGTAGTCCGGATACTTGACGGGGGGATACATGCTGGGAAGGCTCGCGCCCTCAGGCGACTTGCCGCGCAGCTCCATCTCGCGCGCCGCGGCGAGGCCGACGATCTCCGCGATCTCACGGTTCTCGTCGTCGAAGGTCGCCTGCGGGATGGCGAGCGGACGGCGCGCGCCCGTGCGCGCGAGGCTCACCTTCACCGCCAGGTGCGGCAGCCCGCCCGAGGCGGCCTCGGGCGCGGCGGGCAGGAGGCGCAGCGGGCTCGCTCCGCCGTTCAGAAAGACGTCGTGCTCCGTGTTCGTCCTGATGCGCCCGCCGTTGGCGAAGGCGCCCGGAAAATCGTGCCCCAGCCCCATGGCCACGGCCACCGCGCCGGGGTGCAGCGTCTTCGAGGGCCAGGCGGGCAGCTCGATGCTCCCGTGCGGGGAGGTCAGCTTGACCATGTCTCCGCGGCCGAGTCCGAGCTTGTCCGCCGTCTCGACGGGCACCTCGACCCAGCCGTCCCACGCGACCTGGGTCATGACATCGGGAGCTTCCTGGAGCCACGGCTTGTCCGCCGAGCGGCCATCGTAGAAGCGCGCGGAGGGGTACAGGAGGAGGGCATGCGTGCCGTCGCCCTCGAGCTTGGCCGGCCCTCCCGTGAGTCTCCCGATGTTGGCCTTGCCCATCGCCGCCGTGGCGGGCGCGCCCCACACGCCACCACGCCGGAGCGACTCCTCCCAGAAATCGGCGAAGGTCTTGCCGCCGCCGTGCTGGCGCGCGAGCCCTTGCCACTGCTCGCGGACATACTCCTCGAAGCTTCCCCACTTGAGCGAGCCTTTCCCCTCTTCGGTGCCGAGCGCCCGCCGCCCGAGCAAGAGCAGGATATCGCCGGTGGACTTGCCGTCCACGGGCTTGCCGTCCATGGTCACCGGCCCCATGGTCGGCTGCATGAGGCCGATGACGCCATCGCGCGCGGCGTAATCACCCCACGACTCGAGCGAGTGGAGGGCGGGAAGGACCACGGTGGCCTTGGCCGTGGTCTCCGTCGGATGGCTGGCCAGACTGACCACGAGGCCGACCTTGGCGAGGGCCTCGCCGAAGCCGGACTTGGCGGGCATGTTGTACACGGGGTTGACGTCGGCGAGGACGAGGACGTCGATCTCGCCGGCGGCCATGGCCTGCGTCAGCTTGGCCATGTCGGCATACGAGCCGGTCTTGCCCAGCGCGGCGTCGGCTCCGAAGCGGATGGTCTTGCCCACGGCGCCCACGGCGCTGTTCAGGAGATTGACGGCGATGAGGGTGTCGGTGGCCTGCGATCCCGTCATGGCCACGCCCCCGCCGATGGCGAGGGCGCCCTTGGCCTGCGCGAAATCGTGGGCGATGCGCTTGATGGTCTCCGCGGGAACGCCCGAGATCTCGGCCGCCTTGGCGACATCCACGCCCTTGACGGCGGCGCGCAGCGCGCCCGCGTCGGCTTCCTTGGCGTGCCGTCCCTCCTCCAGGATGACCTGGAGCATGGCGAGGGCGAGGACGCCTTCCGTGCCGGGCGCGTTGCGCAGCCACTCGTCGGCATTGGCCGCCGTCATGGACTGGCGCGGCTCGACGTGGACGAAGGTGCCCGCGCGACCGCGGCCGAGGGCGTGCATGCGGGCGAAGGCGCCCGCGTAGGCCACGGGGTTGATCCACGTCTCGAGGAAATCGGCGCCGAAGGAGAGGAGGTAGCCCGCCTCCTCGATGGCGTAGTGCGGGATGGCGTCCCGCCCGAAAGCCGCGCGATTGGCCGCGCGGAGGGCCTCGTAGCCCAGGGGCTCATACGCGATCCGCGGGCGCGCGCCGAGGGCCCGCGTCCACTCGTCCATCAGGCGCCCGAGGCTGCCCGTCTCGAGGCCGCTCACCAGCGCGATCTTGCTCCCCTGCCGCGCCTTGGCGAGGGCGGCGAGCTTGTCGCCGACCTGCTTCTCGACCTCGTCCCAGGCCGCGGCCTTCCCGCCCACCTGCGCGCCGCGGAATCGATCGGGGTGATAGAGCCCCTGGAGCTGGGCCTGGCCGCGGAGGCAGAGCGTGCCCGCATTGACGGGATGATCGGGATTGCCCTCGAGCTTGATGACGCGGCCGTCGCGATTCTTGGCCACGAGGCCGCAGCCCGAGGGACATTCGCGGCACACCGTCGAGAAGTAGGCGGCGACGCCGGGCACGATGCCGTCGGGAGGGACGACGTAGGGAATGAGCTTGGTGGGCGCCTGGCCGAGCAGCTCCTCGGCCTCCTTGCCACAGCCCGCAGCCGCCACCGCGGCGCCGGAGGTGGCAACGATCTTGAAGAACGCGCGCCGGTTCATTCCCGTGGGGCCTGGTCCGCTCTCGCCCGGCTCGCTCATGCGGCGCTCCGCCGGGTCATGCGGGATCGAGGTCGAGACGAGAAGGGATGGAGAAACACCGGCATGGAAAATCTGGGACCGCGGAAGCGAAAGCCGTGACGGAATTTCGAGCCGAGACGCTGCCCGTTGTTCGAGTTGAGCGACGGCCTGAGGCCGGCGCGAGACGAGAGCTGGATTGATTCCGCAGGCGGGGAGGCGAGGGCTGAGAAGGCACCACAGCGGGCTCACCCACCATTGACGCTCATCCGCTCCTTGCGCGCCGATCCAGATGCCGCGCGTGCGATGCGCTCCGGGATGGCCGGTGGACGAACTCTCCGGGCTACGGCCTTGTGAACCGTATCACGCAGAAAAACCAGGGTCAATAGTCATCTTGCCGATTCTCGCGATGCCAACCGGGCGAGCGGCCGCCCGCGCGGCCGCGGGTCAGCGGAGCGTCGCCAGAGCCTCGCGGGCGGCCCGCGCGGCTGCCTCGAGATCCGTGTCGCTGTGGGCGAGCGAGACGAAGGCCGCCTCGAATTGCGAGGCGGCAAGAAAGACGCCGCGCGCGAGCATGGCGTGGAAGAATCGCGCGTAGCGCTCGGTGCTCGCGCGCTTGGCCGAGGCATAGTCCGTCACGGGACCGTCGGTGAAGAAGGCGGTGAGCATGGAGCCCACGCGGTTGACCGTGAGGGGAATGCCCGAGGCGCGCGCGCCGTCCACGAGCCCGGCTTCGAGGGTGGCGGCGGCGCGCTCGAGCCGCTCGTAGACGGCGGGATCGGCGAGAGCCCGGAGCGTGGTCAGGCCTGCCGCCACGGCCAGCGGATTCCCCGAGAGCGTGCCCGCCTGGTAGACGCCGCCCAGAGGCGAGATGCGCTCCATGAGCGCGCGCGGGCCGCCATAGGCGCCCACGGGCAGGCCGCCGCCGATGATCTTGCCGAGGCAGGTCAGGTCCGGACGCACTCCGTAGCGGGCCTGGGCCCCGCCATAGCCAAGGCGGAAGCCGGTGATGACCTCGTCGAAGAGGAGCAGGGCGCCGTGACGATCGCAGAGCCGCCGGAGCCCTTCCAGGAAGCCCGTGGCGGGGGGCACCACGCCCATGTTTCCGGCCACGGGCTCGACGATGACCACCGCGACCTCGCCCCCGCGCGCGTCCATCAGCCGCTCGACGGCGCCGAGGTCGTTGAAGGGCGCGGTCAGCGTCATCCGGGCCAGGGCTTCCGGCACGCCCAGGCTGTCGGGCACGCCGAAGGTCGCGCCGCCCGAGCCCGCCTTGACGAGGAGGCTGTCGGCGTGGCCGTGGTAGCAACCCTCGAACTTGATGATGAGGTCACGGCCGGTGGCGCCCCGCGCGAGACGGATGGCGCTCATGGCCGCCTCTGTCCCCGAGGAGACCAGACGCACCATCTCCATGGACGGCACCGCTGACACGATGAGATCGGCCAGCTCGACCTCGCCCGGGGTCGGCGCGCCATAGCTCGTGCCCCGCGCGAGGGCCTCCCCCACCGCCTCGATCACGGCGGGGGCGGCGTGCCCCAGGATGAGCGGGCCCCAGGAGCCGAGGAAATCGATGTAGGAGCGGCCGTCGACATCCGTGATGCGGCTGCCTTCTGCGCTCCGGACGAAGAAGGGGGTGCCGCCCACGCCGCGAAAGGCGCGGACGGGGCTGTTGACGCCGCCGGGGAGCACACGCTGGGCCCGGCCGAAGAGCGATTCCGAGTGAGAGGCCGCCATGGCACCGGTCAGGGCTGCGGGCGCTTCCAGTCGAAGGCGACGAAGTCCCCCGCGCCTGGGTCCCAGCGAAAGGCGCCTGCCTCGACCACCCGCCCCTCCATCACTGACAGCACGACGTAGGCCGCATCCGGATACGCGGGCTCTCCATTCACGAGCGCGTTGCGCTTGTCCGTGGGAGAGAAGTAGGCGCCCGTGTCGATGTGGGAATGATAGATGGTGGCGACGCGGAAGCCCTGCGCCTCGCGGCGGCCGATGGCGATCAAGTCGGCGGGATCGATGTAGTAGGCGGTACGCGCATCGCGTGGGTGGCGCGCGGGGTCCTTGGCGTGAAGCTCGTTCTGCATGTTCCGGCAGGGCATCAAGATTCGCTCGGGTGACGGCTCCGGCCTGTCCAAGACCACTCCACAGCACTCCGATGGGTACTCAGCGACGGCCTGCGCTTCGACCCGCGCGTACTCCTCGGGCGTGAGAACCATCGTCAGACGAGTGCCCCCCCGAGCGAGGGCCGGCCAGCCCCCCCGAGCGAGGACAGGCCTGCCCCCCCGAGCGAGGGCCGGCCAGCCCCCCCGGCGAGGGCTGGAATGATCGAGACCTCGTCCCCGTCCTTCAGGCTGGTGCCGAGCCCGTCCAGCGATTCGATCGCCTCGCTGTTCACGTACACGTTGACGTGATCGTGGATCTCCCCCGCCTCGTTGCGCACGAGGCCCTTGAGCGCGCCGAACCGGTCCTCGAGCTCGTCGAGCAGGCCGCGCACGTCCTGCGCGTCCACGGACACCTTGTCCTTGTTGTTGGTCGCCCGGCGAAAGGGCGTGGGTATGTACACCTCGACGCTCATCATTGCTCTCCTTGCCGTTCGGAACGAGACGCCTTCAGAACTGCACGCTGAGATAGCGCTCACCAGTATCGCACAGCACGGTGACCACCACCCGGTCGGCGGGGAGCGCCTCGGCCACTCGACAGGCCGCCCAGACATTCGCCCCCGCCGAGATGCCCACGAGCAGCCCTTCCTCGCGCGCCAGTCTCCGCGAGGTCGCGGTGGCGTCCTCGTCGCGCACCACGATCACCTCGTCGAGCACGTCCCGATTCAAGACGCCGGGCACGAAGGATGCGCCGATGCCCTGGATGCCGTGGGGACGCGCTCGCCCGCCCGACAGCACGGGCGAGCGCGCCGGCTCGACGCCGATCACGCGCACACCGGGCACGCGATCCTTGAGAACTTCTCCCACGCCCGTGACCGTGCCCCCCGTCCCCACTCCCGCCACGAAAGCGTGGATGCGCTCCTCGGTAGCCTCCAGGATCTCCAGCGCGGTGGCGCGCCGATGCGCCTCTGGATTGGCGGGGTTCTCGAACTGCTGGGGCATGAAATAGTCCGGGTGCTCGCGCTGGAGCTCCTGGGCCGCGAACACGGATCCGGACATCCCCTCGATGGCCGGGGTGAGATGGATCTCCGCCCCGTAGCGCGCGAGGAGGCGCTGGCGCTCGACGCTCATGTCATCCGGCATGGTCAGGATGAGCCGGTAGCCGCGAACCGCGCAGACCATCGC
>WNFG01003328.1_pt1 | contig 20903 bp, 23 predicted proteins | sample 5400431 | NCBI WGS metagenome assembly WNFG01 (sample SAMN13153346, study PRJNA577476) | soil metagenome | isolation source: 120 cm saprolite under Douglas fir tree site 2 hole 3 replicate 2 | place: USA:California | collected 2015-04-18 | reverse complement strand
GTGGAAGTGCCTGCGCCGGTGAGCGGCCGGGTCGTGTCGATCACCGGCGCGCCGGGCGACAAGGTGGCGGTCGGTTCGCCGCTGATCGTGTTCGACGTGAGCGACGGGGCTGCAGCGGATGGTGGAGCAGGAGGTCCGGCCAACGTGGCCCCCGACGCGCCGAAACCGGTGGCACCCAGCGGCGCGGCGAAGACAGGCGGGGTTGCCGCCACCAGTGCGCCGGCAGCATCGATGCCCGCTGCCGCGCCGGCTGCCGCGCGCCAGGGACGGGTCATGGCGTCACCCGCGAATCGACGCCGGGCGCGTGAAGCCGGCATTGATTTGTCCACGGTAGCGGGCTCGGGTCCCGGAGGACGTATCCTGCGTGGGGATTTGGTGGCCGCGCAATCCCGGCCGGCCGGCGCGGACGTTTCCGCGGAAACGTCTGCGGAAACGTCGGAAATCAAGGTGATCGGCTTGCGCCGCCTGATTGCCGAACGCATGAGTGAGGCCAAGCGCAACATTCCGCACTTTGCGTACGTCGAAGAAGTCGACGTGACGGAACTCGAATCGCTGCGGCTGCATTTGAATCTGTCGCGGCCTGCGGAGGCCGCGAGCTTGAGCTACTTGCCGCTGGTCGTCATGGCCCTGACCAAGGTGCTCGAATCGTTTCCGCAGTGCAACGTGCTGTATGACGCTGAGCGCGGAGTCCTGGTTCGCCACCGCGCGGTGCATGTGGGCATTGCCACGCAAACTTCGGACGGCCTCAAGGTTCCGGTAGTGCGAAATGCGCAATCCTTAGGGCTCTGGGAGGTGGCGGCCGAGATCCGTCGTCTCGCGGAGCGCGCGCGCAGCAACAAGGCGACTCGCGATGAACTCGCCGGGTCGACCATCACGGTGACCAGTCTCGGCAAGCTCGGCGGCATCGCCTCGACACCCATCATCAATGCCCCCGAGGTGGCGATCATCGGGCTGAACAAGGCGATCGAGCGGCCCGTGGTTCACCACGGTGCCGTGGCGGTGCGTCGAATCATGAACTTATCATCCTCATTCGATCATCGCTTCGTGGACGGTTATGATGCTGCGGCGATGATTCAGGCGCTGAAAGAGCTGCTCGAGCATCCGGCGATGATTTTCATACCCAAGGTGAAATCCAAATGACTGCGCAACCCCAGCGAGCCGCCTTCGGCACATTGTTGACCTCTCACATGGCGGTGGCCACCTATCAGGGAGGCCGCTGGAGCCCGAGCGAGATGAAGCCGGTCGCGCCGATCGAGGTGAGTCCGGCCGCGCATGTGCTGCATTATGCGAGCACCTGTTTCGAGGGCTTCAAGGCATTCCGCCGCGGCGACGGATCCATACACATCTTTCGCATGGATCGGCACATTCAGCGTATGCGGCAGAGTGCCCGGCAACTGGTGCTGCCCGAACCGGATGCGGCACAGCTCGCCGGCATGGTGCGCGCCGTGATCGACCGCTGCCGCGATGCGGTGCCTGAAGCTCCGGGCGCCCTGTACCTGCGGCCCATCCTGTTTGGTACGACTGCGAACATCGGTGCGGCGGCAACGCCCACGGCAGAAGCCTCGTTGATCGTGCTCGCGAGCCCGGTGTGGGATTATTTTTCCGGCGGAGCGAAGCCGCTGCGCATTCTGGTCGACGACGAAAACACGCGTTCGGCGGCGCAGATGGGCATGGTCAAGACCGGCGGAAACTATGCCGCGGCCTTGGGCCCCACACTGAGTGCCCGGGCCAAATACCAAGTCGATCAGGTGTTGTTCTGTCCCGGCGGCGAGGTGCAGGAGACTGGCGCCTCGAACTTCGTGTTGATCCGCGACGGCGAACTCTTGACCCGGAGCCTCGATACCACCTTTTTGCACGGAGTCACACGTGATTCCCTGCTCACGCTCGGGCGCGACTTGGGTTACAAGGTCTCGGAGCGCATCTTCGATGTCAAAGAGATGCTCGAGTGGGTGAAAACCGGTGAAGCGGCGCTATCGGGCACGGCGGCGGTGCTCGCCGGCGTGGGTACCCTGATTTATCGCGGCGCCGATCATCGCGTGGGGAACGGCGACGTGGGGCCGCTCACGAGTGCGCTGCGCGCGCAGCTGGTGGCGATTCAACAGGGCGACGCACCGGATCGGCATGGTTGGTTAGAGCGCGTCTGAGTCTCTGTTTCTGCACAGGAATGTTGACTGGCCCAGCGTGAAAGGCCTGAGGGGAGAGGAAGCGTCAAGGCAACTGCTTCTTACGTTGCCTTGACGCTTCCTCTCCCCTCAGGCCATGCGCACCGCTCAAATCCAAAGTGCCGCGGTACTAGTATTCCTCGCGGTCCTCTTCATCCTCGTCGAGATCGTCGTCGTCGTCGTCATCCTCGTCGTCTTCGTCCTCGTCCCAGTCTTCGTCTTCTTCTTCATCTTCCGCGTCTTTCTCGGCCTTGGAGCCCGACCAGCCTTCCGGCTCCTCGGTAAGCTCCAGGTCAAGTTCCGCCCAGCCGTCGACGTCGAATTCCTCGATATCCCCGTCGAGATGCTGAATCTCAACGGTTTCTCGATCCTCGTCCACCTTGAGCACCTGGAACGTTTCCTCGTTTTCCAAGTCCTCATACCACTGACCGACGGTCGGTTCGTACTCTCTGCCCACGATTCACCTATCTTTGAACGAGCTGCGGATTCGGCCAGGCGAATATTAGGGGAGGCTGCTTGCTCAAGTAAATGGCAATATTGTGATCCTATGACCGCCGCAGACCGAAAGATCATCGCCCACCGCTTGACGGAGGCCAAACGCGTGGTGGTGAAAGTCGGGTCCACTTTGCTGGTGGACGGCGAAAAAGGCCGCCTCAATCGCGCCTGGCTCGAGGGTTTTGCGGAGGACGTGGTTTCCCTGCGCAAGCGCGGCCAGGATGTCATCTTGGTCTCCTCCGGCGCCATCGCCTTGGGCAGGCGCCATCTGGGATTGAACTCCGGGAAGCTCAAGCTCGAGGAAAGCCAGGCGGCGGCGGCTGTAGGACAAATTCGCCTGGCGCATGCCTACAAGGAACTCTTGGATGCGCACGAAATCACCGTGGCGCAGGTTCTATTGACCCTGGGCGACACCGAGCAGCGTCGCCGCTATCTGAACGCGCGAAGCACCTTGAACACCCTATTGGCGCTGGGCGCCGTGCCGGTGATCAACGAGAACGATACCGTGGCGACGTCCGAGATCCGCTATGGCGACAACGACCGGCTGGCAGCGAGGGTGGCGCAAATGGTGGGCGCGGACTGCCTGATCTTGTTGTCCGACGTCGACGGTTTGTACACGGCCAATCCCAATGAAGACCCGGACGCGGAGTTCATCGGCCGCGTGCTCGAGATCACGCCCGCCATCGAGGCCATGGCGGGCGGAGCGGGGAGCGACATGGGTTCAGGAGGCATGCAGACGAAAATTGCCGCGGCAAAAATTGCGGTGGGCGCGGGGTGTCATTTGTGCATCGCCAAGGGGGCCGTCCAGCACCCGCTGCAGCGCATCGAGGAGGGCGCGCGTTGCACCTGGTTCGTACCCTCCTCGACGCCTATGGCGACCCGCAAGCAGTGGATTGCAGGCACCTTGAGGCCGGCCGGTGCGATCGTCGTCGATGACGGGGCCGTGCGCGCCTTGATGGGAGGCAAGAGCTTGCTGCCGGCGGGCGTGACCCGCGCAATGGGGCGATTCGATCGGGGCGATACCGTGAGCATCATCGGTCCGGACGGCTCGGAGGTGGCGCGCGGCATTTGTGCGTATTCGGACGGCGATGCGGCGCGCATCATCGGCCGCAGGTCCGGCGACATCGAGAAGGTGCTGGGGTTTCGAGGCCGCGATGAAATCGTGCACCGGGACGACTTGGTATTGATACGAGCTCATGTGACGGGTTCCCTATGACGCACGAGACAACGGCGGTCATGACGTACGAGACCGTGGGAGATCTCATGCAAGTCATGGGCCGGGCGGCGCGGGACGCTGCGGAGGTGCTGGCGCTCGCCCCTACCGAGCAGAAGAATCGCGCGCTCCGTGCGGCCGCGGCTGCGCTGCGAGCCCGACGCCCCGAGATCTTGGCGGCCAACGCAGGCGATACGCACGAGGCTGTCGCGAAGGGATTGACCGGCGCACTGCTCGATCGGCTGCGCCTGGACGACAACCGGCTCGAAGCCATGGCCCAGGGACTCGATGACATCGAGCGTCTCGCCGATCCCATCGGCAAGCGCTTGGCGCAATGGTCCCGGCCGAATGGAATGCAGATCGAGCGCGTGTGCGTGCCCCTGGGCGTGATCGGCATCATCTATGAGAGCCGCCCCAACGTGACGGCGGATGCCGGCGCGCTGTGTCTGAAATCGGGCAACGCCGTGATCCTGCGCGGCGGCTCGGAGAGCGCCCGGTCGAGCGCGGCGATTCATGCTTGCTTGGGACAGGGGCTCGAAGCTGCGGGTCTGCCGCGAGCCTGCATTCAACTGGTGCCGACCACCGACCGGGCGGCCGTCGGCCATATGCTGAGCCATATGGCGGACAGCATCGATGTGATCGTGCCGCGCGGAGGAAAGAGCCTCATCGCCCGCGTTCAGCAGGAAGCGCGCGTGCCGGTCATCGGGCACCTCGAAGGGGTCTGCCATGTGTATGTCGATCGAGGTGCGAATCTCGACATGGCAAAACGGATCGTGCTCAACGCCAAGATGCGGCGCACCGGGGTTTGCGGATCGGCGGAGACCTTATTGGTGGACCGCGCCTGTGCGGCGACGCATTTGTCGCCCTTGATCCAGACCTTGCTCGATGCGGGCTGTGAAGTGCGCGGCGACGCGGCGAGCGCCCGCGTCGAGCCGCGAGTGAAGTCCGCAACCGAGCAAGACTGGTACACGGAGTATCTCGACGCCATCATCGCCGTGCGCGTGGTCGAGGACGTGGATGCGGCGATCGCCCACATTCGCCAATACGGCTCGCAGCATACCGAGTGCATCGTGACCGATGACGCCGCGGCGGCCGAGCGGTTTCTGGCGAGGGTCGACAGCGCCATCGTGCTGCACAATGCGTCCACGCAATTTGCCGACGGCGGGGAATTCGGCATGGGCGCGGAAATCGGCATCAGCACGGACAAATTCCACGCCCGCGGACCTGTCGGCGTGGAGCAGTTGACCAGCTACAAGTATGTCGTGCGGGGGAGCGGGCAGACTCGCGACTAACGCCGAGTAAGCAGCTTGGCTGCGACTGGTTCGGGTAGGGCTCGCCAGGAAGGGTAATGAGCCTCAAGGCAACGAAGGACGCAGTTGCCTTGAGGCTCATTACCCTTCCTGACGAGCACTCGCGCCGACAAGCATCACAGCGCCGACGCTCGTCATGCTCGATGCGAATCGTGCAGTGCGGCGATTCCTTGAAGCCAGGCTCGGACCGCTGCGGGATTCTCGACGCGATACTGGGCACGCACGCGATCACCGACTGCAATCGACATGCCGCCCAGATCCTCGACACCCTTGAAGGCGTCTTGATCGGTGAGATCATCGCCCACGAACACGGGCCTTCTGCCTGAGAAGGGCGGCTCTTGCATGAATGCCTTGATGGCCCTGTCCTTGGTGAAACCGCGCGGCTTGATCTCCAACATCATGTTGCCTTCCTGGATGTGATAGTTGCTGCCCAGCTGCGATGCGACGGCGGCCATCGCGCCGCGAACATTCGATTCGGCCTCCGGCGCCAAGCGAAAATGCACGGCGACCGTGCGGCCCTTGTCCTCGAGCAAGGTGCCCGGCCAAGCCTTCACCAGCGCGCCGAGCGCCATCCGCGCCGGGTCGAGCTGCGAATCCACGAAGCCCGCGCCGTGCATGACGCCCGTGGCCTTGCGCCGCTCGACTCCGTGCAGACCCGCGGCGGGCAGCCGCAAAGGTGCGAACAATGCATCGAGATACTCGATGCTGCGGCCGCTCACCAACGCCACTGCGCCCCCGAGGCGCTCCGCCACCTCACCCAACAACGCCTTGAGATCGGCGTCCGCATGGGTTTCGAAGGGTGTGTCGGTCAACTCGATCAAAGTGCCGTCAACGTCCAAGAACAAGCACCATTCGAGTGACGGCGGCGGCAGCGTTTCTATCATGATGCAAAGCTTACAGGATGGCCGTCCGCAATGAGGCGAGCGCATTAGCGCCCCGTGCGAGCGAATTTTTCAATGTAAGTTTTACACGAAAAGCCCGCGTAAAAATCGACGCCGGCGCCGTAAAAATCGACACCGGCACGCTGAATTTCTGTATTTTGTTGCGATGTTCCGCTCAGTCATGCTGCGCTTCGTGCTGCCGGTTGCGTTTGCGTCCTGCGTCGTGGCGTACTTCGGTTTGCCCTATATCGAGCGGCTGCTCGCGGAGTGGTTTCGCTCCGACGTCGAACTGCGCGCACAGCTCGTGATGCATTCGATGGAAGAGCCGATCACGGAGCTCGTCGAAAAAGGCAATGAGTCGCGCCTGCGCGCCTATCTCGCCAAGACAGCCGCCGATGAGCGCTTGCTGGCGATTCTGGTGTGCCGCCCCAACGGATCGACGATATTCAGATCCGAGCGCACGCCGGCAAGCATTTCGTGCGATGCAACCGACGGTCCGAAACCCGCCGCCTCGCACGTCGTGCAGCTGCCGTCCGGGTCGGTACAGGTGTCGCGCTTCGATTTCGATTCGGCGCAGCCGATGCCGTTTCGCGTGCTGATGCTGCACGATTTGAGTTTCGTCGACCGCCGGCAGAGAACGGCGCGGGATTTCGTGCTGGTATTCGTCGGCATATCGGTCCTGCTGCTGGCGCTTCTCATCGTGCTCGTGGCCTGGCTGCAATTGCGCCGCTGGGTCGAAGTGTTGATCGGCGACATTCGGGGCAAGCGCTACCTCGACGATGCCGAGTCGCCGCGCGCATCCATGCCGATACTGTCGCAGGTGCGCAAGGTGTTGGCCGAGGCGGAGGAAAAGCAGCGGCTGGAGATCGATTTCCACGAGAACTGGACCCCGCAGGCGCTGCGCCAGGTGGTACGCGATCACCTGCATTCCGCGCAGGTCATCATCGTTTCGAATCGGGAACCGTACATCCATAATTTCGACGCGGACAAGAATCCCGTCGTGCAGGTCCCCGCGAGCGGCATGGTGACGGCGCTCGAGCCCATCATGCGTGCCTGTTCGGGCATCTGGGTGGCGCACGGGGCGGGCACCGCAGATCGGGAGACGGTGGATCGATACGATCAGATCCGGGTGCCTCCCGATGATCCTTCGTATACCTTGCGCCGGGTATGGCTGACCCCGGAGCAGGAACAGGGTTATTACTATGGATTCTGCAACGAAGGCCTGTGGGCCCTGTGCCACCTCGCCTATGTCCGGCCGGCATTTCGCGCCGGCGATTGGCATTCCTACGCGGAGGTGAATGAGAGGTTCGCCGATGTGGTGGCGGCGGAATCCAACACCGACAGTCCGGTGATCCTGATCCAGGATTTTCATTTCGCGCTGTTGCCGCAGCTGATCCGCAGGAAGATACCGAAGGCGACGATTGCGCTGTTCTGGCACATTCCCTGGCCCAACGCCGAGACCTTCGGCGTGTGCCCGTGGAAGCGCGAGATGCTGATGTACATGTTGTCGGCCGACATCTTGGGCTTTCATACCCGGCATCATTGCCAGAATTTTTTGGACTCCGTCGACCGCTTCGTGGAATGCCAGATCGATCACGAGCACATGACCGTCACCCTTCAAGGACACGTGTGCCGCGTCGCCCCATATCCGATCTCGATCGAATGGCCGCCGCGCTGGCTGCGGCGTCTACCCGATGTCGCGGCGTGCCGGACGGCGGTGCGCGAGCGGTACCGCATCGGCGCCGACATGACCGTCGGTCTGGGGGTCGAGCGCTGGGATTTCACCAAGGGAATCATCGAACGATTCCAGGCGCTGGAGGCGCTTCTGGACAAGAATCCGCGGCACCGCGGGCGAATCGTCCTGTTGCAGGTTGCGGCGCCCTCACGCGGCCAATTGCCGGCATATCAGGCGCTGCAGCAACACACCTACGGCGAAGTGGAGCGGATCAACGCCAGATTTGGGGAAGGCGACTGGCGGCCCATCATCCTCATCGACGAACATCAAGAGCCGCTGCGCATTTACGAGCTGTACCGGGCGGCCGATTTCTGCCTGGTCAACAGTCTGCATGACGGCATGAATCTGGTGGCGAAGGAATTCGTCGCAGCGCGCGACGACGAGGATGGCGTTCTCATACTCAGCACCTTCGCGGGCGCATCCCGGGAGCTGGCGGAGGCGGTGCTGATCAATCCGTTCGACGTCACTGAAACAGCGGAGGCGATCGAGATCGCCATGCGCATGGGGCGGGACGAACGGCGCAATCGCATGAGCCTGATGCGCCGCACGGTCAAAGAGAACAATGTGTATCGCTGGGCGGGGCGCATGTTGATGGACGCGGCGCGAATACGGCAGCGCCAAAGTCTGCGGTCGGCGCCGCGCCGCCTGGGAACCTGGAACCGCTAGAGGTTCTTCCTCATGCGCGGGGCGGCGGCGAAGGCGCAGAGCCGCTCGGCCGCCGACTCGAGCGTTGCATCGTGCTTGGCGACGCAGAGGCGCAGCAGCGTCATTGCCGGCGGCACTGCATAAAAGGGAGACAGCGGAATGGTCGCGATTTTGGCCTCTCGGATCAGGCGGTCGGCGAAATCCACGTCGCTGTCGGCGCTGAGAGCGCCGTAATCGACCAGCTGGAAATACGTACCGGCGGCCGGGATGGGTTCGAAGCCCGAGCCCCGCAGAAGCCCGGCGAGCAGGTCCCGCTTGGCTTGAAAAAACGCCGACAGCCCGGTCCACGCATCGGAGTGCGCCGCGAGATAGCGCGCGATGGCGTATTGCAGCGGCGAGACGATGCTGAATGTATTGAACTGATGCACCTTGCGAAGTTCGCGGGTCAACGCCGGCGGAGCGACACAATACCCGACGCGCCATCCGGTGGCATGCAGCGTCTTCCCGAACGAAAATACCGCAAAGCTGCGCTCACGCAATTCGGAGTGCGCCAGCACCGAGGCATGGCGCCGGCCGTCATAGAGCACATGTTCGTACACTTCGTCGGCGAGCACGGTGATCGGCCGATCTCGGATCAAGGCCGCGAGCGCATCCAAATCAGCGCCATCCGCCACGGTGCAGCTGGGATTTTGCGGGCTGTTGATGATGATCAATCGGGTGCGATCGCTCAAGCGCTGCCGCACCTCGTCCCAATCGAAGCGAAAAGCCGGCGGCGTCAACGCGATGCGGACGCAACGGCCGCCCGCCAGCCGCACGGCGGGCTCGTAGGCATCGTAGGCGGGATCGAAAATGATGGCTTCATCGCCGGGGCCCACGACGGCTTGAATCGCATCGTACAGCGCCTCGGTGGCGCCGCAGGTCACGGTGATCTCGGTGTGCGGATCGATGCGGCGGCCGTAGCTCGCGTGCAGTTTTGCCGAAATCTGTTCGCGCAACTCGACCACGCCCTCCATCGGCGCGTACTGATTGCGTCCTTCGCCGACCACCTCCACCAAGAGGTTCGACAATCGCGGATCGATGGCATAGTCCGGAAATCCCTGGCCGATGTTGAGGGCGCCCTCTTCCAGCGCGCGGCGCGACATCACCGTGAAAATAGTGGTGCCGACGTCGGGCAATTTACTGTTGAAGCGCAAGGATCAGCCCTCCAGGGCCTGCAGTCCGCCGGCGAGCGAGCGCACGGCAACCCCAAGCCTGCGCAGCTCGCGCGCCGCCGCCAAACTCCGCTTGCCCGACGCGCATACCAGCAAATACTCCCGCCCGGGCGAGAGCAGCCCGGGATCCGCCAGCAGATCGGGCATGGCGACATGGCGCGCCGCGGCCGGCCGCGCCGCAACTTCTTCCTGGGTGCGGATATCGATCACTTCCAGGCCGCGCTGCGCCGCATCGGCGAGCGAGCGCAGGACGATCTCGATCCCAAGATCCTCGCGGGGAATCTCGCGAATGTGCGCACAATCGGGGGCGCGGCACTCGGCCCGGCGCGGCGCCTTGATCTTGAGGCTGGAGAAATTCGTGAAATCCAGCAGCAGCAATTCTCCATCGAGTTGACCGGACATGCCGAGAAGAATCTTGATCGTCAACAGGGCCTGCAGCGTACCCAAGGTTCCGGGAACCGGACCCAAGACCCCCGCTTCGGCACAGTTGCCCACCACGCCGTCCGCGACGGCATCGGGCCAAAGGCAGCGCAGGCAGGCGTGGCGCTGCTCCGGTTTGTAGACTTGCAGCTGGCCTTCGTATTGATAGACGCTGGCGAAGACCGCCGGCCGGTGTGCGAGCACGGCGGCGTCGTTGATCAGGTACTTGGTGCGAAAATTGTCGCTGCAGTCGACCACGACGTCGTAGCCGCCAATCAGCGCGACCGCGTTGTCGGCGTCGAGCCGCATGGAATGCAATTCGACCTGCACGGTGGGGTTGATTCGCCCGACCGCGGCCCGCGCCAGCTCAACTTTTCGTTCACCGACATCCGCCAGAGCGAAGATGGGTTGGCGATGCAAATTGCTGGCGTCCAGGGTGTCGGCGTCGACTATCCCGAGGTGACCAACCCCGGCGCCGGCCAGGTATTGCAGCACCGGGCTGCCGAGTCCTCCCGCACCGACGATGAGCACCCGGCCGCGTGCCAGCGCCGCCTGGCCATGCGCGCCGATCTCCTTGAGTAACGTTTGCCGTGAATAGTCGGGCTGCATCGCGCCCGACTCATGAATGGCTGGCGGCGGGCTCGTCATGATGCTCGAGTTCATGATCATGCTCGTGCCCGTGCCCGTGAGTGTGACCCGGCGGCGCCGCGCAGCGCTCGCAGTTCACCCAGCCGGAATCGCCGCTTCGATAGTGTTCTTTCTTCCAGATCGGCACGCGATGCTTCACTTCGTCGATGATGAAGCGGCAGGCGTCGAACGCCTCTCCGCGATGCGCGGAACTGACACCGACCCACACGGCCATATCGCTCAAGGCCAGCGAGCCGATACGGTGGATGCAGAGAGCGTGCTTGACCGGAAAGCGCCGCAAGGCGTCGGCGACGATGCGCTCGCCTTCCTTCACCGCGAGCTCCTGGAACGCTTCGTATTCCAAGCGAGTGACTTCTTGCCCCTCATTGTGATCCCGAACCCACCCCTCGAAGCTGACATAGCCGCCTGCGCCCAAGTCGAGGAGCTCGCGCCGCGCTTCGATGGTATCGATGGCCGTTTGAGTAAAGCGAAAGCGCATCATCCGCCCGCCACCGGTGGGATGAAGACGACGGCGTCGCCGGCGGTGAGCCTGCGGGACCAGTCGCTGAACTCGGCGTTGACCGCGACTTTCAATTGTTCGCGGGTGAGCGTGAACCGGTACCGGGTGGAGAGTTCCCCGTACAGGTCCGCAGGCGTGGCGGAGGAGGTTTCGAGGGTCTCCTCGGAACGGCCGGCTTGTTCACGCATCAGAGCATAGTATTGGATTTTCAATTGCATGGGATTATTGACCTAAGAAGCGGCGTCCAGCGCCGCCAATGCCTCTGCATATTCCTCGGGCGTGTTGATATTGTCGAGAGCGCGACGGTCCTGCGGCTCCAGCAGCCGCACCGCGTGACGAATCAGAAATTTGCGCGGGCAATGACCGCCGCCGGCCTGATAGGACTCGAGCGCGGCCGCTGCCCCCGGTTCCCAAATGGCGCACAAGGGTTCGGGCAATCCATCGTGGGCGCTGCGGTACGCGGTGGCCAGGCCGGCGAGATCGCGCTCACGCAAGAGCTGAGACAGCGCCGCGTCCGACAGAAACGGCAAATCGCATGCCAGTACCAACCAGGCAGCTTGGGGGTGCGCGGCGAGCGCCGAACGGATACCGACGATGGGCCCTTCGCCCGCGACGGAATCCACGATCATCGGGCGCTGCGCCCGCGTCGGGTCGGCGGTTTGGTTGGCGCGGACCGAGACAAAAACCGCCGAGACATGCCGGCTCGCCAACTCGAAGGCGCGATCCAACTGGCTCTTGCCCCGATACTGAAGCGCGGCCTTGTCGCGATGCATGCGCGAACTCGAGCCGCCGGCGAGGATCAGGCCGTACACGGGCGCCGCCGGGCTTTCGGGGCGATCGGGATTGACGTCCATCCGCGTCATGGCGCTGCCTTCAAGGCATAACTGCTTCTCCCGCCGTCCTTCGCGAGCAGGCGCAAGTCGCCGATGACGATGTCGTGCGATAGCGCCTTACACATGTCGTACACGGTCAGGGCGGAAATGCCGGCGCCGGTGAGAGCCTCCATTTCGACGCCCGTCTTGTGATGCACACTCACCGTGCAGCGAATCACCGCGGTGTCGCCGTCGAGATCGATGGTAATGCGGCAATTTTCCAGCCCAAGCGGGTGACAGAACGGAATCAGTTCATGGGTACGCTTCGCGCCCATGACTCCGGCCACGATGGCCGTATCGAAGACCGGGCCTTTCGGCGAGCGCAGGCCGCTGTCGCGCAGCGCCGCCGCGACGGCCGGCGGGAAGCGCACCCGCGCTTCGGCCGTGGCCGTCCGCTTGGTCGGCTTCTTGTCGCTGACATCGACCATGGCCGGGTGGTGCCCGGCATCCAAATGAGTAAAGGTCATGAGTTCAACCGCCGATGTAGTTCATCTCGATTTTCTTCGCCTCGGGCACGGTGCCCCGCAATTGCTCGCGCAGCTCGCTGTAGCGGTCAGTACGGCCATGCCAGACGCCGCGGATCAATTGAAGAATGTCCGCATCGCTGGTGCCGGCACGCAGCGGTGCGCGCAGATCGAGACCGTGAGTCGCGAACAGGCAGGTGTAGAATTTGCCTTCCGAGGACAGACGCGCCCGGCTGCAGGCACCGCAAAATGGCTGCGATACCGACGAAATGAAACCCACTTCGCCGCCGCCATCGTCAAAACGCCATCGCTGCGCCACTTCGCCCTTGTAGTTCTCGGAAATCGGCCGCATGGGCCACCGCTCATGGATGCGGGCGGCGAGCTCGCGCGAAGGCACCACCAAGTCGGGCCGCCACTGATTGCGGTTGCCGACATCCATGAACTCGATGAAGCGTACGATCACGGGCGATCCGCGGAAGCGCTCGACGAGATCCAGCGCCGTGTGATCGTTCAAGCCTCGTTCGACGACGGCGTTGATCTTGACCGGGGTCAGGCCGGCGGCGATGGCGGCCTCGATGCCGGCCAGGACTTGTTCGAGGGCGCCGAATCCGCCGCTCATGCGCGTGAAAACTTCCCGATCCAAGGTGTCCAAGCTCACGGTCACGCGTTTGAGGCCGTTGGCATGCAGATCGACCGCGTCGTCGATGCCCGGGACGTCGGTGAGATCGCCGACCAGGTCCGCGAGATTCGTCCGCAGCAGCGGTTCGCCGCCGGTGAGACGCAACTTGCGCACGCCCAAGCTCGCGAACAACCCCGCAAGACGCACGATTTCTTCGAACGACAATCGCTCCTGCGATTTCAAAAATCGATAATGCTCGTGAAATTGCTCTTTCGGCATGCAGTAGGGACAGCGGAAGTTGCATCGGTCCATGACCGAGATGCGTAGATCGTGCAGCGGCCGGCCGAGACGATCGAGCGGATTTTGCGGCCCACGAATGTGGTGAACGGTGGAGCTCATAACCCTTTACCAGCGGTACACAGTGGTGACGAAACCCTTCGGGTAGGTATTGGGGCCCGGAGGAAGTTCGACGAAGCCGTCCGTGCCGGTCAGGCTCAAGAAATCTCCGGACCCATTCGGCCGCCGCGGATTGGCCCAGGGGCGCCCCCAATCGTCGTGCTCGATGGCCACCGGCAAGAAATACGTGAGCGCAGGCTGGACACTCACGGGCGCCGCCAGAGCCAGGCGTTCGGGTGGTGCGCGCTTGGTGCCCATGGCTTCAGCGATGGCCGGAATGACATAACGGATCAGACAGACCAGAGTGGAGACTGGGTTGCCGGGCAATCCAAACACCGCTTGACCCTGGGGTCCGATGCCGAACCACATGGGTTTGCCGGGCCGCTGTGCAATATTGTGAAACACCTGTTGCACCCCGAGCTGCTGCAGCACCTTGGGCACCAGGTCGAACTTGCCCATGGAGACACCGCCGCTCAATACCACGACCTCATGGGTGGTGAGGTGCAGGCCCAACCGTTTGCGCATCAGGACCTCATCGTCGGGCACGTGATCGTCGCCGACCCGGCCGAAGCCGCGCGTGCGCAAGGTAGCGGCGACGGCGTACGCGTTGGAGCGGCGCACCTGATAGTCCGCGATCGGATCTCCCGGTTCGATCAGCTCATCGCCGGTCGAGATGATCATCACGGCGGGTTGACTGCTCACTCGCACCCGCGCCATGCCGGCCGATGCGGCAACCGCGATTTCCGGCGCGCGCAGCAGAGTGCCTGCCTCCAGCAACAGCGTTCCCTGACGGCTGTCGCTGCCGCGCCGATGCACGTTGTGGTAGGGCGAATTCACCACGGCGGCGCTCAGCGACGCGTAGCCTTCCGCGACCTCGAGCTGCTCGACCGGAATCACGCAGTCGCTGCCCGGAGGCAAAATCGCACCGGTCATCACTTCGATCGCGGCGTCGCCGCCGCCCAGCTTCATGGGCGGCGCGCCCGCCGCCTGAATGCCCTGGACGCGGAAGCGCTTGAGGCCTCTCCGCAATGCGTCGCTGTCCACCGCCATCCCGTCCATGGCGACGCGGTCGAAGGGCGGTTGATCGCGCTCCGCATAAATATTCTCGCGCAGCGTCGCACCGACACACTGCGTCAGCGGCAGTGATTCGATGGGCAGACACGTCAGCCGAGAGTAGATGGCCTCTTCGGCCAGACGCGGAGTAATGAGCGTTCCAGCCTGCATAGTAAAGTTGCGGCGGAGTTGCTCCGCCGCGCTCAAAGTTACGACTTCTGTTTGGCCTTGAAAATCTTCAGTTGTTCATTAAATCGTCCGACAACGGCCTGCAGTTCATCGACGGCGGCGTTGTTTTTCTGCACCAATATCTTTTGCTGCTCATCCGCCTTTTTCTTTTCGTCAGGCGTCAGCTTCTTGGGATCCTTGGGGGTGGCGGCGTCCATCTCGAGCTTGAGACAATCCAGATAGGTGTTCATCTCGCCGTTGAACCGGTCGAAGTCATGCTTCGCGGCAATCATCTGGTCCTTGGTTGCGGTATTTCCGTCGGGGGGCGCGTCCGGGGAGCGGGGATAAGTGCACGTTGCCTGTGCGTGTGCGGCGGTGCCAAGTGCGAAAACCAACGTGAGCGGTATCCAAGCCTTCATCGGGAATCCTCTTTATTCGGTAGGAATGAGTTAATCAGAGCCATTGCGATCTTACGGCCAAGGGCGAAGAGCCGCCAGCATTCAACGTCGCAACCGTAAGTCGCTGATTTTGTAGTCGAATTAGAGCGTGCGGACGGTGTTTGGTTCCATCAATCTGTCATCTCCGCGAGGGATTAAGGTTGTAGAGTTGCGTGGGATCGTTGCGGCGGAGCCCTTAGGACAGGCGTCTCGCCTGGGATTTGCCGCCGCGGTGCGCCACCGGCGGCGCGCCCCGAAGGGCTTCCTTAAGGCAATGATGTCGAATTGAGCCCGTGCCGTTCGACTGTTCAACGGCGAATCACGCCGACAACGGAGTTTGAAATGCAGTATCTATTACTTATCTATTCGAACGAAGCGGAGATGGCGGCGAGGACCGCGTCCGCAGTGGCGTCAATGACGGCGGAATATACGGAGTTTACCAAGGGAATCATCCAGGCCGGCCATTTCAAGGCGGCCGACCGGCTGCGGCCCACGTCCGCGGCCACCACCGTGAGAGTCCGCAACGGCCAAGTGGCCGTGACCGATGGACCATTTGCCGAGACCCGCGAGCAATTGGGCGGGTACTACCAGGTCGAGGCGAAGAACCTCGACGAAGCCACCGCCATCGCGGCGCGCATCCCCGGCGCCAAATATGGCAGCATCGAGGTACGGCCGATCTGGCCGGTCGAGGCGTAGGCGCTCGGTTGCCGCGCAGTCCATGAGCGTGGGCCCCATCGATCGAGTAGTCGACGAGGTCTTCCGCCGAGAGGCGGGTCGTGTTCTCGCAACATTGATCCGCCTGCTCGGCGATTTCGATTTGGCGGAAGAGGCGCGCCAGGAGGCGTTCACCGCCGCCATTGAACAATGGGAGTCGACCGGGGTGCCGGCCAATCCACGTGCTTGGCTGATCAAGGCCGGCCGCAACAAAGCGGTCGATCGTATTCGCCGCGACGTGGTCTTTCGGACCAAAATCATCGATTGTGAGACCGCCAGCGCCGAGGCGGATGCGGCAGCCGTGCCCGAAGACGAGGACGACAGCACCTTCGGGGATGACCGGCTGCGTCTGATATTTACCTGCTGCCATCCTGCGCTCAGCGCTGAGGCGCATGTGGCATTGACGCTGCGCGAAGTGTGCGGACTCACCACGCAAGCCGTAGCCCGTGCCTTCCTGGTGAGCGAGGAAACCATGGCGCAGCGCCTGGTTCGCGCCAAGAAAAAAATCCGCGACGCCGGAATTCCCTATGAAACTCCGGAGCCGCCCCTGTTCAATCAGCGAATCCACGGCGTGCTCGCGGTGGTCTACGGAGTGTTCACCGAAGGGTACGCGGTGACGACGGGAACCCGACTCGTCGACGCCGAATTGTGCGCGGAGGCCATCCGCCTGGGCCGTTTGCTCGATGAGCTGCTGCCGGTCAATCCTGCCGTGATGGGCTTGCTCGCCTTGATGCTGTTGCACGACGCGCGGCGACCGGCCCGCGTCTCGCAAGACGGCGATGTGATTTTGCTGGAGGATCAAGACCGGACGCTGTGGGATCAGGCGAAGATCGCCGAGGGACTGGCGCTGGTCGACCGGGCGTTGAGCACTCCGGGACCGTTGAGCCCCTATGCCGTTCAAGCGGCGATCGCCGCCTTGCACGTGCGGGCGCGGAAGAAAGAGGACACGGATTGGCCTCAGATTGTCGGACTCTACGAGGTGCTGCTGCGGCTGCAACCGAGTCCCGTCATCGAGCTGAATCACGCGGTAGCCGTCTCCATGGTGGACGGTGCGGCGCGCGCACTCGATCTCGTCGATTCGCTAACGGCGCGCGGACAAGTGAGCGACTATCACTTGCTCCACGCGGCGCGAGGGCGATTTCTGCAGCAACTCGGGCGCCCGCGCGAGGCCCGCGAAGCCTACCGCTCGGCGTTGGCCCTCGCCACGCTCGAGCCCGAGCGCCGCCTGCTGAAGGCGCTGATCGAGGGCATCGACGGATTGCCCGCCGGGGTTTGAGCTCAGGAATGGTCCGCCGGAGCGATGTTGCGCGCGTGCAGTGCCATCGCGATGAGGGCTGAGCCGCCGAACACCAAGTTGATGCCGACGAGCAGGCCAATCGCCCAAGCAGCCGTGCCGGGAAGTCCCGCGAATATGATCGCCGCGAGGAAGAGATCGACCACACCGCTGAACAGCATCATGCTCCAACGCCCCGAAAGCTCGCGTTTGTGCTCGAGCGCATACAGGATCGATACCACGCCTTCAAGAACCAGAAACACCGTCAGGATCAAGGTGAGGGACAATGCGCCCGACAGCGGCCATGCGAGCAGCACGATGCCGGCCACGGTGCCGATGACGGCAGAGAGCAGAGACCACCCAAACCCGGGCGCGCCGCGCGTGCGGAACGTGGAAATCAGGCCGACGATTCCGCTCATGAGCAGCAGCCAGCCGATCAGGACCTCGACCGCGATCGTCGCAATCGGCGGGACCACGATGGCCAAGATCCCCAGTATAAATAGAATGATTCCCTCAGCCAGAAAGAGACGCCAATGCGCATGCAAGGAATTGGCCACCGCTGATTGAAGGCGATCGAGGTCAGCTTGATTCGTTGACATGATGCGAGTCCTCTAGAGTGCTGGAGGTGGCGCCATGTTACCGGCATTTCCGTGCCGCGTGTGGGATGGCTAACCCTGCGCCAGACCGGCGGCCAGCCGCCCGAGAATTTCCGTCCAGCCTCCCTGGGTACGCTCTGCATACTCGGGAAGCACTCCCTCGTGCGTCAACGTGAGCTCGCACCCGCTCTCCCGTGGAACGATGTCAATGCACACACGGGTTCTCTCAGTGGAGTATTTTGGAACGCCGAAGGTGAAGACCAGGCGGCGCGGCCGGTCGATGTCGACATACTCGCCGCAATGCTCGACATCTTCCCCGTCGCGCCGATCCACAAAGATGAACCGGCCTCCGATCCGTGCATCGATCTCGACGCGCACCATCTGGCCCGTCGCCGTAGCGAACAGCCATCGGCCGGCGGTCTTCGGATCGAGCCAAGCGTCGAAAACGCGCTCGGCCGGGGCGTCGAAGCGGCGTGTGACTCGCACGGTGGGTCGGGTGTCAGAGGTCACGTGTTTGCTCCTTTCTTGCCGGAAGAGATTGCCGCTTCCGCATCCTCGGCGCGCAAGGCGGCGTCGAGGGCGTCAAGTTGATCGGTCCAGAAGCGCTCATAGAAGCGCAGCCATCCGTTTGCCGCCGCCAGGGGCGCCGGTTCGAGCCGGCAGAAGTGTGACCGGCCCTCGACCCGGCGGCGCAGAAGCCGGGCGCGCTCGAGCACTTTGACGTGCTTGGACGCGGCGGCAAACGTCATCCGAAACGGCGCCGCCAGTTCGCCGATGCTCTGCTCACTCTTCGAGAGGCGGCGCAGCATCGCTCGCCGGGTGGGATCGGCGAGCGCCTGAAAGACGCGGTCCAGCGAGGCCGTTCGCCGTTCGATCATGAAGCACCCGAAATTGCTATACCCTATGGTTGAACATAGGCCAAATCCGGAGAAACGTCAACCAATTGGTATAATAAATGGAAGAAGCCGTTGGACGCCTGAATTAGGTTTCCAGAAACGCCCTGTGGACGCTAAACTGCGCGCCTGCGCCCGTAGCTCAGCTGGATAGAGCACCTGGCTTCGAACCAGGTGGTCGGCGGTTCGAATCCGTCCGGGCGCGCAATTTTCACAAAAATTTCTCCACGGCTTCACGTGATCGACTCGTCAACAGCCGATTCGATCCGCCGACAGACAACAAGCCGAGTTCGACAACTTGGCCGCAGGCCAAGTTGGACGCTGCCGCGCGCAGCGCGGCGGCGGTCCGGAGCGAAGCGGAGGATTCGCGGCGCAGCCGCGAACAATCTCTCCGGGCGCGCAAATTTTGTAGGGTATCGCCGACGAATGTCTGGTTCCCTTGCGTCCGAACGTACGACCACCGATATCATGCCTCTTGCGAAAGCTGACGAAGTCGGTCTCGGATCATGGGTACGCGTGCTTGACTTGTTCCATCGCCTGCCAAATGGCCAGGTAACGCCTGGAGGAAGTCTGGGTTCTGTAGCAGCGCGGCGATTTCGTGCGCGATATACGCGCGCACACGTGGAGCAGCCGCCTTGACATCATTCAATAATTCGTGCCGCCCATCAATTACTGTAATGATGTCTTCGAGATCGTGACTGGCAAGGAAATCACCCGAACCCCGTCCCCGAAAGGCTTCAAGCTTCGTCGCAAGGAACAGTGGAGGTGTAACGACCTTGATAGTGCACCCGCTCGGGAGTTGCACCGAGTGAGCGGTACGGATCGCCTCCGTAAACCAACGATTACCGAATCCAAGTACGCGCTCATCGGTAGGCATGACATCCAGCAGACCAGTTCCAATGGTCCACCGACAGATGGGTGCCCCCGGACTGCGGTCGTGGCTGAAACCTGCCTTCTCAAGTTTACGTTCGAGTGCGTGATACTGGGCGAGTGTCAGGACCTCAACGATTACGTCAACGTCCTGCGTTGCCCGAATTGGAGCCGAGGCGATGTCGGTTACAAGCAGCCCAGTCGTGCAACCGCCAACGAACACAAAACTTTCCCGCAGCGCTCCAAGCGTTTCCGCGACACGCTCAAGAAGTGCCAGATTTGGGTCAGCCGGATTCATGCAATTCGTTCGCTTAGAAGTCGAGCGGCGAGTTGTCGCTCTCGCGCTGTACCTCCGCGCAAAGCGTCAAATAGGGCAAGGAGCTCATATAGCACGCTGTCCTTTCGCGCGGCGCGCGGCGCGGTTGGGTACAGCGGATGAAAGGCGATGCCGCGGAGGTTGCCCTCAGCATCCGGCCAGACCGGCGGCAATTCGTTGGGTTGAGACACTTCGGTCACAAGGGGAGGCGCGGCGTATGCTGTCGGAATTCCGCGGGCGGGAGATCCGATGGTCGCGGGAAATGCATACTTCGCTCCGTGGAGAAGAAACTCTTTCAGGGACGCCCGGACGATAAGCGGCCGGTCGTCCTCGACGTTGACTAAACGCGCCGATCTTGATCGGCCGATGCTTGCATGCACTTCGGATGACGACATATCCACGGTGTCGGCGAGGTGACTATAGGTAGTATATTTCTCCCCGGCGGCGAGCAGCTTGAGCAGAACCATAAGATCCTGCGGTTTTAGGATAACCTGATGATTAATTTGGCGTTTCATGTTAAATTCGCTATTCGCGAATAGCGAATATATGCCCATTTAGGTGTCTCGGCAACAGACTTAGATGGATTGCTCAAACGAGAACAAATAGCGCCCGAAGGTACGGTAGGATCATGTCAACGCTCACAATTCGGTTACCGGATACCAAACATCAGCGGCTCAAAGCATTTTCGCGTGCGCAGGGCATTAGTCTGAACAAGCTTGTCGAAGAATGGGCCACCGTCGCTCTCGCGCAGCTTGACGCGGAAAATCGCTACCGATTACGCGCCGCGCGCGGTCAGCCTGAGACAGGCTTGGCGCTGCTTGATAAGCTCGATCGTTCCCTGCGGCGACGGTCACCGGCAAAGAAGAAGTAAAGGAAATACTGGAGACGCCCCGCACATTGAATTGACGCGGGACATAATGGTCAAGTTGGGTTGTGGTCATTTGAATCTGTGGCTTTGCTAGATTCTCGGCAGGGATAACGGGAAACACGTTGGACACTGAACTCTATCGACG
>WNFG01001650.1_pt1 | contig 20905 bp, 16 predicted proteins | sample 5400431 | NCBI WGS metagenome assembly WNFG01 (sample SAMN13153346, study PRJNA577476) | soil metagenome | isolation source: 120 cm saprolite under Douglas fir tree site 2 hole 3 replicate 2 | place: USA:California | collected 2015-04-18 | reverse complement strand
CGCCGCGCCAGCTGGAAAAGGCCATGTGCTGCTCCCTCCGCGCCCCGCGCGTTTCCGCTCGATCCGAGGATCGATCGAGGCATCCGTCCTCGCCGCAAGCTGGACGCTATTCGCCGCCGTAGTCTCGCTTCACTCCCGCGCTCGTCACATATCCCTCGGCCAGATCGCGGGCAAGCGCGGCGCCATCGCGCCGGCGCGGATCGCCGCAGCCGCCGCCGCCCGCGCTCTGCAGCAGGAAGCGCTCGCCGGCGCGCATCTCGAAGCGGCCCGACGAGGGCGTCGCGTATTCCCGGTCGGTGCCGAGCCTGATGACGAAGCGCGCGCCGCGGCCCGATTTGCCGCCCTCGATGCCGCCCGGCGGAAAGCGGCTCTTGTCGTAGCGGCGAATGACGGTGGCGTCTTCCAGGAGCTCGTATTCGCGCTCGAGGCTCAAGCCCCCGCGCCATTCTCCGGCCCCGCCGGAATCCGCGACCAGCTCGAAGCGGGTGATGCGGCAGGGAAACTCGGATTCGAGAATCTCGATCGGCGTGATGTGCAGGTTGCTCAGATGCGTGGCGGTGGCGGAGGCGCCGTCGTGGCCCCGGCCGCCGCCATAGGCCGAGCCCATGATCTCGTATTGCATGGTGGACTGGCCCGGCCGTCCCTTCGCCCAGGCGATGGTCAGCGCGCTCGACGAGCCGGCATTGGCGATCGCGCGCGCGGGATGAAAATGCCCGAGCGCCTCGAGGATCACGTCGACCAGCTTGAGGTTGACCATCTGATAATTGGAGACCGGGGCGGGCGGCTCCGCATTGGTGACGGTCCGCGGGGCGAATTTGAGCCGCACCGCGTCGCGCATGCCGTCGTTGAAATGCAGGTTCGGGCCGAGACAGCCGATCAGCGAATAGAACACGCAGGCCTCGACCATGGACGGCCGCAAGTTGACCGGGCCTTTGGCCTGGGGATCGCTGTCGGAGAAATCGAAGCTCGCGACGCCGTCCTCAATCGCGACGGTGACGGCGAGCTTCACGGGCTTCTCGATCTCGACGCCGTCGCTGTCGAGCAGGCCTTCGGCCGCGGCTCGGCCTTCCGGCAATCCGGCGATGGCGGCGCGCAGCTCGTCGGCCGCGCCCTTGAGGATGGCGGCGAAGGCGTCGGCGAGCGTGCGCGCGCCGAAGCGGCCGCACAATTCCTTCACGCGTGCGGCGCCCATCCGGGTGACGGCGATCTGGGCGTGCATGTCGCCGCGCATCAGCGCCGGCTGGCGGCTGTTGGCGAGGACGATGCGCTCGATGTCGGTCTGCGCGCGGCCCCCCGCCACGATCTTGATCGGAGGGAGCAGCAGGCCCTCCTGGAACATCTCGGTGGCATTGGCGGAGGTCGAGCCGGCGACCGCGCCGCCGACATCGGCCTTGTGGGCGATCGAGCCGGCAAAGGCGACGATCTCGCCCTCGGCGAAGACCGGCGCGACGAACGCCATGTCGGAGACATGGGGCAGGCCGCCCTCGTAGGGATGGTTGGAGACGAACACGTCGCCCTCCTCGATCGCCCGCGCCGGGCGGTCGTTGCCGTAGACCTGCAGGATGCGGCCGACGAGATGCCGGTAGACCGGGGCATGGAAGAACATCGGCGGCGACACGATCAGGCGTCCCTCGCGGTCGAGGATCACGCAGCTGAAATCGCGCGATTCGCGGATGATGGTCGAATAGCCGGAGCGATAGAAATGATAATGCATCTCCTCGACCAGGCTCGCGATCTTGTTGCGGAGAACCTCGATGGTGATGGCGTCCATGTTCACGTCTGCCGTTCCAGGATCAGATTGCGCAAGCCGTCGACCTGTCCGCGCCAGCCCGGCGGAACGATGGTGGTGGCGTCGAACTGCTCGACGATGGCCGGGCCGGCGATGACGGCGCCGATGCCAAGCCGGTCGCGCTCGTAGATCGTCGCATCGGTCATCGCGCCGCCGAGCGATATCGGGCGGCGGCCCTTGATCGCGTCGCCGGCGGCAGCGGGCGACGGCGGCTCCTCGCGCGGCTCGTATTTGGGCACGCGCACGCGCAGGCGCAGCCGATAGCTCACCACCTCGACCGGCCGCTCCTTGGCCGCATGGCCGTGGATCTGGGCGTGACGATCGTCGAACCGGTCGCGCGCCGCCGCCAACGAATCCGCGGTCAGACGCTCCCTGAACAATCCATCGAGCGGAGTGCGCAATTCATAGCCCTGGCCGGTATAGCGCAGATCGAGCTCGCGCGGCGAGCGGCCGCAATTCCGAGCGGATGTAGTCGTGCACCACGTCGGTGCAAAGCAGGCCGAGCGCCGAGAACGCGCCGGGCCGCGGCGGCACCAGGATGCGCCGCATCCCGAGCTCGTCGGCGACCGCGGCGGCATGCACCGCGCCGGCTCCGCCGAACGGCAGCAGCGTGAAGGCCGAGAGATCGACGCCCCGCTTCGCCGCGAACACGCGCACCTCGTCGGCCATGCGCATGTCGACGATGCGCTGAATGCCGGCCGCCGCCGCCAAGCCGTCCATCCGCAGGGGGTCGGCGACCTGCGCCTCGATCGCGGCGCGCGCGGCCGCGACGTCGAGCCGCTGCGCCCCGCCGAGGAAATAATCCGGATTGAGATAGCCGCACACGAGGTCCGCGTCGGTGACCGTGGGCCGCGTGCCGCCGCGGCCGTAGCAGGCGGGTCCGGGATCGGCGCCGGCGCTGTGCGGGCCGACGTTGAGAAAACCGCCGCCGTCGACCCAGGCGATCGAGCCGCCGCCGGCGGAGATCGTGGTCATGTCGAGGGCGGGCACGTCGACCTGCCGGCGGGCGATGACGCCCTCGGTGACCTCGAGCGGTGCGCCGCCCTCGATGAAGGCGATGTCGGCACTGGTGCCGCCCATGTCGAGCGTGACGAGGCCGTGCCGCGCGTCCTCGCGCGCGAGATAGGCGCTCGCCTGCGCGCCCGCGGCCGGGCCGGAGAACAGCGTGTGCACGGTGCGGCCGCCCGCGATCGCCGCCGAGAACGGCATGACGCCGCCGTTCGACTGCATCAGGAAGCGCTGCCGGCTCACCACCCCCGTCGCGTCGAGCTCGCCGTCGAGATGGCCGATGTAACGCACCATGACCGGCTCGAGATAGGCATTGAGCAGCGTGGTCGAGAGCCGCGGCCACTCGCGAATGCGCGGCAGGACCTCGCTCGACAGCGAGACCTGCACGCCGGGACATTCGGCCTCGATCAGGGCGCGGCTCGCCTCCTCGTGGGCGGGATTCATGAACGAGAACAGGTAGCAGACCGCGATCGACTCGACCCCCGCCGCCGCGAGCTCGCGGGCGGCCTGCCGCACGGCGTTCTCGTCGAGCGCCAGCAGCACGTTGCCGGCATGGTCGCAGCGTTCGGGGATCTCCTTGGTGAGGCTCTGCGGAGCGATCGCGGCCGGCTTGCGATAGAAATAGTCGAACAGATTGCCGTCGCGCGCCTGGTTCTGGATTTCCTGCACCGCGCGGTAGCCCTCGGTGATGAGGAGGCCGACCTTGGCGCCGCGCATCTCGAGGAGCGCGTTGGTGGTGATGGTGGTGCCGTGGGCGAAAAAGCCTATCTCCGCGGGCGCGACGCCGCTGGCGACGAGCTTGCCGATCCCGTCGAGCACGCCGAGCGCGGGATTTTTCGGCGTGCTCGCGACCTTCTCGACCCGGAGCTCGCCGGTCCCGGTATCGAGCAACACGAGATCGGTGTGGGTGCCGCCCACGTCGACGCCGAGCCGGTAACGGGAGGGGGTCATGCGAGCTTGCCGACGACGTGCTCGGTCGTCATGGCCGGACTTGTGAGCGGATTTGCAAACTACTCGTCGCGGTTCAGGTGATAGTCCGGCGTCGGCGGCGGGCCCCAGCCGGCGAGCGCGCGGTTGTCGCGGGTCCAGACCTTCGGCCGCTGCGGACGATCGGCATGCCACGGCCGCGGATCGAAATAGCCGAGCTCCTCGTCGAGCAGCCGGTCGAGCTCGGCGAAGAACTCGATGACGTGCTGGTCGGGATTGCGGTGATAGATCGAGACGTTGTGGCCGGGGCCGTGGCGCAGCGGCCCCCAGATGATCGGGATATGGTGGTGCGAGAGCACGTCGCAGCCGTGCTCCACGGCCGAGAAATCGCGCACCTCGAAGGCGATATGATGCATCCGGGTCCGCTTGCCGCGCAGGAAATTGACGGTGTGGTGATCCGGGTTGCAGCGCATGAACACGAAGAAGTCGCCGTTCCAGTCCGATACCTTGAAGCCCAGCACGCGCTCGTAGAACTCGCAGGTCTGCTGCACGTCCTCCACCACAAAGGCGCAGTGCCCGAGCTTGGTCGGGCCGACGCCGAGGACCTGCTGGTTGGGGGCGAGGTAGTCCCACTCCGGGAACAGCTCGATCGTCGTTCCCTTGTTGTCCTCGAAGGCGAGCAGCTTGGGCGTGCCGGGAAGATCGTCGCTGCGCAGCTCGCTCTTGATGCCCTCGCCGGCAAGCCCCTTGGCCAGCTCCGCGAGGTCCGACCCGGGCGCCACCTCGAAGGCGAGCTTCGCGCAGCGCGGCTCGGCGCCCTTCTTGAGCTGTACCACCAGCTGGCCGATCCTGGAGGCGAGCAGCGCCCGCTCCTTCTCGCGCGCAGCGAGCACGAGGCCGGACACCTGCGTGAAATGCTCGATCTGCCTGTCGAGGTCGGGCGTCTCGAAGGTGGCGTGTCCGATGCGTCGCACTTTGATCATGGCGTGTCCTCGCCGGGCTTCAGCCGTAGGTCTTGAGCACGTGGCGCGCGATGACCATCTTCATCACCTCGCTCGCGCCCTCGGTGATGCGGAAGCTGCGCTGCTGGCGCCACATTTTCTCGATCGGCAGGTCGGTGGTGAGTGCAATCCCGCCGTGGATCTGCATGCACTGGTCGGCGGTCTTGAACGCCATCTCGTCGGCGAAATATTTCGACAGATAGGCGTCCTCGCGCGCCTCCTCGCCCCGGTCGAGGCGGGTGGCGGTCTTGTAGACGAGGAGCCGCGCGGCCTGCAGCTCGATGAACATGTCGGCCAGCATCCACTGCACGGCCTGGCGATCGGCGAGCGGCCGGCCGAAGGTCGTGCGCTGCTTGGCGTAGGAGGTCGCCATTTCGAGGCAACGCTCGGCGACGCCGAGCGCGCGTGCGCCGTGCTTGACGCGGCCGATATTGAGCCATTGCTGGCCGAAGCGCATGCCTTCGCCCTCCTCGCCGACCCGATGGCTCGCCGGCACCCGCACGTTGTCGAGCACGATTTCCCAGGGCCGGTCGCCCATCATCGTCTCGTAGCAGGCGCCGAGCTTCACGCCCGGCGTATCGATGTCGACGATGAAACAGGAGATGCCGCCGCGCGAGCCCTTGGCGCGGTCGGTCGCCACCATCAGCTGGATGAAATCGGCGTCGCCGGCGCCGGTGATGAAGCGCTTGACGCCGTTGATCACGTAATGCTCGCCGTCGCGCACGGCGGTGGTGCGCATGCTGCCGGGATCGGAGCCGGCGTCGGGCTCGGTCTGCGCGAAGCAGGCCTTCTTCTCCCCGCGCAGCAGCGGCAGCAGGTACTTCTCCTTCATCTCGCCCTTGAGCGAATACAGAATCCCGCGCGCGGACGGGCCGGTGATCCCTTCGCCGCGCGCGGGAATGGCGATCGTGCGGGAAAGCTCCTCCCACACCACCGCGCGCGCCAGGATCGACATACCGCCGCCGCCATATTCCTCCGGCACGTCGAGCTGCCAGATGCCGAGCTGCTTGGAGCGCGTCTCGAAGCGCTCGAGGTATTCCGGCTTGATCGTCTCGCCTTCGGTCGTGTGACGCTCGATCGGAATCAATTCGTTGTCGACGAAGCGCCGCAGTCCGGCTTTGAGGATGCGCAGCTCCTCCGGCAGCTCGAAATCCATGCCTTCACGCTCCCTGCCCCTACTCCCGCCACGTCGTCCGCAGGTCGACGGCGACCGCGCCATGCCCCGCTCGACGCACGATGAGCGGATTGATCTCGATGTCGCTCAGCCTGGCTTGATGGTCGAGAAAGAAGCGGCCGAGCGCGAGCGCCGCGGCTTCGAGCGCGGCGCGATCGGCGGCCGGTCGCCCGCGAAATCCGGCAAGCAGGGTCGCGAGCTTCAGGCCATCGACCATCGCGGCGACGTCGTCCGAGCCCAGCGGAAGCAGTCGCAGCGCGGCGTCCTTGGCGAGCTCGACCAGCACGCCGCCTGCGCCGATGAGCAGCACCGGCCCGTAAAAGGGATCGCTGCGCGCGCCGACGATGGCCTCGACGCCGGCGACCATCTCCTGCACGAGGAAGCCGTCGATGCGCGCGTCCGGCCGCGCCGCGCGGGCCGACGCGGCGAGCGCCGCGGCCGCCGCCCCGACCGCCTCGCGGTCATGCAGGTCGAGCGCCACGCCGCCGGCCTCGGTCTTGTGCAAGATGTCGCGCGAGCGAATTTTCAATGCGACCGGGAAGCCGATGCGCTCGGCCGCGGCCGCGGCGTCGCCGGCGCCGGCGACCGCCTGGCTGTTCGGCAGCGCGAGACCGTAGCGCGCGAGCGTCGCCTGCAAATTTTCCGGCGAAAGATCGCTGAGCGGGGCGGGCGGCGGCGCGAGCGGACGGCGACCGCGACGCGCGGCGTGGAACCACAGGCCGTTGAGCGCGCGGATCGTCGGCTCGATCCCCTGCAGGAACGGGAAGCCGGCGGCCTCCTGCGCGGCGATGTGGCTTTCACCCACTTGGTGGATCATGCGGCCGAAGCCGACGATCGGCTTGTCGGTTCTCCCGAGCACCTGCCGCAGCGGCGTAAGGTCGCCCCAAGCGTCCGCCTTGCGCGGCATGTTCGAAGCCCAGGCCACCATGTCGATGTTGGGATCGCCCGCCGCGACGGCGCAGAGGTCCGCGGCGACCTGGAGTGTCGAGGGAATGCCCACGTCGAGCGGATTTTTCGGCGCGATGCCGTCCTGCATCATGGGACGCAGCGCCGCCTTGGTCTCGTCGGTGAAGTCGGGCACTGCCGCGCCTTCACTCTCGGCATAATCGTGGAGCAGGTCGACCGTTCCGCCCGAGGTGGTGACGAAACCGATGCGGGGACCCTTCGGCAGCCGTCCGCCGTCGAAGGCGAGCGCCGTCTCGACCAGATCGTCGAGCGAGCGGCAGTTGACGACGCCATAGCGCTCGCACATCGCGAGATAGGCGGCATAGTCGCCGGCAATCGCTCCGGTATGGGACTGCGAGGCGGCCTGCGATTGGGCAGTCGCGCCGGTCTTGATGGCGAGGACGGGCTTGCCCGTCGCCAGCGCGCGGCCGGCGGCATGCATGAAGGCCTCCGGTCGCCGGATGCCTTCGATGAACAGCACGACCTGGCGGGTCGCGGGATCGTCGATGACGAAATCGAGGTAGTCGGTAAGGCCGAGATCGGGTTCGTTGCCCGACGTGATGCAATAGGAATAGCGCAGCCCGCGGTCGGCCCCCGCTTTCATCCAGAATTGCAGCAGGCCGCCGGACTGGAAGATGCACGCGACCGAGCCTGGCGCGAGCCGGCACAAGTCGGCATTGGGGTAGCCGAACAGGCGCTCGCGGAAGGAATAGGCCCCCATGCAGTTCGGGCCGGCGACGCGCAGGCGGCTGTTGGCGACGAAGCCCGCGAGCCAGGCGCCGCGCGCCTTCGATTCCGGCGCATCTCCGTCGCCGATCATCGAGGCGTAGACGGTGGCGGATTTGACGCCGGCCGCCTCCGCGTCCGACAGCACGTCCGGCACCGCCGCCGCCGGCACGATCACCAACGCGTGGTCGACCGGCTCGGGGAGGTCGCGCAGCGACGGATGACACGGCTCGCCGAACACCTCTTTCTGTCGCGGATTGACGAGCGCGATCCGTCCGCGATAGCCGAATTCGCGCAGGTTCCTGAAAATCTCGCTCGGCCAGCGGGCACGCTCGGACGCGCCCACGATCGCGAGCGACTTGGCCTGCAGGGTACTGACCGCCGAGCGAAACAGAGTCTTCCCGGCCTTCGCCGCGCCCGTACCCGGCACCGCCCGCTCCCACGCCTGCATGGGTCTTTCTTAGGACGCTGCCGCGACCGGGTCAAAGCTCCCCGGGAGACGACCCCGCTACACCGACGGGATCGCCTTCAGCGCCGGAAACCAGCTGCCGACCAGCGTCGGCGGCCACGGCACCGCCATGAAATAGTCGAAGGCAAGCCAGATGAAGAAGACCAGCACGACGGCATAGGGAACGACGAGGGACCAGCGCTCGCTCGCCTCGTAGCGCATGAAAAAGACGACGAATATCGCCACCGTCGGAATGAGCCCGATGACCGCCATCACCCCCATGAAGCCGACGAGATAGCCGAAGAACCAGGCCGCGCGCACGATGATCTCGCGCACCGGAAGGTGGCCGGTATCGGAGGTCAGATCCATGTGGATCTTCTCCTCGACCTCGTGCTGGGCCTCCTCCGCCAGGCCTTCCGTTGCCGCCGCGGCCGGCTTTCGGCACATCTCGTTGAACAGGCTGAGCGCTGCCGCCGACAGGCCGACGACGCCCACGACCAGCGGCACGATCTTGGCGCTGAAGTCCCAGTTGAGCGAGGCCGCCACCGCCGCGCCGATGAGCACGATCATGAACGCCGTGAACAGCTGCGCGGGACGCAACGTCGGGCGCTGGAAGCTCATCAGCATCCGCTGCACGCCGCCTTGGCCGCGCACGTCCTGCAGGAACGGCCGCACCAGGCCGAGAATGGCGAGCGCGAACAGGCCGAACACGATCGGACGCAGCATCCAACTCAGCCCATAGCGCTCGATAGAGATGAACAGATAGCGTTCGATGGTATCGCCAAGCACCACGCCGAGAATGAGCGGCGGGCGCGGCCACTTGAACTGTTTCATGATCCAGCCGACCAGACCAAAGAACAGCAGGGTGAAGAGATCGCCCCATTGGCGGGTGGCCTCGAAGGCGCCGATATAGATGATGCCGAGCACGGCCGGCAGGATGAGCGAATAACGCAACGTCGCGAGCTTCGCGAATTGCGGGCTGAACGCGTAGCACAGGCCGGCGCCCAGGACGTTGGCCAGCGCGATCGACCACACCATGGCGTAGGTGACGCTGAGATGCTTGGTGAGCATGTCGGGGCCCGGCACCAATCCGTGGATCAGGAACGCGCCGAGCAGGATGGCCATGGTGGCGCTGCCGGGGACGCCGAAAGCGACGGTCGGAACGAGCGCCCCGCCCTCCTTGGCGTTGTTGGAACTTTCGGATGCGATTACGCCCCGCACGTCGCCCTTGCCGAAGGTCGCGCTCGCGCCCTTCTCGGTCTTGAGCGCGTGTCCATAAGCGAGCCAATCGACGACCGAGGCGCTGATGCCGGGGATCGAACCGATGCCGCCGCCGATCCATGAGCAGCGCATGATCAGCCACCAATGCCGGAAGCAGTCCTTCACGCCCTGCCACTGGCCTTTGTAGATGTTGGCGGTGCCGGTATCGGCCGAGATCGCGACCCGGGCGATCAACAGATCGCACAATTCCGGCAACGCGAACACGCCGAGCAGCAGCGGCGTCAGCGGCAAGCCGTCCCAGAGATAGAGGCTGTCGAAGGTCCAGCGCAGCGTGCCGGTCTGCGGATCGGTGCCGATCATCGCGATCATGACGCCGAGGCAGCCGGCGGTGATGCCGCGCAGCGGCGCGTTGCCGGACAGAACCGCGACCATCGATATGCCGAGCACGGAAAAGGCCAGCAGCTCCGGCGACCCGATGAACAGCATGACCGGGCGCAGGATCGGAATGCTGACCGCCATGAGCAGCGCGCCGAACACGCCCCCCATCAGCGACGACATGTAAGCGGCGCTGAGCGCGCGGCCGGCCTCTCCCTTCTTCGCCATCGGGAAGCCGTCGAGCACCGTCGCCGCCGAGGCGGCGCCGCCGGGCACGCCGAACAGGATCGCCGGAATCGGGTCGCCGGTGGCGGTCGTCGCGCCGAGGCCGAGCAGGAGCGCGAAAGCCGAGTACGGATCCATGTTGAACGTGAACGGCAGCAGCATCGCCGTCCCGGTCAGGCCGCCGATCCCTGGGATGATGCCGAGCACCAGGCCCATGATGCAGCCGAGCCCGAGGAACATCAGGCGCTGCGGCTCCATCAGCAACAGGAAGGCGTTGCCCGCGGAGACCGCCATGAAGCCGATTTCCGCCCCGATGCCGTCCATTCCTTCCCCTCCGCAGCATCCGCTCCGCGCGCGATCCCGCGACGAGGATCTCGCGCGGGCACGCTCGCTCCTGCCTGTGCAAGCAGGGCCAGATTCAAGAATTCGGAATGACGGCGTGCATCACGCCGGTTGAGCTCGCATCCGACTGTCGCCCTCCCCGAGCTCCGTTGCGGCGGCCGGCGCTCGGGACCGCGTGGCCGCCCGGTTCCACTTCTTTTGCTTGTCATGTAAGCAGAAGATACGACGACGGAAAAGTCGTCCCGGGCGGTCCGCGGGCGGATACATTGACGCAGAGTCCCGCAACCAGCGCGCGGAGATTTCGACGAGGTGGAGGATGCAGCTCGACCGCATTGAGGGAAAGCCCGACGAGACCGTCGCCTGGGGCAGCGACGTCGCGGCTCAGATGCTGCGCCGCCTCGGCGTCCCGTACGTCAGCCTGAATCCCGGCGCGAGTTATCGCGGGCTGCACGACAGCATGGTCAATCATCTCGGCAACGAGCGGCCGGGTATCCTGCTGTGTCTGCACGAGGACCATTCGGTCGCGATCGCGCACGGCTATGCCAAGGCGACCGGCGAGCCCATGGCCTGCGTGCTGCACAGCAATGTCGGGCTCCTGCACGGCATGATGAGCCTGTTCAATGCCTGGTGCGACCGCGTGCCGATGATCGTGCTCGGTGCGACCGGCCCGCTCGACGCCGAGAAGCGTCGCCCCTGGATCGATTGGATCCATACCTCACGCGACCAGGGCTCCTATATCCGCTCGATCATCAAGTGGGACGACCAGCCGTCCTCGCCGCAGGCGCTGGTGGAATCCATGTGCCGCGCCAACGTCGCGACGCGGACGGCGCCGACGGCGCCGGTCTACATCTGCCTCGACGCCGGCTTGCAGGAATCGCGGCTCGACCGGGAGCCGGAATGGCCGGAGGTCGCGCGCTTCGTGCCGCCCGAGCCGCCGCGGCCTGGAAAACGCGCGGTCCGGGAGGCTGCGGCGCTGCTGTCGCGCGCGGAGCGGCCGGTGATCATGTTCGGGCGCGGATCGCGCAAGCCGGAATTCTGGGGGCCGCGCATCCGCCTCGCCGAGCAGATCGGTGCCTGCGTGGTGACCGATCTCAAGCAGGGCGCGATGTTCCCGACCGATCATCCCGCGCATCACCTGCCGCCGTTCAACGTTCTGCCCAAGCCGGCGCGCGAGCTTCTCTGCGAGGCCGACGTCATTCTGGCCTTGGACTGGGTCGATCTCGGCGGCGCGTTGCGGCAGGCCAAGGCGGCGGGAAAGCTGGCCGCCAAGGTCATCGCCGCGACCCTCGACCAGAACCTGCATACCGGGGCCAATATGGAATATCAGGCGCTCGCGGCGCTCGACGTGTCGATGGCGACGACCGGCGACCTCGCGGTCGAGGACTTGCTGGAATCGTTGGGCTCGGATCGTCGCAAGGAGCCATGGAAGGCGCGTCCGCCGGGGCGGCCGACGCCGACCGATGGGCCCGGCATCACCATGGAGCAGATCGCCTCGGCGCTGCGCGCGGAATTCAACGACCCCGAGAACGTCAGCTTCTGCACGCTCGGCCGCGGCTGGCCGATCGACATCTGGCCGCTTCAGAACGGCTTGGCCTATCTCGGCAAGGACGGCGGCGGCGGATTGGGCTCGGGGCCCGGCCTGTCGGTCGGGGCGGCGCTCGCCCTGCAGGGTCTCGGCCGCCACGCGATCTCCATGCTCGGCGACGGCGATTTCTGCATGGGTGCGACTGCGATCTGGACGGCGGTGCGCCATCGCATCCCGCTGCTCGTCCTGGTCAACAACAACCGCTCCTATTTCAACGACGAGCTGCACCAGGACACGGTGGCGCGCAGGCGCGGACGCGAGGTTAAGAACCGCTGGATCGGATTGCGCATGGAGGACCCCGCGCCCGACATCGCCAAGCTCGCCGAGGCGCAGGGCGCGGTCGGAATCGGACCGGTGCGGACCGCGGCCGAGGTGAAGGCGGCGATCGCGAAGGCCGTATCGGTGCTGAAGTCGGCCGGCGTCTGCGTCGTCGACTTTCACGTCGATCCGCCGCCCGACCGCTCGGACGGCATCGCACACCGCGCCACCGGGGATTGACGGGACGCGGCACTCGGCGCCGGAATTCAGGGGTATCGAAAATGAGTGACGACCCGCCATGGCCGACCGAGCTGCGGCTGCACAAGGACCGCAAGGCGCTGACCGTCGCCTTCGACAATGGGGAGACCTTCGATCTCGGCGCCGAATACCTGCGGGTCAAGAGCCCGAGCGCCGAGGTGCAGGGCCATTCACCCGACGAGCGCAAGACCGTCGCGGGCAAGAAGAACGTGCTCATTCTCGAGGTGAACCCGATCGGCAATTATGCGGTGCGGCTCGTGTTCGACGATCTGCATTCGACCGGCATCTATAGCTGGGACTATTTGCTCGCGCTCGGCCGCAATCGCGCGGCTTATTGGCAGGACTACCTCGACGACCTCGCCGGAAAGGGGCTCTCGCGCTGAGCGTCCGTCGGGCGCGACAGAACGCGTAACGCTCCGACTGGTCGATCGAATTCGGCCGATCTCGAGCACCTTCTCGCCTGATCGTCCCGTCGACGGTCGAGGTCGTGCGGCTCACGATCCGCGGGCTTTCCCGCCGTCTTTACGATGTCTTTCCGATTATTTTACCCGCGATCCGGGAAACCCCGGGGATTTCCCGGGGTTTTCAACATAAGTATATGTTGCCGACGCGTGCCACCTTTGCGTGCTTTGCGCTTTCGGTTGAATAGTTCTATCAAGCCGCGAGCCGCACGACGAATAGGAGGCCCTTATGCCGGCAATCAACTTGAAAAGCATGGATGTCGATGCATTGCTTTCGCTGCGCGCCGATATCGATAGAAAGCTCCATCAAAAGCGCGGCGAGCTCGAGCAGCAGCTTTCCCGCCTGGGTCCCGGAAGTGCCGTCGACGGACGCGGCGGTTTTCGAAAGGCGCGCGGATGGGGCCGCGGTTCTGCAATGAAAGGGCGCAAAGTGCCGCCGAAATACCGCGGGCCGGCCGGTGAAACTTGGGCCGGCCGCGGCGCGCGGCCGCGCTGGCTCGCGGCGCTGCTCAAGCAAGGCCATAAGGTCGAGGAGTTCGCGATCAACAAATTGGCCGCGGCCCGCAAGGCAACCGTTACGAAAAAATCCCGCCGCAAGCGGAAATGAATGCGGACGACGGCGCCGGCCAAACCCCATCCGACACAGATTCGTACGGCATGGCGCCGCCATCAATGACGGCGGCGCACGGCACCTTGCTTTCCTGAAAACGATATTGCAGGGTCCAAAGCGGCATCTCGACGAATCGGCTTTGGCTGAAAGGGTCAAGGCGCCGATTCGCGTTCGCCAATCGGACACCGATTATGACTATTCGCTTCATTGGAATTGCATGAGGGATTTACGAGGAATTTAGGGGAACCCGACTTTTCAACAATTCCACAGGGCCCCGACAGGCGGGAGGCCCGTGGAGGTATTGCGGTCCGAACCGGACATGGATTTTGAAAATTAACGAGCGACGAGGCGATTGCTGCATTGCAAGGGGCTATGGCACCAGCCAATCGTTTTCCTTACCTGCGGTATCTCGGTAGCATCGGACTGCAAGTACAACCGAAGTCAACATTTTGCACGTGCAAAGATTAGGTATTTTAGGCTAAGCCGGTACAACTTTCTCCAGGAGCTGGTCATGGCCAAAGCGAATCTTACATCGATGTCAGTCGATGCCCTTCTCAAGCTTCGAGATACTATCGGGAGTGTCCTCGGCCAAAGGGCCGACGAATTGAAGTCGCAGCTCTCGCGGCTGGGCGGGGATGCGGTCGGTAACGGCCGGCGAGGCCGGCGAGGCCGGCGGGTAAGCGCGATGAAAGGGCGGAAGGTCCCCGCCAAATACCGCGACCCGGCGAGCGGGGAGACCTGGGCAGGCCGCGGCGCGAGACCGCGCTGGTTGGTTGCCAGGCTCAAGGCAGGCAAGAAGCTTCAGGATTTCTTGATCGATAAATCGGCAAAGAAGGCCCGCAAGAAACGCCGTAAGAAGAAATAACCTGCGGGCGGCGGACCCGCCTCCAAAAGAATCCTCTGCGCAATCCTGCGTCTAACAAGCGCAGGCAATGTGCGGCGTCTGAACCGGCGCCGGGCAGGTGGTCGCCGGGGTAGCGACGAATTTTTCGCGCCGCCTTGTTGTGGCGCGGCTCGCGCCGCAACCTTCATCCATTCGATGGCGAGCCAATGGCGACACTATGATCACGGTAATCGTTGAAACCCATTGCGTTATCCCTTTCGCGGCAGATACGGGCTGTGCCGATAAACCGTAGGCGGCAGCAATTTCTGCGGAAAGTAATTGCAGAGAACGGAACGGAGACCGTCTGCTGCGAAAGTCGGCGCTTTGATGCGCTGTCGCGACGATTGCTGTTCGATCGACTGGACGTCAGGCGCCGGCACGCACCACGCGCTTGATCTTGTCGAGCGTGAAGGTCTGCCCGCCGATCGAGAGCGCCGGTGGGCTTTGGGTGAGGTCGACCGAATCGACCCGGCCCTGGACCTCGCTCGGGATCGAAACCGCCTGGCCGCTGGCGTCCTTGGCGCTCACCGAGATCGTGTAGTTGCCGTCCGGCCATTTTACGCCGTTGTTGTCGCGGCCGTCCCAGGCAAAGTTCTGGGTGCCCGCCTGCAAGGTGTAGCGGCCGCTATAGACGGTCTGCCCGGTCGAGCTCGTGATCGTGACGGTGGCGGCCGCCGGCTTGGGCGCCTGCAGGCTCCAGATCGCCTGGCCGCTGGCGAGCGCGGCGGTCTGGCCGTTGACCGCGACGGTCTGGCCCACATAGGCGAGCGCGGTGGTCGCCTGCGCGTTCTTCTCCAGCGATACCAGCGTCGCCAGTTGATCGTTCTGCTTCAGCTGTTGCTCCACCTGCGCGAACATCACGAGCTGCTGGGTGAACTGGTTGGTGTCGAGCGGGTCGAGCGGATTCTGGTTCTTGAGCTGTGTCGTCAACAGCGTCAGGAAGGTCTGGAAATTGTCGGCTATCATGTGCTGGCCGACGCCGGTCGAGCCGGTCGAGGAGCTGCCGCCGGCGGTGGCCGCCGTCGCGGCGGTGATCGACGGGGTGACGGGATTGAGAACGGGGTCGGCCATTTGGGTCCTCACACGCGAATATCGATGCCGGTGCCGAGCTGCAACGAGCGGTCACGGTTTCCCGGCAGGCTGTCGACCGCGTCCATCTCGGGATCCTGAACGACGAGCTTGGCGGCGGCGCCCCAATAGCTGTCGCGGGAGTCCTGGTTTGCGCCGCCGAACGATTGGTCGCGCAACGTGAATTGCATGCCGTTGTCGCTGGTCTTGAGACCGGCCTGCTGCAGCGCGCGCTCGAGCTCGGGCGCCTCGCGCCGCAACAGCTCGAGCGTCTCCGCCTTCTCGGCCACGAGGCGCGAGCTGACCCGGCCCTCGCGATCGACGTCGAGGCGCACGTCGATCCGTCCGAGCTCCGGCGGATCGAGCCGGATCTCGAAGCGGTTGCTGCCGGCTTGCGCGCGCGCCGCGATTTGCAGCGCGAGCCCCGCGATCGGCACGGCGGTGGCGATCGAGCCGGCGGCATAGCCCCCGGCGGGAGCGGCGGCCGCGACGACGTTCGCCGCTCGCTCGCCCGGTTGCTGCAGGACGGCGAGCTGGGTCACGGACCTGTCGGCTGCGCCGTCCGCTTGCGTCTCTGCCGGCGGGCGGATCGAGGTCTCGCCAAGCTTTTGCTCGGCCTCAGCGCCGACCGGACGCACCGGACGCGCGCGCGCGACCTCGCTCTGGCCGGAGGGGGGCGCGTTCGGTCCGGCTTTCGCCTCGACTCGCGGATCATCTTGTTCGTCGCCGCCCGCGGCCGGCGCGGCATCGTCCGTGCCGCCGCCCGGCTTGGCATGGACCGCCTTGGTTGCATTGTTGCCGCTGCTGCGCGCCTCGATGCCGCTGAGCCCGGCTGCGCCCTTGCGCGGCGGCTGACCCTTGCCGTCCTCGGCAGCAGGACGCCCGGCGCCTTCCGGCGGCGCGCCGCGGGTGCCGGCAGCTGCCGCGGCATTCGACGGCGCGAGCTCGGCGATGATCGCCGCCCGATCGGAGGCTGGCTCCCCGGCCGGGATGACCGGCCCATTGGCGACTGGCACGTCCGTGATCGGCACGGCCGCAGGGGGCGGCGCGGCGATCGCGGCGACTTGTGCCGGCGCCACCGCGACGACGACCGCCTGTGCCGGGGCCGTCCCGTCCGAGGTAGGGGCGGGCGGGCCGGTATCGGTCCCCGCCGGCTTCACGTCGTCGATCGCCGATATCGTCGCGTCCTCGAGCTTCGAGGCCTTCTCCTTGACTTCGGTCCCGCCATCGGTGTCGGCGGTCGCGGCTGGTGCCGGTGGTGGCGTGGCCGCCGATTGGTCCTCGCTTCCGCAGTCCGTATTCTCCGCGATTTGCGGGACGATGCTGGGTTGCGCGTCGCCGGTCGGTGCGTTGGGCTGGATGCTGGCCGGCAAGCCGCTCGCCGCGGCGAGGAGGGAGCCTTGAGGACTGGGGGACGCGGTCGGGGTGTCGTCGGTCTCGCCGAGGAGCGCGACGAACTCCGCCGGCTTGGCCGTGGCGGCGGCGTGGTGGCGCGCGCCGACGCCATGGCGATGCGGCTGGATTACGCTTGCTTCAGGCGCGACGCGCGGCACGAATAACCTCCCGCAAGGGCTCGACCAGCCCCGGGGTTGCAAGCCATGGGCCACCCCCCGAACTCTCGGCCATCCTCTAGAACTTCATTTGTTTCAATAGCTTGAGGAATGGCTCCGGAGTCGCCGCGGCCCGCGCGCGGGGCTTCTTCGGGCGCGACCCCGGCAAGAACTGCCGCGTCGACGCCCGGTCCCGCCGCGTCCGTCGCCCCGTGCGGTCCGCCGCTCGAATGCCTATAATAAGGCCGACGTAACTGGGCGACTTGAGCGCGAGTTGGCGCGCGTGACTGAGTTTGTGTGCGCGCGATCGCGCTTGTGGCCGCGCGGATGATGAGGCCGGAAATGATGCTCAACAGCCTCGATGTCGAAGGCCGGCCGCGGGACACCCGGGTGGTCGTCGCGATGTCGGGCGGCGTCGATTCCTCGGTCACGGCGGCGCTGCTCGAGGCCGAAGGTTACGACGTCGTCGGCGTGACCCTGCAGCTCTACGACCACGGCGCCGCGACCCACCGCAAGGGCGCCTGTTGCGCCGGCCAGGACATCTACGATGCGCGCGCGGTGGCGGAGCGGATCGGCATTCCCCACTACGTGCTCGACTACGAGAGCCGCTTCAAGGAGATGGTGATTGACCGCTTCGCCGAAAGCTACGTCGCGGGCGAGACGCCGGTGCCGTGCGTCGAGTGCAACCAGTCGATCAAGTTCCGCGACCTGCTCGTGACCGCGCGCGAGCTCGGCGCCAAGGTGCTGGCGACCGGCCATTACGTCGCGTCGCGGCCGCTGCCGGCCGGCGGCCGCGGCCTCTATCGCGCCCGCGAGGAGGACCGTGATCAGAGCTATTTCCTGTTCGCCACGACCCGCGAGCAGCTCGATCTCCTGCGCTTCCCGCTCGGCGACAAGTCCAAGGCGGAGACGCGCGAGCTGGCGCGCCGGTTCGACCTCCCGGTCGCCGACAAGCACGACAGCCAGGACATCTGTTTCGTGCCGTCCGGCCGCTACAGCGAGGTGATCGAGCGGCTCAAGCCCGGGGCCGCCGAGCCCGGCGACATCGTCGACCTCGACGGCCGCGTGCTCGGCCGCCATTCCGGCATCATCCATTTCACCGTCGGCCAGCGGCGCGGGCTCGGCATCGCCGCCGGCCATCCGCTCTACGTGGTCCGGCTCGATGCCGCCGCGCGCCGCGTCGTGGTCGGGCCGCGCGATGCCTTGCGCACCAGCCGGATGCGGCTGCGCGAGGTCAACTGGCTGGGCGAGGGCAGCATCGACCATGCGCTGTGCGCCGGCTGGCACGAGGTCTTCGTCAAGGTGCGCTCGACCCGGCCGCCGCAGCCGGCCTGGCTGAGCCGCGGCGCCGGCGGCGTCGAGGTCGATTTCGTCGCCAGCGAGGACGGCGTCTCGCCCGGGCAGGCCTGCGTGTTCTACGACGCGGCCGACGGTCAGGCGCGGGTGCTCGGCGGCGGCTTCATCCAGAGCGCGGTGCCGGCGGCGCCGACGCTGCCGGCGCGCGAGGCTCGCGCGCTGTCCCGCGCGAGCGGCCTGTAGCCGCAGCCCGCATGGAGCGAAGCGGAATGCGGGCTGCGTGCCGCGCGGCATCAATCCCGGCTCCTTCCGGGCTGCGATCGATGCGACGGCCTGAGTGACGGGGGTGATGGCTGGCGAGATCGACATAAGCACGGTCGCCAAGGCCTATGCGCGCTGGGCGCCGATCTACGATTTCGTGTTCGGCGCGGTGTTCGACGCCGGCCGCAAGGCCTCGATCGCGGCAGCCGAGCGCGTCGGCGGACGCATCCTCGACGTCGGCATCGGCACCGGCATTTCGCTGATGGACTATTCGGCCGCGAATCGCATCGTCGGCGTCGATTATTCCGAGCCGATGTTGCGCAAGGCGCACGGGCGCGTCGCCGGCCACCGGCTCGCGCACGTGGATGCGCTCGCCGTGATGGATGCCCGGCATCTCGGCTTCCCCGATGCCTTTTTCGACGCGGTGGTCGCCCAATACGTCATTACCGCGGTGCCCGACCCGGAGGCGACCCTCGACGAGTTCGCCCGCGTCACCAGGCCGGGCGGCGAGATCATCCTGGTCAACCACCTCGGGGCCGAATCCGGGCCCCGCCGCGCGTTCGAGCAGGGCTTTGCGCCGGTGGCGCGGCGGCTCGGCTGGCGGCCGGAATTCCGCTGGGAGCGGCTGGCGCAATGGGTCGGGCGGCACGGCGGCGTGCGCGTCGTCGAGCGCCGCCCGATGCCGCCGTTCGGGCACTTCTCGCTGATCCGCTTCGAGCGGGTGGCGGCGCGCAAGGCGACCGACGGCGGCAACGCGCGTTAGGCATCGCCGTGGGCCGCATCCTACGTGCTAGCGGCCATCGAGCGCGCGGTTGGCCAGCAATCCGATGAAACTCTCCTCGTTGATCTCGCGCCAGACGGTGCGCGCCTGGTCGTCGTCGCGCGGATATTCGACCACGAATACCGGCTTGCCTTCGGCCGCCAGCATCTTCAGGCGCCCGATGTTCCGGCGAATGCCGTCGGCGAGGTTGCGCTCGCCGTCGGTGTTCTCGCCATAGAACAGGTCCTCGCGCGCAAAGGCATCGATCGCCCGGCGAAACTTCGGATCGGGGATCAGGGCGTCGCCGTTCTGCGAGACCACCAAAGAATCCGCGCGCTTCGACTTGGCCCGCTGCGAGACGCGATTGACGAGCTCCACCATGTCGTCCCGGTGGCCCATGGTCTCGAACGCGTCGACCCGGTCGAGGTAGACGCCGTCGAATCCGGCGGCAATGATCGTGTCGACGTATTGGAAGACGATCGCCTGCCAGTCCGGGTGCCAGAAGCGCACGTTGTAGTTTCCCGGCCATTCCGGATCTTCGCGGCCGAGCCAGGCCCGCGAGCGCAGCGGCCAGTACCAGCGATAGTTCTCGGCCTCCCCGATGCTCATGTAGGCGAGCACGATGCGGCGCGAGCCGTCGGGCTTGTGGCGCATCGCGTCGACCTCGTCCTTGGTGAACGGACGTTCCTCGCCGCCATAGTCGATCACCGCCATGTCGGCGGACGAGGCGGCGATCGCGCCGGGATCGATGTTCTGCAGCTGATAGTGCCAGCTCTTCACCGCCGACGGCGCCAAGCTGGGGCCCGAGCGGCCCATTGTCTCATCCCGGTCGGGCGCGCTCGCGGGGCACTGGGCGCAAGGCGTCGGCGGTCGATCGCCGGGCTGCTCGGCGGCAAAGCCGTGGATTGCGCTGCCGAGGAGCGCTAGCAAGATGAGGCACGTTACGGCAAACGCACGCGCGCGGGCTCGATCCGGTCCGGTCATCGGTTCTCCTCTTGGCGGCAGCCATCGCGTCCTTGTTCCGGCACGCACGTTCCCCTCCTGCGCTTGGACCCTCCGATCCGAACGCAGCGACGATCCAGCAAGGGGCGTGGGAGGCAGTGTTGGCGGAACTTGCTTTCCTTGGCCCGTCCCTCGACCACGAGAACTCAAATCCCGCGCGGACGTTCCGTTTGGGTCGACGGGAACAAGACGGCCGGTACCCGGCGGCGCGGCGCGGTCAAGCAGGCAATCGCCGCCGGAACGCGGCTCGGTCTAGCGACGTCTCAACACGTGCGGTGTCGATGCGCTGCGGCCGTGTCCGGGACCGGAGCCGGCCGCGGCCGCACAAGTCGTCAGCGTGCGCTCATCCTGACCGAGGCCGGGTGGCCGGGCAGCTTGAACCGCTTGCCGGTGTCGGTGACGGTGGTGCCGTCGACCTTGAGGATCGAAAGATCCTGGTCGAGGTAATTGCCGACCAGCAGATATTTTCCGTCGGGCGTGAACGCCGCCCCTTCCGGCAATCCGCCCAATTCGACCTCGCCGACCTTGGTGACCTTCTTGCCGTCGATCCGCAGGACCGTGGCGTAGCCGTTGCGCTTGTGGAAATAGGCGCTCTTGTTGTTGGAGCCGGCCAAGATGACGGCGACCGCGACGTCGCCCTTCGGCGAGATGGCGAGCCCTTCCGGCCCGTCGCCGACCACGACCCGGTCGGTGATGCGGATCGGATCGAGCTCGAGGTCGACCACGCTCACG
>WNFG01001318.1_pt1 | contig 20906 bp, 15 predicted proteins | sample 5400431 | NCBI WGS metagenome assembly WNFG01 (sample SAMN13153346, study PRJNA577476) | soil metagenome | isolation source: 120 cm saprolite under Douglas fir tree site 2 hole 3 replicate 2 | place: USA:California | collected 2015-04-18 | reverse complement strand
GAAGTCGTACGCGTGGTCGTCGGCGAGATGTCGCGCGCGTGGTGGCGGTCCGTCGAGACCGGAAAGGCCTACTATCCCTCCTTGGGTAAGCTCGTCAGACCGCGCCAGCGCCGGCCCGAGGAGGTCGGATGATCGCGCCGCTGCACGTTCTCGGCGCCGGCATGGCGACAGCCGTCGGCCTCTCAGCGGCCGCCAGTTGCGCGGCGATCCGTTGCGGAATCAACAATTTCAACGAAACCCGCTTCATGGGCAAGTCAGGCGAGTGGATCGTCGGCAGCCAGGTGCCATTGGAAAAGCCGTGGCGCGGTCTGTCGAAACTTGCGAAGATGGCAGCCTCAGCGGTGCGCGAATGTCTCGACGGCATCCCCCAGTCAGGGCGCGGCGAGGACGCCGTTCCACTCGTCCTGTGCATCGCCGAAGAAGATCGGCCCGGGCGGCTTGCGGGCCTCGGTGGTCCGCTCATTTTCGATATCGAGAAGGAACTCGGCATCAAGTTCCACGCTGAGTCCTCAGTGGTGGCCCAAGGCCGCGTCGGCGGTGCTATTGGGCTGCTGCGCGCGCAAAAGCTGATTCACGAACGCGGACATGCCTTCGTCATCCTCGTCGGCGTTGACAGCTATCTAACAGCGCCGACCGTGGCGGCGTACGAGGAGCGCAACCGCTTGCTGACGCCCGCGAACTCCAATGGTTTCATACCCGGCGAGGCTGCGGCCGCGATCATCGTCGGCGGCGCCGCGACCGAGCATGTGGCTCCCCTGAGCTGTGTCGGTTTCGGTTTCGCGCGCGAGACTGCCACTTTGGATTCGGAGAAGCCGCTCCGTGCCGATGGCATCGTTGAGGCCATTCGAGTGGCGCTGGATTCCGCCGGCATCGGCATGGGCCAAGTGAATTACCGGATTTCCGATCTGAGCGGAGAGCAATACCGGTTCAAGGAAGCCGCCCTCGCCGTGAGCCGTATTTTGCGAGAGCGCAAAGTCCGCTTCGGCATTTGGCACCCCGCCGACTGCGTGGGCGAGGTCGGCGCGGCGGCGCTATTGGTGATGCTAGGCGTGCTCTTTTACGGCGCACGCAAGAGCTATCTGCCGGGACCGACATTCCTCGGGCATCTCAGCAACGACGACGACAAGCGCGCGGCATTGATCCTCGCCGCCACGAGAGGCGCCTGATGGCGAACGACGTCTACGCCAACGGTAACGAGATCGCCTGCAAGGCGGCCAGCGGCAAGACGATCGCCGCCTTCCCGGATGTATGTCTCTCACCGCCATCGCCGCCGGCCGGCCCTATCCCGATCCCCTATCCCAACACGGCCTGCGCCAGTGATACGACCAACGGCAGCAAGACCGTCCAGATCGGTGGCCAGGAAGTGATGCTCAAGGACTCCTCGACGTTCAAGAAGAGCACCGGCGACGAAGCCGCGACCAAGTCGCTGGGGATGGGGGTCATCACCCATCAGATCACCGGCGAGGCGAGCTTTGCCGCGTGGTCGATGGATGTGAAGTTCGAGGGCGAGAATGTCGATCGCCATCTCGACATGACCGTGCACAACGAGCAATCGCTGCCCGCCCAGACGCCACCCATGGTGTACCTCGATCGGATGGCTATGGCGATCATGTCGGGCGGCTGTGAGAAAGAGCAACAGGCCGTCAGGGACTGCTGCGGTGATGGAGGGAGCGACGATCCCGAGGAGCAGGAGAAGTGGAACAGGAATACGCGCTGCCCGCCGGATGCAGGGATCAGCGAGGCGAAGAGGTTTAGAGACAGCTTTGCTACGGGGTCGCCGGGACGGGACCAGGCGAACCAAGTCCTCGATGCCGCCTACGAGCAGTATGCCAACGATCTGAAGGAAAACCAGGACGGTTGCCATCACGCGCTCAAGTGCATCCTGGTCAGCTACGACCAAGGCAAGGCGGGTCTGTGTTGTCCGCCGCAGACGCCCGACCATTTGATGCCGGCGGCCCAATTCTTCGTCGACGGCCGGGGCAATACTCCGCGGCCCGGCTGTGGCGGCTATCGAGACGGTGGCGCTCCGTGCGTGTGCGCGGAAGGGGGGAAAAGCACGGCCACCCATGGCCTCTTTGGAACGGCTCGAAGGGAGTACATGGACGAAAATGGATTCTCGGGCGCCAGCACTTGGACGATGGGGCAGTCGGCCAAGTGCGGCGGGCAGGCAGTGAACAAGGTGAACAAAGATTGCAGCGCCGAGTGCGTTGAAAAACAACTAAAGACCGCGCATGAACGGATGGGTGTTTCGGAATCGACGCCGATCGGAACGGAACAAGAGAATGTTCGGGATCTCAGCGGATTCCGCGCCGAGTATGGTGGGGGCGAATAATGTTGTTGATCTTGGTACTGCGAGGAAAACAATCTAGGTTGATGCGTCACCGGCCTCCGTCGACTAGAACTGCTTCCTGGAGATTTGCACATGCCTAAGGCGCCGGTGCCCGAAATCTTCAGCATGAGGACGGGAGCTCTGGTCTCGCGCGACAGGGCTGCTCTGTTGGCGAGCGCCGACGAGCTGGCCGCAGAAAACGTCGCCCATACCTTCGTTTTTCAATGGCAGAGAGATGCCGAGTGGCGGGGGAAGCGCCTCGAATGGACATCCAGCTCGGTGTGCTTTGCGCGCGTACCCAAGCCAGAGGTAATACTCATCGCTGATTCTGGCCGGTTCGGCGTTTGGGGAAACGGCGACTATCAAGAGGGCGAGATCGTCGCGAGTGGCGATCGGCGTGGGAGGTTCCGCCAGATAAGGATCATCAAGGACATTCCTTTTGCCGTAGGCACCCGTGGTCTTGCCTATCGGCGCGACCAAACTGGTTGGACACGCGTCGGCGCCAACGTTCCGCACGCCAGCTTCGAGGCGATAGCCGGCTTCTCTCATGACAAGCTCTATGCGGTCGGATGGGACGGAGCCATCTGGTTGCTCGAGCGCGGAAATTGGGCCGAGACCGCGAGCCCCACCAACGTCATCCTCACCAATGTGTGTTGTGCCGAGGACGACGTCGTCTATTGCTGCGGCCAGCGCGGCACGCTGTTGAAGGGCAGGAGCAACGCATGGGAAGTGATCGATCACGGTGCGACGAACCAGGATTTCTGGGATGTCCATTGGTTCATGGGGAAGCTTTACGTTTCGACAGTCAGTTTTCTATTTGAGCTGGCTGGCGATCGGTTGGAGCTGGTTCCTTTTGGGGAGGACAAACCTTCATCCTGCTATCACCTAGCCTCGGCCGACGGCGTGCTTTGGTCGATCGGCGCCAAGGACGTCATGGCGTTCGACGGCGCGGCGTGGTCGCGAATTTTCTAGGTGGATGTGGAGAGCGAGTAGTTCGAGTGGCGTTCGCGACAATTAACATCGTGTTGGAGAGACACTCCGAAGACGCGGCCTTCCTCTGGCTGACGCGGGACAATGCCGTGCGCGCGCCGCATTACGCGCTCGCCGATCTCATCAAGCTCGACGACCGCGTCGAGGCGCATATCGATGGCTTGCGCGTCGCCGGCGACGACGGCTGGGCGCTGGTGCTCGAGCAGCTCAAGCATCCCGAGGCGGGCGAGTATTTCGCGGCGATGGTGCTGGCGCTCGAGAGCGGGCGCAAGGAGAAGATCGCGGCGGTGCTCGAGCGCACGACGGAGGAAGGACCGCTGCGCGGCGTCGTCTCGGCGCTGGGCTGGGTCGACTGGGAGCAGGCGAAGCCCGCTATCGCCGGGCTCATCGCCGCGCCGGAGCCGCGGCTGCGGCGCATCGCCATCGCCGCCTGCGCCATCGCGCGGCAGAATCCAGGAGGCCATCTCGCCAAGGCGCTCGCCGATGCCGATCCGGGCTTGCGCGCGCGCGGCTGCCGCGCGGTGGGCGAGCTCGCGCGCAAGGATCTCCTGGGCGAGATGGCGCCGCTGCTCGCCGCCGAGGACGAGAATTGCCGCTTCTGGGCGGCGTGGTCGGCGAGCCTGCTCGGCGACCCCCGCGGCTTCGCGCCGCTGTGGAAATTCATCGTCGGCGGCGCGCCGCATCGCTCGGCTGGCGCGCTCGCCGTGCTGCTGCGCGCCTTGCCGCCGGCGCAGGCGCAGGATTGGCTGAAGACGCTGGGGCGCGACCCGGAGCGGCGCCGCGCCGCCATCACCGGAATCGGCGTCTACGGCGATCCCACTTACGCGTCCTGGCTCATCCAGCAGATGGCCGACCAGAAGTTCACCCGGCTCGCCGGCGAGGCCTTCGCGATGATGACCGGCGCGGACCTCGCCTATCTCGATCTCGACCGCCGCCCGCCCGCGGGCGTCGAGACCGGCCCGACCGACGATCCCGCCGATCCCGACGTCGAGCTCGATCCCGACGACAAGCTGCCCTGGCCAGATCCCGAGCGCGTCGCCACATGGTGGGCGGCGCAAAAGGGTGCCTACGCCCCGGGCACCCGCTACATGGTCGGCAAGCCGATCACGCCGGAAAGCATGGCCGAAATTCTCCGCACCGGGCGGCAGCGCCAGCGCGCCGCGGCGGCGCTCGAGCTGACGATCCGCAGCGGCGGCATGCTGTTCGAGGTGCGCGCCCGCGGCCAATTGCAGCAGCAGCGGCTCAAGCCGCAGTAATGCGTGTCGGAGAACTTGCGGTGCGATTGACTTCGTCTTGCTTCATCCAGCATCATCGGTTGAAGCAGCCTTCGGCTCGCTATCCTCTGGTCATGTCCCGGGCGGCGAAGGTGTTGCGCGACCCGAGCCGCGGTTAACCAATGTCGCTCGTCCTCACCGTCATCAGCTATCGCCGGCAGCCCATGGCGCAGCCGCTGAGCCAGCGCTTCGAATCGCCGAACATCACCGTCGGGCGCTCGCCCGAGAACGACTGGACCCTGCCGGACCCCGACCAGCTCATCTCCAAGAAGCACTGCGCCATCCGTCTCCAGGGCGGCCGCTACTCGGTCACCGACACCAGCACCAACGGCGTCTTCGTCAATGATTCGCCGTCGCCCCTGGGGAACGGCCAGTCCATGCCGCTGACCGACGGGGACAAGCTGCTGCTCGGCCAATACGAGATCCTCGTCCGGCTGGAGGGCGTGTCGCCCGCCTACGCCGCTCCGCCGGGCTACGCCGCCGCGCCGCCCCTGGCGCAGGCGCCGCTGCCGGTCGGCCCGGGCGACGATCCCTTCGGCCTCGACGGCTTCGACTTCGCCCAGGGCTCATCGCCATCGCCGCTGGCGCCGATCGCCGCTCAGCCCTCGGGCGCCTCCGGTTTTCCCGCTTCCGGCAATCCCTTCGCCGCTTCTCCCGGCGAGATGCAGGGCTTCGCCGCGCCGCCGGCGGGCGCGCCGGTCATCCCGGAAAGCCCGGACTGGCTGCTCGATCCCAACCCCCCGGCCGGCGAGCTCTCGGCCGACCAATATGCCCAGGCGGACCACATCTCGGCGGAGCGCGTCCATTTTCAGCCGCCCGCCGTCGCCGCGCGCAACATCCCCACCAACTGGGACCCCCTCGCCGACGCCGCGGAGCCGCTGATCCCGCCGCTGCAGCCGCCCATGCCAATGCCGGCGCCGCCCCCGGCGATGCCACCGGTCGTGGTCGAGAAAATGCCCGGCCGCGGCGCGGCGCCGTCCGGCGCCGCCGCCTGGCCTGCCGCTCCTCCTTTGCCGATCGAGGCCGGCTTCCGCTCGGCCGCGGCGTTGCCCGAGATTGGCGGATTCGCCATGCCCGGCGCCATCGGTCCCGGCCCGGCGCTGCCTCAGCCGGCGGCGTTTGCCGCGCCGGCCGCGACCCCGCGCGCGCAGCGGCCGCCCGAGCCGGCCGCGGCGATGCGGCCGGCCGCTCCGGCGCGGCCGAGCGCCGGCGCGGCTCCCACCGGCGGCGATGCCGCGGCGTTGCTCGCCGCCTTCGTCGCAGGGGCGGGGATCGAGCCGGGCGCGCTGCGCGACGAGAACCCGGCCGAGCTCATGGCGGCGGTCGGCCAGCTCTTCCGCGAGATGGCGGCGGGCTTGCGCGATGCCTTGGCGACGCGGGCGATGATCAAGTCGGAATACCGCGTCGAGCAGACCGTCATCCGCGCCGCCAACAACAATCCGCTGAAATTCGCCGTCGACGTCAACCAACTGCTGCTGGCGCTGCTGAGCCGCGGCCGGCCGGGATATCTCACCGGCGCCCAGGCGGTGCAGGAAGGGTTCAAGGACCTGCAGACCCATGAGATCGCGCTCCTGGGCGGCATGCAGGCGGCGGTGGCCGCGCTGCTGCGGCAGTTCGATCCCGAGCCGCTGAAGCAGCGGCTCGAGCAGCAATCGCTGCTGCAGAACATTCTCCCGGCGGCGCGCAAGGCCAAGTATTGGGAGATCTACGAGCAGCATTACAAGCAGATCGCCGCCGACGTCTCCGAGGACGTGCGCGGCACCTTCGGCCGCGCCTTCGCCAACGCCTATGAGGAGCAGGCGAAGAAGCTCTGACCCGGCGTGCCCCGCCGACGGGCACGACCAGCAATTCCGCACCGGAAAGGCTCGGCGCCCGCGACATCAGCACGCGGCGGGTCGGGTGTATTTCGTTTCGCTTCGCGGCATTGTGGGTTATACCTATGGCTAAGGGATAAGGCCGAAATCGGCCGCCGGAGGGAAGGCAAGCATGTTGACGCGGCGGCGCGCATTTGCCGTTTTTCTTGGGACGGGACTGTCGCTGATCACGGCCTGTTCTGGATCGCCGTCTCCCGGTACTGTCGACCTCACCATCACCGCGGCCGACGACATCAACCCGGACGCCGCCGGGCGTCCGTCGCCGGTGGTCCTGCGCATCTACCAGCTTGCCGCCGGCACGCAGTTCGAGGCGGCCGATTTCTTCCAGCTCTTCGAGAAGGAAACGCCGACCTTGGGGCCGGACCTCGCAGCCCGCGAGGAAGTGACGGTGGCGCCCGGCAGCACGCGCAAGATCACCATCCCGCTCAAGCCGAACGCGCAGACCATCGGCATCGCCGCGTCGTTCCGCGACATCGACCGCGCGAGCTGGCGGGCGGCGATCGACGTGCCGCCGACCAAGACGACCAAGCTCAAGGCGGAGGTGCAGAAGCTGCAGGTGACCTTGGCCAAGACGTGAGCCTGGTCGCACAAGACGCGTGAAAAACGGTGCGCGGCCTGTGAGCGAGGTCACGCCACTTTAGGTCGATCTCGAGGTTTGATCTTTGACGTTTTATGCACTGGGATAACAAAGTCATATGGTCCGAGGGGATGTTCCTCCGGGCCCAGCATTTCCAGCAGTTCGACCGCTATGTCGAAAAGCTCGTGCGCGGTCGCGTCGATGGCGTGCGTTCGCATGCCTGGGGCGTCATCGACGTCCAGATCAACCGCGATCTCCTCGCCATCGGCAAATTCGCGATGATCAGCTGCCGCGGTATCCTCGATGACGGCACGCCCTTCAGCATCCCCGAGGACGCCGATCATCCCCCGCCGCTCGAACTACCCGAGAATACCCGCGACTGCATCGTCTATCTGACCCTGCCGGCACGCCAGCCCGGCGGCGTCGAGGCGACCTCGGCCAACGAGGAGACGGTGGCGCGCTACAGCGCCACCGAATACGAGGCGAGCGACACCATCGCCGGCGCCGAAGCCGAAGCGCAGATCCAGGTCGGCAAGCTGCGGCTGCGCTACGCGCTCGCCACCGCCGAGCGCGCCGGCTACATCTCGCTGGGCGTGGCGCGCATCATCGAGGTGCGCGCCGACCGCTCGGTGCTGATCGACGACAAATACGTCGCGCCCTGCCTCAATTGTACGGCGCAACAGCCCTTGGCGGGCTTCCTCGCCGAACTGCACGGCCTCCTGCACCATCGCGGCGAGGCCGTGGCGGCGCGCGTCGCCGCGCCGGGCGCCACGGGCGTCGCCGAGATCGCCGATTTCCTCCTGCTGCAAGTGGTAAACCGCTACGAACCGTTGCTCGCGCATTACCAGGCGGAAGCAGCCGTGCTGCACCCGGAAGTGTTCTACGCCACCTGTCTCGAGATGGCCGGCGAGCTCGCCACCTTCACTTCGCGCCAGAAGCGGCCGGCGAAATTCCCGCCCTACAAGCATGACGAGTTGCAGCAAAGCTTCGCGCCGGTCATCGCCGAGCTGCGGCAGGCCTTAAGCGCGGTGCTCGAGCAGAACGCCATCCCGATCCCGCTGCAGGAGCGGCAATACGGCGTCCGCGTCGCCGTGGTGCAGGACCGCACGCTCTTCACCAATGCCGCCTTCGTGCTGGCGGTGAAGGCCGAGGTGCAGGCCGAGCTGCTGCGCCGCAATTTCGTGGCGCAAGTCAAGATCGGCCCGGTCGAGCAGATTGCCCAGCTCGTCAATGTCGCGTTGCCGGGCATTGCGGTGCGGCCGCTGCCGGTGGCGCCGCGCCAACTGCCCTATCACAGCGGCACCGTCTATTTCGAGCTCGATCGCGCCGGGGCGCTGTGGAAGCAGCTGCAGAAGCCCGGCGGCTCGGGCGGTCTCGCCCTCTTTGTCGGCGGCGAGTTCCCGGGCCTGGAAATGGAGCTCTGGGCGATCAAGGGCTGATCCAGGAAGGCGAGGGGCCAATGAGCCACGACGATCCTTTCTCTGCCGGTTCGGAAAAGACGGTGATTCGCCCGAACCCGGGCGGCCGGCGCGCCGCCGCCCCAGGGCAGCCGCCGGCCGGCGCGCCCGGTGCAGCGCCGCGCATGGGCGACGCCCCGGCGCTGCTGCCCGCCATCGGCGCCAATGTGCTGGTGAGCGCGGCGGCGCCGCTCCTCGCGCTGGCGGTGCGCCTGCGCGGCACCGCGTCGCTGGCCAATGTCGATGCCCTGCGCGAGCGCGTCGTCCAGGAAATCCGCGCCTTCGAGCAGCGCGTCTCCGGCGCCAGCCTGCCGCGTGAGGCGCTGCGCGGCGGCCACTATGCCATCTGCGCCACCATCGACGACGTCATCACCAACACGCCCTGGGGCAGCGGCGCGCAATGGGCCCGGCAAAGCATGTGCAGCGTGTTCCACAACGATGTTGCTGGCGGTGAGCGCTTCTTCGAGTTTCTCACTCATTTCGAGCGCGAGCCCGGGCGCTACGGCGATGTGCTCGAGCTCATGTATCTCTGTTTGTCGCTCGGCTTCGAGGGGCGCTTGCGCGTGGCGCAGCGCGGCGCGTCCGAGCTGAGCCGCGTGCGCGAGGGCCTCTACAATCTGCTGCGCCAAATCCGCGGCGATTTCGACCGCACGCTGTCGCCGCAATGGCGCGGCCTCGAGGCGCCGCATCGCCCGCTGAGCTCGGTGTTGCCGACCTGGGTGGTCGGTCTCGGCGTCGCTGCCATGCTCACGCTCGTCTTCGTCGTCTTGAGTTACATGCTGAACGGCATGTCCGACCGCGTCTTCGACCGCTTCGCCATCCTGCCGCCGGTCGGGCCGGTGGCGCTCGCCGTCGCCGCGCCGGCGCCGCCGCCGGTGCAGCGCGACGATCTGCGGCAGCGCCTCAGCGCATTTCTCGCGCCGGAGATCCGCGACGGGCTGGTGACGGTGGCGACGACGATGCAGACGGCAACCGTGCGCGTGCGCGGCAGCGATCTGTTCGCCTCGGGCACGGCCACCATCAACGACCGATACGTGCCGCTGATCGATCGCGTCGCCGCTGCGCTCGAGAGCGAGCCCGGTTCCGTGCTGGTGGTCGGCCATACCGACAACGTGCCGATCCGCTCGCTGCGCTTTCCCTCCAACTACCAGCTCTCGGTGGCGCGGGCCGAGACGGTGCGCGATCAGCTGCGCCGCGACATGAAGCAGCGCCGCGATGTCGCCGCTGAAGGCCGCGCCGATGGCGATCCCGTCGCCTCCAATGCCACGCCGGAAGGACGCGCCGCCAACCGGCGAATCGAAGTCGTCCTGAACCGGCAGGAGAGCGCGCAATGAAGCGGGTTCTCGGCATTCTCACCGCGAAGTGGTTCGTCACGCTGATCGGCGCGATCGCGCTGTCGCTGATCGTCTGGTTCATCGGTCCGCTCATCGCCGTCGCCGACATGCGCCCGCTCGAGAGCGAGATGGTGCGCCTCATCGTGGTGATGGCGATCGTGTTCGTCTGGGGCCTCATCAACATCTTCTCGCGGGTCAAGGACGCGCGCACCAACGACCAGATGGCGCAGGCCCTGACCCAGGCGAAGGATGCTGCGGGGCCCGAGGCGGGCGAAGAGATCGCGCTGCTGCGCAAGCGGCTCGAGGAGTCGCTGGGTCTGCTCAAGAAGGGCGCCGGCGGCAAGGGTCGCGGTCGCTACCTCTATCAGCTGCCCTGGTACATGCTGATCGGCCCGCCCGGCTCGGGTAAGACCACGGCGCTGCAGAACTCCGGGCTCAACTTCCCGCTGGCGGCGAAATACGGCAAGGATCCCGTCAAGGGCGTCGGCGGCACGCGCAATTGCGACTGGTGGCTCACCGACGAGGCGGTGCTGCTCGACACGGCCGGCCGCTACACGACGCAGGACAGCCACGCCGCCTCCGATCAGGCGGGATGGAAGGGCTTCCTCGGCCTCCTCAAGAAATTCCGCCCGCGCCAGCCGATCAACGGTGCGCTGGTCGCCATCAGCATCGCCGATGTCGTCGGACTGTCGAGCGGCGAACGCTTGGCGCATGCGCGCGCCATACGCCAGCGGCTGCGTGAGCTCGGCGAGGAGTTCGGCATCCGCTTCCCGGTCTATGTCCTCCTCACCAAGGCTGACCTGATCGCCGGCTTCGTCGAGTATTTCGACGATCTGAGCCGCGAGGAGCGCGAGCAGGTCTGGGGCATGACGCTGCCGATGGATCGCGGCAGCGATGACGAGCCACCCGCCGTGGTCGGCTTCACCTCCGGCTACGACGCGGTGGTGCAGCGCCTGCACGAGCGGCAGCTGGCGCGCGTCCAGCAGGAGACGGACCTCAACAAGCGCGCGCTGATCTATGGCTTCCCGGCGCAGGTGGCCTCGCTCAAGGAGCTGGTGAAGGAGTTCCTCGACGAGATCTTCATGCCCAACCGCTATGAGGGGCGGCCGCTGCTGCGCGGCGTCTATTTCACCAGCGGCACGCAGGAAGGCACGCCGATCGACCGCATCATGGCCGGCGTCGCCGCGACCTTCGGCCTCGACCGCCAGCGGCTGTCGGCGTTCAGCGGCGCCGGCCGCGGCTATTTCCTGACGCGGCTGATGCGCGGCGTCGTCTTCGCCGAAGCGAGCGTCGCCGGCGCCGATGCCAAGCTGGAGCGCCGCCAGGCGCTGCTGCGCCAGGGCGTCTTTGCCGCCGCGGCCGCCGTCTTCGTCGCCGCTATCGCGGCGTGGACGGTGAGCTATTTCGGCAATCGCAGCCTCATCGCCGAGGTCGACGGCCAGCTGGCGCAATATGCGCAGGCGGTGGCGCCCGTGGCGACGCCGCAGGTGAACGACGGCGACGTGCTGCGCGTGCTGCCGGCACTGCGCTTCCTGCGTGCCATGCCCGCCGGCTATGACGCGCGGTCCGAGAGCGTGCCGTGGTCGGTGAGCTTCGGCCTCTATCAGGGCGACAAGCTCGGCTCGCAGGAGATCCTCGCCTACCGCCGCGCGCTCAACACCATCTTCCTGCCGCGGCTGCTGGTTCGCTTGGGCGCACAGATCCGCGGCAATCTCGAGAAGCCGGATTACGTCCACGAAGCGCTCAAGACCTATCTGATGCTGGGCGGGGCGGGGCCGCTGGACAAGGATCTCATCCGTGCCTGGATGGATTTCGACTGGAAGGCGCAGCTCCCCGGCCCAGACAAGGACGATGTGCGCAACGAGCTCACCGCTCACCTCAACGCCTTGCTCGAAGCGCAGCTGCAGCCGATCGGTCTCGACGGCAGCGTCATCGACACGGCGCGACGCGCCCTGCTCCAGTCGCCGCTGGCGAGCCGCGCCTACAATACGATGAAGCAAAGCGCCGCAGCGCGGAAGCTGCCGGAGTGGCGCATCGCCGCCAATGCCGGTCCCGCCGCCGACCGCGTCTTCGTGCGCAACTCCGGCAAGCTGCTGTCGGATGGCATTCCCGGGCTCTACACCTATGAGGGCTTCTACAAGGTGTTCATGCCCGGGCTCGCCAGCGTGGCGCGCGACGTGGCGCGCGAGAGCTGGGTGCTCGGTGACGCCGCGCCGAAGGGCGGCGAGGCGACTATCTCATCCGGCCTGCAGCGCGACATCGCCCAGCTCTACACCAACGACTACATCGCGCAATGGGACGGGCTGCTCGCGGACATCGCGGTCGTGCCCTTCCGCGGCATGCAGAACGCCGCCGAAGTGGTGAACATCCTCTCTGCGCCGACCTCGCCGCTGAAGCTGCTGCTGACCTCGGCGGCAAAGGAGACGCAGCTGAGCCGCGCTCCCGACATCGGCGGTGGGCTCGGCGACAAGGCCGCGGCGGCGGTCCAGGGCGCGACGGCGGCGGCGAGCGGTGCCGCCAACAAGCTCGCCGGCATCGTCGGCCAGAGCGCTGTTCCCGCCATCCCCAGCTACGGGCAGGCGGTGGACGATCATTTCCGGCGGTTGCACGAATTCGTCGGATTGGGCGGGCAGGGGCCGGCACCGATCGACGATCTCATCCGCGGCCTCAACGAGGTCTACCTGCAGCTCAACCGGATGGGTCAGCCGGGCCAGGACCTGGTTGCCCGCGCCGACGGCGGCGCGGTGCAGAAGCTGGCGACCGACGCAACGCGCCTTCCACCGCCGCTGGCCGCGATGGTCACCAGCATCGCGCGCGGCGCCTCCACCACCGCGGTTGGCGGCGCGCGCGTGCAGATCAACGATGACTGGCAGGCGAAGGTGCTGCCTTTCTGTCAGCGCGCGCTCGACAACCGCTATCCGATCGTCCGCGGCAGCCAGACCGACGTCACCCTCGATGATTTCGCCAAGCTGTTCGCGCCCAACGGCCTCATTGACGCGTTCTTCAAGACCAACCTCAAGCCCTTCGTCGACACCTCACATCTGCCGTGGCGCTGGCAGAAGGTCGATAACATCGAACTCGGCATCTCCCAAGACGTGCTGACGCAGTTCCAGCGCGCCGCGGCGATCCGCGACGGCTTCTTCGGCGGTGGCGCCGCGCCCGCTGTCAAGTTCGAGCTGCTACCGGTCTCGCTCGATGCCGAAGTGACGCAGGTGCTGATCGACATCAACGGCCAGGAAGTGAGCTACGCCCACGGCCCGCCGCGGCTGACGCTCGTGCAGTGGCCGGGGACCGGCGGCACCGAACGCGGCCGCGTTGCCTTCTCGCCGGCGGCCTCGGGACAGGCCTCGAGCATCACCAAGTCGGGGCCATGGTCGCTGTTCCGCCTCTTCGACGAGGCGCAGGTGCAGAAGACATCGCTATCCGACCGGCTCCAGGTGAGGTTCTCGGTCGGCGGTCGCACCGCCGTCTATGAGGTGCGGGCGAACAGCGTCAACAACCCCCTCACAATGACCGAGCTCCACGATTTCCGCTGCCCTGCTCGGCTATGAACGAGGTGGCGCTCGCTCCGCGGCTCGGCTTCTTCGGCAAATTGCCGGCACGCGGCGATTTCGTCACCCGGCGCCTGACGCGCGACTTCACCGACCCGTGGGACGGCTGGCTGCAGGATGCCATCGCCATGAGCGCGGAACAGCTCGGCGAGGACTGGCTCGACAGCTACCTGACCGCGCCGATCTGGCGCTTCCTGCTGTCGTCGGGCGTGTGCGGCCAAATGCCGATGCTCGGCGTGATGATGCCGAGCGTCGACCGCGTCGGCCGTTATTTCCCGCTGACGCTCGCCGTCGCGCTCGCCGACACCGCGGCGCCGGCCAAGGCGATGCTCACCGCCGCCGCCTGGTTCGACGAGGTCGAGCAGCTCGCACTCTCCGCGCTCGAGGAGGATGCCGATCTCGACCGCATCGATCAGGAGGCGGAGGCGATCGCGGCGCCGTCGCCGGAACATCCGGACGGCGCGTCCTTCCGCACCGACCGGGCCGTCTCGGTCGAGCTCGGCGATGCCAGCGGCGCCGAAGCGGCGGCCGGGGCCATTGACGGCGTGCTTGGCCTGCTCGCGTCGCGTTACACGCTGTGGTGGACCAGCGGTTCCGACCGCTTCAAGCCGTCTCTCGTTTTCGCCGAAGGTTTGCCGTCCGTGGAGCGCTTCGCAGCGCTCCTCGACGGGAGATGGGAGCAGTGGGGATGGAAGACACGGTAAGGCATTCCGTCGCGCCGAAGCCATCAGCGCCGCCCGGCTTCCGCCTCGCCTCCGCCGCCGTCACGCATGTCGGCAAGGTGCGCAAGGTCAACGAGGATGCGTTCCTCGAGCGTCCGGATCTCGGCCTTTGGGCGGTGGCCGATGGCGTCGGCGGTGCCAGCCAAGGCGACCGCGCCAGCCGCCTCGTCGTCGAGGCGCTGGGCCGCGTCCGCCCGCCCGCCGCCGCCGCGGCCTTCCTCGCCGAGGTCTGCGACCAGCTCAAATCCGTCAACGGGCAGCTTCAGGAGGAGGCAGCGGCGCAGGGTGGCGAGCGCTTGAGCGCCAGCACCGTCGTCGCGCTGCTCGTCTTCGGCCAGCATTTCGCCTGCGCCTGGGCCGGCGACAGCCGGCTCTATGTGCTGCGCGACTACCGGCTGCACCAGATCAGCCGCGACCACAGCGAGGTGCAGGAGCTGGTCGATCAGGGCACGCTGACGCCGGAGCAGGCGCGCACGCATCCGCACGCGAACGTCGTGACCCGCGCCGTCGGCGCCCATGACAAGCTCGCCGTCGACATGGTCCAGGATCGCCTGCGCCGCGACGACATCTTCCTGCTGTGCAGCGACGGCCTGACCAAGATGCTCGAAGACCGCGAGATCGCCGCGCTGCTCGGCGGCGACCGGCCGATCGCAATCTCCGTCGAGATGCTGGTCGACGCCGCGCTCGATCGCGGCGCGACCGACAATGTGACGGTGGTGGGCGTCCAGCTCCTGGCGACGGCGGAGAGCCATGGCTGACGATCGCACCCGCGTCGCCGGGAACACCACCGGTTCGCAGAGCGGCGGCGCCGATTCGACGCGCGTTTCCGCGACGCCCGTTACGCCGGTGACGCCGACCGGCGATGCCGGGCAGGGCGAGTTCGGCGTCGCCCGGCGCGCGGCGCCGGCGCCGGTCCAGGTCGGCGACGTGCTCGGCCACACCTATCGCATCGAGGCGTTCCTGGCCAAGGGCGGCATGGGCGCGGTCTACCGCGCGCGCCACGTCGTGCTGGAGAGCGAACACGCCATCAAGATCATCCTCTCCGAGCTGTCGGAGGATCCGCAGGTCATCGCGCTCTTGAATCAGGAAGCGCGCACGCTGCGCACGGTCAAGAACGACGCGGTCGTCGAGTATCAAGGCCTCATGCTCGACGAGCACGGCCGGCGCTACTTGGTGATGGAGTTCGCCGATGGACCGTCGCTGGCGGCGGTACTCAAGGAACGCCGCTTCACGCCCGCCGAGGTGAGAGCGCTGCGCGATCGCCTCGCGCTCGGCCTCGCCGCGGCGCATGAGAAGGGCATCTATCACCGCGACATCTCGCCGGACAACGTCATCCTTCCCGGTGGCCGCATCGAGAACGCCAAGATCATCGATTTCGGCATCGCCAAGTCGACCGCGACGGGCGAGAAGACCATCATCGGCGGCGATTTCGCCGGCAAATACTCCTACGCCTCGCCCGAGCAGGCGGGCATGTATGGCGGCAAGGTCGATGCGCGCTCGGACATCTATAGCCTCGGCCTGGTGCTGGCGAGCGCCGCCATCGGCTTCGGCGGCAAGCTCGACATGGGGAGTTCGCTGAGCTCGGTGTTCGAAGCGCGGCAGAAGGTGCCGGACCTCTCCAAGCTTCCCGCCGAGCTGCGCGGCGACATCGCGGCCATGCTGCAGCCGAAGCCGGAGGACCGTCCGCAATCGATGCAGCAGCTCGTCGGCGCCGGCGCGGGTACGGCGCGCCTGGGCGGTGGCGCGGCGCGGCCGAAGGCGGCGCCGGGGGACCGCGCGGCGTCCGGCGGCCGCCAAGGCGCGAGCGCGCTCGTCATCACCGTGGCGGCGGTCTCCTTCGCCGTGGTCGTGCTGCTGGGCGCCGCGTACTTCCTGTTGTTCCCGTCGCGCCCATCCACCGGTCCGGAGATCGCCAACCGGGTCACGCCGGCGCCACCCATTCCTGCGCCGGAGCTGGCGCCGCCGTCGGTGACGACACCTTCATCGCCGCCCGCCCTGTCGTCGCCGCCGCAGGTAGCGATCGTCCTTCCGCCGCGCGCGGTGAACCCGGCAGAGCTCGCCGATCAGGTCAGTCGCGCCGTCGCCAGCTTTCAGTGCGCCGAGGTCAAGCCTAGCCTGATCGGCGAGCAGGATGTGCGGCTCACCGGCTTCGTCTCGAGCAACGACGAGCTGGGCAGTCTGCGGACAGCGACGAGCAGTGTCGCCAATGTCGGGAGCATCGACGCCAGCGGCGTCGGCATCTATCCCCTATCGCATTGCAAGCTGGTCAAGCTCATCAACGAGACTGCGGCGCCGTCCAGCGCCTTACCGGCGCCGCGCCTCCAGTTCAACAATCCCGACCTGGTCTACAAGGGTGGCGACACTCTCATCGTCAACGCCGGCGGGACCGCGGCCTATAACGGATACCTCTATGTCGACTATCTCGACAACGAGGGCAACGTCGTGCACATGCTGCCGATGCAGTTGCATCCCGACAACCGGATGAAGGCCGGCCAGGTCATCACGCTGGGAACGCCGAGCGAAGGCGGCAAGGCCGGCGAGCGTGTCTATCAGATCGAGGGGCCTTACGGCCCCAACCTCATCGTCGCCATCGCGTCGCCCAAGCCGCTGTTCAAGAAGGCGCGGGTCGACGAGCAGGAAAGCGCCGAACTCTACCTGTCGGCGCTGGCGCAGGAGCTTAGGGCCGCCGCGGCCGATCCGGGCGGCCGGCGTCTTGTCGCGACCTACACGATGTTCAACACGGTCCCGCGCTAGACGGGCGTCGGCGTGCAGAATAGGCGAGCGCGGGCTGTGATCCGCGTCACTGCGGCGCCGACAAATTGCTTTCACCTTCCGCGAATTACTGGCAAATATATTGACGTCCAGGTAGATCTATGTGACGCCAGGACTTGCGTTTCAGGGAGGGTTCATCCAATGAAGGGCTTCGTGTTGCCGGCCGTGGTGGCACTCGCATTCGCCGCCAGCCCAGCCATGACGCGGGCGGAGGACGCCAAGCCGGCCCAAAAGCAGGCGGCCACTCAGCCGGCCGATAGCAAGGCATCGTCCGACCAGATCATCCAGCAGCTGACCCCACCGGCGGGAACGCCGCCGCTGCGTTTCCGCGGGCTGCACCTGCTGACCTCGCAGCCGGCGGCCACGGCGCAGATGCCGGCGGTCGGGCTCGACATCAAGTTCAAGACGAACTCGGCCGAGCTCACCGAGGACGCCAAGGTGCAGGTAAAGCAGCTCGCCGAGGCCATGCAGTCGGAGCAGCTGTCGAAATTTCATTTCCTGGTCGAAGGGCATACCGACAGTGTCGGCCGGCCGGACTACAACCTGAACCTGTCAAAGCGGCGGGCCCAGGCGGTCAAGGACTATCTGGTCACCGCCTATGGCGTGCCGCGCAATCGCCTGGAAGCGATCGGCCGCGGCCAGACCATGCCAATCAGCGCCTCCGACCCGGCCAGCCCCGCCAATCGACGCGTGCAGGTGGTCAATATCGGCCAGTGACGACAGGCCGAACGAGAAGAGAAGAATGTGAGCCGCGGTTGCGGCGACGTGGGTGCCCCGACCGACGGGCAATAGTATGACGGGCTGTGGTTCGGGCTGGTTGAACGGCGCTGTCGCAGCGAGAGCGCGGCGAAAGCCCAGCTGATGTGGCGCCGTCCCCTTGCCTGGGGTGCCGTCGGCGGTGGCATCGCCGGCTTGGCTGTGCTGGGATTTCTGCTGTGGTTCCGCGCCACGCCGGGCGAGCCCAAGGCGATGGAGGGCCGCGGCGTCACGCCGGTGGTCGCAACCGGTCTGGCGCCGGCACCGCCGAGCGTCGGCACCCGAGCCGCCATCGCCGATGTCGCCTGCTGGTTTGCCACGCCGACCGGGCGCAGCGCGCGCTGCGGCATCCTTACCGTGCCCGAGCGGTGGAGCGCGGCGCAATCGCGGCCGCTGCATCTGCGCTTCGTCGTGTTCCGCGGCGATGCCGGTGGCGCCGACGACCCGGTGATCTACCTCGCCGGCGGTCCGGGCGCGCCGGCGCAGATCGACGCCGCCTCGATCGGCTATTGGTGGGACTGGATCGCGCGTGCCGACTGGCTGCGCAAGCGCGATCTCGTCGTCTTCGATGCCCGCGGCGTCGGCTTGTCCGAGCCGTCCATGAATTGCCCTGAGCTGGCGGACGCCGCCTATCGCGTGTTCGTCGAGCCGCTGAGCCTCGACCACGCCAATGCCATCTGGTCGGGAGCCGCGCAGCGCTGCCGCGAGCGGCTGGCTGCCGCCGGCATCGACCTCGCCAGCTACAACACCGGCGCTATCGTCGATGATGCGCACAGCCTCATCGCGCAGCTCGGCTACCACTCGTGGAACCTGCTGGCGACCTCCTATGGCACGCGCGTCGCGCTGCGCTTTGTCGACCGCTGGCGCGAGGGCACGCGCGCCGTCGTGCTCGATTCCGTATATCCGCCCAATGTCGCCGCCTATGTCGAGAGCGGGCCCGCCGCGGCGCAGGTCTTCGCCGCGCTGTTCCGCGAATGCGACGACGACAAGGCGTGCCACGCTGCTTTTCCCGGCATCGCCAAGCGGTTCGAGCAAGCCGTACGCCAGGCCGCGGTGACGCCATTGCGGGTCGAACTGCCCGATCCGCGCGGCGGGCCGCCGCTCGTGGCGCGGCTCGACGACGGCAGGCTGATCGATGCGCTATTCTATGCCTTCTACGACTGGCGGCGCATCGGCGAGCTGCCGGCGATCATTGCCGCGCTCGCGGCCTCGGATACGCGGCCGCTGTCCAGCCTGGCGCGCGCCGCGCTCGAAAACTATGTCTCGGCCTCGGTGAGCCACGGCCTGTTTCTCTCGGTCGAGTGCCACGACGAGTTTCCCTTCAACCGCCGCGCCGCGGTCGATCAGGCGGCGACGGAGCTGCCGCTCTATCGCAATTTCGCGCTGTCGACGCTGCCACTGGCGGCGTGCCCGTCCTGGCCGGTCGGGCAGGCGGCCGCGGAGGAGCGTCGCGCTGCTACGAGCGACGTGCCGATCCTGCTGCTGTCGGGAGAGCTCGACCCGGTGACGCCGGCGGCCTGGGCCAAGTTCGCGGCCAAGGACTTGCCGCGTGCGGTCAGGCTCGATTTTCGCGGCATCGGCCACGGCGTGCTGGCCGCCCATGCCTGCGCCGGCGTCATCGTCGGCCGCTTCCTCGCGGACCCCGCGCGCTCACCGCTGGACGACTGCCTGCTGGCGGTGGGGCCGCCGCATTTTCAGAGCGTGGTCCCCGGCGGCTGAGCCGGGGAAGGCCGCGGCGATCAGCCCTGGATCTTCCACCAGCTGCCGTCGCGGAGCTGGCAGGCTTGGCCTACATCGCTCTCGCTGCGACCGCCGATCACGAAGGCCTCGCGGTATTCACGGCAGAGCCGGTCGCTGTCGGGGATCGGCACGTCGCGCATGATCTCGGCGAAACCGTGGCTTCCGGTGTCGACATTGGACCATTCGACGGGACGCCCGACCGCGCCGACCTTGACAGCGTGCCACAGCGCCGTGACCTTCGCGACCTGATCGTTGGGGCTCAGGCCGCGGCGCGCGTCCGCCGGCTCGGCCTCCAGTTGCGTGACGATGTCGACCTTGCTGCCCGGCTCATAGCTCGCCAGGCGCAGCAGCGGCTTTGCCGCAAACGGCCGTGTCGTCACGACGCTGTCGCTCGGGCGCTGCGGGGCGCATGCCGGCAGGAGCGCGGCCGCGATGAGAAGGCCCAGGCGGGGCAGGAGGAGTCGTTGCATAGCCACACCAGCGTTGGAAAATGGGGCGACGCCACGTAAAGGTTCGGGTCGGTCGCAGGTGCAGGCTAGGGGCGGAAGGTAAATTTAGTTTTGGCGCCGGCCAAATTCGGCGCAGCGCCTTGGCGAGTAATGATCAAATACTCGCCAAATGCTCGACAGCGAGCCGGTCGCGCCTCTCGGGCGTCAGCGGCAACTCAAGGCCGCCCGATCCTCGTTCAATAAACGTGGCGGATGATCCGCGGTTCCCGGCGCCGATTGTCCTTCTCGGTCAGCCGCCAGCCTTTGTCGCCGGCGCGCTTTCTTGTGCCGTCGCCGGGGCGATGCGCAGCCCGTCGCCGATGAGCACGAACGGCGCCCAGGCGAAGGGATGCGAGAAAACGAGCGACGGCCCGCCGGGCGAGCCCGCGGTCATCAGGCGATCGAGCTTCGCCTGGCGCAAGGCAAGCGTCGTGTCCTTGCGCGAGGCGCCGGGCTTCATGCCGAGCATGGCGCGGGTGGTGATGAACTCCGCAGAATCGTCGTCGACCGACCAGTGTGTCACCAGGAGCCCGCGCGTCCCCGCGAAGAAGAAAGCGCGGGCGAGGCCGGAGAGGCTCTCGCCGGCGGCGCCGCCGGGACCGGCGGTGTTGCAGGCGGAGACGATGACGAGGTCGGCATCCATCTTCAGCTCCTGCACTTCGTCGCTGGCGAGGAAGGCGTCCTTGGCGCTCTCGGCCTGCGCCGGGGCCGACATCAGGATCGACGGCTGCGACAGGCAGCGCAGCTCGGTCGGCAGGAAGGCGTGCGTCGCGAGATGCACCACGCGGTAGCGCTTCAAGTCGGTGCCGTTGACGGTGGCCTTGGTGAATTTGTCGCCGAGCACGACGTCCTGCGGCTTCACCGTCAGCATCTTGGCGACGTCGAGGATCTCCTGCCGCGTGCCCGGCAGGTCCCTGAGCTGCGCCAGCGCGTCGAGGTCCGTCTGGCAGCGCTCGCGCGGGAAGGTTGACGCGAACTGCGCGCGGGTCGGCTTGCGGAAGTCGCCGAAGCCGATATAGGGCTCGGGCGCGGCGGAGGCCGA
>WNFG01001312.1_pt1 | contig 20919 bp, 23 predicted proteins | sample 5400431 | NCBI WGS metagenome assembly WNFG01 (sample SAMN13153346, study PRJNA577476) | soil metagenome | isolation source: 120 cm saprolite under Douglas fir tree site 2 hole 3 replicate 2 | place: USA:California | collected 2015-04-18 | reverse complement strand
CTCTCGACGGCGTCGCTTCCAATTCCCAGGGACAGGTCACACGGGACAGGTGCTGTGAAGCTCCTTTGCGCAACCGATCGAAATCGCTTCGGCTTTTTCCAGCCCCTAAAGAAAAACCTCAACCTGGGCGTGCACCCCCGCCCTACCCGTGTCGGACCGAAGTGTTACTCTCTGAGCGCAATGCGATTCGACTATGTCATCCGAGACGCTGATGGGCGTGCGCGCGCAGTCGTAGAGGTCAAGAAACGCCCGAAGGCCAGTGCGTCTTGGGCGAGGGAACTTCGGGACAACCTTCTCCACTACGTGAGGTCGCGTGCGGGAGACGCTTTCTTCGCGGTCGTTACCCCTGACGACCTGTACATCTGGCCCAGTTCGTCGATGCACGGAACCGATCCGATTGCGATTCCGATGAAATCGCTCTTGGACCCCTACTTTGCGCGTGCTGGAACTTCCTCTGACGCGATTAGCGCCGAGGGGTTTGAGTTGCTCGTCGGAAGCTGGCTCGGTGATCTCGTGCGTGGTGCGCCAGCGCCCGGCTTTCCGAGAGACCTACTCGAAAGCATTCGCCAGGGTGAAGTAGCAAACGAGGAAGATCACGACAGTGAGGGTCTACGGCGAGACTAACTTCCTGCTTGAGCTTGCGTTCGATCAGGGCGAGGCGCGGAGTTGCGACCAGCTTCTTACGTCAAGCCAGGCCGGGTCACTGACGTTTGTCATTCCGGCGGTATCTATTTTCGAAGCGCGGCAGAGCTTAGCTCGCCGGCATGAAGAGCGTCGATCGACTCACATCAAAGTAGATGAAGAGCTAACCTTGGTCCTGGCATTCGTGCTCGGACACTTGGACAGCCATCCCGTGGACGAGTGCTGCTTTCTCAACCGCAACTGGAAGGACTTTTTCGGATCCGGCTGTCGTCGAAAAGCTCAAAGCAAAACGCTGCAAACTGCTTGCAAGCTTCGATGACGGACTTCAGTACGTTGTTCACCGCCTCGGGCCGCTCCCGCCCCGACGCTAGAACATGAACCTGCGCAACGACACGTTGAGCAGGATCCCCACCCCGAGCAGGTCCGCCAGCACGCTGGACCCGCCGTAGCTGAACAGAGGCAGCGGAACACCCACGACCGGCATCATGCCGGTCACCATGCCGATGTTGATGAAGGCGTGCCAGAAGAACAGCGCGGCGATGCCGATGGCGAGGAAGCTGCCGAACTTGTCCCGCGCGTTGGCTGCCACGTCCAAGGCCGTCAGCACCAGGAAGCCGTAGAGCGACAAGAGCAGCACGCCGCCGAGAAAGCCGTGCTCCTCGGCCCACACCGAGAAGATGAAGTCGGTGTGCTGCTCGGGGAGGAAGCTGAGCTGGTTCTGGGTCCCTTCGCCCCATCCCTTCCCGCTCCACTGTCCGCTGCCGACCGCGATGACGGACTGGATGGCGTGGTAGCCGGCTCCCTTCGCGTACGCCTGGGGATCGAGGAAGGTGACGATGCGGCTCTTCTGGTAGGGCTTGAGGAGCCGCTCCCAGGCGAACACCGCGGCGGCGATGCCTCCCGCGAAGAGCGCGGTGAGGCTCTGCCATTGCACCTTGGCGAACACGATCATCGTCATCGCGATGAAGAAGGTGACGAACGCGGTGCCGAGGTCCGGCTGCTTGATCACCAGCGCCACCGGGAGGAGCACGAAGAGGAACGGCCGCCACAGGTCCAAGAGACCGTACTGGCCCTTGCGGGCGGACACGTCGTCCCGGGAGAAGAAGCGCGCCATCAGCACGATCAGGGCCAGCTTGACGAACTCGCTGGGCTGCAGCTGCATGGGCCCGAGCTGCAGCCAGCGACGCGCGCCGAGCACCTTCTTGCCGTGGAACGCCACCACGGCCAGGAGCGCCAGCGACGCGAAATAGGTTGGCCAGGCGGCGGTGGCGAGGAAGCGGTAGTCGATGAAGAGGAACGCCCCCACCGCCAGGGCGCCCAAGAACATCCACTTCGACTGCGCGATCCACATCGGATTGAGTGCGCTCTTCGTCGCGCTCGCCAGGTTCCACACGCCCAGGGTGCAGATGAGGATGGTGCATAGGACCAGCGGCCAGTGCAGGTGATCGAGCTTCTTTTCCGTCGCCAGCGACATCTATTGCACCGCCTTCATCGCCACCGCGTCGCGTTTCTTCAGCTCGAAATAGGCCTTCACCACCTTCGCCGCCGCCGGGGCGGCGGCCTCCGCTCCCCACCCGCCGTGCTCGTTCAAGACCACCACCACCAGCTCCGGGTCGTCGGCCGGCGCGATGGCCACGAACCAGGCGTGGTCGCGCGATAGGTATGCCTGCGTGGCGGGGTCGAGCTTCTGCTTCTGGCCGAGCTTCATCACCTGCGCGGTGCCCGTCTTGCCGGCGAACTTCAGGTCGGCGAGGCGCGACCGGTACGCGGTGCCGCCGGGCTCGTTGACTACGGCGACCAGGGCCTCGCGGATGGCGGCGAGGTTCTGCGGCTTGACGTCGAGCTTCCCCCCGCGGCCGTTGTTGACATCCGGCTGGGGCTCGAACTCCCGGACCACCTTGCCTTCGGGCGTCTCGATTCGCCGCACCATCTGCGGGGTCCACACCGTCCCGCCGTTGGCGACGGCCGCGAACGCGACGGCCTGCTGGAGGAGCGTGACGTTGATCTCGCCCTGCCCGATGGCGGCGTTGATGGCGTGGGAGCGCACCGAGCCCGTCGCCGGGTTGACGCTCTTCGAGTCCGGGATGATGCCCGGGATCTCGCGCCCCAGATCGAGGCCGGTGGGCTGCCCGTAGCCGAGGCGGTGCGACATGTCGCTCAAGGCGTCGAGCCCGACGCGGTCGCCGAGCGCGTAGAAGAACGCGTCGCACGACCTCTGCAGCGCGGAGTGGAGCGTGAGCAGGCCGTGGCCCTCGGGCTTTCCGCAGCGCCAGCGGTGGTTTCCCATGGAGTAGCCCCCGTTGCAGAACAGCGTCGAGGTCGGGGTGATCTCTCCCTCCTCGAGGGCGGCGAGCGAGGTGACCACCTTGAAGGTCGACCCCGGGTGGTAGTTCTCGTTCATCACCCGGTTGAGCATCGGCTTGAGCGGGTCCTCGTTGATCTTCTGCAGCTCGGCGCGGGTGATGCGGCCGGACATCTTGTTCGGGTCGAAGGAGGGCCGCGAGACCATCGCCAGGATGAAGCCCGTCTTCGCCTCCATGGCCACCACCGCGCCCGCCCTGCCCAGGAACGCGGCGTCGGCGGCCTCCTGCAGCCGCTCGTCCAGGGAAAGCACCAGGTTGTTCCCCGGCTCCGCGGGGATCAGGCGCTCGCTCTCGGGGATGAGCAGCTCGTCCATCTCCTTGCCCAGGTGCTGGCCCCGGGCGTTCACGGCCACGTTCTCGCGGCCGTCCTGGCCGCTCAGCTCGCGCTCCCAGCGGCGCTCCAGCCCGCGGCGCCCGATGGTCTGCCCCCGGCGGAAATCGTCCGGCTTCTCATCCAGCTCCTCGGGCGTCACCTCGCTCATGTAGCCGATCACGTGGCCGAGGCTGGGCCCCACCCGGTAGTTGCGGTGCGGCGTGGGGATCAGGTCGACGCAGGAGAGCTCGTTGCGGTGCGCCTCGAGCACGTCGACGTGGTCGCGGGGAATGTCCAGCTCGGCCAGGTAGGGCTTGAACTTCTCCAGCTTGTCCTTCGACGTCCAGGAGCGCTGGTAGTCCTGCTTCATCCGGTCGATGTCCTCGGGGGTCATCTCCAGGTAGCTGGCGAGCTTCGTCATCACCTCGTCGCGCTCCTTGCCCTTGCAGAACGCGGGGGTGAGGAAGACGTCGAAGGAGGGGCGGTTGTCCACCAGGATGCGCCCCTGCCGATCCTTGATCATGCCCCGGTCGGCCGGGACGAAGAGCGACTTGCGGAAGTTGCTCACCGACTGGGCGCTGTACTCGTCGCCGCGGAGGATCTGCAGCTGGTACAGCCGCACCGTCAGCACCAGGAGCGCGCAGACGACCACCAGCGCTCCCAACGCCGTGCGCGGGCGCAGCTCCCGGATCTCGTCGGCGTCCCGGCGGACGAGTCCCAGCATCGACGGCATCAGTGCACCAATGTGGTGCCTTCGGCGGGCACCATTTTCGCGTCGAGGCGGCGCAGCACCGAGAACACCGCCGGGGCGGCGACGGCGGTGCCCAGGGCGCTCCAGAACAGCGGAACGAACTGGAGCACCAGGCCCTCGCTGCCGGGGGCCACGAAGTAGAAGAGCAGCGCCGCCAGGGAGGAGTGGATGAGGCTCGCGGCGAACGCCACGGCGGCCGACTGGAGACCGCCGTCGGTCTTGATCGCGCTGCCTGCCAGCCGCACCACCACGAAGGTCAGCACCGCCAGCACGGTGTAGAGGCAGGGAGGCGTGGCCGAGGTGAGATCGGAGAGGTACCCGGCGGCGAGAGAGAGCGCGGCGCCCTGCACCACCTCGTCGTTCAGGGCGAGGTAGAGGACCACCGAGAGCAGCAGGTCGGCGCGCACCGCCTTGAAGTGGAGGAGCAACGGAAGCGTCGACTCCAGGATGGAGGCGAGGAGGCACACACCCAGGACCAGCGCGTTGCGCAGCTTCACTCAAGGCTCCCCACGCAGCGCGTTCGCGGAGCTGGCCGGAGGCGGCACGTGGCCCAGCATCACCATCACTTCCTCCAGGCGGGAGAAGCTCACGGCCGGGATCACGTCCGCCGAGGTGAACATCCCGGTGGGGCGCTTGACCACGTTCACCACACGGCCGATGGGCAATCCCTTGGGGAAGAACCCGGGGCCGCCGGCGGTGAGCAGCAGGTCGCCGTCCTGCAGATCGTCGGTGCGCAGCGCGTACTCCAGCTTGCAGCGGGTGACGTCGCCGACTCCCTTGACCGTGCTGCGGCCGCGCGTCCGCTGCGAGATGGCCGGGATCGCCGAAATGGGGCTCATGATCAGCTGCACGTCGGCGTAGTGGGCCGTGGCCACCGCGACCTGCCCCACCACCCCTTCAGGGGCCACCACCGGCGCGCCCTGGGTCACGCCGTCGGCGATGCCCCGGGCGATGCGCAGAACGTGGCTGTGGGGAGAGGCGCCCACGGCGATCACTTCGGCGACCAGGTAGCGGGTGGGGCTGTTCCGGTCGGCGTACTCGACCAGGCGCTTGAGCCGCTCGTTCTCCGCCTTCATTTCCGAGAGGGCGCTCGCCTCGTCGTGCGTCCGGAGCACCTCGCGGCGCAGGCGCAGGTTCTCCTCCCGGACGCCGCGCAGCGCCACGTAACCGCCCCAGGCGTCCTCCACGCCGTTCACCGCCACCACGATGGCCTTTTCAACCGGCGCGGTGAGCGCCAGGATGGCCAGATCGAGGTAGTTGTGCCCCATCGGCTTGCGCGCCCTGGCCGCGAAGACCGCGAACGGGACCGCCAACAGGAAGGCGACGAAGACGGGCTCGCGGTAGCGTCGAAGGAGGGAGCGCACGGCTGTCCGTGAAAGCGGCGCCAGATGGCGCCCATTCCCGGTTTTCCTGCTTGCATCACAGGCTTGGTTCCCCTACCCTGTCAAGCTTTCAAGCGGCTGTTCGTACAGCACTTTCGCGTGCACTTCGGCGAATTGCAGGAGCTTTTCTCAGATGCTCGACGTGATGCGGTCCAACGCGCGGTCGTCGCTGATCGTGCTCGTCTTCGGCGCGATCATCGTGACCTTCATCTTCTCGTTCGGCCGCGGGTCGTCGGGGTTCCGTACCCGGACCCCGGAGACCTGGGCGGCGAAGGTGAACGGCGACGTGGTCACCGCCAGCGACTTCGCCCAGGCCTATGCGTCGCGCTTCCGGCAGATGTCCCAGCAGCGCGGGGGCAAGTACACCACCGACAACGCCAAGCAGGACGACCTGCGGCGCGCGACGCTGAGCTCGCTGGTCGACCAGGAGCTGATCGCGCAGCAGGCGAAGGACCTGGGCATCGTGGTCACCAACGAGGAGTTGTCCGACGCGATCGCCAAGTCCCCCCAGTTCCAGCAGAACGGCAGGTTCGACTTCGACTACTACAAGCGCCTGGTCGAGAACGGCTACGGCATGAGCGTCCCGAGGTTCGAGGACGCCTGGCGGCGCGACATGCTCCGGGCCAAGGTGCTCCAGTCGGTGCTCAACGGCGCGCAGGTCTCCGACGACGAGGTGCGCGCCTGGTTCGTGGCGCAGCACGAGAGCGCGTCGATGGCGTACGTCAAGTTCACCGGCTTCATGTTCCGCGACCAGGCGCAGGCGACCCCTGCGGAGGCCGAGGAGTACGCCAAGGCGCACGCCAAGGAGATCGAGGCGGCGTACGAGAAGGACGCGAAGACCCGATGGACGCAGCCGCCGGCGGTGAAGGTGCGGGTGATCACGGCGCGGCTGCCGCCCGGCTCCAGCGTCGAGCAGGAACAAGCGGCCCGCGCGCGCATCGACGCCGCTCTCGCCGAGGTGAAGGGCGGCAAGGACTTCGCGGCGGTGGCGAAGGAGAAGAGCGACGACCCGACCAAGGACAGCGGCGGCGACCTGGGGTTCGTCTCGCGCGGCGCGTCCCCTTACGGCAAGACGCTGGAGGACGAGGCGGCGAAACTGGAGCCGGGACAGGTCTCCGCGGCGTTCAAGGACCGCACCGGGTTCCACGTCCTCAAGGCGGAGGAGAAGAAGCCGGAGCGCGTGCAGCCGCTCGAGGAGGTGCGCCAGCAGATCGCGCAGGAACAGCTGCGGGCGCAGAAAGCTTCCGAGCTGGCCAGCAAGAAGGCGCAGGAGGCGCTGGCCGCGGTCAAGTCGGGCAAGGACCTGAAGGACCTGTACCCTCCCCGCAAGACCGCACCCGGGCAGTTCGACTTCACCAGCTTCACTACCCCGCAGGCCCAGGAGACCGAGCCCTTCCATCCGGTGGGCGGCTACGTCCCCGGCGTCGGCCTCTCGCCGAAGCTGTCGTCGGCGGTGTTCGCGCTCACCTCGCCCGGCGGCGTGCCTGAGGCTCCGGTGCAGGACGGCGACACCTGGTACGTCTTCCGCCTCAAGACGCGGGAGCGGGCGGACCTCTCCAAGCTCGGAGAGGAGAAGGCATCCTTGCGCGAGCGCCTCGAGGGCCAGCGCCAGGGCGAGCTGTACCAGAGCTGGCTCTTGCGCCTGCGCAAGAAGTCCAAGATCGTCGAGAACGTCGCCATGCTGGACTACGACACGCTGCCCGGCCACGAGAACTACAACCCGGACGATTACTGATGAAAGTCGATCCGGCGTTGGCCGACGCGCAAGTGAAGGACGAAGGCGGCAATCCCGTCCGCCTGGGCTCGCTCTGGGCCGACCGGCCCGCCGTGGTGATCTGGGTCCGCCACTTCGGTTGACCGGCTTGCCATGAAGAGGTGGCCGAGTTGCGGCCGCTCCTGAGCGAGATGCGCCGGAAGCGCGCCAACGTCGCCATCGTGGGGAACGGGCTCCCCGCCATGGCCAAGGCCTTCGTGGATCGGCTGAAGCTGGCCGGCGAGGCGCGGGTGCTGACCGACCCGGGCCGCGCGTCGTATCGCCTGGCCGGATTCCGGCGCGGCGTCTGGGCCACGCTGGGACCGCGGGCGCTGGTCAACCTCTTCCGCGCGCTCCGCAAGCGCCTGGGCACCGGCAAGATCGAGGGCGACGCCTGGCAGCAAGGAGGGTCCCTGGTGGTCGCCCGCGGCGGCGAAGTGCTGTTCCGCTACGCGAGCAGGCACCAGGGAGATCACGTGGCGCCGGAAAAGCTCGTCGCCGCGCTCCCTTCCTGAGCATCGCTAAAGTGAGTCAGCGGTCCTCTGCGAGCGCGTGGAGCAACTCTTCCAGCGAGTCGCCCAGCGGCTCGAACTCGTGCGCGCCGGCCGCCAGCAGGGAGATGCGCCCGTACTTCCCCTTCTTGAGGCGCGGCAACCAGCCGTAGCCTTCCGAGCCCCCGTCGGAAGCGAAGAGGGCCAGCCCCGGCACCGCCCGCGTCACTTCCTGCGCTTCGCACTCTGCGCGGATGCGCTGGAGCGGCCACAGCTGGATGGGCCGCTGCCTGGGTCCCAAGGTCCCCTCGCCCCCGTCGTGCTCGCGGAGGAGCGCCTTGACGTCCTGCGGCAGCTTGCAGTCCATCTCCTCTTCGGCGGCGGCGACGGCGTCCTCTCCGGCGCCGTCGCCCGCCAGGCGCACTTGCGCGAGCAGCGCGCCCAGGTTTGCGGTCATCGCCGGCCCTCCGGCGCCGCGGCGGGCGCGTAGATGGTGCGGTGGATGCGCCAGCTGCCGTCGGGCTGCCGCCGCAGGATGCGCATGACGTGCACGCGCGAGCGGGAGACCTCGACGCCTCCGCGCGGCCGCTCGACTCCTTCGATCTGGCCCCACTCGACGGCCGTATCCCCGAAGAGCAGCGTCTCCTCGAACGCCTCGGAGTAGTCCAGGACTTCGATGTCCAGCGAGGCGACCATGCGCCTCAGGCCTGCGCGGATGGCCGCGATGCCGCGCACCGGGGGCTGCCCGGGGCCCAGCGCCACGGCGTCGTCGGTGAACAGCGCGGCCAGCCCCTCCGCGTCGTACGCCTTGCTGGCCACGACGTCCGCCTGGCGCAGTCGCTCGATCGCCTTCAGGTCGTCGATCTCGTCGGTCATCACAGCTTCCTCAGGAATTCCTCCCCCAGCTCTCGCGAGCGGCGGGTGGCCGCCTCGACCGCGTTCATCAGCACGTTGCGCAATCCGCCGGCCTCCAGCGTGTGCAGCCCGGCGATGGCGGTCCCGCCCGGGCTGGTGACGCCGTCCTTGAGCAGGCCCGGGTGCTGGCCGCTCTCGATCAGCAGCTTGGCGCTGCCCAGCACCGTCTGCGCGGCGAGCTGCAAGGAAGCGCGGCGCGAGAGCCCCACCTTCACCCCGGCGTCGGCCAGCGCCTCGATGATCAGGAACAGATACGCCGGACCGCTGCCCGACAGGCCGGTCACGGCGTCGAGCTGCGACTCCTCCAGGACCACGGTGAGCCCGACCGAGTCGAAGATGGTCGTGGCGGTGGCCAGGTCCGCGTCGGTGGCGTGCTCGCCCAGGGCCAGGGCGGTGGCCGCTGCAGCCACGGTCGCCGGCGTATTGGGCATCGCCCTGACGATGCGCATCGGCGGGTGTAGGCGCCGCTCGATCGCCGCGATCGGGACTCCCGCCGCCACGCTGACGATCAACTTGTCGCGGGAGACGTCCCCCGAAATGCCGCGCAGGACCTGGTCGAGGATCTGCGGCTTGACCGCCAGCACCACCACGTCGCTGTCGCGCGCCACTTCCGAATTCGAGCCGCCGCGCACGCCGTAGAGCTTCTCCAGCTCGTCGATGCGCTCGCGCCGGCGGGCGCTGACCAGGATCTGCGCGGGAGCGGCCGCCTTCGAGGCGATGAGCCCCTTCACCAGCGCCTCGCCCATGTTCCCGACGCCGATGAAGCCGAGCTTCTTCTTGGTGACCATGGCGGCCGAGTCTATCAGCCGCCGGCCGCCGCCGTATTCGGCGGCGCCGTGCTTTTCAGACTCAGTCCGGGCGCCGCCGTATTCGGGCGGCGCTGTGCTCTTCAGACTTGGTCTCCGACCGCCGCGGATTACATTCTGGGGGCCGCAGGCATGGCCACCGCGCCCGCGTCGTCGCGGCTGAGCGCCCGATCGACGGAGAGAGCGCCGCCGCCCTTGATCAAGACGGCGATGCACAGGCCGAGAGCGAGCAGGTGGTACTCGAAGCCCTCGCCCTTCTGCGTACCCGCCCAGTTCATGAAGAAGCCCACCTTCGAGTGGACCATGAGCGTGGCAGCCGCCATCACGCACCCGATGCCCAAGGCCCCCAGGCGAGTGAGGAAGCCGAGGATGAGCAGCAGCGATCCGCCCAATTCCGCGACCATCACCAGCACGGTGATCACCGGCGGGAGCCCCATCTTGGAAAATCCTTGGATGGTCGCGGTCGCGCCGTAGCCGCCCCACCAGCCCAGCACTTTCTGGGCGCCATGCGCAAAAAACACGACCGCCAGCGTGAGCCGCATGACGAGTGCTGCGGGATCGTTATCGGTACTGAGGAATTTTCGAAACATTGGCCCTCCAGGGCGCATACTGCGCGCGCCCGAAAGCCGCTGGCAAGTAAGTGGCTCAGCCGATGATCAGGGCCTCCTTCTCGAGCCGGCCTTCCGCGAAGCGCGAGACGTTGAACCGCTGGAACAGCTCGTCCGGCTCGCCGCCCATCCAAGCGGCCATCCGGCGGGCAACCGCCGGCGCCATCATGAATCCGTGGCCGACGAAGCCGCTCATCTGCAAGAGGCCCCGCACCCCCGGCGTCTCCCCCAGGATGGGAGAGTGATCGGGAGTGACATCGTAGCAACCCGCCCATTGGCGCAGGAGCTTGACCTGGCCCAACCGGGGGACCAGGTCGATCAAAGCGCGCGCGTACCGGGCGAGGAAGCGCAGCGACGAGGTCTGGTTCAGCCCGGACGGCTCGGCCGGGTCGCCCATGCCGCCGACGATCTCCCCGCGCATCGACTGGGAGAAATACAGGCCGCTCCCCAGCATGGTCACCAGTGGGCCCAGGAAAGGCTTGAGCGGCTCGCTGGAGACGATCTCGTGGCGGTAGGGCACGTTGGGCAGAGCGACGCCGGCCATCGCCGCGACCGAGGGGCTCCAGGCTCCACAGGCGATCACCACCCGGTCGGCGCGCACCGTTCCGCGGTCGGTGTGCACGGCGCGAACGGCGCCGGCCTCCACGTCCAGGCCGGTCACCCGGGTGAAGACCTCGACCCGCGCGCCCCGCTTGCGCGCTCCGTCGGCGTAGCCCCACAGGAAGGGCCAGGGGAAGACGACGCCGTCATCCGGGTTCCAGGAGGCTGCGATGAACTTGCGCGTGTCGAGCTGCGGCACCAGCTCGCCCGCCTCGCCGGCGTCGATGATGCGGGTGGCGAGGCCGTGGGCGCGGTGGAGTCGCGCGCCAGTCTCCAGGAGCCGCAAGGTCTCCGGATCGCCGGCGAGGAACAGGTATCCGCCGCGCCGCAGCCAGACGTTGATGCCCAGCTCCTGGGCGAAGCGCCCCATGAACTCGATCGATTCCTTCGCCAGCTCGACGTGCGCCGGCTGGGTGAACTGCGCGCGGACGCCCCCGCCGTTGCGGCCCGAGGCCCCTTCGCAGAGATAGCCGCGCTCCAGGACCAGGACGTCGGTCTCGCCGCGGCCGGCCAGGTTCCAGGCGAGCGCGAGCCCCATGATGCCGCCGCCGACGATCACCACCCGCGCCTTGGGAGGCGGCGGCTCGCGAGGCTGCAGGGGGTGGGCGGCGACGGCCGCCTTGGGCGGCAAGAGCGGCGATTCCCGCCATCGCACGACTTCGTCGGGCAGCCCGGCGAACGCCGCCAGCGAGGTGGGAGAGAGCGGCGGCCGGGCCCGGAAGGGCACCTGGGCCGGAGCGGGCAGGCGCGCCCGCTCCGCGCACAGCCGCATGGCGGCGGCCAGGCAGCTCTTGCCCTGGCACGGGCCGGTTCCCAGGCCGGTGTAGCGCTTCATGCTCTCCACGTCCGCGTGTCCGCCGCGGATGGCGTCTTCCAGCTCCTTCCTGGTGACGTCCTCGCAGGCGCAGACGATGGCCTTGTCGTTCATGGCCGCCCCGCCAGGGCCGCATCCGCCGCGCCCACGCCCGCGCGCGCGCCCGACTCCGCCGCCCGCGGGCCGCCCGCTCCGGCCGACCGGCCGGCCGCGAACACCCAGGGCACGCTGGTGCGCCCGGACGCGTCGACGACCACGGGGAACCCGCCCAGCTCGGCGGAAAAGCGCGCTTGCGCGCCCGCCTGGGAGGCCAGCTCGTGCAGCGGCGCCGGCGGCAGCGCCACCGCGATGGCGTCGCAAGCGATCGCTTCCTCCCCTGCGCGGAGCTCCTTGACCGGGTTGCCGCGCGCGCGCAGCTCCCTGGCGCGGAGCAGGGGCAGATCGGGCGCGCTCTGCGGGGCGGCCTCGCCCGAGGGGAACGGCCACGCGCCTCCCGCCTCGACCACGCTCGCCAGCCTGTATCCGGCCAGCCGGAGGGCGCGCGCGCACTGGATGAGCTCGCCGCCTTCGCCGACCACGCAGAGCCGCTCGCCGACGCGGACTCCCGAGTGCAGGGCCAGCCCGAGCAGCCCGCGCGCCGCGTACACGCCCGGGCGGTCCACGCCGGGGAACGGGAGCGGCTGGGAGACGCCGCCGGTGGCGACCACGACGGCGTCCGCGAGGATCGCAATCAGGGCGGTCGGACGGCGGACGGCGAGGAGCGCCGGCTTGCGCGGCGCGGCCGCGGCGTCGTTCGGGTAGAGGCCGATCGCCTCCGCCTCGAGGACGACCTCGACGTTCGCGGCGGCCAGCGCGCGACCCTGCTCGGCGGCCCACCCGGCTCCGGGCGCCTCGGGCTCCACGCCGAGCAGGGCGGCGCCGCCCAGGCGCGCGTCGCGCTCGAGGAGCACTACCCGGGCGCCGCGGTGCGCGGCGGCGAGCGCCGCGGAGATGCCGGCCGGTCCGCCGCCCACCACCGCGATCTGCTCCTCGCGCAGGGCGCCCGGAATCGCCGGCTGCGCCTCGTCCGGCAGCTGCCCCAGCCCCGCCAGCCGGCGCGCCACCTCCAGCGCCAGGCGGCCGAGGAGTCGCGAGCCCACCAGCAGGTGGTGGTGGTCGAGCCCCTCCGGGAAGAGGAAGTCGGAGGCGCGCAGGACGTCCGCATCGGCTCCCAGCGGCGTGTTCTGCCGGGCGCACTGCATCCCCAGGCGCAGCGGCAGGCGGCAGGCGAGCAGGCTGGGCACGCCGTCCACCCGCAACAGGCACTGCCCGCACGAGCCGGACAGGCAGAAAGGCCCCCGCGGCCGGTGGAACTTGATCGACCGGGTGAAGGTGGTGACTCCCGCGCGCAAGAGCGCCGAGGCGACGGTGTCCCCCTCCCGTCCCTCGAGGCGATCGCCGTCGAGCGAAAACCCGAGCGGACGCACTACGATCGATTCCATGAAGTCCGCGAAATAAAGAGCATGACGCCGTTCCGGCCCTTCCAAGAGCACAGCGCCGCCCTATCGGCGGCGACTGCGGCGGCTAAAAAACGAAATGGCGCCCCTTCTGGCGCCTGGCATAGATGGAGATCGTCGCTCGCACTTCGCCCACGCCCATGTTCCCGCTCTCGCCGATGGATCCCGCGCCGAATTCCTCCCACTCGAGCGCGCTGTCGGTGCCGTCGTTCTCCTTGATCATGCCCGCCAGCGTCCGCCGCGCCCGGGTCAGCTTGCGATCGTCGCGAGTCCAGATGCTGGTGGCCAGGTCGTGCGGGTTGTCGAACAGGGAGAAGCGCACGAACGCGTCGAAGTCGGGCAGCGCCATGGTCACCAGGATGGGCATGAACAGCTCGGTGGTGGCCAGCTGGTACTTCCGCACGCCCTTGCCGTCCCAATCGTGCTCGAGCGTGGTCTGGGGAGTCACGCCGTCGATCAGCGCCGGCTTCACCGCCTCGGCGTTCTGACCGTACTCGCCCGGCGCGCGGCCGCCGTCGCGGACGATCTTGAGACCGGCCTTGCGCGCTTCGGACACCAGGTCGAGCGCCGTTTGCGCCTTGTGGACCATCAAGGGCCCCAGCGTCCTGTCGGCCGCGTCCGGGCGGCGCGGGTCGGCGACCGTCCAGCAGTCCATCTCGGCAGCCAGGAGCGGCACCAGCCGATCCAGCGTGGCCCGGGAGGCGGAGATCCCGTGCAGCCCGGTGCACTTGTGACTCGAGAGCCCGAACTTGGCGTAGGTCAGGCGCGCGGCGATCTTCTGCATTTCGTCGTCGGAATACCCGTCGTCCACCCAGGCCCAGTTGCAGCCTCCCCCCTCGAACCGCGTGCGCAGGAGGCCGCGCCCGGCGGAGATCGCGCGTGCCGTGTCGGACGAGCCTGTCACCGCCACCACCGCGACCCGATGGTCGGTCGCCAGCGGCGCGATTCCCTTGCCGAACCCCTCCACCTTCTGGACGAACCGCGGGTCCGCGCCGGCGGCGAGGAAGGCGCGCAACATGGAGGTGTTGGTGAGCGCCGCGAACGGGTGCCCCTTCAAGATCCACGGGCAACCGGAAAGGTAGGCGCCCGCCAGGTGGATGGTGGGGATCCCCCAGATGAAGTTCATCGGGGTCACGATCACCGCCAGGCCGGCGGGAAGCCAGGCGTCCCGCCAGAACCGCTGCCCCGCGAACATGTCGGGCACCATCTCCCCCTGGATGGCGGCCTCGAAGCTGCCCTCCAGGTGGTCGCAGGCGCGCTTCGCCTCGAAGAAGTCCTTCTCCGCCTCCAGCCTGGTCTTGGGGATCTGCTGGCGGATCTCCTCCAGGTACTCCTCGGTGAAGTAGTTCAGGATCCGCGAGACGTTCTTCACCACCTGCTTGCGGTACGCCAGGCCCTCCTCGGCCCAGGCCAGCGACTTCCACGCCTGATCGCCGTGGATGAGCGCGGCTTCCACGTCCTGCTTCCCGCTGGCCGGCACGTCGAACAGCTTCACGCGGCGGTCGGCCGGCGAGGCCATCTCGGCGTGCTCGCCCGAGGCGGGCGCGCGCCATTCGCCCGCGATGTAGTTGCGCACGGCCGTCTTCGGGTCACCGGGCTTCCGCGGGATCCCGTGCCGGGCGTAGCAGAACAAGTACGGGCGCAGCGCCTCGATGTCCTGCTCGGCCATCTGGCGGGCGAACAGCGAGTAGCCCGCCCGCCGCCCGGCGTAGCGCGCGGCGAGCGGGTCGGGGCCCAGCTGGCCGCGCTCGTTGAAGGCGCGGATGTCGGCCTGCAGCTTCGCGTCGACGAACGCCATCGGTCCTCCGTTCCGGGCCGCCTTCATAGCGGCGCGGCAGGCATTTCCGCAAGGACGGCGGTGACGATCGCTGTCCCCGAGCACGATGGCCCCGATCCCGCCACGATTCAACACACCTGTTCCGGTGGGCCCACACGCTCTTTCAATCGGTTACCGATCGATAGCCGATTCGTTCAGTTCCGAATTGGATCCAATCGCATCAATCCGTGAGAATATTTTGCGATGGAGCGCGCCCCCGCTTCTTCGGATCGTCCCAGGCTCGCCACCAGGCTGGCCTGGCTCGGCGCTGCCGCGTGGCTCGCGGCGGTCGCGGGCGGGTTTGCCATCCTGTGGAGCTACAAGAGCACGCCGGGACCTGCTCAACGAGCCGCCCCGGTCCGTTGGCCGGCCGCTTCGGCCGTGGCGCCCAGCGCGCAGCGGGCCACGCTGCTCCTCTTCGCGCACCCCCGCTGCGTCTGCACCCGCGCGACCATGGCCGAGCTGGCCCGGATGATGGCCCGCTTTCACGACCGCATCGACGCGACGGTGCTCTTCTGGACCCCGCGCGACGCGCCCCCGGACTGGAGCTCGGGTGACTTGTGGAGCAGCGCCCGGCGCATCCCCGGAGTCGAGGTCCGGAGCGACCTCGACGGCCGCGAGGCTTCCCGCTTCGCGGTGGCGACCTCCGGCGGCGTGGTCCTCTACGGCGCGGGCGGGCGCCTGCTCTTCCAGGGCGGCATCACGGCGGCGCGCGGTCACGAGGGAGACAGCTTCGGCCAGGAGCGGATCGCGTCGCTCTTGACCACCGGCGCGGCCGACCGCGCCGACGCGCCCGTGTTCGGGTGCGCGCTCGAACAAGAACGGCCGGTGCGCCTGGCGCGCGCCGGCACCAAGACCAATCAGGGGGAGTGAGAGATGAGCGTAGCCAGGAAAGCACTCGAGATGACCAAGGCCGCGACGGAAGCGATCGTGCAGCGGGCCGAGGCGCGGTACCAGGCACACCGGCAGGAGATCTTCCGCACGACGGACCGGATGTTTGCCGGGCTGATGATCGTGCAATGGATCTTCGCCATCTTCATCGCCATCGTCTTCTCGCCGTACGGCTGGCAAGGGAAGGTGAAGACGGTCCACATGCACGTGTGGGTCGCCTTGATCCTGGGCGCGGCGATCACCAGCCTGCCGGTGGCGCTGGCCTGGTTCCGGCCGGGCCAGACGCTCACCCGGCACGTCATCGCCGCCGGCCAGATGCTCTGGTCGGCGCTGCTCATCCATCTGACCGGCGGCCGCATCGAGACGCACTTCCACGTCTTCGGATCGCTGGCCTTCCTCTCCTTCTACCGGGACTGGCCGGTCCTGATCACCGGGACGGTGGTGGTGGCGACCGACCACCTCCTGCGCGGGATCCTCTGGCCGGAATCGGTGTACGGCATCCCCAACCCGGAGTGGTGGCGCTTCCTGGAGCACGCGTTCTGGGTGGTGTTCTGCATCTCCATCCTCGTCCCGTCCTGCTTCAGGGGCGTCAAGGACATGCGGGTGATGGCGGATCGCGGGGCCGAGCTGGAGGCGCTCTCCGAGAACCAGTGGCGCAACTCGTCGGTGGTGGATCGGGCCGCCAACGATCCCACCGACGGCTGAGGAGGAGGCCATGACAGTCGACACCAGCGTCGCTGCCGAAGTGCGCAAGGGATACGACCAGGTGGTGGTTCCCGCCTCCGGCGGGGGAACGCGCTCGCTGTCGCGCAAGCAGTTCGAGGCGCTGCCGCTCCGCGAGCGGGTCTCCTTCCTGATCGAGGGGACCGCGCAGTTCTTCTTGGACGGCCGGCCCATCGCCGCCACCGAGGCGATGCGCACCACCTAGCATGCGGGAGTTCGCCTCACCGGCCACCCGGGCGGCGGCCCTTCCCCGCCCGGTGAAAGCGCTCTACACGGCGTTCTGCGCGCTCACCGTGGCCGGCCTGCTCAGCTGCGCGGGCTTGTACGACGGCATCGTCCGGTTCAGCGCCCACGCCACGCCCGCCCAGCTGTACGCCCAGCTGGTGGGCTACTACCAGCCGGGAGCGGCCCCGGCGGCCGCGCCCGGCGAGGCGGCACCGGCGCCCCGCATGTCCGCGCGCAAGCTGCTCGAGGTCACGCACTTCCACCTGTTCTCCATGCCCATCTACCTCCTGGTCCTGGGGCACCTCTTCCTGCTCACCGGGGTGGGCGCACGGGCCAAGAAGGGATGGATCTGCGCCTCCGGAGCGGCCACGGTGCTCCACTTGCTGGCGCCCTGGTGCGTGTACTTCGCGGGAAGCGCGCTGGCCTGGCTCTACCCGATCAGCGGAGCGGCGCTCCTGGCGAGCTTCGCGGTGCTGATGGGAGTGCCGCTCTACGAGATGTGGCACTCGCCGCCGATAGGGCTGCGGTAAGTCTCGCGAACCAGGATTGCCCTAAGAAGCGCGGCGCGGCCGCTCCCCGAAGATCGCAGTGCCGACCCGCACGATCGTGGCCCCTTCCTGGATGGCCACCTCGTAGTCGGCGCTCATGCCCATCGACAGCTCCCGCAGCCCCAGGCGATCGCGCAGCTCGCGGAGCGCGCGGAAGTGCGGGCGGGGATCCTGGTTCGCGGGCGGCATGCACATCAGGCCCTCGCAGCGGAGCGCATCCAGCTCCCGCACCGCCGCGTACAGCGGCTCCACTTCCTCCGGCAGCGCGCCGCCCTTCTGCGGCTCCCGGCCCACGTTCACCTCCAGGAGGACGCGCTGGGTGAGGTTCTTCGAGAAGGCGCGCTTCGAGAGCTCCCTGGCCAGCGCCAGCCGATCGCAGGTGTGCACGAGCGCTGCGTGCCCGACGACGATCTTTGCCTTGTTGGTCTGCAAGGCGCCGATGAAGTGCCACTCTGCCTCGGGCAGCACGTCCGCCTTGGCGTGCAGCTCTTGCGCGTAGTTCTCGCCGAAGACGGTCTGGCCGGCGGCAAATGCCTGCAACACAGCCTCGATCGGCTGCCCTTTGCTCACTGCGACGAGCTGGATGCTCCGGGGATCCCGGCCCGCCCGGGAGCAGGTGGACCGGATGCGTTCCTGCACGGCGGCGAGGTTCTCGGCTATCCCCACGGCATTCTCAGGCCTGCGCCTGCCAGGAGCTGCAGCGTCTCGGTCAGGGGCAGTCCGACCACGTTGGAGAAGCTGCCGTCCACGCGGTCCACGAACGCGCCCGCCAGCCCCTGCACCGCGTACGCGCCCGCCTTGTCGTCGCCGTCGCCGGACTCGAGCAGCCAGCGCAGCGCAGCGTCGGAGAGGTCGGTGAAGCGCACACCGGTCACCACCGAGCGCGACCTGATCTCACTGTCCGTCGCCACGCACACGCCAGTGATCACCCGGTGCTCGGCGCCGGACAGCTTGCGCAGCATCCGCTCCCCCTCGGAGCGGTCGCGGGGCTTCTCCAGCACCTCCCCGCCCAAGACCACCACCGTGTCGGCGGCCAGGGCCACCGCCGGGCCTTGTCCGCCGCGCTTGCGCCAGGACTCGAGGCCCGCGGCCGCCTTCTCCCGGGCCAGCCGCTCGGGGTAGTCGTCGGTCCGCTCGCCGGGGGCGCGCTCCTCGGCGATGCGCGGGACCTCGACGTCGAAGCGCAGGCCCAGGCGCGAGAGCATCTCCCGCCGGCGGGGCGATCCGGAGCAGAGCACCAGACGCATGTGTGGCGCTGTAGCAGCCTCGGCGCCTGCGTCAAGCAGGAAAAGCGGATCGAGGGGCGCCGATGTTACACTCGGCAGATGCAGGCACGCGACCTGCTCCGCCAGCTGCAGCGCACCGTGGACGAGCTGGCGGTGCTCAACGAGATCGGCAAGGCGCTCACCTCGTCGCTGGACATCGGCGAAGTGATGCACCTCATCCTCGCCAAGGTGTCGGAGCTCCTCAAGCCGCGCAACTGGTCGCTGCTCTTGCGCGACCCCCAGACCGGCGAGCTGTACTTCAAGGCCGCGGTGGGCGCCGGCAGCGAGATGCTCATGCACCTGCGCCTGCAGCGGGGCGAGGGCATCGCGGGCTGGGTGGCCGAGCACAACGCGCCGCTGATCGTCGACGACGTCACCGCCGATCCGCGCTTCGCCGCCCGCTTCGACAAGACCTCCCGGTTCCACACCAAGTCGATCCTCTGCGTTCCGCTCACCTTCAAGGGACGGGTGCTGGGGGTGATCGAGCTGGTCAACGGCGAGGGGGACGGCAGCTTCGACGCCGAGGACCTGCGCATCCTCAGCACCGTCGCCGAGTTCAGCGCCATCGCGATCGAGAACGCGCAGAACTTCGCCAAGGTGCAAGAGCTGACCGTTCTCGACGATCACACCGGGCTCTTCAACTCGCGCCAGCTCAAGCGCACGCTGGAGCTGGAGATCGTGCGCGCGACGCGATTCGGGCACCCCGTGTCGCTCATCTTCTTCGACCTCGACCACTTCAAGCAGGTGAACGACCGGCACGGGCACCAGGCCGGTTCCAGGGTGCTGGCCGAGGTCGGGCGGCTCCTGCTCGGCACGCTGCGCTCGACCGACGTGCCGGTGCGCTACGGCGGCGACGAGTTCGTCATCCTGCTGCCGGAGACGAGCAAGGACCAGGCGATGGAGTGCGCCAAGCGGCTGCGCGGGGAAATCTCCCGCTGGAAGTTCCTCGCCGAGGAGCCCTACGGGCCGCTGCAGCTCACCGCCAGCCTGGGCGTGGCTTCGTTCCCCGACGACGCGCGGGTCCCGGAGGAGCTGCTCCGGCGCGCCGACGATGCGATGTACCGGGTGAAGGCCGAGCGGCGCGACGGGGTGGCGGCGGCCCTGCCGCAACAGGCTCCCCCGCGGGAGCAAAGCTTGACCGGGAGAGTATCCTCTTGAGCATGAAGCTGACTCCGCTCGACGTGCAGCAGAAGGCCTTCCGCAAGCTGCGCCTGGGCGGCGTGGACGAGAAGGAAGTGCGCGCCTTCCTCGAGCTCTGCGCCTCCGAGATGGAGGAGCTGATCCGCAAGCTCCACAAGCAGGACGAGGAGCTGCGCCGGCGCGATTCCCACATCGAGGACCTCCGCTCGCGCGAGCAGCTCCTGCAGAAGACGCTGACCACCGCGCAGAAGCTGGCCGACGACGTCAGGGAGAACGCCCGCAAGGAAGCCCAGATCGTCGTCTCCGAGGCCGAGCTGCAGGGCGAGAAGATCGTGCAGGGGGCGCAGCAGAAGCGCCTGCAGCTGATCAAGGAGATCGACGATCTGAAGCGCCTCCGCCTGACGTTCCTGCAGCAGCTTTCCTCCTTGCTGGACACGCACAAGGCGCTGGTCGACTCCGTCCGCGGCGACCCCGCCACGTCGCCAGGCGCGGAGGACAACGTGTCGTTCTTCGCAGCCCCCACCAAGCGGGCGGACACGAAGAAGTAGCGTCGCCTCTTCGATCCGGCAGTCACGCGGCTCTTCGCCAGCCCACGCACAACAGCCAGGTAGTTGGCTCGCAGACGAGCGGCGGCCTTGCAGCGAGCCGCACCTCGACTGACTCTGAGCAGTACGGGTCTAGCTCGGCGTCCGCGGACGAGTCGCCTCGCCTCCGGGCATGTACCGCGAAATTACCGAGCACGTAGTCGAGCGCCCACGCGACCTCGGAGGGAGTGCGCAGCACGTGCGCGTGATAGCGGTCGGCGAATACTGGCCCGCGGCGACCCATGACGCGATTCAGCCGCTTTGCGATCCGGATGCTGAGCGCCTGCACCCCGCGCGAGAGAGACCGCGCGTCCGCGGCTTCGACGACGAGGTGCAGATGGTTTCCTTGCACCGAGAAGTGGATTAGCCGGAAACCGTTGCGCAGCCGGGCGCCCGCGAACGCGGCCGCGATGGCGCTGAAGCAGCGGCGGCTACGCAAGTTCCACACGTGAGGCAGCACACGCAATGTCACGTGCACGGGGTGGCGCGACGCGAGCGCCGCACGCGGGCTCTGAGACACACCGGCTCGCGCACCCTTGGGCTTTCGGCCCGCCCGCTTTCGTTTTCCGCCCCACGTGCGGAGGTCGAGCGCAAGCTGCTTGGCCTTCTTCGCCATGCCTCGTGTGTAGCAAACCGGTCCGACATTACTCGCGAGGGGGTGCACGCCCAGGTTGAGGTTTTTCTTTAGGGGCTGGAAAAAGCCGAAGCGATTTCGATCGGTTGCGCAAAGGAGCTTCACAGCACCTGTCCCGTGTGACCTGTCCCTGGGAATTGGAAGCGACGCCGTCGAGAG
>WNFG01005574.1_pt1 | contig 20930 bp, 19 predicted proteins | sample 5400431 | NCBI WGS metagenome assembly WNFG01 (sample SAMN13153346, study PRJNA577476) | soil metagenome | isolation source: 120 cm saprolite under Douglas fir tree site 2 hole 3 replicate 2 | place: USA:California | collected 2015-04-18 | reverse complement strand
AAGGCGCCCGAGGATGTGCGCCGGCAGGTCGGCGTCGTGACTGCCGACATCGGCGTGTATCCGCGCCTGTCGGCGCGTGAGAACATCGCCTACTTCGCGCAGCTCAGCGGAGTCCAGGACGGCGACCTCAAGCGTCGCGTCGGCGCGGTCATCGAGCGCCTCGACATCGGATCGTTCGCCGACCAGCGCGCCGAGAGCCTTTCCTCGGGACAGAAGCAGAAGATCGCGATCGCGCGAGCGATCGTCCACGACCCGCAGGTGCTCATGTTCGACGAGCCCACCTCCAACCTGGACGTGCTCGCGTCGAGAGAGGTGCGTGAGTTCATGGTCGAGTCGAAGGGTCGCGGCAAGTGCGTGATCTTCTCGACCCACGTGATGCACGACGCGGAGCGTCTGTGCGACCGCATCACCATCCTCCACCAGGGCCAGGTTGTCGCGAGCGGAGCCACCGCCGAGGTTCGAGGTGACAAGCGCGAGCTCGAGGATGCGTTCCTCGAGCTGGTCGGAGCCAGGTGATGCGCGCCGCCCTGATCGTCTACAGGAAGGAGGTCATCGAGATCCTGCGCGACCGGCGCACGCTCATGGCAATCGGGCTGGCGGCGCTGGCGACGCCGATAGTGCTCAGCGTCATCTCGCAGGTCGCGACCAAGACGGCGACGCAGACGTACACAATCGGCTACTCAGGCGACATCCCCACCGGGCTCGGCGAGCTCCTCCGCGCGACCGGCCTGAAGCTGGTGCCGGTGGCGGATCCGGCGGCGGCGGCCAAGCAGCAGGTCGACCTCGGCGTGGCCTTCAAGCTGGGCGAGATCGACGAGTACTACGACCCCACTCGGCAGGGCGCCCAGATCGCCGACACACGCCTGCAGACAGTGCTCGGTCAGTACGACGCGGCGCAGGCGGCCGCCGCGCTGCAGAACCGCGGCATCGACCCCGGCATCCTGACGCCGCTCCGCATCGTGGCCCATCCCTTGAGCTCGCCCGTGCAGGCCGCGTCCAACGCCTTCCTCAGCTTCTTTCTGCCCTACATCCTCATCACGATGATCCTCACCGGCGGTTTCTCGGCCGCGCTCGACAGCACGGCAGGCGAGAGGGAGCGCAAGACCCTGGAGAGCCTGCTACTCACTCCCGCTCCAAGGAGCCGTGTCCTGCTCGGAAAGATCGGCGCCGTCACCACGATCAGCCTCGTGGCGGCGGTGGCCGCCATCGGCTCGATGTTCGTCGCGCTGTCGCAAATTTCACTGCCCGGCCCTTCCGAATCGGCGCATATCAGCCTCAGCCCGGTGGCGGTGCCGGTCATGGTGTGGGTCGCCCTGCTGATCGGCGTCAGCTTCAGCTCCGTAACGCTGGCGCTCGGCACGCTGGCGAAGACATTCCGCCAGGGCCAGGCCTACGTCACGCCGCTGTACTTCATCACCATCTTCCCGGCGTCGATCATCCTGTTCATCCCCGACTTCAACCCCAGCCTCGCGTACTACCTGATCCCGATCCTCAACGCAGTGCTCGTGCTGCGGGACGCCATCGTCCACAACACGGTGGATTGGCCGGCCTTGGGCGTGACCACGTTCAGCCTCATTGCGACCGGGGCGCTGTCGTGGTTCGCCGCGCTGCGGCTGTTCACACGCGAAGCCCTGCTCACCAGGTCTTAGACTGTCGGAGAGGCCGTTGATGACACCGCGGGCCGACCATCGACTTCGCAGCCTGGACAGGGAGCGGATGTACACGATCTTCGCTCCCCTGGACGCAGACGAACGGCTGCCGCGCGAGCTGCTCCTCGAAAGCCGGCGCCACCGCTCGGTCGGTCGCCGCGAGCTCGCCGGGGCGCTCTGGCTCCCCGCGCTCTGCCTGGTCATGGTCGTGCTGGGCTGGGGCAGGATGGACTCGGCCATCTCGTTCGGGGTCGTCGTCCTGCTCTTCGTGACCTTCGGGGTCTTCGCATTTTCCGGCAGGCGCTCGGACCGCCAGAAATAGCGACCGCCGGCAAACGGTAATAATTCGAAACATGACTCAAGCTGTGATCGCTGCCTTGGGCCGCTCTCCGATCGGTAGGGCCCGCAAGGGCTCGCTGGTGGACGTCCGGCCGGACGACCTCGCCGCCTACGTCGTCACGAAGGTCCTCGAACAGCTGCCGCAGCTCGAGCGCTCCGAGATCGAGGATCTCATCTGCGGCTGCGGCCTGCCTGGAGGCGAGCAAGGGCACAACATCGGCCGGGTCGTTTCGATCCTGAGCCGGCTCGACGTCCCTGGCGTCACCGTCAACCGTTACTGCTCGTCATCGCTCATGACCACCCGGATCGCCGCCCACGCGATCGAGGCAGGCGAAGGCGACGTCTTTCTATCTGTCGGCGTGGAGTGCGTCTCCCGCTACGGCAGCGGCTATCCCGACGCGCCGGACACTTTCAACCCGAGGCTAATCCCCGGAAACGGCGACGAATATCCCGACGTATACATCGCCATGGGCCAGACGGCTGAGAACGTGGCCCGTCGCGAGAAGATCAGCCGCGAAGACCAGGACCGCTACGCGGTCAAGAGCCAGAACGCGGCCGTCAAGGCCCGGGACGACGGCTTCTTCGACCGCGAGATCATCCCTGTCCCGCTGCCCAACGGCCAGATGTTCACCAAGGACGACGGCCCGCGGCCGGGCACGACAATGGAGGTGCTCGCGAACCTCAAGCCGGCCTTCCGAGAGGACGGCACGGTGACGGCGGGCAACTCCTGCCCGCTCAACGACGGCGCCGCCGCGGTGGTGGTGATGTCCGACCGCAGGGCCAGGGAGCTCGGCATCAAGCCCATCGCCCGCGTGATCTCGACCGGGCTCACCGCGCTCGAGCCTGAGTTCATGGGCCTCGGCCCAATCGAAGCTTCGAAGCAGGCCCTCAAGCGGGCGAAGATGACCATCGACGACATCGACATCGTCGAGATCAACGAAGCATTCGCCGCCCAGGTCATCCCTTCGGCGCGCGGGATCGGCGTCGACCCCTTCAGCGACAAGCTCAACCCGCACGGCGGCGCGATCGCGCTCGGCCACCCCTTCGGCATGACCGGCGCCCGCATCCTCTGCACGCTGCTAAACGGGCTGCGCGAGAAGGACAAGACCTACGGGCTGGAGACGATGTGCGTGGGAGGCGGCCAGGGAATGGCGATGATCGTGGAGCGCCTGAACTGATGCCCGACAGAACGATTCCGGGGTCCCCGCGAAATCGCAGATTTCGTGGGGTGGAGCGAATGGCGATGATCGTGGAGCGCCTCAACTAGACATCGCCGCCATGACATCGGTCACCAGGACGGGGGGATTGTCGGGCGAGCGGCTGAGTCGGATGCACGACGTCCTCGCCGGCCACGTCGAGAGCGGGAGCGTGCCAGGCCTGGCGGCGCTGGTCAGCCGCAAGGGCGAAATGCACGTCGAGGTCATCGGCACCATGTCGATCGGCGGCCCGCCGATGCGGCGCGACACGATCTTTCGCATCTCGTCGATGACCAAGCCCATTGCGGCCGCCGCGACGATGATCCTGGTCGAGGAGTGCAAGCTTCGGCTCGACGAGCCGGTGGACACGCTCCTGCCCGAGCTTGCCAACCGCCAGGTCTTGAAGCGGGTGGACGGTCCGCTTGATGACACTGAGCCGGCCCACCGCCCGATCACGGTTCGCGACCTGCTCACCTTCCGGATGGGCTTCGGCTACCTCTTCGCGATGGCCGAATACCCGATCCACCGTGCCGCGGCCAAGGTTGGCATGGATCCAGGGCCGCCGAGACCGTCGGCCGATCCGCCTCCCGATGAGTTCATGAGACGCCTCGGCACGCTGCCGCTCATCTATCAACCGGGCACGAGCTGGCTGTACAACACGGCGGCCGAGGTGCTGAGCGTGCTGGTCGCCCGCGCCTCGGGCCAGGCCTTCGATGTGTTCTTGCGTGAGCGCCTCTTCGAGCCGCTGGGCATGAGTGACACCGGCTTCAGCGTTCCCGCCGCGAAGATCGACCGGCTCGCGACGAGCTACATGATCAATCCGGAAACACACGCCCTCCAGGTCTACGACGAGGCCGAAGGCGGCGATTGGAGCCGCCCGCCGGTGTTCCCGAACGGAGCCGGAGGCCTGGTCTCGACCGCCGACGACTACCTGTCGTTCGCGCGGATGTTGATGGACGGCGGCAAGCGGGAAGGGGCGCGCATCCTGTCGCGGCCCTCGGTCGAGCTCATGACCACCGATCAGCTGACGCCGGAGCAAAAGGCCAGGTCAGGTTTCGGCCCGGAGTCCTTCGACGATTACGGCTGGGGCTTCTGCCTGCAGATCGCCACGCGGCGCACTCAGTTCGCCTCGGTAGGCAGCTATGGCTGGAGCGGCGGCATGGGCACCTTCTGGGAGTCGGACCCGGGCGAGGACATGATCACGATCCTGATGACCCAGAAAGGTTGGGAATCCTCCACCCCGGGCGGGGTGTTCGTCGACTTCCCCACACTGGCGTACGCGGCGATCGACGACTGACCGAGCGCCAGGCCTGCGACTAGGCCTCGGCAGGAACCCGTTGCAGGGCATCGAGGACCCTGCGCATGAGCCTTCTCAGGGTCGCCCGCTCGTCCTGGCTGAACCCCGCCAGGACCTCGTCCTCGAGCGTTTCGCGCGCCTTCTCGGCGCGTTCGACCGCAGCCCGACCTGATTCTGTCAGCTCCACCAGGTGACGACGGCGATCGTTGGGGTCGCGCCTGCGCACCGAGTAGCCGGCCGCTTCCAGCTCGTTAAGGAGCAGCACGACGCCGTTCGCGTCGACAAGGAGCGCGCTCTCCAGCTCGTGCTGGGAGACTCCGCCATGGTCGCGCACGTAGCCCAGGAGCATGAACTGCTTCAGGCGCATGCCCAGGAGCTCTTCCGAAGCGCGCCGGTGCAGCGCCTTCGAAATCTGCGTGATCAACGACACCAGCCCGGTATCTGAACCGCTTTCCATCTTGCTCACCTCCGATCCTACCACCAGATGAGAATCATTCCCACCTTCCAGATAATCCATGCAATAAGGAGGGTAATGATCCTGTTATAGTGATCGTCACGACAGTAGGTTCGTCAGTGGAGGCGTTATGAAAATACATTCTTCGGCAATCCGACCCGATCCCCGGCGCTGGCTCGCGCTCATCGTCGTCTGTTTCGGCCAGCTCATGATCGTCCTCGACTCGACGATCGTGAACGTCGCTCTGCCTTCGATCCAGCGCGACCTGCGCTTCAGCCAGGCTGAGCTTACCTGGGTCGTCAACGCCTACCTGATCACGTACGGGAGCCTGCTGCTCCTGGCCGGACGCGCCGGAGACCTGTTCGGCCGTAAGAAGGTCTTTCTCGCGGGCGTGGTGGTCTTCACGGCCGCGTCGGTTCTGAGCGGGTTTGCGTATGACCCGGCGACCCTTGTGGTCGCGCGCTTTCTGCAGGGCGCCGGTGGGGCGCTCTCGGCAGGGGTCATCCTGGCCCTGATCGTCACCGGCTTCCCCAGGCCGGTCGAGCGGGCGCAGGCCATGAGCATCTTCACCTTCGTGATCGCGGGCGGCGGTTCGATCGGCCTGCTGGCCGGCGGCCTGCTGACCGAATGGATCAACTGGCACTGGATCTTCTTCATCAACCTTCCCATCGGCGTGGCGACGTTCGTGGCCGGGGCTGCGCTCATCGACGAAACCGAGGGAATCGGCGTGGGCAAGGGCCTGGACATCGCGGGCTCCTTGCTGGTGACAGCGGCCACGGTGCTTGGCATTTACGCGATCGTGACCACCGGGCAATACGGCTGGGGTTCCGCCCACACCCTGGGCCTCGTCGCGGCAGCGGCGGGCCTGCTGGTGGCGTTTTTCGTCCTCGAGTCGCGTCTCGAGAATCCGATCCTGCCGTTGCGCATCCTGCGGCTGCGAAGCCTCACCGGCGCGAGCGCGGCGCGCGCGATGCTCGCCACCGGGATGTTCACGACCTTCTTCCTGGGCGCTCTCTACCTGCAGCACGTCAAGGGCTACAGCGCCTTCGGAACCGGCCTGGCTTTCCTGCCTTCGACCGCCGCCCTCGGTGTGCTGTCGCTTGGCGTCACGGCGAGGCTGATGCGGAGCTTTGGTCCTCGTGCCCTGCTCATTCCGGGCCTGGTCACGATAACGACCGCTCTGGTCCTGTTGGCCGGCGCAGACCAGGGCGCGGCTTACTTCCCGGGCATTTTCGGCGCCTACCTTCTGTTCGGGATCGGCGCCGGCATGTCTTTCATGCCCCTGATGACGATCATGATGGCCGAGGTCCCGGCGGCCGACGCTGGCATCGCCTCGGGCGTCGCCAACGTCACCATGCAGGTGGGAGCCGCATTCGGGCTGGCTGCGCTCGGCACGATCTCGGCCGACCACTCAAAGGCGCTGGTTGCCCAAGGGCAATCCGTGCTGAACGCGCTGACCTCTGGCTATCAGCTGGGCTTCGCGATCGCGGCGGCGTGCGTGGCTGTGGGCCTGCTCATCGTGGTCGTGGTGCTGCGGTCACCGCGTGTCGCTCGCGCGCGGCAAGAATTCGCGCTTGACGAGACGGAGTCAGCAGAGGCGGCCTGAGCTCAGCATTCACGAGGGCGCCGCGCAAAGCGGCGTCCTCTAATTTCCTCTCTGCTTGTAGAACTTGCACGGCGGCGATTCCGCCGTGGTGTGGAAGTTCCAGTGCCGGCACCAGGCGGTGCCGTCGAACATGCGGCACGTGCCGCAGGTCACGCGCGGGTGCTCGACGGGCGTCTTCTTCATGTGATGCTCGGGCCGCTCGCCCGCGAACCCCGGCTTCATAGCTGCGACCGGACTTCCCACAGCTCGGGAAAGAAACGCTTGCCCAGGGTCGATCTCAGGTAGTCGGCTCCGCTGCTGCCGCCAGTCCCGGGCTTGCCGCCGATCTGTCGCTCCACCATGAGCTCGTGTCGTGAGCGCCACAGCGCAAAGGTCTCGTCGTGGTCAAGCAATGCCTCGCACAGGTCGAAGAGGTCGGAGTGACGTTCCCGGTGCACGTAGACGTCGCGCAGCGGCGGTGAGCCTCGGCGTTTGAGCAGCATCCGTAAAGCGTCGGCCAGCGACGGCTCCTCGAGTCGTTTGCGCAGGCGGCTCATCTCATCTGGGGTCCCTTCGATGCGGGTCAGGTACGCGGGCTCCTTCAAACCCGACAGGAACTCGATCTCACGGAACTGCACAGACTGGAAGCCGCTCGCCGGGGCGAGCTGGGAGCGAAAGGCGAGGAAGTCCTGCGGCGACATCGTTTCGAGGACCTCGATCTGCCGCACCAGCAGCTTCTCGATGACATACACGCGGCGCAGGAGGTGGCGGGCGTAAAAGATGTCGTCAGCGTCGATGCGGGAGCGAGCGCCCACCAGCTCGTGGATCAGGACCTTGAACCAAAGCTCGTATGCCTGGTGGGCGACGATGAACAGCAGCTCGTCATGCTCCTCGCTGAGCCCCGTTTGCAGCTGCAGCAGCTCGAGAAGCCTGAGGTAGGAGCCGTACGAGAGCCTGCGTCCCTCCTCGCCGAATTGTCTGCTCACTAGTGCTTGAAGTGGCGCTGGCCGGTCACCACCATCGCGATGCCCGCGGCGTCGGCGGCTGCGATGACCTCTTCATCCTTCATCGAGCCGCCGGGCTGGATCGCGGCGGTGACGCCGGCGCGGATCGCCCATTCCAGGCCGTCGGGAAACGGGAAGAAGGCGTCCGACGCCATCACCGAGCCGCGGGCACGCTCGCCGGCGCGGTGCACCGCGATCTGCACCGCCTCCACGCGTGACATCTGGCCCGCGCCCACGCCGACGGCCGCGCACTCGTTGAAGAGAACGATCGCATTCGACTTCACGTGCTTCACCGCGGTCCATGCGAACCCGAGCTGCTCCCATTCGTGCTCGGTAGGCTGCCGCCGAGTGACGACCACGCACGAGGCACGGTCAAAGCCCGCGCGGTCCCAGTCCTGCACCAGAAATCCCCCGGCTACCGTGCGCACGTCGTAGTCGAAAACCCCGCGTGAGGCCTCGTTCGCGGCCAGCACGACCATACCCCTGCGGCGCGCCAAGACCTCGGTGGCCTCGTCCAGAACATCTGGGGCGATCACCACGTGCGTGACGATCTGGACGATCAGCTCCGCGGTTGAGCGATCCAGCGGGCGGTTGACGGCGACCACCCCGCCGAACGCCGAAACCTTGTCGCACTCGTAAGCCATCCGGTACGCGGTGGCGATGTCCTCGGCGACCGCGAGCCCGCACGGGTTCATGTGCTTGATGATGGCAGCGGCCGGCCGGTCGAAATCGCTCACCAGCTGGAGAGCGGCGGCCGCGTCCTGAATGTTGTTGAACCCGACCTCCTTGCCCTGGAGCTGTTTCGCCCCTCCGAGCCCGCCGGGGTCTGGGCCGAACCGATAGAACGCTGCCCGCTGGTGCTGGTTCTCGCCGTACTTCAGGGCCTCGACCAGCTGACCGGCGAAGGACAGCTCCGGCGGGAAGCCGGCATCGGTCGTGGATCGCATGTAAGCCGCGATCCAGGAGTCATAGGCCGCCGTGTGCGCGTAGGCGTCCGCGGCAAGGCGGCGCCGCATCGCCAGGTCAGGGCCACCGCCGTGCAGCGCCGCCAGCACCTCCGTGTAGCGCTCCGGCCTCACGACCACGACGACTGCTTCGTGGTTCTTCGCCGCGGCGCGGATCATTGCCGGGCCACCGATGTCGATCTGCTCGACCGCCTCCTCGAACGTGACGGCCGGCCGGCTGACGGTTTCCACGAATGGGTAGAGGTTGCAGCAGACCAGGTCGATGGTCTTGAGCCCGAGGCCCTCGAGAGCTTCCATGTGCTCGGCCTTGTCGCGCCGCGCGAGCAGGCCGGCGTGCACGCCGGGGTGAAGCGTCTTGACCCGACCGTCCATCAGCTCCGGGAAGCCCGTCAGGTCGGTGACGGGACGCGCATCGATGGCAGCGTCGAGGATCGCCTTCAGCGTGTTGCCGGTTGCGTAAAGCTCGAAACCGAGCCGCTGCAGGCCGCGCGCGAACCCGGTCAGCCCGCCCTTGTCACTGACCGACAGCAGGGCTCTCGGCAAGTCTCGCCTCCAGCAACCGAATGGCCTCGGGAAGGATCCTGTGCTCCGCCTCGTGAACGCGCACGCGAAGGGTCTCCACGGTATCGCCCTGAAGGATCGGCACGATCTCCTGCGCGAGGATCGGCCCCGCATCGAGGTCCTCGGTGACGATGTGCACCGTCGCACCCGTCACGGAAACGCCACTGGTGAGCGCCTGCTCGACTGCATCCATGCCGCCTCCGAACTCTGGCAGCAGCGACGGATGGACGTTGATGATGCGGCCCCGAAACGCCTCCAGGAACGGCCGGGAGTGGATGCGATCGTAGCCCGCGTCGACGACGAGCTCAACACCGTGCGAGGTGAAGAAGTCGCGCATGACAGCGTCGCGCTCTTCCTCAGACGAGAATCGCTTGAGCGAAAGCTCTCCAAGCGGGATGTTGCGCTCCCGCGCGAACGCGGCCCCCCCACAGGACGGACGGTTGGTGGCCACGGCGACGACGTCGAAGCCCAGCTCCATCAGGTTGCGGAGGTTGGAGCCCTTCCCCGAGACGGCTATTCCGAGTCTCATCGGGTTCCCCGCAACCGGGGTCCCTGCGAAATCGCCAGATTTCGTGGGGTGGGCAATTTCGCAGATTTTGTGGGGTGCATTCTCAGGTGATCACCACTCGCTCGCCGGCCTTGTGCGCGACGACCTCACCGACCACCTGGGCGCTGCGCGGAACCTCGTCCCGATCGACAACCAGGATCATTCCCAGCCCCATGTTGAACGTGCCGAACATCTCATCCTCCGCGATGCGGCCGCGCCGCCTGACCAGGTCGAAGATCGGCGGCTCCACCCAGGATCGCCTTCCCAGGCGGGCGCCCAGTCCCTCGGGCAGGCAACGTGGCAGGTTGCCGAACACGCCGCCGCCGGTGATGTGCGCCGCACCCTTCCACAGGATCGAACCGAGCTCCTGCTGGTATGAGCGGTGGGGTTCGAGCAGCTCCTCTCCCAGCGTCCGGCCCAGCTCAGGGAACGTGTGGCTGAGCGGCACCCCCTCGAACACTTTGCGGACCAGCGCGAAACCGTTGGTGTGGAGGCCGCTTGACGGCAGGCCGATGAAGAGGTCGCCGGCGCGAATGTTCTTCGGGTCTCGCTCGAGCCCGGGTGCGACCATGCCCACGATGAAGCCGGCCAGGTCGTAGTCGCCGAGCGCGTAGACGCCCGGCATCTCGGCGGTCTCGCCGCCAAGCAGAGCGCAGCCCGCCTCACGGCACGCCTGCGTGACGCCTTCGATCACCTGCGTAAAGACCTCCGGGTCCAGCTTGCCGGTGGCGAAGTAGTCGAGGAAGAACATCGGGCGGGCGCCCGCGGTCGAGATGTCGTTCACGCAGTGGTTGACTGATCTTGGTGCCTACCCCGTCTGCGCTTGCCGCGAGGTGCCCGCCGCCGGGGAGCGCATAGAGCCCGGCGAACGGCCCCACCCCGAGCGCCACCTCCTCGCCGTGGGTGGCGGCGATCAGCGGCTTGACCCGTTCCAGCGCTCGCTCGTAAGCCTCGATGTCCACGCCTGCGGCGGCGTACGACAGCCCTTCGCCGCTCATCAGGATTTGATTTGGATCAGCGCAGGATGCGGCTCGAACTGCATCTTGTCCATCTCGAGCTGCTGCGGGACCGGCACCGGGTAGGAACCGTCGAAGCACGCGCGGCAGAACTGCTCGGCGGTGCCGCGGCCGATGGCTCGCATCAGGCCGGGAATGGAAAGGTACGAGAGGCTGTCGGCGCCGATGTGGCTGCGCACCTCCTCCACCGTGCGGCCCGCCGCGATCAGTTCCTTGGTCGAGCCGATGTCGACTCCCATGAAGCATGGGAAGCGCATGGGCGGGCTGGAGATTCGCATGTGGATCTCGCTTGCGCCCGCTCCGCGCAGGCGCTCGATGATCCTTCTTGAGGTGGTGCCGCGCACGATCGAGTCGTCGACCGCGATCACGCGCTTGCCCTTGATCGATCGCGGCAGCGCGTTGAGCTTGAGCATCACGCCGGCTTCGCGCAGCGATTGGTCCGGCTCGATGAAGGTGCGGTTGATGTAGCGGCTCTTCATGAGCGCCTCGCGGAACGGGATGCCCGCAGCCTCCGCGTAGCCGATGGCCGCCGGCGTGCCCGAGTCAGGGAACGCGATCACCATGTCGGCGTCGACGGGCGCTTCCTTGGCGAGCTCGTGGCCCATGCGGATGCGCGCCTCCTCCAGCTCGCAGTTCTTGAGGATGGAGTCGGGGCGCGCGAAGTAGATGAACTCGAAAACGCACATCGCGTGCTTGCTCGAGGTCTGGAAGGAGAGGCTCTGGACGCCGTGCTCGTCCATCACCACCATCTCCCCGGGCTGCACCTCGCGCACGAAGGTGGCGTTGACGGTGTCGAGCGCGCACGTCTCCGACGCCACCACGTGCGCCGGCTGGCCGGGCAGCGGGATGAAGCCGATGCACAGGGGCCGGAACCCGTAGGGATCGCGCAGCGCGATCAGCTGTGTGGGCGTGATGATCCCGCACGAGTACGCTCCGACCACGCGCGCGAACGTCTTGCGGATGACCTCTTCCCACGTGCGCCCATGCGTGTGCTCGATGAGTCGCGCCATCACCTCGGTGTCAAGCGCGGTGTCGAAGGTGGCGCCATCCTCCTCGAGCTGCTTGCGCAGGGAGCCGGCGTTGAGCAGGTTGCCGTTGTGCGCGATGGCGCCGGAACCAAGCTGCGGATGATGGAAGGGAAGCGGGTGCGCGTTCTCGGGGCGGCTCGAGCCGGTCGTCGAGTACCTCGTGTGGCCCAGCGCGATGACGGAGCCTTCGCCCATGTCCTTGATGGTGGCCGGCGAGAACACCTGCGCCACCAGGCCCATGCCGCGATGTACGCGCACGGACTGGCCATCGGAGACGGCGATGCCCGCCGACTCCTGGCCGCGGTGCTGCAGAGCGAACATCCCGAAGTAGGTGATGTTCGCGACGTCCACCCCGCGCGCCGCGCAGATGCCGAAAACCCCACACATGGCCTAGTGGTCCAAACCCGATTCCCAAGCCTGGCGCATCTCGGCGAGCGAGAGCCTGAGCTGGCCCTCGAACTCGACGGTCTCGCCGCCCGCCATCCCCAGCAGCGAGATCTCGACGTGGTGACGCCGCGCGAGGGTCTGGAGCTCGGGCATGGTGCGCGATGCCGCGCTCACGATGAACCGGCCGGGGCTCTCGCCGAAGAATGCCGCGTCGAGGCGCAGCGGAGACTCGGGGCGCAGCGCCGGGCAGCGCACGCCCAGGCCGCCCAGCAGGCAGCACTCGGCGAGGGCGACGAGCATGCCTCCGTCCGAGCAGTCGTGGGCAGAGCGGAGCAGCCCGGCATCGGCGGCGGCCAGGATCAGCCTGTTGACGGCCGCTTCGCGCGCGAGGTCGAGAGCCGGTGGACGGCCGGCCACGGTCCCGTGCTCGACCTTCAGGTACTCACTGCCGCCGAGGTCGTTGTGGCTCGATCCCACCAGGAGCACAAAGTCGCCCTCGTTCTTGAGCCCCGCCTCCAGCCGCCGCCCGTAATCATCGATGACCCCGACCATGCCGACCACCGGCGTCGGATGAATGCCGGACGCGCCGGCCGCGTCGTTGTACAGGCTCACGTTGCCGCTCACGATCGGCACCTCCAGCGCGCGACACGCCTGCGCCAGGCCGGCGATCGTCTCTTCCAGCTCCCAGTACACCTCCGGCCGGTCTGGGTTGGCGAGGTTCAGGCAATCGGTGACGGCCAGCGGGCGCGCGCCGGTGGCGACGATGTTGCGGGCGGCTTCCGCGACCGCGTGCTGGGCGCCCAGGTTGGGGTCCAGGTGGCAGTACCGGGCGTTGCAATCGGTCGTCATCGCCAGGCCAAGGCGCGTGCCCTTGATCCGCAGCAGCGCGGCGTCCCCGCCTGGCGGGATCACGGTCGAGTCGCCGACCATGTGGTCGTACCGGCGGAAGATCGGCCGGCGGCTGCACAGGTTGGGGCTCGCGAGCAGCCGGAGCAGAGACTGGCCGGCGTCGACCAACGGCGGCAGCGAGTCGAGATGGAGCGACGGCCGCGGTTCCGCCGACATCCCCACCAGCCGGCGCACCGGCGCGCCATCGGTGAGCAGCTCGATGGGCAGCCGGGCCACGACCTCGGCCTGGTCGAAGACGGTCAGGTGGCCGTCATCGGTCACGTCCCCGATCACGGCTGAGGTCAGGTCCCAGGTCTTGAAGATGCGCTCGACCTCAGCCTCGCGGCCGCGCTGCACGACGACGAGCATCCGCTCCTGCGACTCCGAGAGCATCACGTCGTAGGGCGTCATGCCTCGCTCGCGCCTCGGGACCAAAGAGACATCGATGCGCGCGCCCGCGCCGGGCACGCGACCCGCGCATTCGGCTACCGACGAGGTCAGGCCGGCCGCGCCCAGGTCCTGGACGGCGACCACCGCGTCGGTATGGCCGAGGTCCATGCATGCCTCGAGCAAGCACTTCTCGAGGAACGGGTTGCCGACCTGCACCGCGGGCCGGCGCTCGGAGCTCGAGTCATCGAGCTCGACCGACGCGAACGAGGCGCCGTGGATGCCATCGCGGCCGGTGTCGGCGCCGACCAGCATGAGGCTGTTCCCGGTGCCCTCTGCCCGGGCCCGCATGAGGCGATCGATGCGGACCAGGCCGACGCACATCGCGTTCACGAGCGGGTTCTGCGCGTAGCAGTCGTCGAAGTACACCTCTCCGCCCACCGTCGGGATGCCAATGCAGTTCCCATAGCCGCCGATCCCTGCCACGACCCCGTCGAAATGCCGCCGTGACTCGGGTAGCGGGCCGAAGCGCAGCGAGTCGAGCAGGGCGATCGGCCGCGCACCCATCGCGATGACGTCCCTGATGATGCCCCCGACTCCGGTCGCCGCGCCCTCGTACGGCTCGATCGCGGACGGGTGGTTGTGAGACTCGATCTTGAAGACGGCGGCCCAGCCCGACCCGATCTCGACAGCGCCGGCGTTCTCACCAGGTCCCTGCAGGACCGCGTCCCCGCTCGAGGGAAGCCGCCGCAGCAACGCCTTCGACGTCTTGTACGAGCAGTGCTCCGACCACAGCACACCGAGCATCCCGAGCTCGACCGCATTGGGCGGCCGCCGGAGCTTTTCGACGATGACGCGGTACTCCTCGGGTGTGAGAGCGACTTCCCTGAGCCGGCGGTTGTCCACCGTGTCGAGGGTCACGAGACCAGGACCTTCAGAGCACTGCCGGCCACGGAGCGAAACAGCTTGAGACCGTCGGCGCCGCCGAGCTCGGCTTCAGCGCAGCGCTCAGGGTGGGGCATCATCCCGAGCACGTTGCCGCGCTTGTTGATGATGCCGGCGATGTTGTGCAGCGAGCCGTTCGGGTTCGCGCTCGGAATGACGCGGCCATCCGGGGCACAGTAACGAAAGACAACCTGGCCGTTCTGCTCCAGACGCGAAAGCGCAGCGGGCTCGGCGAAATAGCTGCCCTCTCCGTGCGAGATGGGAACGCGGATCACCTCACGTTCCGAACAGGCGGACGTGAAGGCGATGTCCGTGCGCTCGACGCTGAGGTTGACCCACTCGCAACGGTACTCGAGCGAGGCGTTGCGGATCAGCGCGCCGGGCAGCAGCCCGGCTTCGCAGAGGATCTGAAAGCCGTTACAGATGCCCCACACGAGCCCACCGCGATCGGCAAACTCCCCGATCTCCTCCATCACGGGCGCGAACCGCGCGATCGCGCCGGTGCGGAGGTAATCGCCGTATGCAAAGCCGCCGGGCAGGATGACACAGTCGCAGCCTTTGAGGTCGGCGTCCTTGTGCCAGAGGTATTGCAGCTGCGTGCCGACCACTTGATCGATCACCCAACCGCAATCGCGGTCCGACCACGTGCCCGGAAACACGACAACGCCAAATTTCATGGTCGGTGACGATCCTCGTGGTCGACTTCGAAATGGAAGTCCTCGATGACGTGGTTGGCCAGCAGCTGCCGGCACATCGCGCCGACGCGCTCGCGTGCCTCGTGGATGCTGTCGGCCTCCAGCGTGAGCTCGATGTACTTGCCGACGCGCACGTCGTCGACCTCGCGGAACCCCAACGTGGCCAGTCCCTGCTTGACCGTGAGTCCCTGGGGATCGTTGACCACGGGCTTGGGCGTCACGATCACCCGGGCGATTGTCCTCACTATTCGTTGCGCGCCTTGGGTGGAAACAGCGGCTTGCCGACCAGGCGGTGGTAAGCGGTGAAATATCGCTCGCGCGTCTGCGCGACGATGTCGTCGGGCAGTCGGGGCGGATCCGACTCCTTGTCCCACCCGGAACGCGTGAGCCAGTCGCGCACGAACTGCTTGTCGTAGGAGTCCGGCGCCGTGCCGACCTGATAAGTGGCCGCCTCCCAGTAGCGCGAGCTGTCGGGGGTGAGCGCCTCGTCGATGAGGACGAGGTCGTCGCCGATGAGGCCGAACTCGAACTTGGTATCCGCAAGGATGAGTCCGCGGCGCTCGGCGAGCGTCGATGCGAACTTGTAGAGCTCGACGCTGGCGTTTCGCAGCTTCGTGGCCAGCTCGTCGCCGAGCTCCTTCCCCAGCTGAGCAAAGGTGATGTTCTCGTCGTGGCCGGTCTCCGCCTTGGTCGCGGGCGAGAAGGTCGGATAGGCGAGCCGCTCGCTCTCTCGCAGGCCGGGTGGCATGTCGTCACCCGCCAGCGTGCGCGAGTCCTGGTATTCCTTCCACGCGCTGCCGGCAAGGTATCCACGCACAACGCATTCGAAGTCGATCCGCTTGGCCTTGCGCACGATCATGAAGCGGCCCAGGAGCTCGTCGCGCCGGTCTCGCAGCGCAGGGGGAAGGTCCGGCACCATCCCGGAGACGAGATGGTTCTCCTGGAACGAATGCGTTTGCGAGAACCAGAAGATGGACAGCTGCGTGAGCACCTTCCCCCGATCGGGGATCCCGTTCGGCAGAACGTGGTCGAAAGCCGAGATGCGGTCGGTGGCGACCATGAGCAGCTGGTCAGTTCCGAGCTCGTACGTGTCGCGGACCTTGCCGCGCGCGAACAGCTTGAGCGGCAGGTCGGTCCCCATGACGGCCGGCCCGGCGATCATCGGCCCTTCGTGATGCCGGCCCCGCGCAAGCATCACTTGGCGGCCACGCCGAGACCCAGCCTTTCGTAGGCGAGGTCCGTGTGCTCCAGGCCGGCCCATGGATCGAAGACCTCGTCGAGGCGTGCTCCGATCCGCTTCATGACCTCGGCGTCCTGTTCGAGAAGCGTCCGGAATCCAATGGCTTCTTCGTCGAGCGCCTTCATCGCTGCCTTCTGAACGACCAGGTACGCTTCCTCGCGCGACATGCCGCTGTCGACCAGGGCGAGCATCACCCGCTGCGAGAAGACGACGCCGCCACCGAACTGAAGATTGCGCAGCATTCGCGCAGGCCGCACCTCGAGGCCGGACAGCACCTTCGCCATCTCCAGCGCCATGTAGTCGACGGCAGCGCAGGCGTCCGGGAAGATGATGCGCTCGGCGGACGAGTGGCTGATGTCGCGCTCGTGCCACAGGGCGGTGTTCTCGAGTGCGGTGACGAGATGCCCGCGCACCACTCGCGCGAGTCCGCACACGCGCTCGGTCATGACCGGGTTGCGCTTGTGCGGCATCGCCGAGCTGCCCTTCTGCTCCTTGCCGAAAGGCTCGAACGCCTCTCCGACCTCGCTCCGCTGCAGGTGGCGGATCTCGATCGCGATCCTCTCCAGCGTCCCGGCCGCCAGCGCGAGCGCGGACATGAAGGCGGCATGGCGATCGCGGGCGATGACCTGCGTCGAGATCGGGTCTGGGGTCAGGCCGAGCTCGGCACAGACGTGCTCCTCGACTCTCGGGTCGACGGTCGCATGCGTGCCCACCGCGCCGCTGACTCGACCCACCGCGATCTCGTGGGTGGCTTCCTCCAGCCGCGCTGCCGCTCGGTCCAGCTCGGCCACCCATCCCGCCACCTTGAATCCGAACGTCGTGGGCTCGGCGACCACGCCATGCGTCCGGCCGGCCATGAGGGTCTTGCGATGCCGGAGCGCGAGCTCGACGGCGGCCTCCCTCACCGTGGAAAGGTCGCGGGCGATGATGCGCGACGACTCCACGAGCTGGACCGCCATGGCGTTGTCGTTGAGGTCCTGGCTCGTCATTCCGAGGTGCACGTAACGTGCCTCCGGTTGCCCGATCGACTCGTTGACCACGCTGAGGAACGCGACCACGTCGTGGCCGACCCTGGCTTCGACCTCCGCGATCCGGTCGACGTCAAAGCTCGCCTGGCGGATTTTGGGCAGCGCCGCTTCCGGGATCCGGCCAAGGCGCGCCCATGCCTCACAGGCAAGGATCTCGATGCGCAGGAACAGCTCGAACCGGTGCTGGTCGGCCCAGACCGCCCGGATGGCAGGCGGAGAGTATCGCTCGATCAATAAAGGCGCCGGCTCCCAATGGACACTGGGGACGACGCGATTATACCGGCGCGAGGGGTTGGAGCAGATGTTGTACGCAGGCTCGAGCAGCCCACAAGATGCTGTGTTAGTGCATGTCCGTGTGGGACGGGACGACACTGACACCGATAATCGACTGCTGAATGCGCGCGCAGGTCTCGAATTGCCCCCACTTGCCCTGTAACCAGTTCGAGCGGCTCCTCGTTTGAACGGGCACAGGCTGAAAGGCCCGTGAGCGACCTGCCACGCGACGACGAGCGCGATCTCGTCGAGCGCGCCAAGCGGGACCCCCGTCAGTTCGGAGCGCTTTACGACCGCCACTTTCAGCAGATCTACCGGTTCGTGTATTCAAGAGTGAGGGAGCAAACCGCGGCAGAAGACGTTACTTCGGAGATCTTCATGAAGGCTCTGAAGGCTGTGCCCCGATACCAGGACACGGGGCGTCCTTTTGCTGCCTGGCTTTACCAGATCGCGGTCAACGCCATCGCCGACCGCTACCGCACGCTGCGACCCTCGTCGCCGCTGGAGGACTTCCACGACCTTTCCATCGCGGGCCCTCCCCTCGAGGAGGAGGCCGCGCACCGCGACGAGATCCGGCGGATCTGGGCGCTGGTCGAGGCGCTGCCCGTCCAGCAGAAGACGGCGCTCGTGCTCAAGTTCCAGGAGGACATGAAGATCGAGGACATTGCCGTCGCCATGGGCAAGACCCCGGGCGCCGTCAAGCTCCTCATCCACCGCGGGGTCAGCCGCCTCCGCGATGAAGCCGGCACCCTGAGGCCGGCCGAATGAGCATGCAGCACGATCCCGAACTCGACGACGTCCTGCAGGACCAGGAGCTGAGGCAGCTGGCCGACCTCCTGCGCCAGGGACGCATGAGCGAGCCCCCGCTGGACGACGCCTTCCGTTCGGCGCTCCGGCGCCAGCTCATGAACCGGGCGTGGGGCATGGGCGAGACCTCCGCGCCGTGGTGGCGAAAGGCTTTCGAGCCCGCGGGCCTGGCCTGGGCCGGGGCTGCGGTCGGCGTGATCCTCATCGCTGCGGTCGTCGTGTTCACAGCCATCAGCAACCCCGGCACGGACACGCGCCAGGTCGACGTCACCAGCCCGATGAGCGATCAGAGCGCCGTCAAGCTCCAGCAGCCGATCCTGGTCATGTTCAACCAGGCGATGGACCACCCCTCCACAGAGGCAGCGGTCCAGATCACGCCGGCGACCACCGTCGCCTACTCGTGGCAGGCGAACACGCTGTCCGTCCAGCCCACGAGCGGAAACCTCGCGCCCAACACCCAGTACCAGGTGACCATCGGCCCGGGCGCCAAGACCGCAACCGGCCAGCAGCTCGCCGCGCCGAAGACGATCACGTTCGTCACCCAGCCCCCGCCGGCGCCCTCGCCATCGCCCTCGCCGTCCCCATCCCCAACACCGCGTGGGGCGCTCACCGGCCAGCACCAGCTCGCGAGCGTGCCCGATGGCATCTCGATCGTCATGTGGTCGCCCGATTCTTCGATCGTCTACTTCACCAGCTCGAAGGGCGCTCTTGAATCGGTGCCGGCCGCGGGCGGGAACGTCACCGTGCTCGCCGCCGATGGCGTGACATCCGCGGCGTTGGCGCCGGCGGGGGACCAGCTGGCGTACGTGCGCAACGGCAAGATCGAAGTCCTTGCGATCGGGTCCGGGACGACCTCGGAGATCAGCCCGACTCTCCAGCCTTCGATCGTGGGCTGGGCGAAGCACGGAGTGGTATGGGCCGCCGCAGACGGCGTCTACGTGCAGGCCGTCGACGGCCCGGTCAAGCTGGCCTCGCTGCCCACAAGCGGCCTGGTCGTCTCTCTGTCGTTCGCGCCTGACGGCGCGCATCTGGCCTACACGCAGGACCAGTCACTGCAGCTGCTCGATGTCGTCAGCGGCAAGAGCATCGCGCTCGGGTTGTCAGGCGCCAGGTTCCTGGGCTGGTCGCCGGACGGCACGGGGGTCATGTACACGGGCGCGCAGGGCGTCGTCATCTACGACGTCGGTGGCAAGAACACGACGGCCCTGCCGCCGGGCGAGCCCGGCTGGTCGAGCCAGGACGGCATCCTCCTGGGCAGTGACACTGATCTGTGGCAGGTCCGCCCGGACGGCTCGAGCCTGACCAAGCTGGCCGACGGTACCTACCACCTTCCCGTCTGGGCGCCGAACGGAATCGCCTTCACGTACGTCCGCGGCGGGGCGCTCTTCAGCGCGTCAGCGCCGGCGCTGCCACCGAAGTCCTCTCCTCTGGACTCGGCCGCGTCGGTCGTGAATGCCTTCATGCAGGCACGCAAGGGCCAGCAGGCCGACAAAGCGGCGGCCTTTCTCGACGACAGCGGCAAGCAGTCCTACTCGAGCTCCAATGGGGGCTTGAACCTGCTGGTCACCGGTGACCCGAGCTTCTCCCGCTACTACGTGCTCACGCAGGAGATCACCGGCAGCCAGCCGGATACGGCGCAGTTCGTGGTTCGCATCGTGCTCTCACACAACAAGCTGGATGTCAGCACATACGAGGAGACGCTGACCCTCGTGCGCACCCAGGGCAGCCAGCAATTCCTGGTCGACCAGGCGGCCGCCGGTCCTCTCCTGAGCCTTGGCAAAGGGGCAGAGGTGGTCAGCGTCGACGTCTCGCCCGGCACGGTGAAGATCACATTCGACAGCGACCTCATGCCGGCCACGGTGCCGGCCGGCGTGATCATCCTGGACAGCAAGGGCAAGCAGGTGGGGGGGAACCCGGAGTACGCGAACCGAACGGTCACCATCGGCGGCCTCGAGCTCAAGCCGGGCGCGAGCTACAAGCTGGTCGTGCTGTCGACCGTCCAGGACGTGGGCGGCAACAACATCGCGGCCGAGTACGACCTCACGTTCGAGGGCCCTGGCGATTCGCACGGCGGCGACAAGCACAAGGACCAGAGCCCGGCGCCCAGCCCGCGCGTTTCGACGAGCCCTTCGCCCTCGCCAACCGCCTCGAGCTGAGGCTACAGAAGCTTGAGCGCGCGGGCAGCCCGGGCCAGTGCCGTGACGGAGCCCGAGTGGGTGATCTCGCCGTCGAGCGCGGCCTGCAGCGCATCCGCGAAGGGCAAGCGCAGCACCTCCATGTCCTGTTCGTAGGTCTCCGGGTGGCGCTCGGATGCGGTGATGCCCTCGGCCAGGAACATGTGCGCCCGCCCGGTGAGGCCGGCAGCGCCGTGCATGATCCCGAGCGGCGTGTAGCGCGTGGCGACGAGCCCGGTTTCCTCCGCGAGCTCGCGTCGCGCGCACGCTATCGGCTCCTCGCCCTCATCGAACGTCCCCGCCGGCACCTCCCACGACGACTCGTCCCACGAGTGGCGCCACTGGCGCACGAGCATGGTGTCGGCGTTGTCGAAGTAGGGGACGACGAAGGCCGAGTCGGGGTTGCTCACCACGACGTACGTCGCCTCCGTGCCATCTGGAAACCGGACCACTTCATCTCGGAGG
>WNFG01004366.1_pt1 | contig 20939 bp, 20 predicted proteins | sample 5400431 | NCBI WGS metagenome assembly WNFG01 (sample SAMN13153346, study PRJNA577476) | soil metagenome | isolation source: 120 cm saprolite under Douglas fir tree site 2 hole 3 replicate 2 | place: USA:California | collected 2015-04-18 | reverse complement strand
GGTCGGTCACGAATCCCCATCGCTCGAATTCGGCGCTGAAAGGCCTGCCCGTAGGCACGATCATTGTCGCGCACCAAATAGGTGGGCGCCGTGTTCCACGGGAATGCCTCTGCCATCTGTTGAGTCAGCCACTCCGCCGACGGGTTGCGGGTCACCGCAAACCACAGCAGTTGCCGCCGTCCATGGCCGACAACAAGAAAGGCAAACAGCCGCTCGAAGGTCAAGGTTGGAACCACGCACAGATCGATCGCCGCAATTGCGTCCGCATGGTTGCGCAGGAATGTCCGCCAGCTCTGCGATGGCGGTCCACGGCGGATGCGAATAGCGGACGCCGGCCGACGGTCGCTCGCGGAGCGTGCCAAGTAGTCCGCTCCCATGACCCAACTGGTTCTCAAACGCGCGTCGGCTTCTCGCCCATCCGGCGAATGGGGCGAGGACGATTACGACGTGCTCGCTGATGGCGTCGTGGTGGGCCGCATCTTCCATGCAGCCGCGTCGCCCGAAGGCGCGCCGTGGATGTGGACCTTGGCAGATGGACACCATATCCATGCCAGCGCCGCCTATCGTCGCGCGCTCGTTGGAACTATGATCAAGCGCGCGCTAAAAGCCGCCCGCGCCTTGTGAAAGATGTTTACCCGCCTGGTTGCGCATGTCCGTCCGATTTGAAGTCAACGGCAAAGAGGTCGAAGTCGAAGTCGAACCGCGGCTGACGCTGGTGGATTGCCTGCGTCATCAGCTACGTCTCACGGGAACCCATGTCGGTTGCGAGCATGGCGTGTGCGGCGCCTGCACTATCATCGTCGATGGCACAGCGGTGCGCTCATGCCTCATGCTTGCCGTGCAGGCCGAGGGTAGCAAGATCGTGACGGTCGAAGGACTTTCCAACGACGATGACCTCACGCCGCTGCAGAAATCCTTTCGCAAGCATCACGCGCTGCAATGCGGCTTCTGCACGCCGGGCATGATCACGACCGCCCACGCACTGCTGAGCGAAGAACCGGACTGCGATGCCGCGCGCGTGCGCGAGGTGCTGTCCGGCAACCTCTGCCGCTGCACCGGCTATATTTCCATTGTCGAGGCGGTGCTCGACGCGCGAACCGCATACAAGCCGAAGGACCGCGCAAGAGACGCTACAAGGGACGCTACAAGAGACGCTACAAGAGACGCGAAATGAGAACGGTCAACTCCCTGATCGGCAGTCCGATCGAGCGCCTGGAGGATTTGCGCTTTCTGCGCGGACGCGGACGCCTACCTTAAGCTGCGCCTGTTTTTGCGAGTGTAATTCGCAACAGCCAAGAACAAAAATGGGGAAGCGATGCACCGCTGCATCATTCCGATCGCGGCACACCGCCCGACGAAGCTACGCCGGACGGGAACAATTCCCTCTACTGCTTCAATTTTTTGACCCAACGCGGCCGGCATGCTGATCCAGCCTTTGAAGAGGGAACATGATGGAATGGCGCGACCAAGTGGCGGTGGTGACGGGCGGCGCCCGCGGCCTCGGCCGAGCAACGGCGTGGCTCCTGGCGCGACGCGGCGCCGCCGTATGCGTGAACTATGCTGCGCATGGCGATGCGGCCGAGGCGCTGATCGCTGAGATTGCCGCCGCGGGCGGGCGGGCGATCGCGGTGGCGGCGGACGTCGCGGAGGTCGCCGCAGTCGAGGCGATGGTCGGCCGCACCGAAACAGAGCTGGGTCCGGTGACGATCCTGGTGAACAACGCTGGCGTGGCTTGGCAGGGCACGCTGGACACCTACGACCGGGAGCAGGTCGCGCGCATGCGCCAGGTAAACGTCGAGGGCATGATCCATACCACGCGCGCGGTAATGGGGGGCATGCAGGCGCGGCGCTACGGCCGAATCGTCAACATGAGCTCGGTTGCGGCGATCGGCACCGCCCTGCCTGGCAATGCGTTCTACGCGGCAACCAAGGCCGAGGTAGTGATTCTGACGCGGCGCTTTGCCATGGAGCTGGGCCCGCACGACATCACCGTGAACGCCGTGGCGCCAGGCTTCGTCCGCACCGACATGACGCAGCGCGGTCGGGGCGCAGTGGATTGGCAGGGGACGGAGGAGCGTCTCGCCGCACGAGCGATGATGGGCCGCATCGGTGAGCCGGAGGACATCGCCAATGCGGTGGTGTTCCTAGTCTCACCGGAGTCAGGCTGGATCACGGCACAGTTGCTGACGGTGGACGGCGGGCGGATGGACTACATCGGACACGGTTAGAATCGAGTCACAGTCGCATCAAACTTGCCTGGACGTTAATGTCGGAAAGCCTACTACAGTTCCCTAGCTGTCCGTCGCTTGCGCACGACCGCCGCCGGCCCGTACGCCGTGACCGTCGCCCCAAGAGGCCCGGCCGGCACCAAGCGCTCGAACTGCTTGCAGCGTGTCCGGACGGCTGCACCGAAGGCCTCATGGTCGCGAATGGATTTACGGTCGAACTGCTGCTCGACTTGGTCCAAGCCGGGCTCACGACCGCGCACGCCGAGCGCATGGTCGCGGGCGGCAAGGTGACGGAGGTCGCGCGGCTGGGAATCACGGATGAAGGATGGCGGGTGCTGGCGACAACAGGCGGGCTTGAACGGCCTATGGATTTCGAGCCGTGGAGGCAGGAGATGGCTACTCGGAGTTTGGTTTTGCCGGAGCAATTTGAAATTGACGAGAACGGCATCACACACAAGCCGACCGGCTGGAAATTTATTCCGTATCCTGGTGACCCCATCAACGGGACCGTCATCGAGGGCGCAGTGGGCAACAGGCTCGAAACGGGCGAAGACTTTCGCTCGGACGATGTCCGAGAGATGGCTATCAGGCTTTGGCTGAAGCATTTGAAGGACACGAAAAAAATACCGTGAAGCCACGCGCCTCGAAGTAGGGCCCACCCGGCGTGGGCTTGGCCGCGGATGTAGGCCAGAGAGGCATCATACTGGGCGTTGAGTGAGTTGAAGTCCTGCTCGAGCCCTTTGGTGCGCGACAATGATCGTGCCTACGGGCAGGCCTTTCAGCGCCGAATTCGAGCGATGGGGATTCGTGACCGACCCATATCACCGAGGTCGCCGTGGCAGAACCCATACGCTGAACGCCTGATCGGAACGCTTCGGCGTGAGTGCCTGGATCATGTTCTGATCGTCGGCGAGCGGCATCTGCGGCGAATGCTGGCTTCATATTCGTCTTATTACAACGAGTCGCGCACGCACTTGGCGTTGGAGAAGGATGCGCCGTTAGCGAGCTATCCAGAGGTGCGGAGCGATCATCACCACGCCAATTCTTTCCGGACTGCACCATCGCTATGTGCGGATATGATTTTCGGGAGGGACAGGGGTGGCCTTTACGATCGCATCATGGCGCGTGACCCCGCCGATCGGAGCTGCGGCTACTTGTTCGGCCGCTGAGATTCCGAAGCCGCAGCGTCGCGATGGCTCGGCGCTGCCTGTCCAGTCTAGTTCGGGACCCCCGTCTTGGGGTTCGGCGGGTAGGCCGAGTTCTTCTGGATGCCGCGGATGAGATCGAGCGCAGTGTGAAGCGCCTTGTCGTCCTGGGGATCCGGCGGGATATAGGACTGCGAGCCGGTCTGCTCGTCGCCTTCGGCCTTGAGGTGGCCGCGCAGCGAAGCCTCGCCGCTCGTGTCGGTGCGCGCTTTGAGCTCCTCAGGCACCTCTTGCAGCACTTCGATGTCGGGCGAGATACCCTTCGCCTGGATGGAGCGTCCGGACGGCGTGAAGTAACGCCCGGTAGTCAGCCGGAGCGCCCCATTGCCGGAGCCGAGCGGAATGATGGTCTGCACCGAGCCCTTGCCGAACGAGCGCGTGCCAATGACGGTTGCGCGCCGGTGATCTTGCAGCGCACCCGCCACAATTTCGGAGGCCGAGGCGGAGCCGCCGTTGATCAGCACGATGACCGGCTTGTTCTTAGTGAGGTCGCCACCGCGCGCATTGAACCGCTGGGTTTCCTCGGCGGTGCGGCCGCGCGTCGACACGATCTCGCCCCTTTCCAGGAACGCATCGGAGACCGAGATCGCCTGATCGAGCAATCCGCCCGGATTGTTGCGCAGGTCGACGATGAAGCCCTTGAGCTTGTCGCCGGCCTGGGTGGAGAGGTCGGTGATCGCCTTCTTCAGGTCCTCGGTGGTCTGCTCGTTGAACTGAGTGACGCGGATAAAGCCGACGTCGTCGCCTTCGAGACGAGAGCGCACCGAGCGCACCTGGATGCGCGCGCGGGTGATGGCGATCTCAATCGGCTTGTCCTGGCCCTTGCGCATGATCTTGAGTTTGATCTTTGAGTTCTCCGGCCCGCGCATCTTCTCGACCGCCTGGTTGAGGGTGAGCCCCTGCACCGGCTGGTCGTCGAGGTGCGTGATGATGTCGTTGGCCATGATGCCGGCCTTGGCCGCCGGCGTCTCGTCGATCGGGGCCACGACCTTGATCAGCCCGTCCTCCATGGTGACCTCGATGCCGAGGCCGCCGAACTCGCCACGCGTCTGCACCTGCATGTCGCGGAAGCTCTTGGAATCCATGTAGCTCGAATGCGGATCGAGGCCGGCCAGCATGCCGTTGATCGCCGATTCGATGAGCTTGCTGTCGTCGGGCTTCTCCACGTAGTCCGCCCGCAGCCGCTCGAACACGTCGCCGAACAGGCTGAGCTGGCGATAGGTATCGGCGTCGGCCGTTTGTGCGCGCGCCCCATCGAGCACGATGCGAGGCTGGGTTGCGATCAGCGTCACGGCCACGCCTGCCGCCGCACCGAGGAGAATCAGGGAAGTTTTTCGCATGATCATCCGCGAACTTTCTGGCCTTCGTTTGCAGCCCACCACGGGCCTGGATCGGACGGGTATACCGTCCTTGCGGAACTCCACATAAAGTACGGGTTGGCTTGCACCGCCCGCCTTGCCAACGGCCGATTGGGCTCCGCCGCCCATCACTGCGATGGGCTCGCCCGTTACCACGAACTGCCCAATTCGCGTAAGGCATGATTCCGCCGCCGGCACCGGCATTAGGGATCAAGAGTTGACCATAATTATGTCGATGACTTGTTGATTGAATTTGCGCCGACGGACGCCAGGGCGTCGCGTATTGTGTGCTTCCATCGTTGACCGATGCCGATTCCCACCCCTACGTGACCACAGCTACGCATCAAAATGGTAAGCGACGCGACATCACGCTGCTCGGCGGCGCGGCCGCGTGGCCGCTGGCGGCGCGCGCGCAGCAGGCGGCCCAACTGCGTCGAGTCGGAATGCTCAGGGTATAGCGATAACGAAGGTGGAGCGAGCCACTACTCCTCGAAGCCGGCGGGTTCCGGCTTGAACTCCATCTGACGGGCGTTGTCCCGAACTGCGCTGGCCTCGCCCTGAGCCAAGCCCTTTGGAGCTTCATGCGCTGGCTCTGTCGGGTTTTTCACCTCGTCCCTCTTCAACGCCCCGCGCTCGTGGCGCCAGCGATAATATCTGCTCTCGGTTATTCCGACCCGACGGCTCGCATCGGCAATGCTCTGACCTTGAGCGACCAGCACGTCAACTTGTCGCAGCTTCGCGGTAATTTCTTCAGGTTTGTATCTCTTCCTCGGCATGTCTGAAGCCGAAGATAGGCCATACGGCGTAACCTCGGACATCCCCCTACGCGAGCCGACCGGCCCCGTCGCCGCAGTCATCGGCGGCCTCGACGGAAGCACCACCACGCGCGTGCCGACCTTTACTCGCTTGTAGAGGTCCATAATGTCCTCGTTCGTGAGCCGGATGCAGCCCGAGGACACGAAGGTTCCGATGGTCGACGGCTGGTTCGTACCATGAATACGGTAGAGGGTGTCGCCCAGATAAAGCGCGCGCGCCCCGAGGGGGTTGCCCTCGCCACCGGCCATAAAGCGCGGTAGATAGGGCTGGCGTTCGATCATTTGTTCGGGTGGATTCCAATCCGGCCATTCCGCCAGCCTGGAAATCCTTTCGGCGCCAGACCAAGTGAAGCCTTCGCGGCCGACACCAATGCCGTAACGTAGAGCCTTGCCGTTGCCGAGCACGAGATAGAGATAGGTGTTGAGCGTATCGATGACGATCGTGCCGGCCGATTCCTTTGTGTAGTAATCGACCAGGGCGCGACGGAACTGCGGCGGCAATTCCTTCTTCGGGCCGGTCTCGGGCCGCACCTCGGGCGGCAGCGCCGCCATGTTGCGCTGATCGCCGCGCATCACTCCTGGCGCCAGGGGATCAACTTGACTAGGACCGGCTGCGCCGGTGTGGGATCTACCGGCGGCTGGCAAATCGTAATAAGAAGGCGGCAGCAGTGCATCGTCGTCCGCATCAACTGGCGGAAGCGGCCGATATCCCGCAGGTGGATAAGGCGGCGGGTATGCTTGCGGTGGGTAGTACTGCGCAAAGCTCTCGCGCGCCAATCCTCCAAGGCCAACCAGAAAACTTGCGATGACAACTGCCGTGCGGAAAGCCATCCTCTACCTCCACACGCAAGCATTGGTTTGCAACGTGGCGCATTCAAGGACGCGGCGGTCAAATCCTTGACTTCGCTCAGCGTCGGTTACTGCCAGCGCTTAGCGCCGCTTGGGAGTCGGGCTCACAATCTCTAACAATCGATTAATAGATTGGCTTGCGCCGGACAGGGCTCCGGGATTTCTGGGGCTCGTGTAAGCGGGCAGTTCCGTGTTGACGCAAAGTCCTGAGTGCAACCCCGCCTCCTGGAAGGCACTTGTCGGGCGGCGCGCGCTGCGGGCGCCACACACAGTGATACCCCTTTGCCATTCATGATGGCGAGCGACGCGAGTGTGAACCGGCCGAACGGAAAACCGAGCACGGCGTGGGGATGGGGCACTGAGGTTTGCGAATGTCTGGTGCTATATTTTTGGGGGCATCGCCGGTGGCGGTGCAAGCATTTCGGCCTTCAGGTTGGCCTTGAGTTGTTGGACCGCGGCACGGATCAGGGCAATTGCCTGAGCATGCCCGGGCCCCGAGGCTACCGCAGTTGTGTAGAGGGCATTTTCCTCAATCTGGCAGTCGAGAAACGCGCGTTCGGCCGCTTGTGGCAGGTTCCCGTTCACAGCGAAGTCATCCAGGCGGCGCACAAAGGCGCTCTGCACGCAGGCCACATAGGACTCCTTCAGAGATTCGATGCTGGGCAGCAGCTGCGCGTGCGCCAGTGGGGCTGCAGCACATAGCGCGGTGACGAGGATTGCACGACGCGCTCTAGCTGTGGAGCTGTGCCAGGCCGGACAAACCCACATCCTCGATTGTCGTGCGAGCTGCTTCGAACTCAACGATGGTGCCTGACCAGCCGATGGAGACATCCGTTTATTCTCACCCGATGGAGACACCGTGTCATCGAAGCAATCGCACGAGTAAGTGTCGGAGCGACGTGATCCCGACGTTCTAGAAGTCGTCCAGCATGGGCAGGAACAACCGCAGAAAACCCCGCCGCGTAAATGGGTCGAGCGCAGCGAAACGAAGAACGACTAGGGATCGACGGACAGCGCCCGGGAACGGCACGGCCTTTTCCGCTATGGCGCCTTCCGAGCGGCCCAGATTCGCCGCCCATCGATCCAATATTCGGGAGTGGTATCGCCCCCAGGCCCGAACGTGACCACTTAACATCCGGCCGCTTGGTCAGTTCCGCCCGCGCTGCGGCTTTCTGTAACCCCGATCACATTGTTCAGCAGTGTGGCCCGCTTGCTACATACCGCCGGGTAAGTTGGCTGTCTGCTTCGACGATTTGTAGGTGCATAACAGCGTGTAGATCGGACGGTAGGCGAGCAGGAGTTCCCCCGAGCCACATTGCGGGGCGGATTTCATGGTCCGCTGCCGGCTTTCTACCGATTCGGGGGCCTTGTCATGAGCATCGCCAGCTTGAAATCGAGTCCGAAGGCAGCGGCTACGAGAGAAGTCCTTGCCTGCAATGATGTCCGCACTCTCATTGCCAACCAGCTAGGCGTCGACGTCAAACGTGTGACGGATGAAGCGCACTTCACTGATGATCTGGGGGCCGACTGGCTCGACCGCCTGGAATTAATGATCGTGATCGAAGATCGATTCGCGGACGTGATCATCACGGACGAGGATGATTTGTCGCATTCTCCTTAGCTTGGCCGCCTTTGCGCTCACCGGCTTTGTGCTTCTTGTGCTGATCGGTCTCTGGGACGGATACGAACAGGAAACCAAAGCATTGGGTTTCAGCGGGCTATACGAGCGCTATCTAGCGTCACAAGCCGGCTTTGCAGATGACCCAAAGGCCTATCGGGCGGTCGTCGAAGCTGAGCGCGCACGGACAGCGGGTGTGGGAGAAATGGCAGCGATCGAGGAATGATGTCCAGCAACCAGCGGAAGCAACTCATGGCTAAGGGATTCCTCTACTGCGCTGTCGTCCTGGTTCTTGCTATCTACGGAATTGCTCCCGCGACCGCGCAATTTCCACCGCCTCCCCCACTTCCAACGCCGCCGGCGGAAGCTCAGCCCGTCCCCGGCCCGCCGAAAGGCAAGAAGGCTCCTGCGCCTCCAGGCCCATCAATCGTCGGAAATTGGAGCGGTCAACTCACCCAGGTCGGCAGCCAAACGCCCTATAAATTCGAGCTCGTCATCGGCCCCAGAGGGGCAGAGACGAGGTATCCTGACCTCGACTGCACGGGAACGCTTGCTCGCGCCGGGGCGTCGAAATCCTATGTCTTCTTCGTCGAGATCATCACTAAGGGCGCGGTCGACAAGGGTGGGCGCTGTCCCGACGGAACTATCACGGTTGCGCGAGCGGGTAACGATCTGGCGTTGTTCTGGTTTGGCAGTATCGAAGCCAACACAATCGTCGCTTACGGCACACTCTCAAAAAAGTAGCATGCCATCTGATGCGTTAGCGAGCCGATGGTTGCGTCCGCACTGATGAGATCGTCGACGACGCAGACTGAAGTCGCTGATTGAGGTAGCTGAATCCGCGCGGATGTCACGCTTTATCTTTCCCTGAATCAATCAGGCCCGGCAGACACGAAAACACCAGAGCAAAGGGTTCGTGCTGCGGCGGAAAAAGCATCGTGCATTGGGGTGGCTCCGCGGCAGGCTCAGATTCACGCTGCTTTCTTGCTTTGGTACCACTGCCTCGAACTGCTTGCGCGAATTGCAATGATGAAAACGTAGCGCGAGCGGCGGTCAAGCGATGGCCTGTTGCACTGATCTGTGTGATTTTTGCAACGCTCTAGAATTCTTTTCAGGCAGCCACACCGCAGGACCAATTTTCTGTTCCGATGTTACGAATTTACTACAACAGGGTGGGGTGTTGCCATGAAATCTCTGGTCGCCAAGCGCTCTATTGTGGCCGCTGGCCACAAGACGAGCGTTAGTCTTGAAGATGCATTCTGGAATAGCCTGAAGGAAATCGCCAGCGGGCGAAACATTAGCTTGTCGGACCTAGTCACCGCGATCGATTCCGAGCGGCGGCAGGGCAATCTGTCATCGGCTATTCGTCTCTTCGTACTCAACTTTTATCGCAACCAGCTCGCCGACGTAAGGGAAGGGCGTGACGATGCGGAAGGCCGGCTTGCAGTGAAGGCCGAAGCCGTCATGCAGTCACCGTGAAGAGCATGCGATACACCCCCCACCCCAGAGACGGGGGGTCATAAGCAAGAAGGCCGCGAGCAAGTAGCCCTATTTCTTTTTTTTGAGATTTGGGGCGACGCGATGCGCAAACTCATTTGTCGGTGCCCGGAGACCCAACAGCCGGTTGATCTTCAGCTTTACACTGACTACGCGACCCTAGCCCGCATCTGGTCCAATTCAGTGCGGTTTGAATGCCCGCACTGCGGCGCGCAGCATGAGACGAAGGTGGGAGCAGCCTGGCTTGAGGATACTCTAGCTCTCGAACCTCATCAAACGAAACTCACGAGGCATCAGCGTGGAGCGCGGTAAGGTGAGCAGCCTGTTGGCAGGCGCAAAACTAACTCGGTGGTGACGCTCAGCACGTTGAGCCCCGACAGGGGCGGTCAGTTTGCACAGCTCTTTGCCGGCTGGCTCGAAGCGCGTGCAAAGCTAGAGAGCGCGCGCGCCGCGGCGCCAAAGGCCAACGGCTCCGCGCAAAAGCTGAGGAACGTCGCCGACGACTTCGCTCGCCGACTCGCCGCGACGCCCGCCTATGACCTCCATGAGGTTATGGCGAAGTTGGAATTGCTTGATCATTACCTATGGGATGATCCGCCGACGGCATCGTGTGCGCTTCTCGGGAGCATTCGGGCCGACGTCGTGACCCTGCAGAACACCGTCGATGCCATGGACGATAACGCCATCCATGACATGACGGAATCGCGCGCGCGGATAGTAACAGCCATTGCAACGCGCGGGGCCCATGCGGTGGCGCGTCATGGCTGACGGACCTGCTACGATCGGGGGATTTTCGGAAGATAAGGAACCGAGCACGGCAAGAAGTGCGCCAAAGCCATTTTGGAGGCAATTAAAGCGGGCGCCCGCGATCCCCAAGCGCTGTGGAAATATTACACACAGCACGACCTTCCAGCGAAAGAGGCCGAGCTTCGCGCACTTGGGTCCGCCGATGCGGAGATTGCGGCGTTCCTTAAAGCTTCGATTAAGGTAACGCGAGACCTGTTGGACAAGATAGGGCGCCGCGCCCGCCAGGAGACTCGGAGACTACGACCATGACTCGACAGACGACGTCAACGGCGGCGCCCACCTTGGGGGTGTTCACGGTACGCGACGATAAGATGGGGCCGCTAATGCCCGCCGGCGCCACGCTTACCACGCGCGAAGTGCGCGCCTTCGAGGGGGAGGGAATCTACGTCCTGCTCTTCGGTGGAGAGCTGGAAGCGCGCCGCGTCTCCGAAGGCGTGCACGGGGAGAAGGACTCACGCCTGGTGATGACCTTCGACGGCGCTCGCGCTGACCCGGTGTCAATCACGCGGGCGCGCTTCGCCAAATACGTGTACGCCAAAGCCGTGGCGGTTCAGATTAACCTATGGCCGGCCGGACTACAGCATCATGGATAGCGCCACCGCAGCTCGAGGGCCCCGGCGGCGAGTGGCGGGCACACGCTGCGCTTGCGGCTATGCGTCGGCATGGATCGTGAGCCCATCATGACGAGGCCGCCAATTGAGGCGGCCAAAAGAAAAGCCCCGGAGGGTGACGGTGCCCGGGGCTTCAAGTCCGGGCCGCTCGCGGGTGCAAGCGGCCCAGTTTTAGACGGGAGGTTTGCGAAGATCAGTAAGCGCCGTAGCCGTAGCCGCCAAAGCGGTAGTTCAGACCGATTCTGACCGTGTGAATTTTCAGATCGACATTGGCGATCCTGGTCCCAGGTAAGGCACCATCGTCGGTGATAAAGGCGGTGGCATAGGTCTTGTTGTCGAGGTCCATGTAGAGATACTCGCCCTTAAGCGACCAATTCCAGCCGAGCGCGACTTCGAGCCCGGTGCCGATGGTCCATCCGGTGTGACTTTGAGAATCCGTCAAAGTGTTTACGACGCCATCGAGCGCGGTCGTCGTTAGCTCGTTCCTCGCCCAGGCCCAGCCGCCGGTGACATACCACAAGGTCGGCGTAGTTCCCCAATTCCATGTATAGCCCAAGCGACCGCGAACGGTCCCGAACGAAGTCAGCTTTTGGTCGTATAGAGCAAGAGTCTCGATTGCACCCGGTTCAGTTTCGAGCAGGTTGGTCTTTGATTTGATGCTGCCCCAAGAGCCGTCAGCTTCAATGCCAAAGACCCAACTCGCCACCTGGTAATTGTAGCCGACCTGCGCGCCCCCGTAACATCCACCGCCGTTTGCCGTGTCGATGGTGAAAGCGGAGGGACCAGCCGGATCAGCATTACGGAAGGGCCCAGGTGTGTAATTCTTCCTGTCGTGTGCGCAGCCGCCATGGCCACCCACGTAGAAGCCGGTCCAACTAAACACCGGCGCTGGAGGCGGCGGCGGTGCTGCCCTGTAGGGCACTCCCCTATCCGCAGCGGAAGCGCTCTGAGCCAAACCGACAAAAAGCGCCGTTGTTGCAAGCAGTGCAGTCGCGATGTGACGCATGACTATCCCCCGATGAGTTTCCCAGTGCCCAATCTACATCACAGAGCCGACCTGCTTCTGCGGTATCCGGGTGTGCCGCTCGCGATTCGCCAACCCATGTTGCGACAGGGCAACAGAAGAAGTGAAAAGTTCCAATGTTCGGGAGTCGGACAAGCACAGTTGAGTTTATGGAACAGCGTCCCTGCGGGAAAAGTTCACCCTGTAGTAACCGGAGCAAGTGAAGACGCGGTTTTGACACTGTTCTCACCGCCAGCGGGGCGGCGCACAAAGAGGCAGTTAAAGAGGCAGTTTATGCGAATCCTGATGCGGCCTGCCGCTGCGGCCCTGCTAATTGCCGCGGGACTTCTCTCCGTTCCCGCAGCGAACGCTCAGGTCCAATCGCCTTCGCCCGGTCTCTCCGACCAGTCGCCGAATATTCCGGACCAAAAGCTCGATGCGGCGGCAGCCGCCATAGAGCGGGTGGCGAGTCTCAAGCAGGATTATCAACAGCGCATAGCCGCGGCAGCCCCCTCCGACAAGGAGCGCATTGCGAATGAGGCCATCAATGCCCTGGCGAAGGCAGTTACTGATCAGGGCCTCTCGCTAGAGGAATACGACTCCATTCTGGAGGTGGCACAGAACGATCCCGAGGTTCGCGAAAAAATTCGTCAGCGCATTCGTCCTTCGGCCAAGTAGCCGCTCGAGTAGGTCGCTCAGCCCTGCGCCCCCTGAGACACCCAAGGCTCGGATGCCAGCTGTTATCTCCCGTCCTGGCACGACCCGGAAGTGTTCGACAGCACCGACGAATTCCGGTTACTGAAGCACTGCGGACGAGATAGCAGCAGCGGTGACGAGGTGGCTACTTGAAGAAATCGTTGGATCGCAACACCACCGGTCCTTTAGCCTCGACTGGCCCTTCGAAGAACTTACGCGATGCTCGCTCCTCAACCGCATCGCGCAGCCGCACAAACTGATCTATTCGCTGATCCGCTGTGTGTACCGAAAACTCAGACTCGCATGTAGTGGTGATGCAGTCCGCCGAGGAGTGGCTGTGACGTGATGCTTCCGATCCGCTGCACCGGGCGCGAGAATGGCGCATCTTTGTCCAACGAGTGTTGCAAGACATCAGGCCTTTGTTGACCGGATCGCCCCCGCGGCGCGCAACATCCATGCCTACTGGCTCGCCCGCCGCGCCCCGCAGGAGAAACTGCTACGGCCAGTCGACAAGGCGCCTGCGCCCGGCCGCAACGATCTATGCCCGTGCGGATCCGGCAAGAAGTTCAAGCGCTGCCACGGGGCGACGGACGCATTGCAATGAGCTGTTGCAGCCGGAAGATCCACTTTGTTACCCTTGTCCCAGCTCAGGCGCTTCGACCCGCTCGCAGCGCCCTCCATTCTTTCGGCCGTTTCAATTTTTTGACCATACGGGTTCAAGGACGTCGATGCGTAGCATCGGCCGGGCGCAAGACGCTTGCCCCGCGCTGCTACTCGATCCTAGGCGACGAGACCGCCAACTGAGGCGACCTCCGTCATTTTTGAAGGCTAAACGCGCGGCCTTAGTCAATCTGCAACACCGTGGGTTAGCTTATCCTTCAATTGGGCGCTCAGCGGAACGATGCCCGTGCAACCACCACTCGTGAACGCAATGCTTCAAATTCGATTAGGCTACGATAAACGACAAGGTATTCGCGCGCCATCCGCCGGGCGGTGGACCGCTCCTCAAAGTGCCGCCGAATTGCGCCGCGAGACAGCCGCGATAGTCGGTGAGTGGCGGCAACGGCTTCCTTCTCGTCTTCGACTACGAAGCCAGTGACCTCATCTTCGACGATTTCAGGGACGGAACCCCTATTGAATGCGATGACGGGCGTGCCGCAGGCCATTGCTTCAATCAAAACTAATCCGAACGGCTCGGGCCAGGCAATTGGCGCCAGCAACGCGATGGCGCCGCTGAGAAAGCTCGACTTTTCGCCATCACTGATCTCGCCGATATACTCGACGTCAGGGGGCTGAGCAGCTTGCGGATTTCGGATTCGAAATAGTCGCGGTCGACGGCATCGACCTTGGCTGCGATCTTCAGCGGAACCCCACAACGTTTGGCTATCCAGATCGCCCGATCACCGTTCAAAACGCATGGCATCCTACCAAGAATGCCAAATCTCCGGCATAGCCAGGAGGCAGACATGGCATAGAACTACGACGCCGACCGACCTCTCCGCCTCAACGAGCGACGTCCGATCGCGAGAGAATGCGCCAAGTGCCGACCAGCGGCACCCGCAGCCAATCCGGCCGATGTGCGAGTTCGTATTCAATTTCATAAAACGCCTTCTCCAATAGGAAAAAATCGAGAAGACGATCGGCGGCGTGGGGGGATTGCGGCCAAAGCCTCGTGTCGTTCAATGATGATCGATAGGCGGACAGAAATGCGGAGACGGATTGTTCGCGCCAACCCTCGAGCGCGCGGGCGAGCTTGCCGTGTTCGTCGGGGGCGGACTTGAGCGCACGCTCGAGCGCGGCCGTTGCAGAATAGTCGATCGACCGGATCAAGCCGGCCACATCGCGGGCAGCGGCGACTTTGCGTCGGCGATCCGCGATGTTGCGGCGCGGTTCGCCTTCAAAATCGATGATGGAGACGTCGTCCTTGGCGATCAGCATCTGTCCGAGATGAAAATCACCATGGTGGCGGATCTTCATCGCGTCGATAGATTCCGGCAGCAATTCGTGCAGTTGCGCCGGTAGCGATTCCCGGTAAGACAAGAGCGCATCAACCAGCTGACGATCGTTCTCCGTCAGGTCTGATCGGCGACGCGCCAAATCATCAAGGGCCCGACCGGCACGCTGCAGGACGCCGTCCGTCCAGTTCCGGACATCGTCCGCCGCGATCTGTTCCGGAGCGAAATCGACGATGTCATCGCGGCTTGCCAGCGCGAGCTGCAACTCGGCCACACGTCGCCCGACCTGCTCCATCCGCCGCAGGTAGGCGGTTTGTTCATCACTGTGTCCTGCCGCTTCGGCCGTAAGGAAGCGTTGTTCTTCCACGAAACGGTCTAGATAGGCGCTCGTCACCGTCCAGGCGTCACCCTGATTTTCCACGAACCCCTGTACGAGGGCGACTGCGCTGCGAGCTCCATTCTCCTCCAGTTCGACGCTTCCCAGCAGCGGCGGGGCGTGCGAGAACGGAACTATTTCCGTGAGAAAACGACCAACCTCAATTTCCGGATTGAGGCCGCGCTCGAGGCGGCGAAAGAGCTTGATGACGTAGTCTGTTCCGACCAGGACGGTCGTGTTGGACTGCTCCGTATCCACGGCGTGGACGTCTTGGATCGCGATTGGGCCGACCTGCGAAAATCTCGCCGTCGGGGCAAACGCGATTCGACGTTGGTCGGCTTCGATGGTCCGCGCGGCGCGCAGGTTTTCGAGCAGAAGAGCAACAAAGCTCGGATCGGCGGTGGCGTCGAGCAGGCTGCCTTCGCGCGGCCCTCGACGCACGGCGGCGAGCGCGCTTGGATTTTGTCGCTCGGGGTCAAACCGGGTCCATTTGATGGTCAATGGCAGCAGATAATTTGCGGTTTCGCGCTTTCCCTTGGCCTCGAGCAACACAACTCCCAGATCGGGATCGGCGGCAGCGATTGGTATCGCGCCGACGATATGGGTCGTCGGTAGAGTCCCACGTTCCGCGTACCAGCGCCGGCTCGCAAGAAATGCCGGAAGAACATCGCGTTCGAGCACCGATTTGGAGCGGCCGTGCAGCAGCGACCTCCAGCCGTCCGTGACGACGAGCGTCTCGAATTCCGCCCAGATCCTCGGGACCTCGATCGTCGATGCATCCGGTTCGCGCAGCAGGAACCAAAAGAACCCATAGGGCCCGAGCGTCACAAGGTAGGCGCCATCGCCGATCGGTGGAAAGTTCGTTCGGCCGAGCAATTCGAACGGCACGCGGCCGCGCCAGGCAGCGAGGTCGATCTCGGCGGCCTGCGCCGAGCGCGACAGATTGGCGACGCAAAGCACGACTTCATTTTCGTATTGCCGCACGTAGACGAGCACAGAGCGGTTTGCCGGGCGGATGAAGGTCAACGATCCGCGACCGAATACCTTGCTCGACTTGCGAACCGAAATTAGGCGTTTGGTCCAACTCAGCAGCGACGCCAGACTGCGCGATTGCGCTTCGACATTGACCGCCTCGTAACCGTAGACCGGGTCCATGATCATCGGCAGGTAGAGCCGGGTAGGGTCGCAACGGGAGAACCCACCATTGCGGTCCGGCGTCCACTGCATCGGCGTGCGTACGCCATTACGATCACCGAGATAGATGTTGTCGCCCATCCCGATCTCGTCGCCGTAATAGAGGATCGGCGTACCGGGGAACGACATCAGAAGCGAGTTCATGAGCTCGATCTTGCGCCGGTCATTGTCCATCAAGGACGCCAAGCGCCGTCTGATGCCGAGATTGATGCGGGCACGAGGGTCGGTCGCATAGGTCGACCAGAGGTAATCGCGCTCGACATCGGTCACCATCTCGAGCGTGAGTTCGTCGTGGTTGCGCAGGAACAGCGCCCATTGGCAGTTGGAGGGAATGTCCGGCGTTTGCCGCAGAATGTCTGTGATGGGAAAGCGGTCTTCCTGGGCGATCGCGATGTAAATCCGCGGCATCAGGGGAAAGTGATAGGCCATGTGGCACTCGTCGCCGTCACCGAAATAGGCGCTGACGTCTTCCGGCCACTGATTGGCTTCGGCGAGGAGGAGTTTGCCGGGTGCGTAAGAATCGAGTTCGGCCCTGACTTTCTTGATGATCGCGTGGGTTTCCGGAAGATTCTCGTTGTTGGTCCCCTCGCGCTCGCACAGATATGGAATGGCGCCCAAACGGAAGCCATCGACGCCGAGATCGAGCCAGCGCCGCATGATCTGAATCATGGCCGAAAGCACGCGCGGATTGTCGTAATTGAGATCCGGCTGATGCGAAAAGAACCGGTGCCAGTAATAGGCCCCTGCAAGAGGGTCCCACGCCCAATTCGATTTCTCGGTATCGTTGAAGATGACGCGCGTTCCTGCGTAGGCTTGGCCGTTATCGCTCCACACGTACCAATTGCGGGCATCGGATATCGGTTTTCTTCGGCGTGCGCGCTGGAACCAGGGATGTTGATCGGAGGTGTGATTGATGACGAGCTCGGTGATCACCCGCAGCTTTCTTCGGCTGGCCTCCTGCATGAAGCGACGGAAATCCGCCATCGTGCCGAAATCTGGATTGATGCGGCGGTAGTCCGAAATGTCGTAGCCGTCGTCGCGGCCCGGCGAGGGATAGAACGGCAGCAGCCAAAGCGCGGTAACGCCGACATCCTCCAGGTAGTCGAGTTTCTCGGTCAGCCCGGCGAAATCGCCGATGCCGTCGTTGTTGCTGTCGGCAAATGCCTTGACATGAAGTTGATAGATGATCGCGTCCTTGAACCAGAGCTCGTCGCTTTCGAGCTTTGGTTCCACCTTAATGTCAGCCACCACATCCACAGCGCGGCCCTCACCCGAAACAGCGGAACAGGAGGGCGGGATCGTGCTGCTGATCGATACGCAAACGAACGCCGCCCCACTCGAGGCTGTGCCGTTCGCCCGTGCTTAGATTTTCAATGAATTTGACGCGCCGGCGCGAGCCCCGCATTGCCAAAGGAAATCGCATATTCTGAAGCGACACGCTTCTCGTCTCCGATCGGAATATGGTCCTTGAGGAATGTCACATCAACGTAGGTATGACCGATAAACAGCATAAACTATGCCTCAGGTTGGCACCGAGCTGAAAAATGCCTTGGGGACCGCCTCGATCGCCTTCGTAAACGCCTCTCTGACACAGCTAGTCGAGGCCGCCAAACTGCCGGGCGGCGGAATTTCTGAGATTGCGGTGATGCCAGCTTGACTTCATCGAGAATACAAAGCCCCAAGATGAGATCGAATGCGCTCTCCTGATTCAAATGGCTTGCACCCATACCGCAGCTAGGTCTGTTCTTAGGGCGTTTGCAGGAGCTCACTGCTATGATCGAAATGCCACCCTAATCCACAGCGCGCGTTTGAGGACGACGACCTCGCATATGACCTCGATCCACGGCCCGAAGGCCGACGGCACTCACCTCGTCGAGTTCGGACGGCCCGAAGCCGAGGTGCTTGCGATCTCGGTTCCGCGCGGCAGCACGCCTCGGGACGCAACCCCATGAGCTTCGCCCATGATATTCTTGCTCGCGAACGTCCTGACAGCGTGAGATCGGTGGCGCTGCCGCGCCGGACGAGTTTCTTCCCCTCACCCACGGATTGGCGGGATGAAGTCATCTACTTCCTGCTTCCCGATCGCTTCAGTGATGGCGCGGAATCCGGTCGGCCGCTCGTCGACCCCAAGGAGCGCGCGGTGAACAGGCCGGCCGGATTTCGCTGGGACGAATGGGCCGCTTCGGGGGGTGGTCGCTTTCAGGGCGGCACATTAAGCGGAATCACGTCGAAGCTCGACTATCTTAATGGGCTCGGCGTCACCACGCTCTGGGTTGGTCCGACGTTCAAACAGCGCACGCACTCTGATAGCTACCACGGCTACGCCATCCAAGACTTCCTCGACATCGATCCCCGATTCGGCAATCGTCAGGACATGGTTCAGTTGGTCGCGGAAGCACACAACCGCGGTATCCGCATTCTGCTCGATGTCGTTTTCAATCATACAGGCAACAACTGGATCTACGCCAACGGCCAGGACCAGCCTCCATTTTTGCCGTGGCCTAGGTTCTACCAAAAGGGAGATTGGAGGAACCGCGGAGGCGGTCTAACCAATACGATCCATGGAGCCGATGACGGCGTCTGGCCAAGGGAGTTTCAGCGCGACGAATATTACAGCCGCGCCGGCGAGGGCGATCTCGGGGCAGGCGACATCGGCGACCCGCACGCGGAAATGCGTCGTACTGATTTCGTTGGCGATCGCGACATCAACTACGACGGCACAACTGCATTGGACGACATCACGCGATGCTACAAATACTGGATCGCACTGACCGACTGCGACGGCTTTCGCGTGGATACGCTGAAGCATGTCGATGAGGAGACCGGACGCAATTTCTGCGGATCGATCAAGGAGTTCGCTGCCAACCTCGGCAAATCCAATTTCTTTCTGGTTGGCGAGGTGGCTGGCGACGACAGCAACGCCGATCGTTACCTCGAAGTGCTGGGCAGCAACTTGAATGCCACCCTTGACCTCGGCCAGACCAAGCTCGCACTCCGCTCCGTCGCGAAAGGACTGGTCGCGCCCGCGAGCTACTTCGATCTGCTGAAGATTTGGGATGACGACCTCGGGTCACATCGCAACAGCAGTCAGCGGCGCGTAAGCGTTCTCGACGATCACGACCACGTCTTCGGCGAGAAGATCCGATTCTCCTTCCGCGCCGGGAACGATCATCAAGTCGTTGCGGGCGTCGCCATCCAGCTTTTCAGCTTGGGAATTCCGTGCATCTACTACGGGACCGAGCAGTCCCTATCGGGACCGGAGCCTGGTCAGGAAGTGTTCTTGCCGAAGTTTGGCGGCAACGACGCCTTCCTGCGCGAGGCCATGTTTGGCCCGCAACATCCGCGTAAGTCTGGCCTCGATGGCCTCGCCACGGGCGGCGCCGGGTTCGACAACTCGCTGCCGGGGTTCGGCGCCTTTGGCACCACCGGAGCTCACTGCTTTAATCCCACCTCTCCGGCTTACGTCCGGATCGCCGCACTCATTGAGGTGCGGAAGGGCTTCCCCGTGTTGCGCTACGGGCGGCAGTATCAACGACCGATGTCTAATTTTGGTTTCCCGTTCGCCCTGCCGTCTGCCGGTGAGCTTATCGCATGGTCGCGAATTCTGGATGACGAGGAGGCTTTGTGCATTGTAAACGGCCATGGCAACGAAGCGCGGGGCGGCGATGTGGTGGTGGATACGAACTTGAACTCGCCATCCGCTGCCGGAGATCCGTTTCGCGGGGTGACACCGTTCCTGACCGTGATCGCGAACTCCGCGCAGGCTGCTGTCGGAAGCGCTTACGCCGGCCCGCATCCTGTTGGAGAGAAGATTCCGGTGAAGAACAGAAACGGCTCGGCATTCGTGGAAATCCGGGACCTTCCTCCTTCGGAAGTTGTGGTGTTGACGAATCGGCCGTAGATCACCCGCGCGAAGCTGTCCAGTTAATGGTGGCATAGACTGACCCGAGGTTCCTGAACGAGCGCCGGATGGTCCGACTGGACCCTACCGCTGGAAATGATCGAGCGGCTATCGGGCATTGTCGCTGAGGTTAGAGGCGCGAGGTTCATAATCGGCAAGAGCGCGTCCGACCAAAGGCTTTTTCGAAGGCACCAAGCCTATGTGTTGGTTCAGGTCGGCTTGAATTACCGGTTCGGGCTTCAACCTACTGAGGACGCTGCTCAAAACGGGTACGATCTGCGGCGCGACCCGCTCGAGGTGCGCAAGACCACGCGGGCCAGGCGCTCCTATTTCCGCGACGTCGCTACCGGCGCATTTATCTTTCGTTAACGGTGCTGAGAGATCAAGGGCCCTCCATACATCATCAAGCGGGACCTCTCACATGGATCAGAACCTGGAAAACCTCATTCGCGAGCGCGCTTACGAGATCTGGACCTCGCATGGTTGCGTACACGGTCAGGCCGATCAGCATTGGCTTGCGGCGGAGCGAGAAATCTTGACGGAATCGACGGCCACGCTCCCCGGCAAGCCTGGCCCACAAAAGAAGCGCCCGTTGCCTGCACGTTCAAAGATCACCAAGACTCTCGCGCGGGCCGGCTAATATCGCAGATGCTGGGCGACAGTCAGGTTTGAGGCTTTCCCTTTCGGCATGTCTACAGCGAACCCGGACGCCGAGCTGGTTGCACGCGGTGAGCGGTTCGAGAAGTTCTTGCTCGAGTACATGGATGCTTGGCTCGAGTGGGCGCCGCTGATGCGGGCCGCACGCGCGCAAGTGGGCGATGACATT
>WNFG01001309.1_pt1 | contig 20941 bp, 21 predicted proteins | sample 5400431 | NCBI WGS metagenome assembly WNFG01 (sample SAMN13153346, study PRJNA577476) | soil metagenome | isolation source: 120 cm saprolite under Douglas fir tree site 2 hole 3 replicate 2 | place: USA:California | collected 2015-04-18 | reverse complement strand
GGCCTCCTCCCAGCGCCACTGCTCGACGTCGCAGAGCAGCACCACCGTGCGGTGGTTTTCAGGGAGCGACTGCAAGGCGCGGCCGATGTCGCCGCGGACCAGCGAAGTCAGCCTGCCCAACTCGGCGTCGCCGAAGATACCCGGCTCTCCTTCGCCCGCACTCTCGAGCGCCTTGGACACTTCGGCGCTCTCCGGCCAGGGGACCTCGAGTGCGTTGTGGCGGCAGAGGTCGATGAAGCGGTTGCGCAGGATGCGGCCGAGCCAAGCGCGCATGCTCGCTCCGGGCCGGAAGGTTTCGCGCGCCTCGAGCGCGCGCAAGTAGGTTTCCTGCACCAGGTCGCGCGCGTCCGCCTCCCGCGGCGCAAGCCAAAGCGCGAGGCGGTAGATGCTGTCGAGCACAGCCAGCGCCTGCTTCTCGTAGGCCATGCGATCGACGTCCACCCGGCGACTCTATCCTCGGCTGCTGGCCGATTCCAGGATTCCTCCTTCTCCCCTACGCCCGGTTGGACCGGAATGTTCCAACCCGGAGGCCCGGAACAATGGGCGCCCTTCGTTCGTACTCACCATCGAACGACCGCAATCAACCGGCTCCACGCGCCAAGGTTTCGCCACCAGCACCCACCGCGAACGGGGGAAACATGAAGCTCTGCCACCTATCCGCAGCCATCGCCGTCGTGTCCGCGGGAATCTTGTCCTGCGGGGGAAGCAGCGGCCCCTCGAACAATTTCGGGGCCCAGCTGACCGGCGCCAACGAGGTGCCGGCGGTTTCCACGACAGCGACCGGCACGTGTAGCCTGACGCTGAGCGGGACCACGGTGAACTACACCCTCTCCGGGACCGGCCTCTCCGGCAACGCGACGGGAGGCCACATTCACGTGGGCTCGGCAACCGCGACCGGGCCGGTGGTGGTCAACTTCCTGGCCATCACCCCGGCGCCCGCCGGCACCACGACCAGCGTGAGCGGCTCATTCACGGCCGCGAACATCATCAACCCGACCAACCCTCCACTCAGCCCACCGGTCGTGACGCTGGACGACCTGATTGCCCAGATCCGCGCCGGCAATGCGTACTCCAACATCCACACCGCGGCCCATCCCGGTGGGGAGATCCGTGGGCAACTGGCCGTGCAATAGCGATTGAGCAGGACCGCGGATCGGCGCATGGAATCCGGAGGAGTGTCGCGTTTGCATCGTGCACCGGGAGCTGACAGGCGCCGCGAGCTCGCGTTCCTCGTTCTGCTTGGCGGGGTTCTGGCGCTGGGGGCGGCCGCGGAGCCGCCCGTCCGCAGCTTCTCCCTGCGGAGCGGGACCCTCACCTACAAGGTGGTCCACAAGCTGCACGAGGTCGAGGGGACCACGCGATCGGTGGAGGGAAGAGCGCTCCTCCAAGAAGACGGCACCGCCAAGATCCAGGTGCGCGCAAAGGTCGCCTCGTTCGACAGCGGGAACTCGAACCGCGATGCGCACATGCGGGAGGTGACGCACGAGCCCATCCACTCTTATGCCTCGGTGAAGGGCACTCTGCGGGACCTGCATGTCCCCCTGTCCGCGCCGGTCGAGCTTTCGCTGTCCGCAATGGTCGAGCTGAACGGCGAGAAGCAGAACGCGACCATTCCGGTCTCGTTCCGCCCGGACGGGCCGCGCATCCGCGCCACCTTCTCCTTTCCCATCAGCCTCGAGGCGTTCAAGGTGGAGAGGCCGGAGTTGCTCTTCATCAAGGTGGAAGATCGGGTGCAGGTGACGGGCGATCTCCTCTTCGAGCAGATCCCGTGAGGCCGCTTGCCTCCGGCACCGCGGGCATGGTGGCGGCCGCGGTGGCGGCTTCAGGCTGCATCGGCGCGGTATCCACGCTGGAGTGCGCGCTCGACGGCGACTGCCCCGGAGGATTCTGCACCGCGGGGACCTGCCACGCCGGCACCCGCGCCTGTCCGGCGTTGCAGCCCACCTTCTCGAGCATCAACCAGAACCTCCTCCAGGTGGGCTGCGGCGTGAAGCAGAACAACTGCCACGCGACCGGCTCGACAGGGATCGCGAGCGGACCGAGCTTCTCGGGCAACCTCTACAGCACGCTGGTCGGGGCCCCCGCCGCCAACGTGTTGGGCACGGTCCGTGGCCTCATCCTGGTCAAGCCTGGCGACCCCGCGAACAGCTTCCTCTTGACCAAGCTGCGGCTTACCGATCCGGCGAACCCCCTCTATGGCAGCGGGCAGCCCGCCTCGGCACCCGGCTCGATCTGCGCCGCCGCGCAGGACGTCATCGCCCTCTGGATCGCACAAGGAGCGCAGGACAATTGATGGCCCTCCGCCTGGCGCTCCTCATCTGCATCGCCGCGGGCCCCGCTGCCGCCCAGGAGGCTCCTCCGGCCGCCCCGCAGGCGAAGCCGGACCAGGGCGACGACTTCGATCTGCTGCCTCGGGAAAAGCCACCCGACGCGGCGGCGCTCGCCCGTCAGGCAGATCTCTCGCGCTCGCTCTCGCGGCGCCGCGACCTCTTGCGGCTGCACCAGCTGGGCGGCTTCGCCACCATCGCGACCCTGGCGGCGACGGTCGTCGTCGGCCAGCTCAATTACGCCGACAAGTACGGCGGCGGCGGCGACACCGGCAAGTACCGGACCGCGCACCAGGTCCTCGCCTACGGAACAAGCGGAATCTTTGCCGCCACGGGGATCCTGGCCCTCCTCGCGCCCAGCCCCTTCGAGAAGCCGCTGCGCATGGACACCGCCACGCTGCACAAGGTGTCGATGTTGGTTGCCACTGCCGGCATGGCGTCGCAGGTCATTCTCGGCATCATCACCTCCCGCAGCGAAGGGAAGATCTCGCAGCGCGATTTCGCCCTCGCCCACCAGATCATCGGCTACACGACGCTGGCTGCGACCACCGCGGGCTTTCTGGTCCTCACCTTCCCTTGAAGCGTGCGGGAGCAACCGATGCCAGATGACGTGAGCCGTCGGCAGATGGTCCGCAAGGCGGCGCTTCTCGCGTGCCTGCCTGCGCTGGGCAGGGTCGCGGCGGGCTGCGCACGGCGGGTCGCGACCGATCGCTCGATCGCGATCGCCGCGCCGATCGACGGAGACCTGCGTATCGAGCGCGCGAGCGCCCCCGAGTTGGCCCGGCCGGGCGGCGCCGTGGTCGCGCACCCCGCCGGCGCGGGCCACGCGTACTTGGTCGCGAACACCGGCAGCGGATACTTGGCGCTCCAGGCAGAGTGCCCGCACGCCGGGTGCGAACTCGCCTGGATCCCTGAAGATCGCCAAGCAGAATGCCCCTGCCACGGCTCTCGCTTCGCTGGGGACGGCACCCTCCTCAACCCGCCCGCGCGCAGCGACCTGTCGGCGTACCCAGCCGGCCTGGACGCGCAGGGCGACGTGGTCGTCCACCTCTTCGCTGGCGACGGCACCTTCAAGAACCCGGTGGTGAACGGCCGCTTCAGCTTCTCGCTCGCCGATTTTCCCGCCCTGCGCAGCACCGGAGGTGCGATCGCCGGCCGCCCCGACGGGTTCCCGACTTCCCTCATCGTCACGCGGCTCGGTGCGGCCACTGACGCGAGCGCCATCGCCGCGCTCTCGTCGCTGTGCACCCACCTCGGCTGCACGGTGCTGCCGCAGCCATGCACGCCCTCGCCCGCCTGCGGACCGGTGGAGATCGGGCTGCGGTGCCCTTGCCACGGCTCGAGCTTCAGCCTCGACGGTACCGTCACTGCCGGGCCCGCGACCACGAGCTTGCTGCGCTACACGGCGGAGTTCGACGGGAGCACGGTGGTGGTGACCACGGCGCCGCACGCCTGATCAATCCTCGGCGTGAAGGGGCCTCGTCCGGCTTGACACCGCTGGCGCCGCCTGTTACTCGCCCATCATGTCGTCCTTGCGCGCTTGCATCTGTTGTCGCCCCGGCCTCGAGCCGGCGCGCGCGCGAGCGTGAGGGCGACTTGATCCAAATCGCCTGAGCTCCCAGTCGCCCCGACCGGCCGGTGTGGTGGACTTTCGTCCCCATTTCCAGTTCGGCGCCCGCGTGGCGCAAGGAGCCAGCAGCCGTGTCCAGTTCGAGTAGCAGCCCTTCCCGCGATCGACTCTTCCCCGTTTTCCTGCAGCTGCGCGGCCGGCCGGTGCTGCTCGTCGGCGGCGGCTTCCTGGCGGGGAGCAAGCTGGCCGGCCTCCTCGACGTGGGCTCCCGCGTCACCGTGGTCGCGCCCCACATCCGTCCCGAGCTCTCACGGCCGGGCGTGCTGCTCGAGCAGCGCGCCTTCACGCCAGAGGACCTCGACGGCAAGTGGTTCGCGGTTGCCGCCGCGACTCCCGAGGTCAACCGGCAGGTCGCCGCCGCCGCCGAGGAGCGGCGCGTCTTCGTCAACGCCGTCGATGACGCGGGCGCCGCCAGCGCTTACCTCGGCGGCGTCTTGCGCAAGGGCGGCGTCACGCTCGCCATCTCCACCGACGGACGCGCCCCGGCGCTCGCGGGCCTCCTGCGCGAGTCGCTCGAGTCGCTCTTGCCCGACGAGTTGGGGGACTGGGTGGGCGCGGCCGAGCGGCTACGCGCGCGCTGGCGCGCGGAGGGGGTGCCCATCGACCGGAGGCGGCCGCTGCTGCTGCGCGCGCTCGACGAGCTGTACACCACGCGAGGTGCGTCGTGAGCGCGCCGGGACTGGTCTCGTTGGTCGGTGCGGGCCCGGGCGATCCGGAGCTTCTCACGCTGCGCGCGGTCAAGCGGCTGCGCGAGGCCGACCTGGTGCTCTACGACGCGCTCGTCGATCGCGCCGCGCTCGAGCACGCGCCGCAGGCGCGCTGGGCCTACGTCGGCAAGCGCGCCGGGCGCCACTCCATCGAGCAAGGGACCATCGAGCGCCTTCTCATCCGCCACGCGCGCCGCGGAGAGCGCGTGGTGCGCCTGAAGAGCGGCGACCCGTTCGTCTTCGGCCGCGGTGGCGAGGAGGCACTGGCGTTGGCCGCGGCCGGCGTTCCCTGCGAGGTGGTCCCCGGCGTCTCGGCGGCGGTGGCCGGACCGGCGCTCTCCGGCATTCCCGTCACGCACCGCGGGCTGGCCTCGGCGTTCCTGGTCGTCTCGGGACACGCAGAGGCCGCCTATGCGCCCGCGCTCGACTCGCTCGCGCCCGGCGCCGCTACGGTCGTCGTGCTGATGGGCCTCGCCACGCGCGACTCGGTGGCGGCGCTCCTGCTCGCGCGCGGCTGGCCCCGAGCCACGCCGGCCGCGGTCGTGCTCTCCGCCTCGCGGCGCGACGCCTGCGCTTGGCGCGGCTCGCTCGGCGAGCTGGGCGCCTGTGCGCTTCCCGATCTCCACCCCGAGGCGCCGGGGCTGCTCGTGATCGGCTCCGCCGTCTCCGTCGCTGCACAGCTCGAAGCCCTAACCCAAGCGGCCACGCCGCGCATCGCTTCAAGTGGAGGTTGATGTGACGCTCCTCGACTCCAGCACGCTCGGGCCCGCGCGGCTCGGCTTCGCCGATGAGAAAGACCTCGACGCCTTCGTCGAGAACCTCGAGCGCTTCGAGCGCGGCGAGCTTGCGCCCGACGGGTGGAAGGCGTTCCGCCTCGTCAACGGCGTCTACAGCCAGCGCCAGGAGGGCGACGCGATGATGATGCGCGTGAAGATCCCGCAAGGGGTCCTGACGCCGCCGCAGGTGCGCGCGCTGGCAGAGGTGGCCGAGCGTTTCTCGACCGGCCGCGGCCACCTCACCACCCGGCAGAACATGCAGTTTCACTTCGTCCACCTGGCCGATACCGAGCGGGCGCTGCGCGTCCTGGCCGACGCCGGGCTCACCACGCGCGAGGCTTGCGGCAACTCGGTCCGCAACGTGACGACCTGCCCGTTCGCGGGTGCCTCGGCGCTGGAGCCGTTCGACTCGACGCCCTGGGCCGAAGCGGTCACGCGGCATCTGTTGCGCGGGCCCTTCTCCGCGACGCTGCCGCGCAAGTTCAAGATCGCCTTCGGCGGCTGCTGCGGCTACGACTGCGTCGGCGCCTCGTTCGGCGACATCGGCTTTCTCGCCCGCCTGCGCGAGGGCCGGCCCGGATTCCGGGTCACGCTGGGAGGCGGACTGTCGACGCTGCGGCGCAGAGGCATCCTGGCGCACGAGTTCGCGCCCGCCGACGAGGTCCTGGAGATCGCCGAGGCAGTGGTGCGGGTCTTCCACCGGACTGGCGACCGCAAGAACAAGCACAAGGCGCGGCTCAAGTTCGTGGTCGCGGCGCTGGGGCCAGAGCGGTTCCTCGCCGAGTACCTGCGGGAGCGCGAGACGATCCGCGCCGAGGGCGGGAGGGCCCTGCGCGCCGAGGTCGAATCCGCGCCGCGCGTGCCGCGCTCGCCCCGCTTCAGGCCCGACCGGCCCGGGCTCGCCGAGTTCGCGCGCACCAACGTCCGCCCGCAGCGCGAGCCGGGCCACGTCGCCGTCACGGTGCGCGTGGCGCTCGGCGATCTGAGCGCCGCCCAGCTCCGCGCGCTGGCGGAGATGGCCGAGGAGTTCAGCGAGGAGCGTGAGCTGCGCACCACCGTGGAGCAGAACGTGGTGCTGCGCTTCATCGGGCGCGCGCATCTCGACTCGCTGCACGCCGCGCTGGACGCGGTGGGTCTCGCGCAGCCCGGCGCGGGCACGGTTTCCGACGTGACGAGCTGCCCCGGCGCGTTCTCCTGCCGCCTCGCCGTCACCGCTTCGCGGGGAATGGCCGCCGAGGTGACGCGCGCGCTGGAAGCGCGGCCCGCAGTGGTCGGCCTGGCCGAATCGCTCTCGATCAAGATCTCCGGCTGCCCCAACGGCTGCGGGCAGCACTACGTCGCGGGCATCGGCCTGCAGGGATCGGTGCGCAAGGTGGGCGGCCGTGCGGTGCCGCAGTACCACCTCTACCTGGGCGGCGGGCTCGGCGCCGAGGAGGCCACGTTCGGCTGGCTCGCGGCCAAGCTGCCGGCTCGGCGGGTACCCCAGGCGGTGGAGCGCCTCATCGAGCTGTACCACCGCGAGCGCAGGCCGGGCGAGGCGCCGGAAGCGTTCCTGGCCCGCGTCGAACCCGCGAGCGTCAGGTCGCTGCTCGCCGATCTGGAGAAGCTCGACGCGGCCGACGCCGTGCCGGACGACTTCGTCGACCTGGGCGAGGAGAAACAGTTTGAGGTCAAACTATCGGAGGGCGAATGCGCGACTTGAACCCGCTCTCGCCAGAGGAGCTGGCCGAGGCGCGCGCCCGTCTCGCCGGCGCGCCGCCCGAGGCCGTGCTCGCCTGGGCCGAGTCGCGCTTCGGCGCCGCCGCGGCCATCGCCTCGAGCTTCGGCGTCGAGGACGTGGTGCTCATCGACCTGGCCGTGCGGCACGCGCCGGGGATGCGCGTCTTCGCGCTCGACACCGGCCGCCTCCATCCCGAGACGTACGAGGTGATGGAGGAAGTACGGCGCCGCTACGGGGTGCGCATCGAGAGCTACTTTCCCGAGCGAGAGTCGGTGGAGGCGCTGGTGCGGGAAAAGGGGCTCTTCTCGTTCCGCCTCTCCGTCGCGGAGCGCAAGGAGTGCTGCGCGATCCGCAAGGTCGAGCCGCTGCGGCGCGCGCTCCAGGGCCGCGCCGCCTGGGTCACCGGCCTGCGCCGCGAGCAGTCGGTGACCCGCGCTGACGTCGAGGTGCTGGAAATGGACGAGGCGCACGGCGGCATCGCCAAGTTGAACCCGCTCGCGGCGTGGAGCGAGGCACAGGTCTGGGAGTACGCGCGCGCGCACCGCGTCCCCACCAACGTGCTGCACGCCCGTGGCTTCCCTTCCATCGGCTGCGCGCCCTGCACGCGCGCGATCGCCCCCGGCGAAGACCCGCGCGCGGGCCGCTGGTGGTGGGAAGCGCCCGAGCACAAGGAGTGCGGGCTGCACCTGCGCGCCGCGGGAGGGAGGAAATGAGCACCGGCGATCTTTTGCTGGTGGGGACTGCGCTGATCGCGGCCGCCGTCAACGGCGGGCTCGGTTACGGCTTCTCCTCCATCACCGTGCCCGTCGCGCTGCTCTTCCGCTCGAGCCGCGCGCTCAACCCCGCGCTGGTCTTGCTCGAGCTGTTCATCAACGCGCTCGCGCTCGTCGCCAACAGGCGTGGCCTCCCCGCGGTTCTCTCGCGGGTGTGGCCGCTGCTGGTCGGCGCCGTGCCCGGTGTCGTGGTGGGGAGCCTCGTCCTCGCCACGGCCGCTCTGGGGCACCTCCAACTCTTCACCTTCGCCGCGCTGCTTCCGCTGATTCTCATACAGTCGGCCGGGCTGCGGCGACCCATCCGCCGCGAGCGCGCGGCGGCCGTCCCCGCCGGCGCGGCGCTGGGTGTCCTCTACGGCGCGACCACCATCGCCGGGCCGCCGCTGGCCCTGCTCTTCAACAATCAGGGCCTCGCGCGCGACGAGTTCCGCGCCGCGCTGAGCCTCTTCCGCATCGTCGAGTCGAGTTGCACCGCGCTGGCCTACCTCGCGCTCGGCCTCTTCTCCACCGACTCGCTGCGCCTCTCGGGTCAGCTCGCGCCCGCCGTCCTGGTCGGCCTCCCGCTTGGCTACGCGCTCCTGCGCAAGCTTCCCGCGGAGACGTTCCGGCGCACCTGCATGGCGGTGGACGCGCTCCTGGTCGGCTTCGGGCTCGCCCGCAGCGCCATCGCGCAAGACGTCGCGTCGCCGGCGCTGGCCTGGGCTGGCTTCGCCGTCGTGTTCTGCATCGAGGCCGCGTTCGTCGCTTCCTATCTGCGCGGCCGGGTCGGCGCGGAGGCGGCGACATGAACATCTCCCATCTGCGCGAACTGGAGGCAGGGAGCATCCACATCATCCGCGAGGTGGCGGCCGAGTTCGCCCGGCCCGTCTTGCTCTACAGCATCGGCAAGGACTCGCAGGTTCTACTGCACCTTGCGCGCAAGGCCTTTCATCCGGCGCCCTTGCCGTTCCCGCTCCTGCACGTCGACACCACCTGGAAGTTCCGCGCCATGTACGAGTTTCGCGACCGCTTCGTTGCGGAGCACGGGCTGCGCCTCATCGTGCACAAGAACCAGCGAGCGCTCGACGCGGGCATGAATCCTTTCGATTCCAGCCCGGCGAAGTACACGCAGGCCCTCAAGACACAGGCGCTCCTCGACGCGCTGGCGCTGCACGGCTTCGACGCGGCCTTCGGCGGCGCGCGGCGCGACGAGGAGAAATCGCGCGCCAAGGAGCGCGTCTATTCTTTCCGCGACCGGCATGGCCAGTGGGAGCCGCGCAGCCAGCGCCCCGAGCTGTGGAACCTCTACAACGGCCGCATCGAGCGGGGCGAGGGCATCCGCGCCTTCCCGCTCTCCGACTGGAGCGAGCTGGACGTCTGGGAATACGTGCGCCAGGAAGGCATCCCGGTGGTACCGCTCTACTTCGCCGCCGAACGGCCGGTGGCGGTGCGCGAGGGGAACCTCATCGTCGTCGACGACCAGCGCTTCCGGCTTGCGCCCGGCGAGAAGCCCTCGCTGCGCCGCGTGCGCTTCCGCACCCTGGGTTGCTACCCGCTCAGCGGCGCCATCGAGTCGGACGCCGCCAGCGTGCCGGAGATCATCGAGGAGATGCTGCGCAGCCGCCACTCCGAGCGGCAGGGCCGCGTCATCGACCACGACGAGGAGGGCTCGATGGAGCTGAAGAAGCGCGAGGGGTATTTCTGATGGATCCGCACGGAAGCGTTGCGCCGCGCATCGAGGTGGCACCCGACGAAGTCAAGGAGCTGGTCCGCGTCGTCGCGCTCGGCTCGGTCGACGACGGCAAGTCGACGCTCATCGGCCGGCTGCTCTACGAGACCGGAGCGCTCTACGATGACCAAGTGGCGGCGGTCAAGCGCGCCTCGCGCCTCGGCGGCGAGATCGATTTCTCGCTCTTCACCGACGGCCTCAAGGCTGAGCGCGAGCAGGGCATCACCATCGACGTCGCCTATCGCTACTTCGCCACCGCGCGGCGCAAGTTCATCCTCGCCGATGCGCCCGGGCACGCGCAGTACACCCGCAACATGGCCACCGGCGCCTCGACGGCCGACGCGGGCGTGGTGCTGCTCGACGCGCGGCTCGGCGTCTTGCCGCAGAGCCGCCGCCACCTCGCCATCGCGGCGCTGCTCGGCATCCGGCGCCTCGCGGTGGCGGTCAACAAGATGGACCTGGTCGGGTTCGAGCGGGCGGTCTTCGAGCGCATCGCCGACGAGGTGCGCGACTTCGCCGCGCGGCTGGGATTCACGGAGCTGCGGTTCATCCCTCTGAGCGCCCGCGACGGCGACAACGTGGCGCTGCGCAGCCCGCGCACGCCCTGGCACCGCGGCGGCACCCTCCTCGAATTCCTCGAGACGGTGGAGGTCGCGCGCGAAAGGGCGCTGGGCCCTCTGCGCTTTCCCGTGCAGAGCGTGCTGCGGGCAAAGGACTACCGCGGGTACGCAGGGCAGATCGCCTCGGGCTCCGTCGCCGTCGGCGACGAGGTGGTGGTCTTGCCCTCGGGCGCGCGGACGCGCGTCAGGGCCATCGACACCTTCGAGGGGGGCCGGCGCGACGCCGGCGCGCCCCTGTCGGTCGCGCTGCGGCTCGCCGACGCGGTCGACGTGGCTCGCGGCGATCTGATCGCTGCGCCGCAGTCGCCGCCTTCGGTGCGCACCCGGTTCGAGGCGATGGCGGTGTGGCTCTCCGAGCGGCCGCTCGATCCCGGGCGCGCTTACCTGCTCAAGCACACCACCCGGCTGGTTCCCGCGCGCGTCGAGGCGGTGCGCTGGCGGCTCGACCCGGAGACGCTGGCGCAGCTCGAGGCGGAGCGGCTCGAGCTCAACGACGTCGGTCGAATCGCGATCCGTTGCGCGCGCCCCATCGCCTGCGACTCCTACCGCGACAACCGTGTCACCGGCGCGTTCATCCTCGTCGACGCGCTCAGCAACTTCACGGTGGCGGGCGGCGCCATCGTCCTGGACGGAGCAGGACGCGACCAGACTTCCGAGCTGAGCGGCGAGATCCGGGCCGTGGGCGCGGAGGAGCGGCGGGCGCGGCTAGGACACGGCGCCGCGGTAGTGCTGGTCGAGCGCGAAAGCGAGAGGGCGGCCCTTGCGCTCGCCGGCGAGTTGGAGCGGGCCCTGTTCGGGAGCGGTTGCGCCACGGTGGTGGTGCGGAGCGCGGAGGCAGCGCTGGCCTGCGCGGGAGCGGGCCTGGTGGCGGTGTGCGTGGCGGCGGGGCCGGAGCTGTCGCGGGCGCGGCTGCGCGCCGAGTTGCGCGCGAGCGGCGTCCCCCTCGTCGAGCTGCGGGCCGGCGACGATGCGCGCGACCCGGTCCAGGCCGCGCTCGCCGAGCTGAGCAGCCTGGGCGCGCTGCCGCGTCGCGCGCCGGAATGAGGGCATCGCCTCGCGCGATTACGATATCGGCGCGGCGACGAATCCGAACCCGCTCTCAACGTTGAAAATCACGCGATCCGCTCCAGGTCCTGCGTGCAGGAATTGAACTGACCCGTGCACGATCGGAACGCGGGACCAAGTGGAGACGGTGCCGTCCGAAATTGCCGCGCGGCGCACGCGAGCGAAGCATCCGGCCCGGCGCCGAGTTCAAATCTTGGACGAGCCGCTGGATCGCCATCCGCAAGGTTGACGCGCAGTTAGACGTGGCACCGCGGGTGCAAGGGCCTTACCGCCGCGGGCGTGCCCGCGGCGGAGAACGCAGAAGGAGGGAATTCACGTATGCCGTTCCTGGCGCGATTTGCGGTCGCTGTCCGTGCCCTCGGCTCGCGCCGTGCGGCGCGGCGTTGGACGTCCGCCGCCCTTGCGGCGCTCGCCGCCTCCGTGGCCTTGGCCGGTATGGCCGGGACCGGGCCGAAGCCGGTGTGTCGATCTCCCCGGCGCCGCTGTCTCGCGGCGCGAACTACTCCCCTTGCGAGGGGGAGATATGGCGGGCAGACAAGGCATTGTCAACGAGATCCACCGTGCCCTCGCGTCTGCCGACTGCGTGCAGCTCGCGCAGAAGGCGCTCCAGGCCAGCCGGGCGCCGGACGGCCGCTACCGCACCTCGCCTCTAAGCGGGCTTTTCACGCACACCAAGGGCGGCTTCTACCACGATGGGCGGTTCGCCACGCTCGGCGACGTCATTGCGCACTACGACTCCACCTTCGCGCTGGGCCTGACCGCTGCGCAGAAGTCCGATCTGGCGCAGTACCTGCTCTCCCTCATAGAGCCGGAGTTCGCGAGGCGATCAGATCGGCGGCTCGCGGTCGGCCCGGTACAGCTCGTAGGCGGCGCTGTATTCCATGACCCGCGCCACCTCCGCGATGAACGCCTCTTCGTAACCTGCTCTCCGGAGCAGGTGAAAGCCCATCTCCATTCCGGAGGTGATGCCGCCGGCGGTGATGATGCGGCCCGCGTCCACCACGCGCGCCCGGCTGATGCGGCACGCGGGCGCGATCTGCGCGAGTCGATCGATCGGCACCATCCCCGGTGGCTTCGCTTCGACGCGATCGGGCTCCTTCCGATTCGTCGCAGGCAGTCCGTCGAGCAAACCCATCTTCCCGTAAATCCATGAGCCGGTGCAGACGCTGGTCAGCAGGCACGCTTCGGGCAGCGAGCGGACGAACTCGTGCAGACGGCGGTTGTGCAGCTCCTGCCGGGTGCCGAATCCGCCGGGGATGAGGAACGCGTCCATCGCGGGCCGATCGGCGAATGAGTAGTTGGGCAGCACGGTGAACCCAGCCTGGGTCTGCACGGGCCGCATCGCGTCGGCGATGGTGAATGCCTCCAACTCCGGATCGAAGCGGCGCGCGACGGAGAAAACTCCGTGCGGCGCCGCGAAGTCGACGATCTCGGCGTCCTTGAAGAGATAGATGCCCAGTCTGAAGCCCGGCGTCTTGACGGTAGCCATGATGGCACTCCCGCGGAAAGAGGAGGCATGATGCGCAGAAGACGCGCGGACTTGATATTCTCAAGCTGGGGAGGTCGTCATCATGCTCACGCTGCTCTGCGCGGTATTGCTCGCTGCGCCGGATGTGAAGATCGTGAAGAACGACTATTCGATAGACGCGGTCGACCCGGGTATCAAGCTGTTCGTTCGCGAGAAGCGGGCCGAGGGAGCCAAGAGCACCGACGACAACGTCGTGCTCTTCATCCACGGCGCTACCTTCCCCTCCACGCCGGATTTCGATCTCCAGTACAAGGACTACTCCTGGGCGGACTGGATGGTCCGGCGCGGATACGTCGTCTACATGTTCGACAAGCGCAACTACGGCTTCTCCACCCGCGAGAAAGCGATGGACGAGCCGGCGGCGGCCAACCGACCCGTGTCGCGCTCGTTCCTCGTCATCCGCGACATCGGGGCCGTCGTCGATCTCATTCGCAGCAAGGAGCGGGTCCAGCGCGTCACGCTCATCGGCTGGTCGTGGGGAGCTATGACCGCCGGCTACTACGCGTCGCTTCACAGCGAAAAGGTGAAGAAGCTGGTTCTCTACGCTCCGCTCTACGACAACCCGCTGCACACGAATCTGGGCGCGAGCTCAGGGCTGCAGAACAAACGCGTGCCCTGGGAATTCAACTACGGCATGGGCGCGTACCGGCTGGGCTCGGCGGAGTCGAACAACAAGCGCTGGGACGGCGAGATCCCGGTGCCGGACAAGACCGAGTATCGCGAGCAGGCGGTGCAAGACGCGTTCAACGCAGCGGCCCTCGCCACCGACCCGACCAGCAATTCGCGCAATCCTCCCAGCCTGCGCGCTCCCAACGGAGTGCTCGAGGATTCGTTCTACCAGGCCACCGGCCGGCGGCTGTGGCATGGTGCCAACATCTACGTGCCGACCTTGGTGATCGCCGGAGAGGACGACACCTGGAGCTTCCCGCAGGATCGCGAGGGCCTGATGCGTGACCTGGTCAACGCGCCGGGGAAGAAGCACGTCACGCTGCCGCACGCGACGCACTTCGTCCTCTTCGAGAAGCAGCGGTTCCGCTTCTTCGAGGAGATCGACGGCTTCTTGCGGGCCGGCGCCGCCGCTTCGCGATAGGAGCGTCCTCGTCATCGACGACGTCGTGTGCAATTCCCCTCCGTGCGTCCCGGCCAGGGCGGGGCCGGCCATGTGAAGCGCTTCGTCGTTGCGCTCGCTGGGCTCGCGGCAGCCGCGCGCGCGAAGGAAGGGTCCGTGCTGCCCTGCAGACCGACCATTGCCTGCACGGCGCAGATCGAGACTGCGGGCCTGTTCATCCTCGAGGCGGGCTATCTCCTGCGAAAGCTGGACAAGCAAGTCACGCAGCACTCGGTGCCGTTCCTGCTCAAGCTCAGCTTCAACGACTGGCTGCAAGGTCAGCTCGGAAGCAACGGACCGACCGTCACCGACGGCACGCTGCCCGCGCGCTTCCACGACGACGTGACCGCCGGTATCAAGGCGCGGCTGTTCCGGCGCGAATCGACGGCGATCTCGGTGTCGGCGACGCTGAGCGCACCGCTGCCGGCACAGCCCGGCTATCTGCGGACCTGGGATGCGTTCTTCGTCGGCTATCTCTCGCAGAACTTGCCGCTCGGCGTGAGCGCGGATTTCAACGTCGGCCTGGATCTGTGGCGCATCGACGGCTCTCCGATCGCGCAGCCATGGGTCTCCCTCGCGCTCGACCGGGAGCTGCCGGCCGGTTTCACCGCCATGGCGGAGGTCTACCGATTCGAGGGAGCGCAACCTGTCTCTGCGCGCGACGCGGGCGTTCTGCTCGCCCTCTCGTACAACGTGGCGAGATGGCTCGTGCTCGACGGCGGTGCCGACTTCGGGCTCCTGCGCGAGCGCAGCCTGAGCATCTTCGCGGGCCTCACCCTTTCCCCAGCGCACCTATGATGAAGACCAACGAGCTGAGATCCGACAAGGCGCATCCGCCGCGTTGCGCGCGCAGCAGTACGCCTTCCGACGTCGAATTCATTGCTGGACCTGCGCCAGCGCGCCGATGCTGGCAGGCGTGCCGGCGGCGATCACGAGGTAGCGCCTCGGTGCCGCGCCCTCGCCCTGGACGAGCTGGCGGATCGGCCCGACGGCGTTGACGATGGCAGCTCCAGCCGGATTGGCCATCAAGGCGGCGAGCGGTTCGAGGGCCCGGCGCCCGCCGCGTCGGAGGAGAGCGCGAGCACGTAGGGCTTCCTGGGCTCGAGACCGGTGACCGCGGCTGCTCGTCCTTGCCGTTGATTAGCTTGGTATTCTTCACCTCGAGCAACCTCGCCGCAGCAGAAAGGCGCGCGTGACGCCGTCAGATCGGAGCCAGAGCGGGAAACGGTACGGTGCTGTCGAGCACGGCCAGCGCTTCCTTTTCGTAGGCCATGCGATCGGCGTCCACCCGGCGATTCGACGCCCCGCCCCCCTTCGATTCCGAGGGCAGGCTCTAGCTACGCCGGACGGATCGGAAGGTTCCATCGCCGAGGAGTGGAACAATTCGCGCCTCCGCTTCGTTCTGGTCGGCGGAGCGTCCGCAGCGAGTCGGCGTCAGCGCCGAACGCACCCGCAGAAGCCCCAACCTTGAACGGAGAGACATGAGGCCCAGCCAACTGTCCCCAGCCCTCGCCGCCGTCTCCGCGAAAGAATGTTGTTCTGGGCGGAAGCAATGGCCCGTCTAACAACTGCGGCGCCCATGAAACGCCGCCGGTCTCGACGAGCGCGAGCGGGACGGCGACGCTCGTGCTGAATGGTGCCACGGTGAACTGTGCGGTATCCGCGGCGGGGCTTTCCGGTTCCGCCTGAAGGAGTCCCCATGAAGCGTGACAAGTGTCTTCCCTTCCTCGGCCTCTCCGCGTTGATCGCGGCGACCTTCGCTACCTCACCAGCCGTCGCGCTGGGACCACGGATACCTGATCCGATCCCACCCCTGATCCAGCGGGGTGACGTGACTATCGGCCTCCACACCGTGGCCAGCGGATTCGGCACGCCGGTAAAGGCGACCTTCGCTCCGAACGACAAGGACCATCTCTTCGTCGCCGAGCAGAACGGCAAGATCTGGTCGGTCTCGATCGGCGACGACGATGGTCACGAAGGTGGTAGCGGTGGCGAGAACGACGGCGCCAGCACCCCTCGGCTCTTCGCGGACCTGGGTGCCCAAGGGCTGAACCTCGGTTGTTTCTTCATCAACTACGACGAGCGAGGCTTCTTCGGGCTCGCGTTCCACCCCGACTACCGGAAGACCGGCTTGGTCTACACCTACCAGTCGCAACCCCATGAGGGCACGCCCAAGCTGGGTGCGAACAAGTGCAACAGTACGTTCCCCGATCACGATAACGTGGTCACCGAGTGGCGTGTGAACGACCCCCGCTCCGATGACGCGGTGATCGACCCAACCAGCGGGCGGGAGGTTCTCAGGGTCGCCCACCCACAGTTCAACCACAATGGTGGCGATCTCCGTTTCGGTCCCGACGGCTTCCTCTACGTCCCGATCGGCGATGGCGGCGCCGCCAACGATCGAGGTCCGGGGCACATCGAGCCGGGCGGCAACGCGCAGAATCTCACGACCCTTCTCGGCAAGATCCTCAGGATCGATCCGATGGCCGGTTCGAAGACGCCGGGATACAAGATCCCGGCAAGCAATCCGTTCGTCGACACGCCCGGCGCCCGGGGTGAGATCTGGGCGTTCGGTCTTCGCAACCCGTTCAAGATGTCGTTCGACTCCGAAACCGGCCAGCTGTACGTGGCGGACGTCGGGCAGAACGACATCGAAGAGATCGACATCGTCACTCGTGGCATGAACTACGGCTGGCCGATCAAGGAAGGCACCTTTGCCTTCAGCCGGCAAAATCTCCCTGGATTCGTGACCGGCGACCAGGTGACGGGACCGTTCGTGGATCCGATCGCCGAGTACGACCACTGCATTGGCCCCGTGGCCCCCAATCTAGTCGGTCCGTGCCCACGAGCGGAGGGGATCGCGATCATCGGTGGGTTCGTCTATCGGGGCAAGGAGATCGAGGAGCTCCGCGGTCATTACGTGTTCGGTGACTATTCGACGAACTTCTTCAAGAGTGCTGGGCGGCTGTTCTACCTCGACGTTCAGCACCAGATTAAGGAGTTCCGTCTCACTGGCATGTCAGAGCTCGGTTCCAGCGTCCTCGGCATCGGCCAGGATGCCCGCGGCGAACTGTACGTGCTCGGTAAGACTGGCGCCGTGCCTGGCAACGTCGGTATCACGGATCCGAACAACACGAGCGGTGCGGTGCGCAAACTGACGCCTGCTGACAAAGGGGACGATTGACGGCTCGCGCTCCGAAACGATGAACCAGTTCGTGGACGAGGCGGCCGACCACCCGGACCGTTAATGGCCTGAAGGGACGTCGCCGGCGGGCGAGTCGAGAGTGCGGACGATCAAGGTCCGGTCCTGCTGATCGACGAGGACGGCCGCACCCTCGGCGCTCAGGCACTCCTCCTCGGTCACCTGGACGGTGGTGGAAGCTTCCCCGTCATCGAATTCGCGCTGCGGCCGCCTTCGACGAGTACCTCGATCGCTCGAGGCTCTTGTGAAGCGCGACGGGGTCGTCCTCCTGGCTTGCAACTCAACCATGACGATGGCGTGGGACCGACCGTCGCTTTCTCGCCAACGAGACGAGGAGATTCAAGTCGAGCGCACGGGATGCTCTCGCCAGCGTTCCGAAGGTGAAGCTGGTGTCCTTGGGATCGAGTAGCCTGTTGACCACGGTTCGGCTCGTGCGCATCCGCTCCGCGAGCTCGGTCCTGGTCACGCGATCGCGTTCCATCTTCGCGAGAATCTGGTCCGCGAGGATCTTCTTCTTCGCTCGGAGGTCGACCTCCTCGCGAATGCCCTCCTCGTCGAGGAACGAGGAGAGAGTGGAGCCGATGTGCCTGCTCTTCATGGGATGTCCTCCTGAGCGATTTGCCTCTGCCGCCGCCTGCCGAGCGCGATGTCGTCAGGCTCGGTGCGGGCCTTTTTCACGAATCCATGAAGCAGGACCATCGTGCCTCCCGCGATGCAGAACAGGACGCGGTACTGGATCCGGTCAACCTTCGTCCGGACTTCGTAGAGGCCTCCACCAAGACCGTCGACCAGCGGCTTGGAGACCGGCCACTGCCATTGAACGCGCTCTATGTCCGCACCGATTTCCTTTGTCGCCTCCACGGGCAAGGACTTGAGCCACTTGCGCACCGGCTCGTAACCCTGCTCGGTCCGAAAGAACCGGCAGCCGAGCCTGGGCGCAGGCGACACCGAGAGCGTGTACTTATTTCGGTACGCTCGTCAAGGGCAATCCCAAGGCGATCAGCTCGTGCCCCCGATTCTTGCCCGCAGCCATCGCTCGAACGCTTGGCAATCGCGGCGGCGTGGCAGTAACGCAGAGTTCCAGTGTCACTACCCGGATTGCGCGGCCAAATGGTGCGCCGGTGGTGCGGGGCGCTCTGGGTCGCTATCGCAGAAGCAAGAGAAAAGCCAGATCCGCTCCAGATGAATCTGAAATGAATCTAGTTTTTGAGTATTGGTCGGGGAGACAGGATTTGAACCTGCGACCCCCTGGTCCCGAAGGGGAAAAACCCGAATCACACGGCGTTTCAGAGGGTGGCAGTGGCTCGCAACCAGTGGAAACGATTCAAGAGCAACCACCGCCGATTCTGGACCCGGTGGCAGAAAACGCATCGGTTGAGACGCCGTTTGGTGCGCCGGTGGTGCGCGAACTTCCGCCCGATCCGGGCCCGCACAACCGGCTGATCACTGTGCGCGCCGTTGCCGCGCGCCTCGGCGTGAGCGCCGCCTCGGTCTACAAGTTATGCCAGCGCGGCGAACTCCGCGGTGTGCGCATCGGCGGTGCCCTCCGGTTCCAGCCAGCTGCAATCGATGAGTACCTCGATCGCCCGAGGCTATCGTGAAGCGCGACGGGATCGTCCTCCAGGCTTGCAACTCAACCATGACGATGGCCTGGGACCGACCTTCGCTTTCGCGCCAACGAGACGAGGAGATTCAAGTCGAGCGCACGGGATGCTCTCGCCAGCGTTCCGAAGGTGAAGCTGGTGTCCTTGGGATCGAGTAGCCTGTTGACGACGGTTCGGCTCGTGCGCATCCGCTCCGCGAGCTCGGTCCTGGTCACGCGATCGCGTTCCATCTTCGCGAGGATCTGGTCCGCGAGGATCTTCTTCTTCGCGCGGAGGTCGACTTCTTCGCGAATGCCCTCCTCGTCGAGGAACGAGGAGAGAGTGGAGCCGATGTGCCTGTTCTTCATGGGACGTCCTCCTAAGCGATCTGCCTCTGTCGCCGCCTGCCGAACGCGATGTCGTCAGGCTCGGTGCGGGCCTTTTTCACGAATCCATGCAGCAGGACCATCGTGTCTCCTGCGATGCAGAACAGGACGCGGTACTGGATTCTGTTGACCTTCGTCCGGACTTCGTAGAGGCCTCCACCCAGACCGTCGACCAGCGGCTTGGAGATCGGCCACTGCCATTGAACGCGCTCGATGTCTGCACCGATTTCCTTTGTCACCTCAGCGGGCAACGACTTGAGCCACTTCCGCACCGGCTCCTGACCCGGCTCGGTCCGAAAGAACCGGCAGCCGAGCTTGGTCGCAGGCGACACCGACAGAGTGTACTGATTTCGGTACGCTCGTCAAGGGCAGCTCCAAGGCAATCAGCACGCGGCCCCGAGTCCACGGCGCAACTGCTCCTCTCGCGGGGTCGTAAGCCGAACTGGGAAGCGATCCGCGCTACAACGTGGGTTTTCGCAACGTGGCGCTGAGCCGCCTGAGCGCAGAGCGGATCCAGGCGATCTACGCGCAAGGCGGGCTGCCGGCTGCGCAGGTGCAGCAGCTTCGCGTGGCCGGGGCGCTCTGACGCCGGCGGAGGGCTACGCGCCGGCCGGCCGCGGCATGGTGAATACTGCGTGACACCCTCACGAAGCGCGAGTACCCGGTTGTGCAGGGGATTCATCCGGTGACAATCATCTCCACACTGCGCTCGGCCGGGTTTGGCGCGCTCCTTGCCCTACGGCTGTTCGGTCAGGATCGCCAACGACCCCATGGGTGTCGAGCAGTCGGACGTCTACGTCATCCTCAAGCCGCGCGCCAGATGCGGAGCCGCGGCAGCCCGATGCGGCCGGTCGAGTCGATGAAGCTGACGCCTTCGACCGTCGGCATTCTTGCCACGGACTCAGCCGCGGTCAGCGAGCAGGACCTCAACGAACTTTGTCGCCGGGCGCGTCTGCAACTCCGTCATCGTGCCAACCTGAACGAGGCGGCCTGCCTCGAGCACTGCGACCCGATCCGCGAGCGCGCCGGCCTCGCGCAGGTCATGCGTGACGAAGAGAACGGCGCGCCTCTGGTCAGCGAGAAGCTCGCGCAGCAGCGCGATCAGCTCCTGTCGGAGCATCACGTCGACGTTCGAGAGCGGCTCGTCGAGCAATAGTCCTTCGGGCTCTGCGACGAGAGCGCGCGCGAGCGCGACGCGCTGGCGCTCGCCTCCCGAGAGCTGCGCGGGACGCCGCTCAGCCTTGCCGTCTAATCCTACCCGTCTCAGGAGAGCGTCAATCCGCGCGCCATCGCGCGAGACGAACGCCAGGTGCTCGCGCACAGTCATGTGTGGCCAGAGCGCGAGATCCTGGAAGACCATCGCGAGATGGCGCTCTTCAGGAGGGAGCACCAGCCTGCCATCCGCGCTCGCGACACGGCCACCGATACGAAGGCTGCCCGCAGTGGGGATGACGAACCCGAGTACTGTGCGCAGGAGCGTGGTCTTGCCGGAGCCGGAGGGGCCCACGATCGCGAGGGTCTCGTGGCTGCCGACGGACAGCGTGACCTCGCGCAGGACATCGTGGAAGCCGACGCGTTGGAGCTCGATCATCGCCGCGCTCCGGAAAGCAGCAACGCGCCAGCGGCGACGGCGGCGGCGACCAGACCACACTGCGCGAGGGAAAGAGCCGCGACGATCGCAGGCGCGCCGTTCGCTTCCATGGTGAGGATGCGCACGGTGAGAGGCGCGCCACCCGGAGGATAGAAAAGGACCGCCGTTTCCAGATCGCGCATGCAGAACACAAGGGCCAGCAACCAGGCCCCTGCGA
>WNFG01001308.1_pt1 | contig 20946 bp, 21 predicted proteins | sample 5400431 | NCBI WGS metagenome assembly WNFG01 (sample SAMN13153346, study PRJNA577476) | soil metagenome | isolation source: 120 cm saprolite under Douglas fir tree site 2 hole 3 replicate 2 | place: USA:California | collected 2015-04-18 | reverse complement strand
AAGGCGATCCCGCTCGAGGAGGTCGAGCCGGTGGAGGCGATCCTGCCTCGCTTCGCCACCGGGGCCATGTCCTACGGCTCGATCAGCCTGGAGGCCCACCAGACCCTCGCGATCGCGATGAACCGCATGGGCGGCAAGTCCAACACCGGCGAGGGGGGCGAGGATCCCCTGCGCTACCGGCGCGAGCCCAACGGCGACTCCCGGCGGAGCGCGATCAAGCAGATCGCCTCCGGGCGCTTCGGGGTGACCAGCGAGTACCTGGTCAACGCGGAGGATCTGCAGATCAAGATGGCCCAGGGGGCCAAGCCCGGCGAGGGCGGCCAGCTGCCCGGGCACAAGGTCTACCCGTGGATCGCCAAGGTGCGGCACTCCACCCCGGGCGTGGGGCTCATCTCCCCGCCCCCGCACCACGACATCTACTCGATCGAGGACCTGGCCCAGCTCATCCACGACCTCAAGAACGGCAACCCGCGGGCGCGCATCAGCGTCAAGCTGGTCTCCGAGGTCGGGGTCGGCACGGTGGCGGCCGGGGTCGCCAAGGCGCACTCGGACGTGGTGTTGATCTCCGGCCACGACGGCGGGACCGGGGCGGCGCCGCTCACCTCCATCAAGCACGGGGGCACCCCGTGGGAGCTGGGGCTCGCCGAGACCCAGCAGGTCCTGGTGATGAACAAGCTCCGCGACCGCATCATCGTGCAGGTCGACGGGCAGCTGAAGACCGGCCGCGACGTGGTGATCGGGGCCCTCATGGGCGCGGAGGAGTTCGGCTTCTCGACCGCCCCGCTCGTGGTCATGGGCTGCATCATGATGCGGGTCTGTCACCTCAACACCTGCCCGGTCGGCATCGCGACCCAGGATCCGAAGCTGCGGGCCAAGTTCGCCGGGCGCGCGGAGTTCGTGGAGAACTTCTTCCGCTACATCGCGGAGGAGGTGCGCGAGCACATGGCGCGCCTCGGCTTCCGCACCATGGACGAGATGATCGGCCGCGTCGACCGCATCGACGTCGCGCCCGCGGTCGAGCACTGGAAGGCCCGCGGCCTCGACTTCTCGGCGATCCTCCACCGGCCCGCGGTGGGGCCCGAGGTGGCGGTGCGGCGGGTGGTCGCGCAGGACCACGGCCTCGACCGCTCGCTCGACATGACCACGCTGCTGCCGCTCTGCCGGCCCGCGCTCGTGCGGGGCGAGCCGGTGGACATCCGTCTGCCCATCCAGAACGTGAACCGCACGGTGGGCACCATCCTGGGCTCGGAGATCACCACCCGGTACGGGGCCGACGGCCTGCCCGACGACACCATCCGGATCCACTTCAGCGGGTCCGCCGGGCAGAGCTTCGGCGCCTTCCTGCCCCGGGGCGTGAGCCTCACTCTCGAGGGCGACGCCAACGACTACATCGGCAAGGGCCTCTCCGGCGGCAAGCTCGTGGTCTTCCCGCCGCGCGAGGCCACCTTCGTGGCCGAGGAGAACATCCTGGTCGGCAACGTGGTGCTTTACGGGGCCACCGGCGGCGAGGCCTACTTCCGCGGGGTGGCCGGCGAGCGCTTCGCGGTCCGGAACAGCGGGACCTTGACGGTGGTGGAAGGCGTGGGAGACCACGGCTGCGAGTACATGACCGGCGGGCGGGTGGTCGTCATCGGCCACACCGGGCGCAACTTCGCGGCCGGCATGTCGGGCGGCCTCGCCTTCGTGCTCGACGAGGCGGGCGACTTCAAGGGGCGCTGCAACCTGGGGATGGTCGACCTCGAGCCGCTCGTCGACACCGAGGACGTGGAGCTGGTCAAGGACCTGCTGGCGCGCCACATCCGCTACACCCAGAGCCCGGTGGCCGCGCGCCTGCTGGTGGACTGGGAGCGCAGCCAGACGAAGTTCGTGAAGGTGATCCCGCAGGACTTCAAGCGGGTGATGGCCGCGATCAAGAAGGCCCAGGAGACCGGCATGTCGGCCGACGAGGCCGTGATGGCGAGCGCGCACAACTAGGTCATGGGCAAGGTCACCGGCTTCCTCGAGTTCAAGCGGGACAAGCAGCCCTACCGTCCGGTGGAGGAGCGCGTCCACGACTGGAAGCAGGTGATGCTGCCGTGGCCGGCCGACGGCCTGCGCAAGCAGGGCGCGCGCTGCATGGATTGCGGCATCCCCTTCTGCCACCAGGGCTGCCCGCTCGGCAACCTGATCCCGGACTGGAACGACCTCGTCTACCGCGACCGGTGGCGCGAGGCCATCGATCGCCTGCACGCGACCAACAACTTCCCGGAGTTCACCGGCACCCTCTGCCCGGCCCCCTGCGAGGGCTCCTGCGTGCTCGGGATCAACGACGACCCGGTCACCATCAAGGGCATCGAGATCTCCATCATCGACCGCGCCTTCGCGGAAGGCTGGGTCGGGCCCGAGCCGCCCGCGACCCGGACCGGCAAGACGGTGGCGGTGGTGGGCTCGGGTCCCGCCGGGCTCGCGGCGGCCCAGCAGCTCGGCCGGGCCGGTCACCAGGTGACCGTCTTCGAGCGCGCCGACCGGATCGGCGGCCTGCTCCGCTACGGCATTCCCGAGTTCAAGATGGAGAAGCGGGTGCTCGACCGGCGGCTCGCGCAGATGGAGGCGGAGGGCGTGCGCTTCGTGGTCAACACCCACGTCGGAATGGATCGGCCGGTCGAGGCGCTGCGGCGGGAGTTCGACGCCCTCGTGCTCTGCGGCGGAGCCTGCGCGCCCCGCGACCTGCCGATTCCCGGTCGGGATCTGGACGGCGTCCACTTCGCGATGGACTACCTGACCCAGCAGAACCGCCGCTGCGAGGGCGACGCGGTGCCCGACGAGACGTTCGTCACCGCCCAGGGCAAGCGCGTGGTCATCATCGGGGGCGGCGACACCGGGGCCGACTGCCTGGGCACCGTGCACCGCCAGGGCGCGCTCGAGGTGCACCAGCTCGAGATCCTCCCCCGCCCGCCCGACCAGCGCGCCGAGGACAACCCCTGGCCGCAGTGGCCCAACATCTACCGGGTCTCCTCGGCCCACGCCGAGGGCGGCGAGCGGGTCTACTCGGTCTCGACCCTCCGCTTCGTGGGCGACGAGCACGGCCGGGTGAAGGGCCTCGAGATCGCGCGGGTCGAGCCGGTGCGCGAGGGCGGCCGCCTGACGTTCCGTGAGGTCCCCGACTCCACCTCGACGTTGCCGTGCGAACTGGTCCTCCTGGCCATGGGCTTCGTCGGGCCCGAGCGGCCCGGCCTCCTCGAGCAACTCGGGGTCGCGCTCACCGATCGCGGCAACGTGAAGCGCGACCCGAACTGGATGACGAGCGTGCCCGGCGTGTTCACCGCGGGCGACATGCAGCGGGGCCAGTCGCTGATCGTCTGGGCAATCGCGGAGGGCCGCAGCGCCGCCCGTGCAGTGGACCGCTTCCTCATGGGCCGGTCAGACCTGCCCGCCCCCCTGGCCTGATCGCGCGGCGCCTAGCGCCAGCGCTCGAAGTCCCAGAGCGCCTCGGTGCGCGCCGCGATGTTCGCCACGTGATCGATCTCGCCGCGCAGTCGCTCGGGAGTCAGCTCCTGGTTGACGACCGGGCTATTCAGGAAGAACCAGCGCACGCGCTCATTGTAGGAGAAGTGGGTGGGCCCGATCGCGTCGTTCTCGACGAGCATGTCGAGGACCGCATTGCCGCTGATGGTCCGGCCGGGCGGCAGCTTCCGGAGCCAGGCCACCAGCCAGACCAGGCTGCCGTCCTTGGAGAGGGTCGCCCGCGTGGTGACCGCCGCGCCGGTGCGCAGGCGCAGGACGATCTCGTACTCGACGCCCGCTTCGTTCCGGACCTCGCGCGGCTGGTAGCCGATCGCGCCGAGCGCCGCGCGGAGCCCGGCCGCGTCGAGACGACCCCCCGCTCGCTCGGGCTGGGCGTGGGCGGCCGCGATCAACAGGCACGTCCCGATCATCGCGGCGGCCAGCCCGAATCCCCACCCACCGTCGCGCATGGAGGCCTTCATCGATGCCCCTCACCGGTTCCGAGCGAGAGCGCCTGATCCAGCAGTACGCCGACGGCCCCGCGCGCCTGGAGGGCGCCCTGGCCGCGGTCCCCGCCGCCGCGCGCCAGTGGCGGCCGGCGCCCGGCGAGTGGTCCGCGCACGAGGTGGCCTGCCACTGCGCGGACTCGGAGGTCAACGGGGCGGCCCGCATCCGCTACGTGGTGTGCGAGCCCCAGCCGCTGGTCCTCGCCTACGACGAGAGCGTGTGGGCGACGACCCTCGACTACCACGGCCATCCCCTGGAGCCGGCGCTCGCCGCGGTCCGGGCGGTGCGCGCCCACACCACCGCTCTCCTTCGCCGCCTGCCGGAGTCCGCGTGGAGCCGCGAGGGTCGCCACACCGGGTCGGGCCGGTACACCGCGGAGGACTGGCTCGGCATCTACGCCGAGCACCTGGAGATCCACGCGCGGCAGATCGAGGCCAACGTGGCCGCGTGGCAGGCGGCGGGCCGCCCTAGCTGAGGGGACGGACGATGGCGTCCCAGGCGCCGAAATCCTCCTTCATGAGGATGACGCGCTGGCCGCCGCCTTCGAGATAGTCGAGGCTTCCGCTCCAGATGTAGAAGCCCACGCGCGTGCGCGGGCCCTCGAGGGTGACCTTGCCGTAGCGGGTCACCCCGTCCCAGGACGCGACCACCCGGCCGTCGGGCTCGATCGTCAGGTAGAAGAGCTGGTAGGAGCCGCGGGCGAACGTGATCTGCCCCTGCCAGCGCCCGGCGATGAGCGCCATGTCGGTGACCTGCCGCGCGGGCGGCAGCGACGCGCACCCGGCCGGGGTCACCAGGGCCACCAGCAGCAGGAGCGACCCGAGCGCCCGCCGCGGTAGCGGCCTCATCGCGCGGGGCTCTGCCAGAGCACGTGGCCCACGAAGAACGGGCCGAGGCTCGCGAGGTACTGCGAGGTCTGGGCGGTGCGCCGCATCGCCTGCACCAGGTGGGAGAGCGGGTGCAGCTCGCGGCCGATGAGACCGATCACGAAGTCGTTGTCGTTGGTGTCGAGCCCGTGGCAGGCGAGGCGCACGTCGTGAGCCAGGCCCGCCTCCCCGTAGGCGCGCCCCTGCGTGCCGTGCTCCTTGAGGATCGCGCCTTGCTCCTGCGGCGAGAGCCGCGCGAATGCGCCCGAGCGCCGGAGTGGGTACCAGATGCCCCACGGGCACGCGGGGTCGAGCACGGTCCGGCGGGGCCGCGCGAGCAGCCAGTCCTCGAGGTCGGGCTCGAAGCCGGAGGCGTAGGTGCGGCCGAGCATGGTCAGCTCCGGCCGGTGACGGAGCGCGGCGAACGGCTCGCCGTGCAACGCCTCCCGGAGCCCAGTGGCGAAGAAGGCCGGGTTCTCGTGCAGCGCGAGCAGGCCCACGCCGGTCGGATCGTTGACGTCGTGGTAGAGCACGCCCTCGATCCGGCTCCGCTCCACCGCGGCCACCAGCGGCTTGCTGTCGCCGCAGCCGGTCCAGACCTGGAGCTGCACGAACAGGCGCCGGTCGGAGACCTGCTGGTTGGCGCCCTTCTCCCGCACGTCGACGCCCCCTCCCTCCACGGCCTATCCTCCCCGCGTATGCATCTCGAGGTGAGGATCGCGCTTGAGCTCGCCGATCTGGATCAGCGGCCGGCGCTCGGGCAGGGCCAGCCGCTCCTCCGCGCCGCGGTCGCGCCGCCCCTGCCAGGTCGACCGGATCAGCTGTCGCAGCTCGTCGCGCGAGGCCCCCGCCCGCAGGGCGCCGCGGAGATCCACGCCCGCCTTCGCGTAGAGGCAGAGGTACCAGAGGCCGTCGGCGGTGAGCCGGCTGCGATCGCAGGCGCGACAGAAGGGCTCGGTCGTCGAGGAGATGATGCCGAACACGCGGCCGTCCGGCAGCCGGAACCGGTCGGCGGGCGCGGAGCTCTCCTCCTCCGCGACGGGCACGATCGGCGTGATGGCCCCGTAGCGCTCGCCCAGGCGCTCGAGCATCTCGCGCCGTGAGACCACCCGCTCCATGCTCCAGTTGGTGGCGCCGCCCACGTCCATGTACTCGATGAACCGCACCTCGGCCCCGACGCTCCCCGCGTACTCGACCAGGTCGGCCAGCTCGTCGTCGTTCACCCCGCGCATGACCACGGTGTCGATCTTGAGCCCGGGCCAGCCGCTCCGCCCCACCGACGCGATGCCCTCGAGCACCCGCGGGTGCGTGTCGCGACGGGTGAGCAGCCGGAAGCGGTCCGCCCGCAGGGTGTCCAGGCTGACCGTGACCCGGTGCAGCCCCGCCGCCCGGAGCGCTCCGGCCTGCTCGGCCAGCAGCACGCCGTTGGTGGTCAGAGCCAGGTCGCGCAGCCGGGGATTGTCGGCCAGGAGGCGCACCAGCCGGTCGAGGTCTCGCCGCAGCAGCGGCTCCCCGCCGGTCAGCCGCACCTTGTCGACGCCCAGGTCGGCGAAGGCCTCGACGAGCTCGGCCATCTCCTCGAAGCTCAGCACGTCCTCCCGGGGGAGCCAGACGTACTCTTCCTCGGGCATGCAGTACTGGCAGCGCAGGTTGCAGCGATCCGTCACGGACAGGCGCAGGTTGCGGAGCGGGCGATCGAGGGTGTCCCGGATCACGGCAGCTCCACGTACACGTCGCCATCCACGACCCGGGTCGGGAAGCAGGCGATCTTGACCGCGGGGTTGTTGGCGTTGGCTCCGGTGGTCACGTCCCAGCGCCAGCCGTGCCACGGACAGATGGCGAGCCGGCCGTCGAGGTCGCCGTCCCCCATCGGCCCGCCCCGGTGCGGGCAGGTGTTGTCGATCACGTGATAGGCGCCGTCGACGTTGAAGAGGGCGAGGCTCCGGGCGCCCGCCTCCACCACGCGACCCTCGCCGACCGGTACGTCGGCGGCCTTCGCGACCTTCATGGATGCCATGGCGGGCCGGCGCCTACCCGGTGACCGCGGCGGGCGCGTCGGCTTCCCAGGCCCGCTCCCACTCGCGCCGGAGACCGGCCTTCTTCACCCCGACGTCGAAGTGATCCCACGGCAGGGTCTCGGCCACGTCGCGGACGCGACGGGTGAAGAAGGCGGCCTCGCCGTCCCACTCGCGGAGCGCGCGGCGCCAGTCTCCGTCGAGCCCGGCGGCCAGCTCGATGAAGTCGGCCACCCGCCGGTCGCCGCGGGCGAGCAGGGCCTGCAGCGCGGCCTCCCGCGGGTTCTCGTGCACCACCCGGATGGTGTCGAGGCGCCGGGCCGCCTGCTTGATGATGTCGAGCTTGGCCTCCAGCGCGCGGGCGTCGTCGAAGGACGCCCACTGGAACGGCGTCCATGGCTTCGGCACGAACGACGAGATCGAGAGCGTGAGCTTGCCGAACGGATGGCCGTCGGGTCCCCGGACCTGCAACCGTTCGAGCAGCCGCGCGGCGAGATCCGGGATGGCCTCCACGTCCTCGCGGGTCTCGGTCGGCAGGCCGATCATGAAGTAGCACTTCAAATTTGGGATGCCGTAGCGGCGGAGGAGGTCGCAGGCCTCGTAGAGCTGGGCGTCGCTGATCGCCTTGCGGATCACCCCGCGCAGCCGCTCGGTGCCGGCCTCCGGGGCCATCGTGAGCGTGCGGTGGCCGCCCCGCTTGAGCGAGGCCACCAGCTCCTCGGTCAGGCTGTCCGCGCGGAGCGAGGAGATCGACACCTCGACCCCGTGCTCCTCCAGGACCTGCATCAGCTCGCCGATCCACGGATAGTCGGAGACGCAGGCCCCCACCAGCCCGACACGCTTGCCGTCCTTCGCGATGCGCGCCACCGATTCCCGCAGCGAGTCGAGGCTCCGGTGCCGCACCGGCCGGTAGACCTGGCCTTCCAGGCAGAAGCGGCAGCCTCTCCCGCAGCCCTTGCCGACCTCGAGGAGCTCCATGTGCCCGTACTCGGCCTTGGGCGTCTTGAGCGACGAGCGCGTCTCGAACTGGTTGACGTCCTTGAGCCTCCGCTTGACCACCACCGCCGGCACGTCGGGCGCGATCGGGACCACGCCCTCGATGTGGCCCTCCGGCCCGTAGGCCACCCGGTAGGCGCCGGGCACGTAGATGCCGGACAGGGGCTTGAGGCGGTCGACGAAGCGGCCGCGGCGGCCATCGTCGGCGGGCCCGCTCGCGGTCCACGCCTCCACGATCTCGCCCACCACTTCCTCGCCCTCGCCGACGACGACCACGTCCATGAACGCGGCGACCGGCTCCGGGTTCGAGAAGGCGCAGACGCCGCCCATCATGATCACCGGGTCCCCGGGAGCGCGGTCGGCGGCGCGGACCGGGATCCCCGCCATGCGCAGGAGGCGGACGGTGTTGACGTAGTCGCCCTCGTAGGTGATCGAGAAGCCGATCAGGTCGAAGTCGACGAGCGGCCGCTGCGACTCGAGCGAGAAGGGCGGCGTGCCGGTCCGCCCGTACTCGTCCAGATCCTCGGCGTCCGGGAAGAAGACGCGCTCGCAGACCACGTGCGGCAGCGCGTTCAGGTGATCGTAGATGGTCTGGAAGCCCAGGTTGGACATGCCGACCGCGTAGGTGTTCGGGTACACCAGAGCCACCCGGACCCGGCCGCCCCAGTCCTTCTGCGTCACGCCCTCCTCGGACGCGACGAGCCCCTGAGCCTTCTTCTTGAGTTTCCAGGACATAGCGCGTGTCAGTCTACCACGGGCATCGGGGGGGGGAGGCCGCGCGTGCGAGATCAACGAGCGTCCGCGGCTGGGGGAGTGCGGGGGCCATTTCTGGGCCCCCGCATAAAACAAGCCTAAAGACTTAAACGGCTGACTGCCAAGCTGACAGCCAGAGCTAGTTACCCGAGACCGGCCCGACCCCCATGATCTGGATGTCGATGCTCCGCGGCCGAGGCCCGTCGAGCTCGGCGAAGAGGATGGACTGGAAGCGGCCCAGCGAGAGCTCCCCACCGCTGATGCCCACCGCCACGCTCCGACCGAGCAGCGCGGCCCGGAGGTGAGAGGACGCGTTGCCACGCTCGCAGTCGGAGAAGCGCGGGTCGTCGTGCTTGTACCCGGCTCCGTCGGCCACCAGCCGATCCATCATGGTCTTGAGGTCCTCGACGAGGGCGCCCTGGAACTCGTTCACGAACAACGCGCAGGTGGTGTGGAGGGAGTTGACCAGAATGATTCCCTCCTTGATGTCGGCGCCCAGCACGATGTCCCGGATCTGCTTGGTGATGTCCAGGACCTGTGTCCGTTTCTCGCTCAACATCGTGAAGGTCTTCCGGACTACCTTCAAGGTCTCCACCTTGTCTGCCTCCCTGAATGAGTGCGCTACAGCTCTGGTGCCGAGGGAGGGAATCGAACCCCCACGGCCCTTACGGACCAGCGGATTTTAAGTCCGCTGCGTCTCCCAGTTCCGCCACCCCGGCCCATCGTACCGCTGGACCGCCTCCCAAGAAATGGAGGCGGCGAGCGGATTCGAACCGCTGAATAGAGGTTTTGCAGACCTCCGCCTTAGCCACTTGGCTACGCCGCCCTTCCAGCCTCTCATGCTATATGGAGCGGGAAACGGGATTCGAACCCGCGACCCCAACCTTGGCAAGGTTGTGCTCTACCACTGAGCTATTCCCGCAAAACCCCCATGTCACAGAACCGCTACGGACTCTAACAAAAGCCTTGCGTGGTGTCAACTTACGGCCGATCCCGGGCCCTCGCCGCGCAGATATTTCGCCGCCTCCTCGGGCGGGGTCGGGTTGATGAAGAATCCGGTCCCCCATTCGAATCCCGCAACCCGCGTCAGCTTCGGAATGATCTCGAGGTGCCAGTGGAAGTGGTCCAGGGCCGGAGCCCGGAGGGGCGCGCTGTGGAGCATGAAGTTGTACGGAGGGTCCTCGAGGAACCCGCTCATGCGCCCGAGCACCTGCTTGACCACCGTGGCCAACCCCGCGAACTCCCCCGCCGGGGTGTCCTCGTAGCGCGAGCGGTGCACCGCGGGCAGGATCCAGGTCTCGAACGGGAAGCGGGGCGCAAACGGGGCCAGGGCCACGAACCCGCCCTGGTCGGCGATCAGCCGCCCACCCTCCTGCCGCTCCTGGCGGATGATGTCGCACCAGATGCACCGCTTCTTGATCCGCAGGTGCTGCAGCGCGCCGGCCAGCTCCTCCTCCACCATCAAGGGCACGACCGGCGTGGCGATGAGCTGGGAATGCGTGTGCTCGAGCGAAGCCCCGGCCAGGTCTCCGTGGTTCTTGAAGACCATGACGTACTCGAGCCGCGGGTCCTTGGAGAGATCCACGATGCGGTCGCGGTAGGCGCGAAAGACCTCGCCCAGGTGAGAGACCGGCAGCTGCTCGATCACCGCCTCGTGCTCGGGCGACTCGATCACGACCTCGTGGGCCCCCACCCCGTTCATCCGATCGTAGAGGCCCTCCCCGCTCGGCTCGAGCTCGCCCTCGATCCGCAGCGCGGGGAACTTGTTGGGCACCACCCGCAGGAGCCAGCCCGGAGTGTTGGGCTCCCCCCGTCCCGGTCGGAGGGCCCAGACCTCGTCGGGTGTCTGCCGCTCCTGCCCGCCGCAGAACGCGCAGGGGCCGCCCTTGCGGGGGCGCGGACGGGACGTGAAGTCGGACGGCCGGCGCGCGCGCTCGGTCGAGATGATCACCCAGCGCCCCACGACGGGATCGCGCCGTAGCTCAGGCACGCGGCACCCGCTCCTCCTCCGGGCGCGGCTCGCGGGCCAGGAGCGAGGCCAGCGCGTCCGCCACCGGCTTGCCCTCGAACAGCACCGCGGCCACTTCCTCGCAGATGGGCATGGTCACCCCGGCCTCCCGCGCCATGCGGAGGACGGAGGCCACGGTCCGCACCCCCTCGGCGACCATCGGGGTATCGGCCTCGACGAGGCCGAGGGGACGGCCACGGGCGATCTCCCGGCCGAGGGCGTGGTTGCGGCTCTGCGTGCCGGTGCAGGTCAGCACGAGGTCGCCCAGGCCCGCCAGCCCCGCGAACGTGGTGGGCTGGGCGCCCGCGGCGGTGCCGAGGCGGACGATCTCGGCCAGGCCCCGGGTGATCAGGGCCGCGCGGGCGTTCTCGCCGAGGCCGAGCCCGTCGACGAGGCCGGTGGCGATGGCCATCACGTTCTTGAGCGCGCCGCCCAGCTCGACCCCCAGCACGTCACGGTTGGTGTACAGACGCAGGGCCGGGCCGGCCAGATTGCGCTGGAGATCCCCCGCGACCGCCTCGTCCGCGCACGCCACCACCAGCGCCGCCGGCCGTCCCTGCCCCACCTCGCGGGCGAAGGAGGGCCCGGACAGCACCGCGACCGCCCGGCCGGGGAGCCGATCGGCCAGGAGCAGCGAGATGCGCAGGCCGCGCCGGGGCTCGAGCCCCTTGGTCGCCGAGACCAGCACCGCGCGCGGCGCCACGTGATCGGCGGCCCGGGTCAGCACCGCCTCGACGAAGTGCGACGGCACCGCGATCAGCACGGTGCCGACACCGCCGAGCGCCGCGCCCGCGTCCGCGGTGATCGTCACCGCGTCCGGCAGGACGAGCCCGGGGAGATAGCGCGCGTTCTCCCGCGCGGCTCGCATCGCATCGGCCAGCGCGGGATCGCGCGCCCAGAGGCGCACCGGCACGCCGATCCGGCCCAGGTGGATCGCCAGCGCGGTGCCCCAGCTCCCGGCGCCGAGCACCGCCACCGGGGCGCGCGCGGCGCCCCCGCCGTCGCCGCGGCTCACGCGGTCCGGGCGCGCTCGCCCAGGCGGCGCTCGGTGCCGCTGGCGAGGCGGACGATGTTCTCGCGGTGGCGCCAGGTGATGATCGCCGCGGTCACCGCCGCCGCGACCACCGCGGGCCACGGGTAACCGAGGAGCGCCGCGCCCACCGGGAGGCTCACGCAGGCCACGATGGAGCCGAGCGAGACGTAGCGCGACAGCGCGGTCACCAGGATCCAGAGACCGGCCGCCGGCGCCACCGCCCACGGGATCAGGGCGAGAAAGGCCCCGAGCCCGGTGGCCACGCCCTTGCCCCCGCGGAACGCGAGGAAGACCGGCCAGCAGTTGCCCGCGACCGCGCCCACCGCGCCCCCGGCCGCGGCCCACGCCTCGGTCCCGATGGCGCGCGCCGCGGTCACCGCGAGGTAGCCCTTCACGATGTCGCCGACCAGGGTGAACACCGCGGGGCCGATCCCGAGGGTGCGCAGGACGTTGGTCGCCCCGATGCTGCCGCTGCCCGCCCGGCGGATGTCGGTGCCGCCCGCGGCACGCGCCACCAGGAAGCCGACCGGGATCGCCCCGATCAGGTAGGCGGCGAGGAGCCCGAGGACGGTCAGGGCCACCGCTCGCGGTCCCGGACCAGGTCCTTGGGGTTCGTGTGCAGGAAGAAGCGATAGAAGTAGTCGGCGCCCGACACCACGGTGAGGCCGAGCGCGGCCCACAGCGCGGTGCGGGAGACGAGATGGAAGACGTCCAGCTCGGGCGAGACGCCCCTCTCCAGAATGAGCAGGGTGATCGCCACGTACTGGGAGACGGTCTTGGCCTTGCCGAGCGACGAGGCCGGGACCACCGTGCCCATCGACAGCGACACCCCGCGCAGCCCGGTCACCGCCAGCTCGCGGCCGATGATCACGACCGCCATCCACGCCGCGAGCATGTCCACGTGGACGAGCGACACCAGCGCGGCGGCCACCAGCAGCTTGTCGGCCACCGGGTCGAGCAGGGTCCCGAGCTTGGTGACCTGGTTCCACCGGCGCGCCATCAGGCCGTCGAGCCAGTCGGTCACCGAGGCCGCGATGAAGATGATCGCGGCGATGAGTACGCTCACCCGGGAGGAGGAGATGAGGAAGACCATGATCGGCGGGACGAGGACGATGCGGAAGAGGGTGAGGGCGATCGGCAGGTTCACGCGCCCGACCCCGCCCCGCCCCGCGCGGGCGCACCCGCCGAGAGTCCCGCTCGATCCGGTCGCGCCGCCGCGAATCCCCCCTCCGCGAAGACCGGCACCACCGCGCTCACGTCCTGGCGCAGGCACGCGGCCAGGTCCACCTCGCGCGCCTGGTGGGCGAGCCGTCGGGCCCACAACGAATCCGCGGCCAGCCGCGGCAGGCGACCCGCGTAGTGCAAGCCGAGCGCCCGCGCGGCCTCCGCGCCGCCGGAGAGCTCCGCGGCCGGCGCGGCCTCGGTGAGGCGGGCCACCAGGAGCCCGGCGCACACCGCGTCCTCGAGCGAGAAGGCGCCGTTGTCACCCGCGCACAGGATCGTCACGTCGCGCCCTTGATCGCGCGCCCAGTCCGCCGCCGCGGTCACGTTCGTGAGCGCGGCGAGCCCCGCCGCGGCGCCGGTCGCGGCCCGCATCATGGCCGCGGTGCCGTTGGTGGTGGTGAGGACCACGGTGCGCTCCTCGACCCGGGCCCGGGTGAACTCGTCCGGGGAGTTGCCGAGATCGAAGCCGGGAATCGCGTGGCCGCCGCGCTCGCCCGCCAGCACCACGCCCGCGCCGTCGCGCAGCGCCTCCGCGGCCGCCTCGTCCGGCACCGGCACCACCCGCCGGCAGCCCGCCTCGCAGGCGGCCACCGCCGCGCTGGTGGCCCGCAGGACGTCCACCGCGAGCACGGTGCGGCCGGACACCGGAGCGTCGGCGAACTCGGAGGGGCTCAGAGCCACGTGTACCCGCATCGGGAGAGGCGGGACCGCCTACCCGGCGTGGTCCCGCAGGGCCCGGATCTTCAGCCGGAGCGCGTTGAGATTGATGAAGCCCTCGGCGTCGCGCTGCCGGTAGACTTGGTCCGCCTCGAACGTGACGAAGTCGGTGCGGTAGAGGGACCGCGGCGATTTCCGCCCCGCGACGGTGACGGTGCCCTTGTAGAGCTTGAGCCGCACCGTGCCGGTCACGTCGCGCTGCACGGCGTCGATCAGCCCCTGCACCGCCTCGCGCTCCGGGCTGAACCAGAAGCCGTAGTAGATCATCTCCGCGTATCGGGGCACCAGCGAGTCGCGCAGGTGCAGCACCTCGCGATCCAGGGTGATCGACTCGAGCGCCCGGTGGGCCGCGTGGAGGATGGTCCCTCCGGGAGTCTCGTAGACGCCGCGCGACTTCATGCCCACGAAGCGGTTCTCGACCAGGTCCACCCGGCCGATGCCGTGCTCGCCGCCCAGCCGGTTGACCGTCTCGAGCAGCGCGGCGGGGGAGAGGCGCCGGCCGTCCACCGCCACCGGGTTGCCCGCCTCGTAGTCCAGCTCCACGTAGACCGGCACGTCCGGCGCCGACTCCGCCGAGTTCGTGAGCAGGAACATCTTGGGCGGGGGCTCGTTCCACGGATCCTCGAGGATGCCGCCCTCGAACGAGATGTGGAACAGGTTGCGGTCCGTCGAGTACGGTCGCTCCGCGGTCACCGGCACCGGGATGTCGTGGCGGCGGGCGAACTCCATCAGGGCGGTGCGCGAGTTGAGATCCCACTCCCGCCACGGGGCGATCACGGTCAGCTCGGGGGCCAGCGCCGCGTAGGTCAGCTCGAAGCGCACCTGGTCGTTGCCCTTGCCGGTGGCCCCGTGGCTCACCGCGTCCGCCGACTCCTTTCTCGCGACGTCCACCTGCGCCTTGGCGATGAGGGGCCGCGCGATCGAGGTGCCCATGAGATAGGAGCCCTCGTAGACCGCGTTGGCGCGGAGCATCGGGAAGACGAAGTCCCGGACGAACTCCTCTCGCAGGTCGACGATGTGCACCGTGGAGGCGCCGGTGCGGAGCGCCTTCTCCTTCACCGGGATCAGCTCCTCGCCCTGCCCCAGGTCGGCGCAGTACGCGACGACCTCGCAGCGGTAGGTCTCGATGAGCCAGCGAAGGATGACCGAGGTGTCGAGGCCGCCCGAGTAGGCGAGCACGACCCTCTTGACCGTCTTGGGCTTGACCGTCTTGGACACGACTAGTCCCCGCCGAGCAGGTTGAGGATGATGGCCTTCTGCGCGTGCAGGCGGTTCTCCGCCTGCTCCAGGATCAGGCTGCGCGGCCCGTCGAGCACCACGTCGGTGATCTCTTCCCCGCGGTGGGCGGGCAGGCAATGCATGACCAGCGCGTCGCCGGGGGCGAAGCCGAGCAGCCGGTCGTTGAGCTGGTAGCGCTGGAACGCCTCGAGCCGCTGCTCGCGATCGCTCTCCTGGCCCATGCTGATCCAGGTGTCGGTGTAGACCACGTCGGCGTCCTCGACCGCCTCGCGCGCCTCGGTGGTGACCCGCACGCGCCCCCCCATCGCCCGGCAGGCCTCCAGCACCGCCGCGTCCGGCTCGTAGCCCGGCGGGGTGGCCACCACCGCGCTGGTGCCCAGCATCGCTCCCACCAGGAGGAGCGAGTTGCAGACGTTGTTGCCGTCGCCCACCCACGCGAGCCGCAGCTTGGCCAGGTCCACCCCCCGCTCCCAGAGCGTGAAGAAGTCGGCGATCGCCTGGCAGGGATGCTCGAGATCGGACAGCCCGTTGATCACCGGGACCGACGCGTTCGCCGCGAGCTGCTCCAGGGTCCGGTGCGAGAACACGCGCGCCGCCACCACGTCCACCCAGCGCGAGAGGTTGCGGGCCACGTCGGGCACCGACTCCCGCTTGCCCATCCCGATCTCTTGGGCGGCCAGGTACACCGCGGCGCCCCCCAGCTGGACCATCGCGACCTCGAAGGTCACGCGCGTCCGCAGCGACGGCTTCTCGAAGATCAGGGCCATGGTGCGCCCGGGCAGCGGGGTCGAGCGGTCGCGCGCCTTGGTCTTCGACTTGAGCTCGGCGGTGAGCGCGAAGAGGCGCGGGAGGTCCTCCCGGGCCAGGTCGCGGATCGACAGGAAGTGCTTCACCGCCCGAAGCCGGCCAGGGCCTGGTCGATGATCTCGACCCCGTGACGGATCGCGGCCTCGTCCACCACCAGGGGCGGGGCGAGCCGGAGCGTGTTGTCGCCCGCGCTGAGCGCGAGCAGCCCCCGCTCGCGACAGGCGGTGATCACGTCGCCCACCGGCGGCACCAGGTCCATGCCGACCAGGAGGCCCCGGCCCCGCACCGCGGTCGCGGCCTTCGGATGGCGCGCGCGCAGCGCCTCGAGGTGCTCGCGCAGCACGCGCCCCATGGCGGCCGCCCGCTCCGGCAGCCGCTCCTCCATCAGGGTGGCGAAGACGGTCACGCCGACCGCGGTGGCGAACGGGTTGCCGCCGAAGGTGGAGCCGTGGGTGCCGGGTGTGAACGCGGACGCCACGCTCTCGGTGGCGAGGGTGGCCCCGATCGGCACCCCGTTGGCGAGGGCCTTGGCCAGGGTCATGATGTCGGGCTCGATCCCGGAGTGCTCGTAGCCCCACAGCCGGCCGGTGCGACCCATGCCGGTCTGGATCTCGTCCAGCACCAACAGAACTCCGGCCTCGTCGCAGAGCTTGCGGAGACCCGGGAGATAGCCGTCGTCGGGAATGTTGATCCCGCCCTCGCCCTGGATCGGCTCGACCATCACCGCGGCGGTGTGGCTGTCGATCGCCCGCTCCACCGCGCGCAGATCGTTGAACGGCACGTACTTGAACCCACCCGGCAGCGGCTCGAAGCCGTGATGATATTTCTCCTGCGCGGTGGCGGTGACGGTGGCGAGGGTGCGGCCGTGGAAGCCTCCCCGCATCGTGATGATGTCGCCGCGATCGCTGGCCCCGTGCTCCTTGGCCCACTTGCGCGCGAGCTTGATCGCGGACTCGTTGGCCTCCGCGCCCGAGTTGGAGAAGAACACCCGATCCGCGAAGGAGTGGTCGCAGAGCAGCTTGGCGAGCTGGGTCTGCTGCGGGATGTAGAAGAGGTTGGAGACGTGCAGCAGGGTCGCCGCTTGCTCGCGCATCGTCCCGACCACCTTGGGATGGCTGTGCCCGAGCGCGGTCACCGCGATGCCGGCGGTGAAGTCGAGATACTCCTTGCCGTCGCTGTCCCACACCCGCACCCCCTCGCCGCGCACCAGGGCCACCGGGGCGCGCTTGGCGGTGGTCATCAGGTGCTTGTCCGCCCACTCGATCAGCGTCTTCGTGTCCGTCATGTTCCTGGGCCTCGCGGGTAACAGCGACTCACAGCACGATTTCCGTACCGATGCCTTCCTTGGTGAGCACCTCGAGGAGGATCGCGTGGGGGACGCGGCCGTCGATGATGTGGGCCTTCTGGGCCCCGCCGGTGAGGGCCCGGAGGGAGGACTCCACCTTGGGGAGCATGCCCCCGTCGATGACCGCCGCCTTGATCAGCCGCTCCGCGTCCCGCTTGGTCAAGGTCGAGACCAGCCGCCCGTCCTCGCCGTTGATGCCGGTCACGTCGGTCAGATGGATGAGCTTCTCGGCCGACAGCGCGGCGGCCACGTCCCCCGCCACCAGGTCCGCGTTGATGTTGTACGTCTCACCGCTCTCCCCCACCCCGACCGGCGCGATCACCGGGATGAACCCGTTCTCCTCGAGCAGGCGGATCGGGTCGGGGTTGACCGCCTCCACCTCGCCGACCAGGCCGATGTCGACCGAGGTCCCGTCCGGCATCCGGTGCAGGCGCTTGCGGGCCCGGAGCAGGCTCGCGTCCTTGCCGGAGAGGCCCACCGCGCGGCCCCCGTGCAGGTTGATCAGGCCCACGATCTCCTTGTTGATCTTGCCGACCAGCACCATCTCGACGATCTGGACCGTCTCCTCGTCGGTGACTCGCATCCCGCCCACGAAGCGCGGCTCCTTGCCGAGCCGCTTCATCAGGGCCCCGATCTGCGGCCCCCCGCCGTGCACGATGACCGGGCGGATGCCGACCAGCCGGAGCAGGAGCACGTCCTTGGCGAACTGCTCCTTGAGGTCGGCCTGCTCCATCGCCGCGCCCCCGTACTTGATCACGAGGGTCTTGCCCTGGAAGGCGCGAATGTACGGCAGCGCCTCGATCAGAACCTCGGCGCGCTGGACCAGCTCGGGGATCGCCATGGTTTGCTCGTCGTCCCTATAAGATGTAGCGGGAGAGATCCTCGTCCTTCACCACGTCGGCCAGATGCGCGTTCACGTACTCGGCGTCGATCACGAGCTCCTGCCCGCTCATGTTCGGCGCGTCGAAGGACACGTCCTCCAGGAGCCGCTCCATCACCGTGTAGAGGCGGCGGGCCCCGATGTTCTCGGCGCGCTGGTTCACGGTGCACGCGATCTCGGCGATGGCCTCGACCGCGTCCGGCGTGAAGGAGAGCGCCACCCCTTCGGTCCTCAAGAGCTCCACGTACTGCCGGGTCAGGGCGTTCTGAGGCTCGCTCAGGATGCGGATAAAATCCTGCCGCGTCAAGGGCTCCAGCTCCACCCGGATCGGGAACCGGCCCTGCAGCTCGGGGATGAGGTCGGAGGGCTTGGCCACGTGGAAGGCGCCCGCCGCGATGAACAGGATGTGATCGGTCCGGACCATCCCGTACTTGGTGGTCACCGTCGACCCCTCCACGATCGGCAGGAGGTCCCGCTGCACGCCCTCCCGCGAGACGTCGGGCCCCCGGCCGCCCTCGCGGCCCGCGATCTTGTCCAGCTCGTCGAGGAAGACGATCCCGGAGTCCTCCACCCGCCGGATCGCGAGGCCGACCGCCTCGTCGACGTCGACCAGCTTCTGGGCCTCTTCCTGGACGAGGAGCCGTCGCGCCTCCGCGATCTTGACCCGCCGCCGCCGGGTGCGCCCGGGCAGGAAGTTCGACAGCATGTCCTTCAGGTTGATCCCGATCTCCTCCATGCCCTGCCCGGGGAGCACCTCGAACATGGGCCCGGCCTGCGCCTGCACGTCCATCTCGATCGGGCGCTCGTCGAGCTTGCCGGAGCGGAGCTGGGCGCGGAGCTTGTCCCGCGTGGCGTCGCGCGAGGCGTCGGGCGAGACCTCCTCCAGGGTGCCGCTCACGAACGGCTCGCCCGCGCGGCGGGGCAGCAGGAGATCGAGCAGCCGCTCCTCGGCGAGGCCCTCGGCGCGCTCCCGCACCGCGGCCGCCATCTCCGCCTTCACCATGGTCACGGCCAGCTCGGTGAGGTCGCGGATCATCGACTCCACGTCGCGCCCCACGTAGCCCACCTCGGTGTACTTGGAGGCCTCCACCTTGAGGAACGGGGCCTGGGCGAGCTTGGCGAGCCGGCGGGCGATCTCGGTCTTCCCCACCCCGGTGGGCCCGATCATGATGATGTTCTTCGGGGCGACCTCGTCCCGCAGCTCCGCGGGCAGGTTCTGGCGCCGCCAGCGGTTGCGGAGCGCGATCGCGACCGCGCGCTTGGCCTTGCCCTGGCCCACGATGTAGCGGTCCAGCTCGGAGGTGATCTGGACGGGGGTGAGGCCGGTCATGGGACCACTCACAGCGTGAGCACCGTGATCTGGTCGTTGGTGTAGACGCAGATCCCGGCCGCGATCCGGAGGGACTGCTCGGCGATCTGGGGCGCGTCCAGCTCGGAGTGCGCGCAGAGGGCCCGCGCCGCGGCCAGCGCGTAGGGCCCGCCGGACCCGATGCCGACGAGGCCGTCGTCGGGCTCGATCACGTCGCCGGTGCCGGACAGGATGAAGGTCGACTCGTCGTCGGCCACCGCGAGCAGCGCCTCCAGCCGCCGCAGCACCCGGTCCATGCGCCACTCCTTGGCCAGCTCCACCGCGGCCCGGGCGAGGTTGCCGCGATGCTCCTCGAGCTTCGCCTCGAAGCGGGCGAAGAGGGTGAAGGCGTCGGCGGCGGCGCCCGCGAAGCCGACCAGGACGCGGTCGTGGTGCATCTTGCGAACCTTCCGGGCCCCCGCCTTCATGATGGTCTGGCCGACCGAGACCTGCCCGTCCCCCGCCACCGCCACGCGGCCGCGGTGCCGCACGGAGACCACAGTGGTGGCGTGGATCGGCGCGGGGCGGACGGACGTCATCGCTTCGAGCGGTTCCTCTCAGGTGGCCCGGGGATGCGCCGCATCGTACACCCGCATCAGATGCTCCGGGCTCACGTGAGTGTACCGCTGCGTGGTCGAGAGCCGGCTATGCCCGAGCAGCTCCTGGATCAGCCGGAGGTCCGCCCCCTCGCCGAGCATGTGGGTGGCGAAGCTGTGACGCAGCGTATGGGGGGTGACCCGCTGGCCGAGGCCGGCCCGCCGCGCGAGGCGCTTGACGATGCGGTGCGCGCTGCGGGTGGTGAGCCGCCCGCCACGAGCATTCTGGAACAAGGGGCCGCGCGCCCGCCCGCGCATGGCCAGGTAGGCGGCCAGGGCCTCGAGCGCGGTCTCGCCCACCGGCACGATCCGTTCCTTGCCGCCCTTGCCGAGCACGCGCACCGTGCGCCGGGCCTCGTCGAGGTCGTCCACGGAGAGCCCGCAGCACTCCGCGACGCGCAGGCCGCTCGCGTAGAGCAGCTCCACCAGCGCCCGGTCCCGTCCACCCGCGGCCCCGGGCCCCGGGGCCAGGTCCAGCAGCTGGGTGGCCTCGTCCTTGGGCAGGAACGACGGCAGCCGGCGGCCCAGGCGCGGGCTCCGGACCTGACGTGCCGGGTTCACCTCGAGGGCGCCGCGGCGGGCGAGGAAGCGGAAACAGCTGCGGACCGCGGCCAGCTTGCGGGCGATGGTGGCTTTCGACAGCCGGCGCTGGTGCAGCCGCGCCAGGTAGGCGCGGATCACCCGGGTGTCCACCTCCGCGAGGCCCGCGATGAGCTCCGCGGCGAGGAAGCGGGTGAACTCGGTCAGGTCCGTGGTGTAGCTGCGGAGGGTGTGGGGCGAGGCGCCGCGCTCCACATCGAGGTACTCGAGGAACGACCCGACCGCCGCGTCCATCCCCCGCTCACGCGACCGTGGGCGCCACTTCCTGCCGGTACCCGCACTCCTCGCGGACGCACTGCCGGGTGATCTTGCCGCCGCGGGCGATCCGCTCGGTCACGAAGGTCGCCGCGCACTTCGGGCACGGCTCCGCCACCGGACGCGTCCACACCGCGAACGTGCAGGTCGGGTAGTTCGTGCACGCGTAGAAGGTCTTGCCCTTCCGGGTGCGCTTCTCGGTCAGCTGGCCGCCGCAGCCCGGCTGCGGGCACGTGATCCCGAGGGTGACCGGCTTGGTGGTCTTGCACTCCGG
>WNFG01001492.1_pt2 | contig 20964 bp, 20 predicted proteins | sample 5400431 | NCBI WGS metagenome assembly WNFG01 (sample SAMN13153346, study PRJNA577476) | soil metagenome | isolation source: 120 cm saprolite under Douglas fir tree site 2 hole 3 replicate 2 | place: USA:California | collected 2015-04-18 | reverse complement strand
ACGGCGACCATTGCGCGAACCTCTGGACACGTGTGGGACGCTATATACAATGAGAAGACACCCCCCAGGCGACCCACCCACGGCGACGGTTAACGCCGGTGGCGCGTTGATGAGGGAAGCTTGACCGTACCAATAAGCGGTCTCCCGGACAACCGGGATCGAGATCTTCAGGCCCCCTACGCTGCGGGCTCCGCGGTCCCCGAGCCTCTAGTGAGTTTCCGCAACATCACCAAAAGCTTCCCCGGAGTCCTGGCTGTGCAAAACGTCAGCCTGGACATCATGCCTGGCGAGGTGCACGCGCTCGTCGGCGAAAACGGCGCGGGCAAGTCGACGCTGATGAAAGTTCTCGCCGGCGTCTATACCCCAGATGCGGGTCACGTGATCTACAAGGGCCGGGAGGTCAAGATCCCGACCCCGCAGGCCGCCCGGCAGTTGGGGATTTTCATGATCCATCAGGAACTGAGCCTGATGCCCCACCTGACGGTCGCGCAAAACGTGTTCATGGGACGCGAGCCCCGCGTGGCCCGCCTCGTGGTTGATGACGCGGAGATTAACGAGAAGACACGCGAGTTACTCGCGTTGCTGCACCTCCCCCTCGACCCGCGCACGAAAGTCGCCACGCTGACAGTGGCCAAGCAGCAGATGGTCGAGATCGCTCGGGCACTGTCGTTCAACTCCAGCGTCTTGATCATGGATGAGCCCACCGCCGCCTTGGCCGAATCCGAAATCGAAGAGCTCTTCCACCTGATTCGCCAACTCAGCCGCAAGGGGGTGGGGATTGTCTACATCACCCACCGTCTCGATGAGCTCAAGCGTATTTCGGATCGGATCACGGTCATGCGCGATGGGCGCCGCATCGACACGGTGGCCACCCGCGAGGCCGATATCGACGCCGTGATTCGGATGATGGTCGGGCGGACGATCTATCAGGCCGCCCCTGAGCTTCCCGACCAGCCCAGCCCCGACGTCGTGCTGGACGTCCGGCACCTACGGCGAGGCAACCTCATCAAGGACGTGAGTTTCCAGTTGCACCGGGGAGAGATTCTGGGGTTCGCGGGGTTGATGGGCGCCGGTCGCACGGAGGTCATGCGGGCCATCTTCGGCGCCGATCGCCTCGACGGCGGAGAGATCTACGTCCACGGGCGCCGCGTGACCATCCGCAGCCCCCAAGACGCCGTGCACCATGGTATTGGGTACCTGTCTGAGGATCGCAAGCGCTATGGTCTGACCCTGGGGATGGATGTCGAGAGCAACCTGATGCTCGCCTCTCTCGCGAAGTTTCTGGGGTGGTTGGGCTGGATGAAACGGGAGGCGACCCGCGGAATTGCGCGGCGCATCGTGGACCGGTTGGCGATTAAGACCCCCGGGTTGCAACAGCAGGTCAAGAATCTGTCCGGCGGGAACCAGCAGAAAGTAGTCGTGGGGAAGTGGCTGGTGGCCGACACCGAGATCTTGGTGTTTGATGAGCCCACCCGCGGGATCGACGTCGGGGCGAAGAGTGAAATCTACCGGTTGCTGAACGAATTGGCCAAGCAAGGCAAAGCCATCATCATGATCTCCTCCGAGTTGCCGGAGATTCTGCGCATGAGCCATCGGATTGTGGTCATGAGCGAAGGCCGGATCACCGGCGAGCTGACCTCGGGCGAGGCGACGCAGGAGAAGATCATGCGCTACGCCACCATGCGCGCGGAAACACCCGCCTCCTGGCGGGTCCTTCCGGCGACTCCATAACCATGAGCGGCGTGGGGAGTTCCGTGCAGGTGGCGGGGCGAGTCGTCCGGCATGATTCGCGCCTGCGCTCCGCCGCTACGCAAAAAATTCTCACGTTTGGCGCCCTCATCGGGTTGTTCATCGTTTTCACCCTCGCCTCGCCGTACTTCTTGACCTTCGACAACGTGATGGGAATTTTGCTGGCCACCACGGTGAATGGCGTGCTCGCGCTGGGGGCGACCTTTGTCATCATCACTGCGGGGATTGACCTGTCCGTGGGCACGGTCATGACGCTGTCTGCCGTCATGGCCGCAGAGTTTGTCACGAACTGGGGCCTGCCGGTGTACCTGGGTCTGCTGGGGGGAGTGCTGACCGGCGCCCTGGCGGGGTTTGCGAACGGCATCACGATCTCCAAGATGAAGGTTCCCCCGTTCGTGGCGACGCTGGGGGTGATGATGGCGGCCAAGGGGCTGTCGTTGGTCATTGCCCATTCGAAGCCGATTTACTTCGCCCAGGACTCGATCGTCCGCGGTCTGACGATGAATTCCGTGGTGGGCTCGGTGATCCCGGGGCTAGACATTCCCAACGCAATCTTCTATCTCTTCGGGGCGGCCATTATTGCCAGCCTGATCTTGGGCAAGACGATTCTCGGTCGCTATGCGTTCGCCATCGGCAGCAACGAGGAGGCTACCCGCCTGTCCGGCGTGAACGTGGACTTCTGGAAAACAGCGGTCTACACGCTGTGCGGGGTGTTTAGCGGCCTGGGCGGTGTGATCATCGCCTCCCGTCTGAACTCCGCGCAGCCCGCGCTGGGGGCGGGCTACGAGCTCGACGCCATCGCCGCGGTCGTCATCGGCGGCACCTCGCTGAGCGGCGGGGAAGGCACCATCTTGGGAACTGTCATCGGGGCGTTCATCATGAGCGTGCTTACGAATGGGCTGCGGATCCTCTCCGTGGCGCAGGAGTGGCAGCTGGTTGTCACCGGAGGGATCGTCATCGTGGCGGTGTACGCGGATATGCTGCGACGCCGGCAGCAGCAGGGGCGCATTCTTCTCGAAGGGGGTGATCAGGCGGTGGCGCAGCCACCAGGTCCGGAGCGCGAGCAACACGCCGATGTTTCGGCTGGTGGTTGAGCAGGAAAGAGTGTAAGACCGATCCCACAGTGTACTGAGAGGAGACTGAACATGAAAGTACGGCACATATTGTTGGGAGTTATGGCCGTAGTGCTTGCGGGGATGTTGATTACCGTGCCGGCCGTCCGGACCCCTCCCGCGCAGGCGGCTACGAAGCCCTACATCCCCTTGATCTCGAAGGGGTTCCAGCACCAGTTCTGGCAGGCCGTCAAGCAGGGCGCAGAGCAGGCGGCCAAGGACTTTAACGTCACCATTACGTTTGAGGGCCCCGAGTCGGAGTCCCAAGTCGACAAGCAGATCGAGATGCTGCAAGCGGCTCTCGACAAAAAGCCGAGCGCGATAGGGATCGCGGCGTTAGACAGCAAGGCCGTCGTTCCGCTTCTGGAGCGCGCGCAGGCGCTGCACATTCCGGTCATCGGGTTTGACTCCGGCGTGGACAGCCCCATCCCAGTCACGACGGCCGCCACCGATAACATCGCGGCAGCCGGGTTAGCGGCGGACAAGCTGGCGGCATTGATCGGTAACACAGGTGAGGTGGCCGTGATCGTCCACGATCAGACCAGCCGCACCGGCATCGATCGTCGCGATGGATTCGTCAACCAGATGAAGGCGAAGCACCCCAATGTCAAGATCGTGGACCTCCAGTACGGCGGAGGTGACCAGCTCAAGTCCACCGACTTGGCCAAAGCCATCATCCAGGCCCATCCGAACCTCAAGGGATTCTTCGGTGCTAACGAGGGCTCGGCGATCGGGGTCCTGAATGCCGTGGTCGAGCTGAAGAAGACGGGCAAGATCTTCGTCGTCGGCTACGACTCGGGTCAGCAACAGATGGATGCCATCCGGAAGGGCACCATGGCGGGCGCGATCACCCAGAACCCGGTCGGGATCGGCTACAAGTGCGTCGAGGCCGCCGTAAAGGCGCTCAAAGGCGAGAAGTTGCCGAAGTTCACCGACACGGGGTTCTTCTGGTACGACAAGTCGAATATCGACTCGAGCAAGATCGCACCCCTGTTGTACAAATAGCCGGACGGTTTGATCGGAAGGTCCTCCGGCAAGAGTGGAGACGGCGCGCTGCTTGACTGGCGCGTACGTGGAGTGGCCTGACGGCGAGTGCGGGATCCCTTAGGGGACCTGAGATGGCCTCGCCGTCAGGCTATGTCTTCGCATCGCCAGCCACGCCACTCGGCCACGCGATGAAATCCTCGGAGGCGTCGTGCAGAATGCCGCTTGCGCTGTGCCACTCTTGTCGGCCCCGTGAGTGAGTGATGGAGAAACGAGCGTTAGGAGCGACAGGGCTGCGAGTCACGCCGTTGGGTATTGGGGGAGGCTCGCTCGCGAGCATGCCTGAGACGTTCGGGTACGCGGTGCCCGAAGCTCAGGCCCTGGCCACGATCCGGGCTGTCTTCGCGAGCCCCATCAATTTTCTGGACACGGCGGCGGCGTACGGCGACGGAGAGAGCGAACGCCGGATCGGGCTGGTGCTGCGCGAGCGGGGAGGTCTGCCCCCAGGGATCGTTTTATCCACCAAGGCTGACCGAAACCTTCAGACGGGCGAGTATAGCGGCGATCAGATCAAGCGCTCGATCGAGCGCAGCCTGCGGCTGCTTGGAGTGGACCACCTGCAAATCGCATTTCTCCATGATCCGGAGCACACGACTTTCGACAACGTGATGGGACGCGGAGGACCGCTCAGCGTCCTGCAGAGCTATCAATCCGACGGCGTGATTGACCACCTGGGCGTGGCCGGCGGACCCGTGGATCTGTTGATCCGTTACGTCGAGACGAAGGCTTTTTCCACGGTCGTCACTCACAACCGGTACACCTTGCTGAACCGCTGCGCGGAGCCGCTGATCGCGCGGGCGAATGAGCTGGGTGTGGCGGTGGTGAACGCGGCCCCGTACGGGAGCGGGATCCTGGCCAAAGGACCGGAGGCTTACCCGCGCTACGCGTACCAGGACGCGGCGGGATCGGTTGTGGAGCGCGCCCACCAGATGGCTGCGCTGTGCCGGCGCTATGAAGTTCCGCTTGCGGCAGCCGCCTTGCAGTTTTCGCTGCGAGACTCGCGGATCGTCTCCACAATCGTGGGGGTTAGCCGGCCAGAGCGGGTCACCGAGACGCTCGCTCTTGCCTCGCACGCCATCCCCGAGCAGTTGTGGCCGCAGCTGGATCAATTTGCGGATTGGACCGGCGATCCCGAGGCCGCGCGGTGGGCCCCCTCCGGCACAACACAATGACCCCTGTCGCGGTAGTCACCGGCGCCGCGCAGGGGATTGGGCGGGCGATTGCCATGCGGCTGGCCGGAGATGGTTTTGCGGTGGCGCTTGTGGATCTCAAGGCCGACACGCTTGAATCGGCGGAGCGCGAAGTCGCCGCACGCGGCGGGAAGACGCTCGCCATCCGCGCGGATCTAACATCGCTTGACGAGGTCGCGCGCACCATCGAGCAGGTCCAGACGACCTGGGGGCGTGTGGACGCGCTCGTGAACAACGCCGGCCGCGAGATCACCAAGCCGTTTACCGAGATCACGTCGGCGGACTGGGACGCCATCCTGTCGCTTGACCTGCGCACGGTGTTCTTCGCTACGCAGCAGGCCGCGCGCGCGATGATCGCCCGCAGCGCGGGGGGCCGGATCGTCAACATCGCCTCGATTGCCGGTCGCTCGGGACGGAGCGACCAGGCCCCCTATGCGGCCGCTAAGGCGGGTGTGATCAGCGTGACCCGGTCAGCCGCGCGAGCGCTAGCTACGCACCGGATCACGGTGAACGCGATCTGCCCTGGCATCGTGGACACGGCGATGACGCGGCGGATTCACGAACGCCGCGCGCGCGAGCTGGGTGTGAGCCCTGAAGAATCCCTGCGCCGGATGATCGGCCGCATCCCCCTGGGGCGGATGGCCTCCCCCGACGATGTGGCCGCTGCGGTGGCGTTCTTCTGCTCGCCGCAGGCCACCTACATCACCGGGCAGGCGCTCAATGTCTGTGGCGGGATCGAAATGGATTGACTGCGATGCGGGAGCTGCGCGTCGCCCTGATTGGGGGCCCCCAGTACGATCGACTGCTTGATGCGCTGCCGGAGTTTGCGCGGCGGAGCGGCTACCGCGTCGTCATCGAAGTAAATGTGCCGCACGTGGAACTCAACGCGCGCATGGCGGCCGATCTGGGAAGCCAGCATGGGGACTACGACCTGATCTCGACCCACACCAAGTACGCGCCGTCCCAGATGCAGCATTTGCGAGCGCTCGATGACCTCTTAAGCCCCGACGACATCAGCGACTTCTTTCCCCGTGTGCTGGACTTGTGCCGGATCGATGGGCGCCTGATGCAGCTGCCGCGCAATTTTGACGCCCGGCTGCTGTTCTACCGCGCGGATCTGATCCCCGCTCCACAGACGTGGGAGGACGCAGCGTCCCGGATGGTGCGCTACGCCCGCCCCGGATTTTTTGGGTTTGCGTTTCCGGGACGGCAGTCTGGCCTGTTTGGGACGTTCTATGAGCTGCTCGGGATGGCCGGCGGGGACCTGTTCGATGGGGCCTTGCAACCGCGCTTCAATAGCGAACCCGGGGAGTGGGCGCTGCGTTTCCTGCACCGGCTGCACTCAGTTGATCGCGTGACTCCTCCAGATCTCCTGGAGCGCTGGTACTACGATGAAGTCTCCGAAGGATTTCGCATGGGGAAGGTGCTGATGATTGGGGACTGGCCCGGGTTCTATGGACTGTACAAGCAGGCCGAGACGTGTGCGGTGATTGAGCAGTTTGATGTGGCCGTTTATCCTGCGGGCCCGGCCGGCGTGCGCCGTGCCTATGCCGGCTGCCACTCGTTTGCGATTCCTCAAGCCGCCCGCGACCCGCAAGGAGCGCTGGCCCTGCTCCGGTATCTGGTCTCCCCGGAGGTGCAGTATAACGAAGCGACAGTCAGCGGGCACACCCCAGTGCGCCGCACGCTGTTCGAGCGGGTGCGAGGCGACGTCGCCCCGAGCAGTCGCGACGCCCGCCGGCTGGCGGCCCTCCAAGAGACGATTGAACAGTTTGCACTGATTCCTCCGAAGTTTGCACGGTACCCACTGGTCGAGGATATTCTGTGGGAGGGGGTGGTGCGTGCTATCACGGGCGCGCAGTCTCCGCGCGCCGCCCTGCAGGCGATGACCCGGCAAGTGGAGGAGGTCATGCGGTGATCCTGGGCTTGTGGCACGTGTCGTTCACGGTGAGCAATCTCGAGCGATCGGTGGAGTGGTACACGCGGGTGCTTGGACTCGAGTATGTGCGCGGGCAGGTCCAGGACAACCCCTACACGCGCCAGCTCGTCGGTTTTCCGGATGCGCGACTCAAGGTGGCCCAGCTGCGGATTCCCAACATGACGGTCCCTCTCTCCCGACACCACATTGAACTGGTAGAGTATGAGCGCCCACGCGGGACGGTCGTGCCCCTGCAGACCAACAGCCCGGGGGTCGGTCACTGGGCCTTCATCGTCGACGACATTCACGCCGAGTTCACGCGGCTGAAAGCCCTGGGCGTACACTTCAAGTCGCCCGCTCCCAATGCCATCGCTGAAGGCGTCAATCGTGGAGGGTATACGATCTACTTTTTGGACCCAGACGGCATCACACTTGAACTACTGCAGCCCCCGCCATAGCACGGGGGGCCGCCCTGTCCACGACAGACTTGTGAGGAGGATCGCCCGATGACAGCTGGGTCGCCTGAACTGCGTGATCTCTATCGGAAGATGGTCCGCATCCGGCGCGTCGAGGAGACGCTGGAAGCGCTATTCAAACAGGGGGAACTCTACGGCTCGCTGCACCTGTGCATCGGTCAGGAGGCGACCGCGGTCGGTGCGTGTGCGGCGTTGCGGACGGAGGACGCGATCACGTGTACCTACCGCGGCCACGGAGCGGAGCTGGCCAAGGGGTTGCCGCTCCAGCCTTTTATGGCCGAGATGTTCGGCAAGCAGACGGGTGCCAATCGCGGTCGCGGCGGCTCCATGCTGTTTTCCGACCTATCGGTGGGAGTACTGTTTGCCACGGGCATTGTCGCCGGCGGATTGCCGATCGCCGTCGGCGCTGCGCTGAGCGCTCGGCTGGCGAAAAACAACCGGGTGGCCCTAACCTTCTTCGGAGACGGCGCCACCAACCAGGGCACGTTCCACGAAGCTCTCAACATGGCTGGCTTGTGGAAACTGCCGGTCATCTTCTTTTGCGAAAATAATCAATACTCGGAGATGACCCCGATCTCGCATGAGGCGGCCATCACACGATTAGCCGACCGCGGCTGTTCTTCAGGAGTGCCCGGGGTCGTCGTCGACGGCAACGACGTTGAGGCCGTGTATGCCACCACAGCCCAGGCCGTGGACCGGGCCCGGCGAGGGGAGGGGCCCACGCTGATCGAGGGGATGACCTACCGGCTGGCGGGGCACATGTTCGGGGACACCCAGCCCTATCGATCACGCGACGAGGTCGAGCAGTGGAGGGCCAAAGATCCGCTGGAGCTCGCGCGGCGGCGCCTGCGCGAGCGCGGCGTTCCCATAGAGGCAATTGGCCGCATCGACGCGGAGGTCGAGGCCGAAATCCAATCCGCGATCGCGTTTGCCAGAAGCAGCCCTGAGCCGTTGGAAACGGAGGCGACCGGCAATGTCTACGTCTAGCCGCTCTGTCGTGCCGACGACCGAGGAACGCGTCCTGACGTACGCGCAAGCCCTCAACGAAGCTCTACAAGAAGAGATGGCTCGGGATGCCGCGGTTGTTCTGCTGGGCGAAGACATCGGGGATTTTGGTGGTGTCTTCACGGTGACCCGAGGGCTGCACAAGCGGTTCGGATCCGGCCGGGTCGTCGATACCCCTATTTCCGAGGCGGGATTCTGCGGCGCGGCCCTGGGGTTGGCGCTCACTGGCTTTCGTCCGGTGGTGGAGCTAATGTTTGTCGACTTCGTGTTTGTTGCCGCCGACCAGCTCTTCAATCACATCGCCAAAGCTCGATACATCTCCGGAGGTAAGCGCGTAGTCCCGCTCGTGATGCGCACGCAGCAGGGCTCTGCCGGCGGCAAGGGGGCGCAGCACTCGCAGTCGCTCGAAGCCCTCTTCTGCCACATCCCCGGATGGGTCGTCGTCGCCCCCGCCACGCCCGCGGATGCCAAGGGCCTGCTCAAATCGGCCATCCGGAACGACAATCCAGTCGCGTTCTTAGAGCACAAGGGGCTGTACTTTACCAAGGGGTCCGTGCCTGCCGGAGATGTAACGGTGCCGATCGGTAAGGCCCGCGTGGCGCGCGAAGGCCGCCATGTGACAGCGATCAGTTACTCCAAGACGCTTGAGACCACCTTGGAGGCCGCGCAGACGCTGGCCGCAGACGGGGTGGAGGTCGAGGTCATTGATTTGCGCACGCTCAAGCCCCTGGACCTGGACATGGTCCTGGCCTCGGTGCGGAAAACCGGTCGAGCCGTGGTGGTGCACGAAGCGCCGCGCATCTGCGGATTTGGTGCCGAATTGGTGGCGATGATTCAGGAGGCCGCGTTTGACGCGCTGGATGCGCCCGTCCTCCGCATCACGACCCCGGATGTCCCTGTCCCCTTCAGCCGGCCATTGGAGCGCGCGGTGATCCCTCAGGCGTCGACGATCGTGGATGCGGTGCGGTCTTTGGTGGGCCGCTCCCGCTAGCCGCTGATGCCCAGGGCGCGAAGGATGCGGTCACACAGCGTCATGGTCTGCACGTTATCGGCGGCAGACGGCTGCGGGGGTGCCTTGGAGTGCAGGCAGTCGAAGAAGTGCTGCACCTCGCCCACGTACCCGTTGAGGTAGAGAGCCTGGGATCCCCCTGCAGATGCCGTGTGCACCGAGGTCAGCACCCGGTCTTCTTCATCCAGGGTCTGCCAGCGTGGACGGGTCGTGGAGGTGGGGCGGTCGACGTGGCTGACGACGCGGACCATGTTCTCCGCGCGCACGAACCCGTTCACCCCGGTGATGGTCAGCTCCTCATAGTGGCGCCCCCACGCGGGGACGCCGCCGAAAAACATCGTCCCGATGCGGCCGCCATCAAAACGCAGACTGATAAGCTGGATGACCTGCGTGCCGCGGGAGTTGCGCATCCCCACGACGTCGAGCACTTCGCCGAACAGATACCGGCAGAGGTCCACGTAGTGGATGGCGCCAGTTTGAAGGTACCACGCGTCCTCCCAGCCCGCCCGGGATCCGATGGCGAACATGCCGTATAGCGACAGGCGCTCGCCAAACGCTGCATCCTGGGCCGCCCGGCGCATCTCGTGATAGGCAGGGGCGAAACGCTTCATGAACCCGACCATCACGAACACCCCCGCCCCGGCCGCCAGATCGGCGATGGTGGCGGCCTCGCGGGAGTTCAGTCCGAGGGGTTTCTCGACGAACACGTGCCGTCGCGCGCGCAGGACCTCGGCGACTACTGATGCCTGTTCCGCTTCAGGGGTGGACACGAACACGGCATCCAGGTCACTGGCGACCAGATCGGCCACGCGATCGTAGGCCCGCTTCACCCCAAACTGCGCAGCCGTCGCCTGCGAGCGCTCGAGGTGGCGCGCGCAGACCGCCACGATCTGTCCCCCCGCCAGGCGGATGGCGGGGTAGAGATTGGCGGTGGCGTGACGGCCACAGCCGATGAATCCGATGCGTAGAGGGTCCATTCGTCGCGTGCCATCCGTACAGGTTGGCCTGGACGCAGGGAGGTTCCTGTTGCTGAACGCTACGGTCTCGCGCCGCGAGGCCAGGGAAGATGCATCGGCGTCCGAAAGTAGAAGGGCGGAAAGGGTATCTGGAGGCAGTTGGATGCTTACATTCACTACTCGATTGGGCCGACATATTAACCGTCGCCTTCGCACGGAAACAATCATCTGGCTCACGACGGTCGATGCGCACAATACGCCCCAACCTAGGCCGGTCTGGTTTCACTGGGACGGTCGAACGGTTTTGATTTTCAGTGAAAGAAACAAGGCCAAGTTGCGGCACATTGCGCAGAACCCGAGAGTGGCCTTGAGCTTCAATACAGACAAAGACGGCGATGACGTTGGCGTCTTGATTGGTGACGCGGTCATTTTAGGGGAACCGCCGCCGGCGACAAGAATTCAAGTTTACATGCGGAAGTACAAGGAAGGGATAAAGGACATCGGCTTGACGGCGCCGCAGCTCAGAGAAAGCTTCGCCATCCCCATCCTCGTGACTCCGACAGCGATGCGGGGTTTGTAGCGAACCACCATGAAACCACAAGTCAAAGTCACCCCACGGTTTGCGGGGGCCCGCGTCAAACGCATCGAGGATCCTCATCTCTTGGTGGGCCGTGGGACGTTTGTCGACGACCTGACTCCCTCTGGATGTGGGCACGTGGTCGTGGTGCGCAGCCCGCATGCCCACGCCCGCATCCGGCGCATCCGCAGCGCCAGCAAGTCAGTCGTGACCGCACGCGATCTTGGCTCGAGTGTCTATCTTCCGGCTGAAGCCGAGGAAAAGGAATTTGCCCGACATCCAGTCCTCGCCCGGGACCTCGTGCACTATGTGGGTCAGCCCGTCGCCGCCGTCTATGCACAGACTCTCACCCGAGCCTATGACATCGCTGCCGGCGTCCAGGTGGACTACGAGCCTCTGCCCGCGGTGGTGGATCCCGTAGCCGCGCAGGCCCGCGATAGCGTCGTGCTCCACAAGAAGCTGCACAGCAATATCGTCCATCGCGAACGGTGGACGCGCGGCAAGGTCGCGCAGGCCTTCCGGGACGCGGCGGTGACGATGTCGGAGCGTATCGTGCATCAGCGCCTCGCCGCTGTGTCCTTGGAAGGGCGGGCGGTGCTGGCGGTTCCTCCCCAGCGAGGCGAGCGGACGCTGACAGTATGGTCCTCGACGCAGATGCCGCATGGGCTGCGCGATGCGTTAAAGGAGCGGGTCGCGCGTGGCGTCAATGTCCGCGTGATCGCCCCGGATGTCGGGGGCGGTTTTGGCGCGAAGGGCTCCATCTACGCGGAGGAGCTCCTCGTCCCCCTACTCGCCCTGAAGCTCGGCAGGCCGCTGAAATGGGTCGAGAGTCGCCGCGAGCATATGATGACGATCTGCCACGGCCGCAGCCAGTTCGCGGACGTGGCCCTCGCGGCGTCCGCTGACGGTAGGATCTTGGGATTGCGCCTCCACGTGGTGGCCGATGTCGGAGCGTATCTCATGGCGGCGACCGCGTTTATCCCTCCTCTGACACTCGAGATGGCAACCGGCCCCTACGATATCCGTAGCGCGGAAGCGTCCTTGGTCGAGGTCTACACGAACAAAGTTCCCACCGGTCCGTATCGAGGTGCCGGCAGACCGGAGGCCGCGTTTTACCTGGAACGGGCCCTGGACATCTTGGCCCACGACATGGGGCTGGATCCCGCCGAGGTCCGTCGGCGCAATTTCATCCCCGCGGATTCTTTCCCGTACCGCGCGCTTTCGGGCGCCTCGTACGACAGCGGAAACTATGTCCGGGCTCTTGACCGCGCGCTGGAGTCTTCGGGCTATGCGCATTGGCGGCAACAGCAGTCCCAGGGTCGTGCTGAAGGGCGCTACATCGGCATCGGCCTGTCCAGCTACGTGGAGACGTGTACGTATGGTGCAGACGCGTCTCGCGTCGTTGTGGACGGGGGCGGGAAGGTGACCGTCTACAGCGGAACCTCCCCGCATGGCCAGGGGGGCGCGACCGGATTCGCGCAGATCGTGGCGGATGCCCTGGGCGTGGACGTGGCTCAGATCACGGTGATCACCGGCGATACGGCCGCGGTGCCCGAGGGCGAAGGGACGGCGGGTAGCCGCACGCTCGTCGTGGGAGGATCAGCGGTGTTCCGAGCGGCCCAGGTCGTGCGCCAAAAAATCTTCGATCGTGCGGCCAAGCGCCTCGAGGCATCTGTGGCGGATCTGGTGTTAACCGGCGGCCGTGTCCATGTGGCGGGCGTGCCGGGACGCGGGCTGACGCTGGCCGCGCTGGTCGGCACGACGCCGCTGGTCGGATCGGGACGTTACACCGTGAGGGGCGGCACCTATCCATTTGGAACACACGTGGCGATCGTCGAAGTCGATCCTGACACTGGTGCCGTGCAGTTCTTGGCCTACGTGGCCGTGGACGATTGCGGTGTGGTGATCAACCCGCTTTTAGTAGAAGGACAAGTCCACGGCGGCGTGGCGCAGGCGGTGGGGCAGGCCCTGTTCGAAGACGCCTACTACGACGAGACGGGGCAGCTCGTCAGCGGGTCCCTGGCCGACTATGCCATTCCTCATGCAAACCAAGTGCCCTCGATCCGCACGCTACGGACGGAGACGCCCTCCCCGCGCAACCCGCTAGGCGCTAAGGGTGTGGGAGAAGCGGGCACGATCGGCGCCACCCCCGCTGTGGTCAATGCCGTCCTCGATGCCCTCGCTCCCCTGCGCGTGCGGCATCTGGATATGCCTCTCGCCCCGGCGAAGATCTGGGCGGCCATACGGACGTGACGGCTCGCTGTATCAGGCTGGTGTGCTGGGGGAGGGTTTATGACCACCGAGCCTAGCACGGCATTTCTGTTTGACCTGGACGGCACGCTCGTTGACAGCGTGTACCAACATGTGCTGGCCTGGCGTGAAGCGTTAGAGGCCGCCGGGATCCGGCTTGCGGTGTGGCGGATTCACAGGCGCATCGGGATGAGTGGGGGACTGTTCGTGCACGCCCTGTTACGGGAGACCGGGCATCAGTTGACCCCGCAGGACATGTCTCGGGTGCAGCAGCTGCACCGCGAGTCCTTCGCCCGGATGGTCGGACAGGTGAGACCGCTACCCGGAGCCCAAGATCTGCTGGCGCATCTGACGCGGGCCGGCGTGCCGTGGGCGATCGCCACAAGTGGCCGGCGGGATACGGCCGAACAGGCGCTGCGGGTCCTGGGGCTAGATGGCTCCGCTCCCGTCGTCACTCGGGACGATGTGCGCCGGGCCAAACCCGATCCGGATCTGTTCCTTGCGGCCGCAGAGCGCGTGGGTGTGCCGATTGCCTCATCCGTGGTCGTCGGCGACAGTGTCTGGGATCTGCTCGCTGCGCGCCGCGCGGGGGCGCTGGGTGTCGGCCTCCAGTCGGGGGGGTACGGACTCGACGAGCTGGAACGCGCCGGCGCCTACCGTGTCTATGAGGACCCGGCCGACCTGCTCCGCCACCTCGACGAAGTCGGCGTCCGCGTGCCCGGCGGCTGAGGCAACCCGACAGCCCTGGGAATGGCCTTGTCGCTCAACGGTACGATGCGCCGGGCGCTGTTGGCCGCCTCCCGGAGTCCGCGCCTCAGTCGGTGGGTGCGCCGGTACGGACGATTCGCGGCTTACCGGTTTGTGGCCGGGGAGAGGTTGGACGAATGCGTCCAGGTCCTCCGCCGGTTGAACGCAGCGGGGTTTAAGACAAATACGACGCTGCTCGGCGAAGGCGTGCGCGATGCTGCGACGGCTGCGTCCGTCACGGCCACGTACCAGAAAGTCCTCGATCGCTTGGCCTCCGAGCAGCTGCGCACCAACCTCTCGATCAAGCTCACCCATCTGGGACTAGATGTGGACGAAGAGGTCGCGGCCCAGAATCTTACGACCCTCGCGACTCACCCCGGTCGTCTGGGCAACTTTGTGCGCGTTGACATGGAGGAATCCGCGCGCGTGGATGCGACGCTGCGCATCTACCGACGACTGCGGGAGGTCGGGCACGACAATGTGGGGACAGTCCTGCAAGCCTATCTCTATCGCACCGAGGAAGATCTCCGCGCTCTCCTGCCGCTGCGACCCAATCTCCGTCTCGTGAAAGGAGCTTACTTAGAGCCCCCGGCCGTGGCGTTCCCGCGCAAAGCCGACGTGGACCGCAATTACGTGCACCTGATGGAGTCAATGTTGCAAGGGGGCGGGTACACCGCGATTGCCACGCACGATGACCGCATCATCGATCATGCTATCCAGTATGTCGATCGCCACGGCATCGGGCGGACGCGCTTCGAGTTCCAGATGTTATACGGCGTGCGCCCCCGGCTGCAGCAGGACCTCGTCCGCCGGGGCTACACGGTGCTGGTCGCGACCCCGTTTGGCGCGGAGTGGTTTCCCTACCTCATGCGCCGGCTGGCCGAGCGGCCGGCTAACCTGTTGTTCATTCTTCGCAATCTCCTCCGGAGCTAAGGGAAGCCGAGGAAGAAGCCCCGTTCCCTTCATTGCCCCACGAAGGGCGGCATTCTGCGCGAGGATGCCGCAGTTCCCGTGAGTACTTCTGTGATTGTCTGTCGACTGCGTCGGGCGGGTAAGATTCTAGACAACAGCCATGACGCGAGGGAACCTATGCGACTTGTGATTTGGTTGGTGGTGCTGGGCTTGGTCGTCGGCGGCGTCCACTATGCGGCGACGAACCGGTACGAGTACCTCAATCAGGGGCAGACGCGCCGAGACCGCGTAACGGGCAAGGTCGAGGTCTGGGGGTGCGTCAGTCAGTTCCGTGGTACCGACACCGCCTACTTCCCGATGGCGGGAGATCCTCAAGATAAGTCGTGCACGCTATTCGGGTGGACAACGCAATAAATCGGTCGGCACCAACTGGGCATGGCGCAGCGGCTGCGCCATGCCGGCGCGTAGTAACCAAACCTCCGAAGAAGAATGTTAAGACCTGAACCCCGTTAGCGCGTCGAAACATCCACGTAGGAGCGGTCAAGGGCGGCAATCGACGGGCATCCGAGAAGCTTGAGGGTTCTCTCGAGATCGGCCCGCAAGATTTCTAGCGCCCGTGTGACGCCGGCCTCCCCGGCGGCCCCGAGACCATACGCGTACGCGCGTCCTACCAGGACTGCCCGGGCACCGAGGCAGAGCGCTTTGACCACGTCGCCCCCGCGGCGAACGCCTCCATCCATCAGAACCACCGCTCTTCCATTTACTGCCGTGACGACTTCCGGCAAGACTCTCAGGGTGGCAGGCGCGCCGTCGAGCTGGCGCCCGCCGTGATTTGACACCACGACTCCCGCCGCACCCTCGTCAACGGCTCGCCGGGCGTCATCGCCTGTGAGGATACCTTTGATCAGAATCGGACCCCGCCACATGTCGCGAATCCAGGAGAGATCTTGCCAGGTCACGGCGGTGCGCGAGAGCGCGGACCGGGCATCATCCAGTAACATCGGCCCCCGGCCAGGGATCACGACGTTGGGTAACGTCGGCACGCCGCCATCGAGCAGGAAGTGGGTCAGCCACCCCGGATGAGCGAGTAGCTGCGGCAGAAACGGAAGCTTGGACCACGGCGGTCCGTTCAGCAGCTCCAGTGTTCCATTGCGGATGTCGCGCTCCCGCATGCCCCCAATCGGCGTGTCCACGGTGACGACCAAGGCTGAGAATCCCGCAACCCGGGCGCGGGCGATGGCCTCCTCGGCGGCTTCACGGCCCCCCACGATATAGAGCTGATACCACACCGGGCCGGCCGACGCCGCCTTGACGTCTTCCAGTCGATGGCCAGAAATCGTGGAGAGCGTATAGGCGGTACCGGCTTTCCCGGCGGCCCGCGCCGCCGCCACTTCGCCCGCGGGATGCATCAGACGACTGTAGCCAACGGGGGCGAGCACTACAGGCAAAGCAAGATCGGAATTGAGGATACGAACGCCCAACGAGGCGGGGGAGAGCGGGACGGCCTGACGCGGCCGAAACGTCACGGCGTCAAATGCCAGGCGGTTCTCCCGCAGCGTAACTTCGCCTTCGGCACCGCCGTCGATATAGTCGAAGATGACCTTCGGCAGCCGGCGCCGCGCCACAGACCGCAGATCTTCGATGTTGATCACGCGAGGGGATGCAACTGCGCGCGATGCGTAAGTCATCGAGGCACTCTATCCTCCAGGCTGCGCTTTCGTACGCGTGGGCAAGACTCGGTGCAGACCCTCACGACCAACGGATCGAGCTGGATAAAGTCTTCTCACGGGTTCTTGGAGTCTTGGGGAGGACCTCTTTGGAATCCGCGGGGCAGGAAGGCAGAGCCCCTCCTGCAGATCACCCTTCGGACGCCAATGAGGCGAGCGTGGCCCGACCTTTGCTCGCGGACACGACGTTACCCTTTAAAGTCCACAGCTGGATGGCATTCTGCAGAGCATCAGCCGCCGCTGCAGTCCGCCCTGCAAGGCGTAGGACCTCGGCGAGGTCAAAGTAGTAATCCCCATCATGGTCGATCTCCTCGGCTGGTCGGCCAATCTCAATCGCTTCTCGTGCTAGTCGTTCGGCTTCGGCGAACTCGCCTCGGCGGGCCAGAATCTTCGCCCGCACCGCACGCAAGTCGGCCTGCGCTTCCAGGTCCCCAGCCCCTGCCGTCTGTTCTGATCGAACTGTCCACCCATAGGCCTCGTCATAGCGGCCCTGGAGATATAGTGTTTCCGCCAGGAAGGCAGGAAGTGAGCAGTACCATGCCCGCTCCCCCATACGTTCCAACGCCTCGCAACTCGCCCGTGCTTCGCGCTCGGCCGCGGCAGGCTCGCCGGCCAGAAACTCAAGAGTCCCGATAACGGAGCCCTGTGTTGCCAGGGCCAGCTTCGCCCCCAACTCTTGGAAGGTGGTAGTAGCTCCTCGGGCAAGTTTGCGCGCCTCGTCGATGCGCCCCTGCATCGCCACAAACCCGGCAAGGTATCGGTTAATCCTGGCCTCCACAAGCCTGTGTCCTCTCACACGATCCAGCATCGCTGCTAGCCGCCGGATGCCCTCCTCAACAGGCGTGGCTCCCCAAAACAGGGTGGACGCAAGCGCAGGTGTGTTCGCGAGCTCGCCCTGCCAGTCCCCCGCCCGCCGTGCATGCTCAATGGCCTTCTCGTAGGCGTCCTTCATCTCTTTCGGATGCCCTATCTGGTTCAGTCTTGAGGCGACAAGCTCCCACGAGTGGGCCAACCCGCTGTCATCGCCGAGCCTTTCGAATAGCGGAATGGCCTTCCGCGCGGTGGCTTCAGCCTCCGTCACGAACGCGTCCGGGTCGACCGAGCCGATGATCCTTGCTCGCGCGATCCGTGCATGCATCTGCAGGCCTTCACCACCGATCGCACGGGCCTCCTCGAGAGCCTGCTTAACGAGCGACTCGGCTCGTCGGAGCTCTCCTAACTCGATCAGAACGCGGCTCAGAAGGAGCATGGCTTCAACGCGCTCTGGCTCCGCCTCCCGCAGCGCGATTGCTCGCTCCAACAAGTTTGCTGCCCCCGGCATGTCGCCGCGGGTCATGGCGCGGTGCCCGGCTGCTCCCAGAAGGCTCGCTGCGCGGCGAGCAAGTCTCTGGTCCTCCGCGCCAATCGACCCCAGATCGGTCTTGTAACGGTACGCTTGCTCCAGATGGAATCCGAGGACTTCCTCATACTCGCTCGTGCCACCGACAACTCCTTCGAGCCATGTAGCGAAGCGTTCGTGCAGCTTGGCCCGCTGCCCCTTCGGCATCCCGTTGTACGCGGCATCGCGGATGAGTTGGTGGCGGAAGCGAAAGGCTTCCTCGCCGACGAACTCGGCCCGATCGGTCCGAATCAGCTCCCGCCGGGTGAGACTCATCAGCAGCGTGCCCAGTCGACCACGGATAGCTTCGGGTGCGAGTTCTGCTAGCGCTCCGAGGTGGAACACTTTCCCCTCAACCGCCCCGCACTCCACCACCGTTCGTTCGTCAGGGTGCACTTGGTCTAGGCGGGCTGCGAGGAGAGCGTGAATCGTCGGAGGGACTTGCACTCTCGAGAGATCGCCCGCAGGGATCCAGGAACCGTTGTCACGACGCAGGAGTCCTTCGTCGATCAACATGCCAATCATCTGCTCGACGAACAAGGGGATCCCTTCGGCCGCTTTCAGAATACGCTGGCTCACGTCTGCGGGGAGTCGAGTGCCGAGAAGGTTGTTGATTAGGTGCTCGCACTCTTGATCATGAAGGGGTTCGAGGAGGATCGACGTGGCGTTGAGCTTTCCTCCTCCCCACCCTTGCCGTCGGTCGAGGAGCTCGAGCCTCGACGTACAGATCAAAAGAAGGGCCGAATCGCGGGTCCAGTCGGCGACGTACTCCACGAGGTCGAGGAGAGTGGGTTCAGCCCAGTGGATATCATCGAAGATGACGACGAGCGGCTGCCGTTTGCCCAGACTTTCGAGAAGCCTGCGAACTGCCCAAAAGGTCTCTTGAGGTGCGGCAGAGGGTTTGCCGACACCGAGCAGTTCCGCCAAACGGTCGGCGATTGGTCCGACGTGTTCCTCGCCCGCAAGCAGCGCGGCAATCCTCGCCCGGCGTTCCTCAGAGGAGTGGTCCTCTCGCAACCCTGCCGCTTCCCGAAGGAGCTCCGTGACGGGCCAGAACGTAATACCCTCACCGTAGGAGAGGCAGCGACCTTGTAGGACGCTCGTGCCGGGCGGGAGGCCCTGGCGGAACTCGTAGATCAGGCGGGACTTGCCGACGCCTGCCGCTCCCAACACGGTGAACAGGTAGCACCTCCGCTCGGCGCCCGCGGACTGAAACGCTTGCACCAGCATCCCGAGTTGTCTTTCCCGAGCGACCATGGGAGACCGAAAGCGGCGCTCGATCTGTGGTGTGTCCGCACTGACCGCAATGAGACGGAAGGCCTGGACGGATGTGGATTTGCCCTTCACGGACAAGGGCCCAACCGGCTCTGCCTGGACCGCGTTGCGGATAAGCCTATATGTCGACTCGCCGAGGAGGACTTGTCCAGGGGCCGCCGCCTGTCGCCCGTGACGAGGCGCTGCCCGCTGGCTGGGTCACCCGTGACGACCTCCCCGGTGTTCACGCCGATACGTACCGCGAGGGAGATCCCGTGACCCTGCGCCAGTTCTTTGTTGAGGAGAGTTAGCCGCCCCCTCATCGCCGAGGCCGCGCGGACTGCTCGGAGCGCATCGTCTTCGTGGAGGACGGGGATGCCGAAGACGGCCATTATGGCGTCCCCAATGAACTTCTCGACCGTGCCGCCATGGTGCTCCAGTACGGCTTTCATTGCGTCGAAGTAGCGCGTCATCACGAGTCGGATGAGTTCCGGGTCGAGTTGTTCGCCGAGTGTTGTCGACCCGGCAACATCGGAGAAGACCACGGTGACGGTTTTCCGGCTCTCAGGTGCAGGGCGGTCAGAAGCGAGAGCGCCACCACAGGTCATGCAGAAGCGCGCTGAGTGAGGATTCTCGGTCCCGCAGTGTGGACACGTCCCCATTAGTCTGAAGCCTACTACGCCTTTGGGGATGGTTCCTGGGGGGACGTTGGCATAAGATCAATCGCGAGGCTACTGCTGGGATGCGCCCGCATCGCAATAATGGGGTTTGTCAGTGAAATCGAACCCTACCTGGACTTCCCCGCCGCAGGTACCGGCAGGGTCAGTTGCCGGACCGATAGGGAGCGCATCTCCGGCGCTTCCGCTCCTTGATATCAGAGGCCTGACCCGTGTGGTGGCAGCACGACGCCTCGTCGATCACATTTCTTTGCAGATACCACAAGGAGAAGTGGTGGCGATTGTGGGGCCGAGTGGGTCGGGGAAGTCGTCTTTCCTCCGGCTGCTCAATCGTCTCGATGAGCCGACCGACGGCACGGTACTGATTGCCGGGATGGATTACCGCCAGATTGCTCCGCGGGATCTGCGACGACGAGTGGGGCTCGTCCCACAGGTCCCCGCGCTGTTCCCTGGTCGCGTCGTCGATAACCTCCGCTTTGGTCCGTGGCAACGCGGGATGACGCTGGATGCGGGGATCATGACGCGCCTGCTCAAGGAGGTTGGGCTGGCAGGCTACGAGACGCGCGGCGTGAGCACGCTGTCCGGTGGCGAAGCCCAACGTGTGGCGCTCGCGCGGACACTGGCCAATAGCCCGGAAGTCGTATTGCTCGATGAGCCGACCTCGGCGCTTGACGACGCGTCCAAGGGGCAGGTCGAAGCGGTGATCGCCGATCTGATGCGGGAGCGATCGCTCACCACTGTTCTTGTGACGCACGACGCGGCTCAGGCCACCCGCCTCGGCCACCGCGTCATGGTATGAAGGCGGCCGCCTCGCGCGGAATGGAATCAAAGGAGACCCTGATGTTTAACCACCTCATCCCGTCTCCCGTCCTCCTCGGACTGGCACAGGCGGCAGCGGCGGCGCCGTCATCCGGGGTCTGGGCCAGATCTCCCTCAGCGGATTTCTCCATGCGGCAATCCTCCGCGGCCCGGCAGTTCTCGGC